>Ga0153916_10000169_pt1 | contig 39788 bp, 63 predicted proteins | sample Opewatmetagenome_FD_109642 | JGI IMG/M metagenome (GOLD analysis project Ga0153916, IMG submission 109642) | Freshwater wetland microbial communities from Ohio, USA - Open water 3 Core 3 Depth 4 metaG | ecosystem: Environmental > Aquatic > Freshwater > Wetlands | place: USA: Ohio, Lake Erie...
ATCCCAGACCTGAGCCACGACCTGAGCCCTGACCTGATCCCCGACCTGAGTCCTGACCTGATCCCCGACCTGATCCCAGACCTGAGCCCCGACCTGATCCCTGACCTGATCCCTGACCTGAGCCCAGACCTGATCCCTGACCTGAGCCACGGCCTGATCCCAGACCTGAGTCCTGACCTGAGTCCTGACCTGAGTCCCGACCTGATCCCAGACCTGATCCCCGACCTGAGTCCCGACCTGATCCCAGACCTGAGCCCTGACCTGATACCTGAACTGAGTCCCGACCTGATCCCAGACCTGATCCCTGACCTGATCCCCGACCTGAGTACCAAAAAACTTTCTCAGTATCGTCCACGCCAATGCGCCGCCAATGGTCGCGGCATAGGGGCTTCCCATTCTCAAGATAACCATCGGTTTCTTGAGATTGCACAATTCATAGGCTTTAAGTGCCGCTTTAGTGGCAGCGTCAAAGTCTGCTGGTTCCGTGGATAATCCGATCGACACCCATTTATACACCCATTCCGGGAAACGGGCCTTCTGTTCCTCTGTTAAGTCTGATATTTTTTTCATAATTTTCCTCTCAAGCGTGATTCATTAAATCCAATATTCCATAACCTGCGAATACCTGGTTTTCTTCCAGTCTTTCCGCATGTAATACCCTTCCTGCCGTATCTCCCTAATTCTCTCCGATAATCTCAGACACCCAAACTTTTCATAAGCAATAGCCGGTGTAATCCGTTTACCGGATGATAGATAGGCAATAATCATGTCTTTCTGGCTTTTACGTTTCATGATGGCTCCTATGTGTCAGTTAGGATTTTGCGTAATGTCCTGCGTTCCTGAGAAATTGAACAGGCCATAGATCACTACCCATTCCTCATTATTGAACCCTTCCCGTATTTCCTTGATTCCGTATTCATCCATTCTGAAAAGGCGGTCCAGAATTTGTCTTTGGGTTTCCCGTTTGACCTCGTTGCTTAGAGATACAAGCGGGGTTTTCGCCCATTCATAATCATTGATTGTTCGATGGTGACTTCATCAGAAGAGAATATCATCATCAATACCAGCAGCTGGGTTCTCGTTCTCATTTACCTGAGAAGATCGAGGATTGGTGTCTCCCCATTCCTTTGCCTTCTTTAGCTGTTCTTTCATGCCTTCAGAGAGCTTTTCGAGAACTGCCGGTTTGCGATCAGAGAAGTCCCAGATTAGTAATTCCGCTTGGGGAATCGGTGCGGTCATGCCTTCCGGCACAGGCCCGATAGTTCCGATATTCACGAAGTCTCCATTGTGAGTGATATTGGCGAATCCGCTTTTTCCGAGCATGGTGGCTATGTCGAAAGCGTCTGCCTCTTCTTGGCTGGAGAAGTTCTTGCCCCGCCACTGCTGGATAAACTTGCAGAGCATGGAGTTCAGGAACATGGAGAACGAGAAAGTGGCGAAGATGGCGAATGGTTTGCCAGCTGCTTCCCCATCCGACAAGAGCTTGGATGACTCGAACTGCAACAGTATTTTATGCTCATCCTTGTTCTTGTTGAGGTTAAAGACCGTCCCTTTGTCGATGATCCGGGTACAGACAATTGTTGCCCATCCCTCTGGGTGTTTCTCGTATGCCTTGCTGCTGTTCTTTGGTGCTTTCATTGGTCTATTCTCCTTAGCTTTACGCTATTTACGATAGTTGGACAGCCCTAGTGCTGCTGCTACAAAGTCAACATCATCCTCAGTAAATCCTAGGATTCCTTTACTGCTAAATCCTCCGGGGCTGTGGCCTGAATTCGCCAACCAGAGCATGGCTCTTAATAGCCTAGTAAGCCGTTCCTCCTTCTCCAACTGGTCTTGATGCTGTGCAGCGGAATCATCTTCTGGAAATCCCTCGTTCATCTTGGTTCCTCCATAATAATTCCACACCCATTAGGGCAGAATAACTTGATGTTCAGCCTGTTACCGCATTGTGCGCAGATAGGATGCTCTGCGTCTTGCAAGATAACCATCTTGGGCTTCTTGAAGATGGCATCTTCTATCTGCTTTTGGGCTTTGAGAAAGTAATCAAGGTCTGGTGTTAGATTCATAATCCCTCCTAATGTGGTTTGCATAATAACTCCGTTAAATTGGCCTCGACCTCGACCTCGACCTTCTTGACCCAGACCCCGACCTCGACCCAGACCAAGACCAAGACCTCGACCCAGACCAAGACCTCGACCTTCTTGACCCAGACCAAGACCAAGACCTCGACCCAGACCAAGACCCCGACCTCGACCCAGACCACTTTTGTTTTGCCGACCTCATTTCAGTATTCCGAAACTTTCAATAGAATTGGTTGAGACATACCAATCACGCGGTAGAGGCTGCGCGTCTTTCCATTTCTTGTCGGAAAATTCTCCGGTTTCGTAAACGATAGCGGCGTCAGTCAATAATACGCATTTCTCGTTTACGCCAGATAACTTTCCGGTATAGATGTAATTCATACAAAACAGGGTAACTCTCTCGCCTAACAGCTTTTCCAATCCTTCACCCGATACTTCCTCTATGATTCGCTTCATAAATCCTCCGTTATGTCTGATTCTCCAACAACTGTTGAGTAATGATAGAAGCTGTCAAATTCCTAGCTACGTCCTGCGCACTGTTTACCAGACCCTCAGCGCAGATTTCTAGGATCTTTTGACACGCATCTTCATCCAACCGTAGCTGGATTTACCCTGTGGGGTTCTTGAAGGAAATTGTACCTTCCATTTTCCCTTCGTTTGGCCCATAAGACATTCTACGAATCGTCAAATGCTCTAATTGCATAATCCCTCCTGTTGTCCTGTAAAACGAAGCATGGCATAGCTAAAAACAGAATGCAAGTAACTTGTTGCTTTTATTTTCTGGTTGTGAAACACTACAAATATGGATGATTACATAGAGAAGTTATTGGCCTCCCGTCGCAGAAAACAACGCATTCTCAAGAATCTGGCGAAAGGGATGAAACCGGCAGAAGTGGCAAAGAAGGAAGGATGTACACGACAATATGTGGAACAAGTAAGGAAAAATGAAACTGGAAACTGACGAAACTATGGAAGTCCCTCTGCGTAACCTCCCTGAGCTTCCTGAAGGGGATTATGTAGGGTATCTCTATGGAGATGACGAAAGGGAAGATTTGCTGATTCACTTGTTCAAGAAAGCAGCTTAACGCAGTGTTATATTTCGTAGGTTAAGACATGGAAAAAGTATGGGACATTAAGCTGTACAAAACAAAGGCCGGTTACAAAGTGAAGATTGAAGGCCGTATTGCCTGCATAAAGATCAAATTCGATGTGTAAGCCGGAAACAAAAAGGCCCAGAAAGGTAAGGAATCTAACGTGGAGTTGAGCGAGCGGAGCGCCGCAGGCGCGGAGTCCGCTCGAACGCAGGGTTATGCTGCTGCGGCGGCGAAAAGGAGAAAGACATGATTGCAGGAACACTTTGTACGCTGGCTGGTGTGGTGTGGATGGTTGGCGCGTACTGGCAGCAAAAAGCGCGGCAGCCAGGAATGGCGGCGATGTACATTGCAATTGGGGCGCTGAACATAGCGGTCGGGGCAATGTACTTATGCTGCGGCATAACTTAATGTTAGTGACCACTACCATTAAAACTGGCGCAGTTACTAGGTTTTAACGGTAGTACACGCAAACTTGACAGGTAACCGAAGGGTCTTTAAATGATACGCTAGACATGACGCGAGCTAGACATCTTAGAAAACAGCACAAGTCTGAAACCCTGAGGTCCGCCACCTCCGAGAAACTTCTGGCATGGTGCTATGCGATTGTACGGGGCGCACAAGGGACAGGCGGGGCTAAAGCCCCAAAAGAGAAAACAACGGAGGCAGTCAGTCGCATATTGCAGACCCTTCACTTTGGTACTGCTACCATAAAGAAAAAGAACTCCAAACAATCGTCAAACCTTGGCACTTAGGAAACAGCATGCCTCGCTCTATCTTCCTAAAGAATGAAAGCTTTAACGATGTCCAGACAGCCCTTAACCAAGGCAAGTCAGACATGGAACGTAAACACATCATCTCGGATAGGCTAAAAGCAAATGGCTGGACTAAAGATAAAGAACTCCAATTCAGACGCGATTGTGAAATTGTCGGCTTTATCCTCCCTTTCCAGAGACAGAAAGAGAATGGAATGGCAAAGAATCCAAACGGAGTTGCCAATGCTCGCATCCTGGCTGACGCAATTAAACATGACTTTCGGCAGAGTAAAACTGTCAACGAAGTGGAATGAGGAGAAATGAAATGAACATTCACAACTTACAGCGCAGACGCCAAGACAAACTCCAAGCCGAGCTACGCTCTAAAATCCCTATCAACCAGTCTGATGGCAATCCATCCGGCCTATGGCTCTTGATGTCAGTTGTCATTAGTGGTTTCATAGTTTTTGGACTAGGCTTCTTTTTAAGGGAAATGGTGGAATGGGTGAAACCGTGGCTGAATTGACAATAGATCAGATTGCGGCAGAACTATCCAGGCGAGGGAATGATGATTATCTCTGACGAAGTAGCAGAGAAAGCCTTTCAATTCCTGAAGGATACTGAGGATAAACACGCTCAAGCTAAAGCTGACCATGATGCTTTGAAGAAACATGAGAACGCTTTAATAGCGACACTCAAGGTGGCCTCTAGTGAAAAAACCTCTGCCGCTAAAGAGGATGAAGCGTATAATTCCGAAGAATATAAACAATGGGAAGCGGGGATGAAGCAGGCTAATTATAATCTTACCTTGTTAGAGAATCAGAGAGACCGAGCCATGACCGCGCTTGATTTGTGGAGAACAGCTTCAGCTAATGCGAGAAGGTTATGAAAACTGGTCCTAAGCCAATGGATTGGGAAACTCGATTAATGAATCATGTTATTCCGATTCCTGAATGTGGTTGTTGGTTATGGAATGCAAGTGTAGATGATTGTGGTTATGGGAAATTCACTATAAAAAGAACAGGTAAATATCTAAGAGCACATCGGGTAAGTTGGGAATTATTCATTGGCGAAATCCCATCAGATAAGCAGATAAATCATAAATGCCACGTTCCATCCTGTGTGAACCCTAATCATCTTTATTTGGGAACCCAACAACAAAACATTAAAGATATGTGGTTTGCGAATCGTGGCCCTAAACGAAATTGTGAGAATAATGGCAATGCCAAATTATCTATTGAACAAGTACAGGAAATTAGAAATTCTAATCTTGAAACAAAATATTTAGCTGATAAATTTTCAGTCGAAAGGACAACGATCCAAAGAATAAGAAGCGGGAAACGGTGGAGATGAGCAAAATAACCAAATCAGCCAGAGGCCGCCCCTGCACCATGCGTTTGCAAGGAGTTTGCAACGGCGGATTTGAAACAACTGTCTGGGGACATATCAACTCTATCCGTTGGGGTTCAGGAAAAGGCCATAAGTCTCCCGATATTTGTGGGCTGTTCGTCTGTAGCGATTGCCATGACATTTTAGATGGCCGCGTTAAATCAGACTTTGAGCGAGACTTTATTAAACTCGCCGCCCTTACCGGCCACATGGAATCACTTTATATTCTCAGTAAGGAAGGAATTATATGAGAATCCACCACACCAGACCCAAGTTCTGTGAAGGAGCACAGGACGTGCGACGACCCCCCAGCCCGGTTGCGCAGCGAAGCGGAGCAGAGGGCGCGAGGGCATCTCAAAGTCATGAGCCCGTGGGGTGCTTGCGCATGAGAGTTTTGGTCGGGTGCGAATTTAGCGCGACGGTACGCGACGAGTTTCGGAGGTGCGGACACGACGCATGGAGTTGCGACCTGTTGCCAAGCGAAAAAGACTCGCGCTGGCACATACAGAGCGATGTGCTGCTTGTCCTGGACGAAGGATGGGACTTGGCGATTTTTCATCCGCCATGTACGCATCTCGCCGTGAGTGGCGCTCGATGGTTCAAGGACAAGCAGCATGAGCAGCTCGAAGCCCTAGAGTTCGTGCGTCGTTTATTGTCCGCGCCGATTCCGAAACTCGCGCTTGAGAATCCTGTGAGTGTGATTTCGTCGCGCATTCGCAAACCCGACCAAATCGTGCAACCGTGGCAGTTCGGCCACGGAGAAACGAAGGCAACGTGTCTATGGCTGAAAAACCTGCCGAAACTGTTGCCGACAAATATTGTTGAAGGCCGAACGCCACGGGTGCATCGCGCCGCTCCATCGCCTGACCGCTGGAAGGAACGCTCGCGGACAATGCTCGGCATAGCGGTAGCGATGGCAGAGCAATGGGGCGGCGAGCGAAATGCTCAACACCCCGTCATTTGTGAGCCGACGAAGGGAACGGAGGCGAGCAAATGAGGGCGAATACCGACCGAGATGCCAGCAAGACTTGCATGTATCGACAGACGCTAAAAAATCAGACTTCTCCCGAAGCGGCTCAAATGCTGACGGCTATCAGGATAATTGCCGTGAATGTACCGAGACATAAAGATCAAGAAATAAAGAGAGCAGTGTTAATCTGACGAAGATATGGCAGCCCTTTATCTGCGGGAGACTGGTATGAGCAAATACAGACTTGCGGCGAAAGTAGACATTAACCAAGGCGATATTGTTAAAGAACTACGCAAGTTCCCCGGCATGACGGTAGAGACAGGACACGACGACATCCTCTGCGGACTTAAGGGCCGCACGTTCTGGTACGAGATCAAAAGCGAAAAGGCCGTGAGCAAAAAAGACGGTAAGGTTCTAACGTCCAAAAAGAAGAACTCACAAATCATTCTGGAACAGAACTGGACAGGCCACTACAAGATAGTATCTTCTCTAGAGGAAATCCTCACCGACATAAACATAAACCTGAAAACAGAGAAATGGGTTAAATGAGCGACTCTGAAAGCTGGATAGCCTTTAAGAAGTCACCCGAAGAATGCTATTCCATGCGCCAATCCGCAGACAGGCAATATCGATATTGGGTCTGGAAAACGGTCAATTCCCCCAAGTCTCTGAGAACTGAAATCTACAAAATGATCCCTAAATTCATTGTTGAAAGGGTAGAGGAAAGGGTTAAGATGCTGGATAAGAAACACAGGAGGGCGAAATAATGAATCTGATACAGATTGGAACTCCGAACCTGAAAGATGTGTCCTTTCTCTCTAAGAAGGCTTGCAGATATGCTTGAGAAAGGAAACTATCTGGAAGCCATGCACAACTGCAAAAAGTGCGGAGGACGACCAACGGCCATAACAGGTGGTGGTCTTATTAACCCTGTACATTATTGGGTGTGCTCTGATTGTGGCGATCACGGGAAAGGCGCTAAGACATATTCCGGGGCATACGATGAATGGCAGAAGCATAATGCAATCTAACGCCGCGCATAAGCGGCAGGCGAAGGAGGGGCAAGGGGACTGGGCGGCATATCGCCGCGTTCGTTCTTGGTGGCTAACTAGCTTTATACCCCATGAAATCCTAAAATAAGGTATCAGAATAAAGGAAACATTATGGAAGATTACGACCCGATAGAATCAATATCCATCCTCGCCCCCAATTCCACTGACCTACGCCATATCCCCGGAGGTTTTTACCGCATTACCCAGCACGACATAGCCGCCAAACTCTCGAAATGTTCCCCTGAAGCCTCCTGTTTAGGAAGGGTGAAGATTGCCGGTCAATGGGACTTACTATACGACCTAGAGACTTTCGTAGTCCAAAAGAGCCAACCTATTGATATACCAACACAAATGCTACGCCTTATGTCCCGCCAAGCTATTTTGGAAGTCATAGACCCCAAGAACTGCCGAACATGCAAAGGCAGGGGGTGGATGCCAATTGAGGCAAAGATCGTGCCCTGTGAGGCATGCCACGGTGGTAAATACCGCTATTCTGAGGAACACCGCGCCCGTAATTGCGGAGTCTCCAGAAGGCAATGGCGCCAAGTATGGGAAGGCCGGTTTATTCCTGTTTTGACCGTGGCTTGGAGTTTTGAATCCAACCTCCGAAATGTGTTTATCTGACTATTGACAAGTGGACGGCTTTATATAGACTAATCAGTAATATGGGGTTGCGTTCACGCATGGAATGTTTCCCGTGGAACATAACCAGTGTTTATGGCCGGAGAGAAACCGGCATTTTTGACGCGTAAGCATTGGTTAAGATTTAAATCTTGGCTATATTGAAATGGGTCTAGCGGAATGGGTAAACGTCTTTTTCGACGCATCCAACCGCTATATATCGCTCAGTCAAACCCATGAGTATCAAACGTATGTTTTGTTCTCCTGAGATGATGCCAAGTCCTAAAAGCCTAGCCGCCAGCCCAAATAATCATCTCCCTCCTGTGTAGAAGCTGGATCGTGGCTAGGCCCTATTCAAAAGCGATAGCCAAGCATGAGAGTCTCAACATGGTCTATTGCTCCGTCCCTGGGCTTTACCGTAGTCAAGCGCCCTAGTTCAACCGTAACTTGGCCGAAGTTAAGACCTACGCCCAATATAGGAGTATATCCCATATAGTGAGGGGCATCATAGCTCAGTAGGTAGGAATCTCTGGAAACCCCAGAGGTATATCGAACATGGGTATTTGCGGCATAACGCGCCAATCCAATACGGCCATATAGCCATCTGTATTGTGGTGTCCAAGAAACTGACAAGGCTTTAACATGGGTTATGGCATACCACGTTGTAAGGTTTTGCGGAACTCCGTCATAGCCGTCGCCCCTATTTGATAGGCCAATCTGTGAGTTATTGCCGAAATCATGATAACGCGCCTCAATATCGCCCCATCGGTAGCCGATGGAATATGCCGTGGTCTGGTTGTCAAATTCGCGGGTCATGTGGCCCTGTGTAAAGGCGACATCATCACCGCCTGAACGGTCAGGATTGAAATAGGCCGCGCCAATGTCCGCCACCATGTCGGCCTTACAAGAAGCCGCTACAGAGGCTAATATAGCACCCGTAATCACGGTATAAGCCATTTTACTGCTATAGAATCTGTCTAAGTTCATAGTGTCATTTCCTATTTTAGGTAGCGTTTGATGATTGCGACTTGCTTCTTTGATTCCTTGGTGCTGGCGATGGCAGCATAGGCAGCATAGGCAGCAGCATCGGCAGCAGCATAGGCAGCATCGGCAGCATCGGCAGCATAGGCAGCATAGGCAGCAGCATCGGCAGCAGCATAGGCAGCATCGGCAGCATCAGCGCAATTTTTGCCTGACCTTGCGGCTTTAATAGCTTTTCGTGGCCGATCATCATCCGGTGCGTATTTCTCATAAATCGGTAAAACTGACGCAGCAAAATCGGCATACATACCGAAAAGCGAAGCCCGATATTCCTGATAATCTTCGATTGTTGCCCGGATACACCAAAGCATGTTTTGGACGCCGTTATTCTTGAGTATTACAAGCAGATTTATCGGCTTATTATCTGGATACTTCGCCCCAAGATGTTTTCTGATCTTCCTGTATCCCGACTCACAGGCTTGATGCTGGCGCAAAAGTGCAAGCGTGGTAGTAAGTTTTACTTTTTTGATCTTCATGGTTAAGCCCTCTGTTTAATGATTAAACGATACCCGCGCCATATAGCCATCCCACGGGCGCATGTAGGCCGAAAGCAACAATCTGGACATATTGCCCGGTGAACCCGATACCTGAAAGCCATAGTATGCCGACTAACTCCCGTAGTTGTTGCCATCCTAGCGGCCTCCTGTGCCCAAGGTTGAACGATTTATAAAAATACTAGGCTATGTATCTGCCAGACCTAGATCGGCTGCCCTAAGCCAAACACAAGAAAGAAATAGAGTAAGGCCATTCCAAACGCTACTTGAAGGCCAAACGCCACAAAGCGCGTGATAATGATTAGTCTGTGCATGGCTTCCCCTCGATGGACTCACAATCAGGGTTAGCTAATATAGCCGCCTTAAATTCTTCGTGCAGGATTTGACCATCTGGACAAAAGCTAAGGTTTTTCCCGTAGAATCCTGGTATGGCAATGTTGATTATTGCCTTGTCGCATTGTTCGCAAGTCTGCGAATGGGAAAACCATTTATTTCTGCATGCTTGGATGTGCCTGGTGTCGGTTGTCATGGGTTATCCCTATAACTGTTTGAGGATGTAACGAAGTCGCGAAGCATAGGACTCGCACAAGACAGCTTCGCCATTATAAGCACCATTGTTGCCGGTTTCGTGTGACCCTGAAATTAAACGTATGGCCTCAATCATCTCCGGCACAAGGGAGATGGCACGGGCATTTGCTTCAAGCGTATCTGTTGTGCCTAGTTCTTCGGCTAGAGGATCATGCAGCAGTGCAATCCCGCCATATTCATCTGAGCCGACTCTGTAGCATACGCTGTCTGCGTGAGTTATCCGCCACGGTCCCGGTGTAATGTTTGTCATCGTCTATCACTCCTGATATTGCCAGCAATTCACAGGATGCTAGCTAACCTGCTTATATAGCCACTAAGTAGCCATATAAGGCCGGTTCCCTTGTCCATGACCGGCGCATGGTGGAGTTCCGCCAAGGGTGCGGGATGAAGCTACTTGTAGACCGCTATACCTTGTGAATAATAGCTATCAATATCCTTACCGCCTTCAAGGTACTTTTTTGGCACCATGTATAAGGAAGCGCCGCGTGGATCGCCTTGGACATACGGGACTAACTCCGGGTACTTTGCTGCAAGCGCGTGTAATCGCTTGAGTGCTCCCTTTTCCTTGTCAGCGACAGGAAAACGCCGCATTGTATTTGAATCAAGCCAATACGGTTTACCCGTGATTTCGTCTCTCTCAATGCAGCCGTTATCAATACCGCACTCCATTTCATGCCAGCTATGCAGCGTCATAGAAATGCGACGTAATGCAAAAGCGTCTGCTTCTGAAATTCCGACAGACTTTAGCCGTTCGATCGTCTTTGTTCATCGTTAAACCCTCCAAGGTTAGTTATGGCACTATTGCCAGCCTGTCCCCTCTATAGGAAGGGTTGGGCGTCATGGTTTCACGTCAACAATCACATGCTCATGTTCAACCGTTATCGGTGCTATTGCCCACTGGCGGTAAACCAAAGTCACGCGCTTCCCGGATGCCATTGCGGCTTTCACTTTATCTACGGCTTCCGGGGAAACATTAAAGGCAAACTTTTCCGGCTGAGTTGTGCCAGCTACCTCTGCCGGTAATGCAACCAGCATCTCTCCCTCCCACGACTTAAAAATAAGTCCCTTCTGTGAGAGCTTGGTAACAATCCCTGCACGGTCGCCGTTTGAGTAATTTTCACCACAGGCCGTCAGGCCCAACACGGCGATCAACATGGACGCGCCGATCAGCAGTTTCGTTGGGGATGCGTGAATTGTGTATGTTTTCATCGTTTCTAATCTCCTGTAAGGGTTGATCTAAACTAGGGTTGATCTAAACTTGCGTAACTTATCGGCCAACTGTCTAAGCCAGTATTCCAGAATCTCCAAAAGGTTACGCATGATTGATTGTACTGACAGTAATGTAATACTAATTGACATTATTGTCAATACTTAATCGCTACCGTTTATCGGAAACTTGGAAGGATTAAACTTGTAGTTCAGGATATTTTTCTAGCCGGTAGCGGAGAGAACGGAAGCTAATGCCTAGCAATAATGCGGCTTGAGTGACATTTCCGTTTGTTTGCTTCAACGCTGTATGTATCAGGTGCTTTTCTTGGGTAGCAAGGAAATCAGGTAGTTTCATACCTGAAATATTGGTATCGTTATGGCCTACGTTTATTCGCGACATTAAGTCATTGGTAGCGTATCCTTGGATAAGCCCCATAATAAACATTAGCACCTGAGGCGTAGATTCAAACCATTCTCCGCGGATTCGATGAGGACTATAAAAGAGATGTAATTTAGTCTCAATTTCCTTATCGCCTGCCATAATACCAAGTAGATGCAGTTGTTCGTGATGAGATGTTTGTAAGTTAGCTATACGCTCTTTTACGTCATCCTTAGACGTATATCCTATTTTTATAGGTCCTGTCGTACCAGATTGCACAAAGTAGATCATGGCAATATTGTATGTGTGATTGACAAGATTATCAATAGATGATCTTACAATTTGCGGCACCTACAAACTATAAGGTTAAGTTATCCACAACCTAAAGTGCATAACTAAAGGAAAACAATGCTACCAGTTAAAATCATTACAGGTCAGGTATCTCAACTGACGGGAGAACCCATCACCCCGAAAAATGTACTAGAACAAGTAATGTTGGAAAGGGAGGCTAAAACTGGCAGACCCACTAAATATAGTGAGGAAGTAGCTCAAGAAGCTATAAGACGATATGCACAAGGCGAGCTTGTGGCTGATATTTGCAGAGACCCTGCAATGCCAAGCTACTTTGTGTTTTATCACTGGATTAGAACCTTTCCAGAGTTTCAACACTCCTACGAATGTGCGCGCAAGACAAGGGCATCTGTTCTAGCAGACAAGCATCTAGAAATCACGCTGAAAGCAGCTACTTTGACCGGCAAGGACGACAGGCCGGACGGATGTCGAGTCGCTACACAAGGCCTGCAATGGCAAGCCGAACGCCTCGATCCTGACATGTATGGCCAAAGACAAAAGGTAGACATATCAATAACTAACGATTTGGCTACAGCATTACTGAAGGCAAAAGACAGGCTGAAAAGTCTCGATGCGATTGAATCTACTGCTGACAGGATTAATGAGAATTAAAGCAATCTAATCAGTTGATTAGACGGGGTGGTAAAGGTCAAAAATGAAGGTGGGGTGTGGGGTTAAGATAGCACCTACCCACTCCATATCCCATTCAATGCCACACTCGAATCCATTTTTTTTCGCTATTCTGTCTACGCGAAGGCCGTTATAGTAGGCTTTTAACCATAGGAGATTGCAATGGGAAGACCTAAGAAATGGGAAAACGATGCCGAACGTAAGGCGAGTAAACGGACAGAATCAAACAGTAAACGGACAGAAACAGAAGTAGTTTGTCCGGATACTAGAGTAAACGGACAAATAAACGGACTTCCTGATGTGTCTTCCTTCGATGGTCATGGACGAGGTGTCCCGGTGAATGGATATGTCCTTATCTCTCTTGGCGCGGTAGAAGAAGGTAAACCAGAAGGCATGGTAATTTCTGAAGCTATCTGGAGAGACAGGTTAGATAAACGATGCCAACATGGGTTACTTGGTTGGTCTTGCAAGAAATGTTTACATTGAGGTGTTATGCCGCTAACAAAGAAAGGGACTGAAATCATGTCCAATATGACCAAGGAATACGGATTCAAGAAGGGAAAGGCCGTGTTCTATGCATCCCGTAACAAAGGAACTATCAAAGGAGTAGATAAGGCCAAAAGGAAGGACATGAATCAGATGGGTTCTATGCCCAAGAAGCCCAGTAATGATTTCCTGCGGAACATGAAATGAACCTGCAAGACCTGACACAGGGACGTATCGTGCCGGATACCATGCAGGTAAAGGCGATGTACGACCAATATGCGATACAGGCCCAGTCTCAGGGACAGCCAGTCATGCCGTTTGATGAATTCGCTAAACAGATGGGGGTGAATGTATTGCCTCCGGCTGGACCTTTGCGGAGATGAGATGCCGTACACCGCAGAGGATTATGTAAATGATTTAAGGAACTAGGAATTTCGTGTTTTTCGACGAGAACATTCCTAAGATAATTGAGAGAAAATGAAAAATCCTGAAAAGGAACTGATCCAGGAAATAGCCCGTTGTACTGACGATCCACTACGTTTCGTCCTGCTTATCTTCCCTTGGGGGGAAGGTGTGTTAAAGGAAGACTCAGGCCCAGACGTATGGCAGGCCGAGACCCTGAAATCCATCGGAAAGCATTGTAAAGATCATCCTGAAGAAGCACTTAGGATGGCTACGGCTTCAGGCCACGGCATCGGAAAAGCCTTAAGTAAAAGAACTATAATCCATACCCCAGATGGATTAAAGAAATGGGGGGAATTGAAAGTTGGAGACAAGGTTTTTGCTGGCGATGGTTCTCCAACCAAAATATCCGCTGTTTTCGATCAAGGCATCCGAAAAATATTTCGCATTACTTTCGATGATGGTTCATCGGTGGAAGCTGATGGTGATCATCTATGGAAAGTGAAAGGAAGAAATAATAGAAGAACTGCATCCGATTGGTCATTGATGACCACATCTCAGATATTGAAGTCTGGTGTCAAGCGTTTAAACGGGAATTCCAAGGCGCGACAATGGGAAATCCCGGTTCAGGGTGAAGTTCAATTCCCATCACAAAAAATTCCTATACATCCTTATACATTAGGGGTATGGCTTGGAGATGGAGGAAGAAACTCAGGAAGAATCACTTCGATAGATAATGAAGTTATTGGTCATCTTAGAGATGTCGGTGAAACAGTAAATAAAGGCGTTGGATATTCTTGGGGAATTCTTGGTTTAAAAAAGAAGTTGTCAGAGTTGGGAGTTCTGCTTAACTATAGTTATCAAAAATCAGTTCCAGTATGTTATCTGGAAAATTCAACGGAAGTTCGTTCTGAAATTTTACGTGGATTATTGGATACTGATGGGGAATGCACAAAACAAGGTTCAATTATTTTTAATTCGACAAGTAGAACCTTGGCAGAAGATGTATTATTTCTGGTTCGTTCTCTTGGTGGAAAAGCAAGGATTCAACCTACAGTAAAAAGACCAAAATTCAGAGATTCAGAAGGAAATCTGAAAGATGGACTTCCATGTTGGCGCGCTACTTTAACCATGCCACATGAGTTCCAATCGTTTTATGTTTCACGTAAACAAAAACGTGTTAAAAATGTTGAATCTCGTTATCTATCAAGATGGATAGATCGAATCGAAGAAATTGAAGAAATGGAGGCGATGTGCATTACAGTAGATCATCCGTCTTCCTGTTTTTTGGCGAATGATTTTATAGTTACTCATAATTCGGCTCTGGTGGCGTGGATAATCCTGTGGTTTATCTCCACTCGTGAGCATCCACAGATTATCGTTACTGCCAATACCCTGACCCAGTTGAATTCAAAGACTTGGCGTGAGTTGGCTAAGTGGCACAAACTAGCCCTGAACAAATCGTGGTTTGCATGGACAGCGACCAAATTCTACGTCAGGCAACACCCTGAGACTTGGTTTGCTACGGCTATTCCTTGGTCAAAGGACAACCCGGAAGCCTTCGCAGGAACCCATGAAAAGCACGTTCTGGTGGTCTACGACGAGGCTTCAGGCGTGGCTGACATCATATGGGAGGTTACTGAGGGTGCTATGACCACTCCTGGGGCCATGTGGTTCGCTTTCGGCAATCCCACAAAGAATTCAGGCAGATTCAAGGAATGCTTCGGTAAGTTTAAGCATCGCTGGCTGACAAAGCAGGTTGATTCTCGCCAAGCCAAGAAAGCGGATAAAAAGCAATTACAACAATGGGTTGATGATTATGGTGAAGACTCAGATTTCGTGCGAGTCCGTGTCCGTGGGGTCTTTCCACGTTCAGGTTCGGAACAGTTTATCTCTAACGAAATCATGGACTTCTGCAAGAATTACCAAGCTGCCGACTTTGAACACATGCCCAAGATTCTGGGGGTGGATGTGGCGAGATTTGGTGACAACCAGACTGTTATAGCTATGCGACAGGGAAGAAAAATCTATCCTTTCCTCAAATACAGGGGATTGGATACACAACAGGTTGCTTCCAGAGTCGCGGAAATGATCGAAGACCACGAACCACAGGTCGTATTTATTGACGGCGGTGGCGTTGGTGGTGGGGTCATTGACCGCCTCAAGACGTTGGGCTATGGACTCAAGATTGTGGACGTGCAGTCCGGCATGAAAGCCGACGACTCCATGAAATATTACAACAAACGTGCAGAAATGTGGGGACGGATGCGTGAAGCTCTTAAACAAGGCATGGAATTACCTGAAGACCGTGATTTTTGGAGTGAAATTACCTCCGTCGAATACGCCTTCTCCGACAAAAACCAGATTCAGATCGAGAAAAAGACCGAAATGCGCTCAAGAGGACTTGAAAGTCCCGACACGGCGGATGGATTAGCTCTGACCTTCGCCCAGAATGTCTCGAAGATGTCCAAAAAACTCTATAAAGACACTCCTACCTTTACCGGACGGGAAGGGTGGATGATGTGAAGGGAAAACAACTAAAAGATTTTCTCGCCAAGGTAAGGAAGAGATTCGACAGGGCCGTGGAAGCGGATGTCAAAAATCGTGAGAACATGATTGATGACCTCAATTTCTTCATTGGGGAACAATGGCCTCCCGAAATTAAACGCAGACGTGAACAAGACCCGGATGGCCCACGTCCCTGCCTGACCATCAACAAGATTCCCCAATTCGTGCGTCAGGTGACAAATGACCAGAGGCAGAATCGCCCCGCCATCAAAGTCCATCCGGTAGATTCGGCAGGCGACCCGGAAACAGCGGAAGTCATCCAAGGAATTATCCGTAATATCGAAGATGTATCCAAAGCCGACATTGCTTATGACACAGCCTTTGAATCCGCCGTAAAAATCGGCATTGGATATTTCCGTGTTATTACGGATTTCACCGATGAGAACTCTTTCGATCAGGATATTTATGTAAAACATATCCCTAACGCCTTCTCTGTCTATTTCGATCCTGATTCACTCTTGCCTGATGGCAGTGACTCAAATTGGTGCTTCATTACTGAAATGATGGGTAAGGAAGAATTTGAGGATATGTATCCCGATGCTGACCTGACTGAGTTTGGAAATATTGGTCGTGGGGACTCGTACAAAAACTGGTATGGGGAAGAAACGGTACGGGTTGCTGAGTATTTCGAGAAGACATCTGAAAATGAGGTATTGGTTCTCTTGTCTGATGGCAGAACAGTACTCGAAAAAGATATAAAGAAATACGAGTCTCTTGGCCTGAGCGTGGTTAAGAACCGCAAGACCAAGATAGAAAAAATAAAGTGGTACAAATTGACAGGAGATGATGTCCTCGATGAAAAGGAATGGGCCGGAATCTTTATCCCTGTTATTCCGGTCATTGGTAACGAAGACAACATAGAAGGCGAAAAAGTCAGGTCAGGTATTATTCGTAACGCCAAAGACCCGCAACGTATGTACAATTTCTGGCGTACGAGCGCCACGGAAATGATTGCCTTGGCTCCCAAAGCCCCCTTTATTGCTGCTGAAGGTCAAATGGAGGGCCATGAGGAAGAATGGAAGTCCGCTAATATCGTCAATCGTGCGGTTCTTACTTATAAACCGACCTCCCTATCAGGTCAGATGGCTCCGCCTCCACAGAGGAACCCCTATCCGGGTGATCCTATGGGAATCTCATCCGAGGCACAAATTGCCGAACATGATATTCAAACCACTATTGGAATATATAACGCTTCATTAGGAGAAAGATCGAATGAGCGATCTGGCAGAGCGATTCTTGCGCGTCAAAAAGAGGGAGACACTTCTACCTATCACTATATCGACAACCTGAACAAGTCTATCAGGCATTGCGGCAGAATCATCGTAGACCTGATTCCCAAGATTTACGACACCAAACGCATCGCCAGAATTTTAGGGGACGAAGGCACGAAAGAACCTGTCTCTCTCGACCCAGACCAACAGCAGTCAAAACAGCAAGTTCAAACGGTAACAGGGATAGAGACGGTTTATAACTTGGGCATGGGTAAATACGATGTAACGATTTCATCCGGTCCTTCTTACCAGACCCGCAGACAGGAATCAGTGGAAGCCATGCTGCAAATGACACAGGCTAACCCTCAGTTGATGCAATTCATTGGAGACTTGATGGTGAAGTCGATGGACTGGCCGGGTGCCGATGAGATTGCCAACCGCCTGAGAAAGATGCTGCCTCCGCAGTTGCAGGACGAAAATAAGGACATTCCTCCCCAAGCGCAACAGCAGATACAGCAGTTGACGCAGCAAGTCCAGCAACTCGACCATGTAATCCAGCAGATGACCCAGGAGATGGATATTCTGAAGCAGAAGAAGGACGAGAAGATGGCCGAACTCCAGATGAAAGGCCAGATTTCTCAGCAGGAAAAACAGATGGAAGCAGAGAAGATCAATCACGACTATGAATTGGCTGTGGCGAAACTTCAGGCAGAGATTCAGCTAGAACGTGAAAAAGCCAATGCCGAAATCCAGTTGATGCGTGAGAAAGCCATAGCTGAAATCGAAGCCAAGAAAGAAATCGCCATTATCAATGCCAATGCCGATGTGAATATCGCCCATCACAAGAATCTGGCGGATACCGCCATGCATGATTCGGAAACCAAAAGAGAATCCGCTTCTCCGAAAGAAGAAAAAGAACCCGTTATGCCCGTTATCAACATCCACATGCCAAACTCCAAGAAAAAGGTCAAAATGACCCGCATGCCTGACGGTTCCATGATGGGAGAACAAATTGAGTGACAATACTCAATTAAATCAAGGTAATTACGGAGATGTAATACGGACAGTCGATAAGTCCGGCAAGAAAACCCAAGTAGTAGTCTTGGATGTCGGTGGTTCAGGTGCTGAATCCTTAGCGAGTCTAAGCAGTCCATTACCCACATTAGGGATGGGTATAAATTATCTCCAAACGGGATATGTAGCACCATTTGTAGACCCACTTCATAATTGTGTAGTTGTTCTTGATGAAGAACATTCAAAAATTCATCAAGGAAAATTATTCACTTTAGCAAAAAGAGTAAACATAGCTAATGTGGGTGGGGTTGCTACGTTTCTCGGTATTGTTCCTGCTGCGGTCTATCCTCATTTCAGGAATATTACGGTTAGTTCAGATGGTGGGCCTTTTGATGTGGATTTTTATGAAGGAACAACCGTTAGTGCGAATGGTGCAGCAATCGCTGCATATAACAATAACAGAAATGCAACAACTGTCCCCGGATTGTTGGTTTACGATACCCCAACCATTACAGCAGACGGAATTTTGTTAGAACCAATTTTGATTCCTGGTACAAAGCAATCAGGATCATTAGGATCAGACTCCTCTAATGAGTGGATTTTGAAAGAAAATACAAAATACTTGATTCGCATAACAAATAATACTACTGGAGCAGGTACATCCAGATTTACCATCAATATGTTCTGGTACGAATAATGCTTCTTCCTCTGTTGATGCAGTTTGGGATGTTCGGAAGTCCTCCTTCCCCTTACGAAAGAACTTATGACCCATTCCCAATAGACAGGAAGTGGGTCAAGAAGAAGAAAGAAAAAGAACAGATTGTTCTTGAAATAAAGAAAGAAATAAAAGAGCTATCTCCTATTTCTACTGAACAAGAACTGTCTCCATTGAAGTTGGAGCTTTCCCGGTTGCAGAAGGAAATACAACAACTCCAGACTCTAATCGCTCTACAACAAGAACGGTTAGACACTGAAGAAATGATTACATTGTTATACCTGATGTAAACCTTACCCGTTAGGTCAACGGGGCAAACATCCTTGGAGAATTCCATGTCTGAAGAAGATACTGGCACAGTCGTGCCCGAAACTGTCACGCCTACAGAAACCACTGTCACATCCGAGAATACTGATGTCACAGAGATTAAAGAAGGCGATCAAGCTGCAAAAGAGGAATCAGCCCCTCAAGGTTACGCACCAGAAGGAACCGAGCCGAAAAAGGCAAAAGGTGTGCAGAAAAGAATCGACGAACTGACGCGCACGATTTATCAAGAACGCCGAGAGAAAGAGCAACTGATGGAAATGCTCAAAGGGCAAATTCAGCCCCAGAGCCAACCCCAACAGGATAACGCCCCAAAACTCGAAAACTTCGACTCCTACGATGATTTTATTGATGCCAAGATAAATTATCAGGCAGCAAAAATCGCAGAACAGAAGTTCATAGAAGTAGACGAACAGAAACGCCTAGAAAGAGACAAGCAATCCAACGAAGTCACCGCCCGTCAATGGTCTTCTAATGTAGAAAAAGCCAGAGACAAATACGATGATTTTGATGAGGTTGTGAATAATGACTCCGTGCCGGTGAGTTTCGCCATGTCACGCGCCATTATCCAGTCTGATATAGGCACTGACATCGCCTATTACTTGGGGAAGAATCCGCAGGAAGCCATCCGTATTTCTAATCTCGACCCATTCGCGTCAGCCAGAGAAATCGGCAGGATAGAAGCCAAACTGGTTTCTGCTCCTACACCCAAAAAACCTTCATCTGCGCCAGACCCGATTACCCCGATTGGCAACAATGAAAAAGCCAATCGTGACCCGGAAAAAATGTCCATTACAGAATGGATGGCACATCGTAAGGCGGAAGTGAAGAAAAAACGAGGTTATTAAAGGAAAATTAAATGGCTAATTCAATTTTAACTCCCACAGCAGTTACCCGCGAAGCTCTGCGTGTACTGCATGAAAAAGCGTCGTTCCTCGGAACGGTAAATCGCACTTATGACGATTCCTATGCCCAGAAAGGGGCTAAAATCGGTAGTGACCTGAAAATCCGTCTGCCTAACCAGTATACCGTACGTACCGGAAAGGCTCTCGCTGCTCAGGATACCGCTGAATCGTCCGTCACCATGACCCTCGCCACCCAAAAAGGTGTGGACATGAACTTCTCCACGGCTGAACTGACGATGAGTTTGGATGACTTTTCCAAACGCATCATTCAGCCAGCTATGGCGGTATTGGTATCGAACATCGAATCCTCGATGCTCACCAATGTCACCCAGAAGGTTTATAACTTGGTGGGAACGGCGGCAACGACCCCTGCTTCTCTGACTACTCCTTTGGCGGCTCGTGCCCGTCTGAATCAGATGTTGGCCCCGAAAGATGGTCAACGTTGCCTTCAGTACGGTTCGGATGCAATGGGAGCTACCGTGGACGCTCTTAAAGGTCTGTTTCAGGATTCCAACGCTATCAAAGAACAGTATCGTGAAGGCATGATGGGTCGTTCAGCCGGTTTCGACTGGTATGAAAATGAACGCATCTACACGCATACCAACGGTTCTGACATCACGGGTACGTTGGATGCCGCTTCTCTGGTAACAGACGGCGGTAACACAATGGATATGCATACCACCATTGCGGTCACGGCTATTACGGTTGGTTCTGTGTTCACGGTAGCAGGCGTCTATGCCTGTCATCCTGAAACCAAGACGGCCTATAATTTCTTGCAGCAATTTACTTGCACGGCCATCGGCAGTTCTACCATCACTGTTAACCCGACTATCTATATGACGGGTCCGAAGCAGAATGTCTGTACTGCGGCTGGCGCTCAGGTGACCACGGCTACCTTCAATAGTGCGGCTTTGGTATTCAATGGTGCTGCTTCTGCTGTCCTGCCTCAGCATCTTGCCTATCATCCTGATGCCTTTGCGTTTGTCACGGCTGATCTGGAAATGCCGCAGGGAGTCCACTTTGCTGCCCGTGAAAATCTGGATGGCGTGAGTGTGCGTATCGTGCGTCAGTACGACATCAATAACGATAACATCCCTTGCCGTCTGGATATTTTGCATGGATATGAGGCCATCCGTCCTCAGCTTGCCTGCCGCATTACCGGGTAGTGCTAATTCATTTTAATTAAGGAGAAAATTATGGCACTTCCTAGTGCAACAGATGGTATCTTTGTCCCCGGTCAGCATAAAAATGTGATTCAGAGCGTAGGAGCGACGCGAACGCTTCTTGCCAATGAATCGGGTTCACTTTGCCTTTTTGATCGCGCAGCGGGTAATGTTTATACCCTGCCTGTTCCGATCGTCGGGATGCAATTTGAATTTCTTACCACAGTGGCCGTCACTAGTAATGCCCAAAAGGTCATTACCGATGCAGCCACGACCTTCCTGTTGGGATGCGTTACTTCCGGTGAACTGGCGGCAGCTATGGATGTATTCCAGGCCAATGGTTCAACCCATGTAGCCATTTCCTCAAACGGAAGCACTACGGGTGGTTTGATCGGAAGTCGTTATAAAGTAGTTTGTGTTTCTTCGACGATCTGGACAATCGAAGGAGTCATTGTTGGCTCCGGTACATTGGCCGATCCGTTCGCAACTTCGTAATTGTAAAGACTTCGGGGGGCTTCGGCTCCCCGATTTTACAGGGAACAAATGATTAAACTAATTTACAATCCTCGTGGCGGATATATGCATGTCTACACGATGAAGGACTTGGACGACCACAAAAAGATTGGATGGACTGAAGTCGAAGTCCCTGCTGTCGAATCTTCCGTGCCTCCAAAAGAAGCAAGATCAGAAGCAAAGACAGAAGTAAAAACTTGTCCCCAGTGTGGGAAAGAACTCGGTAAACGCCCAGATGCACATATGCGGTTTTGCAAGGGAGTAAAACTTGAGCACAGCGAATGATTTAATCAGGCGTGCCATGCTTTTGCTTGGCAGCATAGGAAAGGGGGAATCTCCCGATTCAGATGAAGCCAATGATGGGTTGGTATCTCTGAATACCATGCTGGATTCTTGGTCCAATGAAAGTCTGGCTCTCTACGCTACGTTGCAAGAGAATTTTGCGCTTGTGGCAAGCACTAATTCCTATACGATAGGTTCTGGAGGTGTTTTTAACACGACCCGACCTGTCAAAATCACTAATGCTTTTATTCGTGATTCCAATAACATAGACATTCCAGTGAAAGTTCTCAGGTCTAGGGATTCCTATGATCTGATTACTTTGAAAACATCCAGCTCAACATATCCACAATATCTATATTACGATACCGCCTTTCCACTAGGCACTATTTATCTCTGGCCGACTCCGAGTGCGGTCACGACTTTGTATCTCGATTCTTATAAGCAACTCCAGCAATTTGCGGCATTAACGACAGCATTGGCTATGCCCCCAGGATATGAGAGGGCTATTGTCTATAATCTGGCAATGGAAATTGCTTCTGAATATGGAGTGACGCCATCTCCTATTGTCATGTCTATTGCTGTTGAATCGAAGGCAATCCTGAAACGCATCAATCAGAAAGACATGATTGCCAGAGTTGACCCTGCCATGTTTTCAAGAACTCCATTTAACATCAACTACGGATGAAGAATTCTAAAGATTACTCAATGTTCGGGGTAGGCATGCAGGGTAAGTCACCTAATGTCACAGCACAGAAAAAGATAAATCTGTATTATGAGATTCAACCCGTCGGTGATGAAACCAGAGTTGCCATATATGGGACTCCCGGTTTGGAGTTGTTTGTAGATTTTGGTGATACCCCTGTCAGGGGAATGTATGCGCCACAATGGAATAATCTTTTGTATGTAGTCCATCGCGGTACGCTTTGGGAAGTAAATAATTCCGGAACCAAAACAAGCAGAGGTACATTAAGCACTACCTCTGGTCATGTTTCCATATCGGATAATGGAACACAGATAATCATCGTAGATGGGACTTATGGGTATATCTGGAATACATCTACACTGGCGTTCTCGGTTATTACTTTCGGATTCACCATACTGCCTACAACCGTTACTTTTGAATCCGGCAGATTTATCGTAAACAATAATTTTACCGGACAATTCTTCATTTCATCGTCTTACGATGGACTGACATGGAATGCCCTTGACTATGCCACGGCGGAATCCAATCCAGATAGCTTGATTGCTGTTTGGTCAGATCACGGAGAAGTAGTCCTCTTTGGAGATATTTCTACGGAATTCTGGGTGAATACCGGAGCACAGGATTTTCCATATTCAAGACTTTCAGGAGCGACAGCGGAATGGGGTCTTGCCTCTGCATGGAGCGTGGCGAAATTCGATAATTCTCTTATGTTGTTGGCTAAAAATAGAATGGGAGAAGTGATTGTCGGACAGATCAACGGATATCAGATTAAAAGAGTATCCAATAATGGACTGGAATATTTAATAAATTCTTACAATTCCGTATCTGATGCCACAGCATTTTCTTACATGCTTGGCGGCCATCCCATGTATGAGATAAGTTTCCCTTCTGCCGGTTACTCATGGCTGTATGACGGTTCGACGGGAATATGGAGTCAGCTTCAAAGCAATAATATGACTCGGCATAGAGTGGAAAAGCATGCTGGTTTCATCAATAAAAATATAGTCTCGGACTATTCAAGTGGGAAACTTTATTACCTTTCTGGAGATGTGTATTCAGAAAATGGTGAAATCTTGCCATTTGAAATTCAGGGAAGGCATATCGCCTCAAAGCAGAATCTTGTATCAGTATCTCAATTTGAGTTGGTCATGGAAACTGGGGTAGGAGTAATTACGGGCCAAGGTTCCGACCCACAGGTGATACTTAAAATATCCAGAGACAACGGTCATACCTTCGGTTCAGAACTTGGTAAAAGTATTGGCGCTATAGGAGGTTACGCTAATCGCGTTGTCTGGCGCAGACTTGGAAGTGGCCGTGATATTGTCCTTAACTTGAAAATCACCGATCCAGTCAAACGTGTCATTACTGGTGCCATTCTGACGGCAAAAGAGGGAATATCTTGAGCTTGATAAGCACACCTCCCACCAATGAGCCAATACAAGGGCAGATGCCTAGAGCATGGATTGAATGGTGCATGGCGGTATTTTATATGTGCTTCGATCAACAGAATTCAGGTACTACCGCCAATAGACCGACAAAACGGTTATATGTCGGTAAGTTTTATTTTGATACTACTCTTGGTAAACCAATCTGGTTGAAGACGGTAGCCACGAATTCATGGGTAAAAGCAGACGGGACAGCAGCATGAGCCAAGAACTTAACCATGTGGACAAGATCAAGCAGTTGCAGATGTCTATTATGGAAATGCCGCAAGCCGATGGCATGGTTACAGAACATTTCTTTGCTGGTGGTATGTATTGCCGCAAGTTATTCCGCAAAGCGGGGACATTGATCGTCGGAAAGATTCATAAGGCCGACCATTTCTTCATCTGTATCATGGGGGAGATTGCCGTTTCTTCGGAAAATGGAACGAAAATACTCAAGCCGGGGGATGTCATTGAATCTAAACCGGGTACGAAAAGAGCTACCTATGCCCTGTCCGATGCTATTGGCATGACGGTTCATCGAACAGACAAGATTGATCTGGACGAAATAGAAGAAGAACTTATAGAGCCAGAAGAATTTTCCATCTTTGATTCCAATAATCAACCTAGAATGGATATGGATGAAATTATGAAAAGATTAAAAGAGGTGAAACAATGAGTTGGGTTGCGGCAGCAGTTATAGGGTCAACATTAGTCTCAGGATACTTGGGGAATAGAGCGGCTGGTAAGGCCGCTGATGCTCAAGAACGAGCAGCGCAATTAGCGCAGCAAGAAAACGCCCGTCAATATGACCTGACCCGCGCTGACATGTCTCCCTATCGGGACATAGGGAAAGCATCTCTGGGACAGTTGGGATACGGCATGGGTTTACCGGGCTATGATACCGGAACCGGAAAGCAGGGAAGTCTGACCAAGAATTTCTCGTTAGCGGATTTCGTCAAAGACCCAGGATACGATTTCCGCATGTCCGAAGGATTGAAAGGGGTGGAGAATTCAGGATCCGCCAGAGGCATGCAACTTTCAGGAGCGACGTTAAAAGCCCTGAATCAATATGGTCAGAATCTTGCTTCCAATGAATACCAAAATGCTTATAACCGATATAACACTGACCAAGGAAATCAATTTAATCGTTTATCAGGCATTGCTGGAACAGGACAGACAGCTACGAGCCAATTAGGACAACTAGGAGGACAGATGGCGTCCAATAACGCTAACTTGATTGCAGCTGGAGGCAATGCAAGGGCAGCAGGAATAATGGGACAGAGCAATGCCTATACTGGTGCTATGAATCAAGGTTTGAATTACTGGATGCAGAATCAGTATCTCAATAAATTACCGAATTATAATAATCCAAATACATCTACTCCAAGTATAGATCAAAATGGTGGAGTAGGCACTTTTGGCGATTATAGTAGTTGGGAATAGGAATAATCATGCCTATCGACTCTAATATACCGATGTCTGGAGTTCCGTTACAACTCCCAAATCCTCTTGATAATTATACCAAGATGATGACCTTGCGCCATCTGATCGACCAAGGACAGATGAATCAGTTGCAGATGCAGGAAGCAAAGAGGAAGCTAGAAGCTGAACGTATTATGGCGCAAGCCTATGGTCAATCTTACCGTCCTCCACAGGCCGGTCAACCTGCACAACCAGCCCAAGAAGGGCCATTACCTTCAGGCGGTAACTTGGGAAGTCTGTTCCCCGCTACCCATGCTATTCCGGCTTCTCCTGGCGGCCTTGATACAAATTCATTAATGTCATACATCGGACAATCGGGAAGGGCTGATTTGATCCCGACAGTACAGGCACAGCAACTAAAACTGCAACAGGATCGGCTTGCCCTTGATAAGACACAGGAAGAAACAGATAAACTTGGACATGAAAATTTCAAGACGGCTTTCAATGTTATTGCCGCAAATCCTACAAGGCAAACTGCCTTGAATGTCTTGAATGAACAATTAAAACAGGCAAGAACACCAGCGGTCGCCAATAATATCTTTCAAGTCATGTCCAATATTCCGCAGAATGACGCGGATATTCCAAAGTGGACACAGTCTATCCTGACTAATGCAGAACAGAGAATGACGAATGCGGCAACATTGCGCGGGCAGGACATGGGGGAAGCAGAGAAAATTACGCAGGTTCCAGATGCTTCAAGTCCTACAGGATATAGAAATGTCACAACTATAAAAGCAGGACAAGGTATGCCAGCTTCACCTCCTGTTGGTGGAGCAGGAAGCCCTCATTCTCTAGAGATAGCTCGAAATAGTTTCACTAAAGACATGAAACCTCTTGAGGACATGGGTTTGCAGATCAGGCAATTAGAAGGTCTATTAACTCAGCCTCAAACTCCTGAACGCGATCTGGCGATTCGTAATGCTATGGGAGAATTGACCAGAGCCGGAAGGCAGGGAGAATCTTCTGTTTCCCAATGGAAAAATGTAGGTAGCTTATACCGTAAATTGATCGGAACCGCATCAAATCTGACAAGCGGAGAGAATCTTGAACCGCAAATTAAAGGCATCGCTGAAGTGGTCAGGACTATGCACCAACAAGTGCTTAATCCATTGATTCAGGATACTACCAAGTATCATTCTGAAATGGCCCCCAAGTATGGATGGACTCCAAGAGATGTTATTGGCGGATGGCAATCTAATGTGCTGGCACCTGCTGCTCCATCCCGTCCTCCTTTGGATTCCTTCAGAGGGAAAAACAATGTTGGTTCTCCAGGATAATCAATGGATTTCAATGTAGAAGCCGCTAAGAAATCAGGATATTCTGATTCCGAGATTGCTTCCTATCTCGCAAAAGACGCAAACTTCGATATAGAAGGGGCGAAGAAATCGGGATATTCTGATCCTGAAATCATCCAGCATCTTGTTAATGACCAAGCAGCGCAAAAAGCTCCCAAAGCTACCAATACACAATTCCAGCAAGATATTCTTTTCCCTCCATCTACTTACCAGCGAGGAGTAAATGCATTGGTCCATGTTCCGGGGGATTTGATTTCTCTCCCAGGAACATTGGTCGATTTGACTGCTGGAGCTGCGAATACGTTAGGACAGAGTGCAGCCAATCTCATTGGACAACCGCAATTAGCCGGACCATTATTGCCTACCAATCTGGGACAAACCATAAGAGCACCTATTGATGCAATGACTGGGGCAAGAGAAATGGTTCGTCCCACGAATGCCTTAGATCAATGGGTTGAAACAGGGGCGCGTCTCGGCGGGAATATGATTGTGCCCAGTGGCGGAGTTATCGCAAAAGCCGAAAAACCAGTTAAAGCGGCCTTGGCTGAATTGCTTAGTGGCGCAGGAATGACAGTCGGCACTGAAGCTGGCGGTGAACTTGGCAAACAAGCAGGAAATGAAGGGTTAGGGAGAATGATTGGTGGAGGCATCGGCGGATTTTATCCATCCGTAGCCCCGACACGCCTGATATTGGGAAGTAAGCCAGTACAAAAACTTGGAGAAAAGGTAGTTGATTATTTTCGTAGTCCATCAGATCGCATAAATCTGGCGAATACCGTCGTAGGAGAAGACCTTCGCCGTTATTTAGGGGAAAGTCCTGAATATGCAGCTAATATCAAGGCGGCACAGAATATAGGTATCCCCGGTTTTGAACCTAATCTTGCGCAAGCCAGTGGAGCCTCGGCGATCCAGAATTTAACTACCTCTCTTGAGACACATGATCCTGTTTTTCAGGCCGCCAACATCAATGCCTATAAAGCCAATAAACAGAAAATCGTTGATTTCGAAAATACGATTTTCCCCAAAACCGAAATTTCCCCCAAACAAAGTGCGACTGATGCGCTGCAAGCCCAGAGACAGCAAATCAGTTCTAGGCTTGCTGATGTAAATCAGCAGATGGATACACTGGCTTCCCAATACCAAAGGCAACCTACTGACCAGATTGGAGCCAGACTAAGAGAATTACGGAATGAACAAATGGCCTTGGTTCGCAAAACCAAGGACGAGAATTATGCGGAGGTAAGTAAAGCTGCCAATGCTAGTGGAGCAGTTACGTCAAGAGATGATCTAGTCAAGACCGTCCAAGATATTATCAAGGCTGAACCTAACAGGTTTCAGGGTCCGAATATGCCAGGGGTTTTCGGTCAAATCCTCAATTTTGGTAAGAAGGAAAACCCTAGTCATGCGCCTCTGGAAGAACTACGAATTCCTACTTCGGCGGAATCTGTGGTTAATCCGACTCAAGGAGCCGGTAAAACTATGACATTTGATGAACTACTCAGCCTCCGGCAGAGAGTCAATCAGGAATGGAACTCTGCCAGAGCCGGAACCGATACCACACGAACTTATTTTATTGGAAAACTAAAAGACCAAATCAATCAGAAGATGGAGGCCTTCAAAGACCCACAATATGGAGATTTGGCGGCAAAACTGACCAATGCTGATAAGTTCTATAATGAAGCCTACCGTATTCCATTCCGTGAAGGGGCTGGCGGAAGGATGCCTTATTCCAACCGTTTTGGTGAAGTTACTCCAGATGAACAGGTTGTCAGCAAATTGCTATTCACGCCTGGAACCAAGAAAGGAGTTGAAGACTTCTATTCCATGTATGGAGACCATCCGGAGGCCAATAGCCTGTTGCGTAAAGGGATACTGGATGAATTCGCTGCTAGTGTCGTCAAGGAAGGAAAAAGCGGAAATCTCGAAATCAATCCGAAATCCGTAGAGAATTTCTTTAACAAGTACCACGAAACATTCTCTGACCCTCGTTTGGCCGATGTCAAGGCTCAACTCAGTAGTACGGAAAATGCAGCAAAACTGTTGCAACAGAGAAGAATACAGATTCTTCAGGACAAGAAGGATTTGGCTACCAGCACGCTTGCCAAGATTTATAAAGTTGAAAATCCAAATTACTTGATGGATAAGGCCATCAATTCCCCAAGTATCATGGAAACATTGGTTAATACCGCCAAGACGCCTGAACATAAACAGGCATTGTCTTATGGCATAGCGGAAGCCATAAAAAGGCAACCTGATCCGTTCCAATTCATGCTGGACAATCAAAAGACTTTGCAGCCTGTTTTGGACAGGATCAATCCTGGTCATTTCAATAATTTGAAGACTATCGCCTATGGATCGCAAATCCTTGATCGCGCCAAACCTACGGCGAATGTCAATATCGGAAAAATGAAAGACCCGATTGAAGAGGCATTGGGAACTTCAGGTGTATCTCTTCTTTCAAGAATAAGAAATATTAAGCTTTATGGAAGGATCAGCGAAACTTATTTCATTTCCGATCTTGCTATGAAGAAATTGCTTCAATTAGGGCAGGAACAAAGAATCCAAGTCATGAAATCTGCACTTAATGACCCAAAATTGGCGGCTGACTTGTCAGCAGCCATGAAAGGTAGCAAATCTCCCGAATTGAAAAACAGGATTTCAAATCATCTGGTTTCTTTAGGCATACGTTCGGTGGGATCACAAGATAACTATCCATCACAGCCTATCAAAGAGGGGACGCAGATTGACCCTTCATTTTTTCAAGGACAATAAATGAGCTATTATCTAAGCCCCATAGGAAATGAACAGCATTTTGATAACACTGGCGCACCGGCTAACGGTTATAAATTATTCGTCTATGTTGCAGGGAGTTCAACTCTGGCAACAACTTATACGAATTCAACAGGTAGCACACCTAATGCCAATCCTATCGTTATGGATTCTTCAGGATATCCTGCATCGGGAGCGACAAGAGTTGGGATATGGCTGAATAGCGGTGTCTCTTACAAATTCATTTATACAGTTCCTGGGGAAACCGATTTCCCTTCAACTTCTATATGGACACAAGACGTAATATCGGGAGTAAATGATACTTCTGTGTCTCAGAGTGAATGGATAGCTGGCCCAACTCCTACCTTTATTGGCACTACTTCATTTTCTTTAGTAGGAGATCAAACTTCCACATTCCATGTAGGACGTAGGTTAAAGACTACAAATTCTGGTGGGACAATCTATAGTCGTATATCTGCAACCGCATTCACTACTCTTACAACAGTTACGGTAGTGAATGACTCTGGCGTTCTGGATTCTGGATTAAGTGCCGTTTCATATGGACTAATATCAGCAGTCAATAGTTCTGATCCTTCGTATCCCGCTGGTTCTGCACTTGTACACATCGCCGGAACCGAAACGATTACCGGGGATAAGTCGTTCTCTGGGAACAATAGTCATTCCGGGACTGAGGATTATACAGGGACAGTCAAAATGAACTCCGTAGTCGGAAAGGATGGACAAGTTCCGACAGTCGCGGCGGGGGCGGCTACGATGGGTTGGTGGGCACCCAGAGGTCATTTGGGTGGATTAACCACTTCCTATAGCAATACTACGACATTCGCGGTGTCAGCCGGGGAATGCTCTGATTCCACCGGAACAGTGGTAATGAAACTTACCTCTGCCTTTACCAAGACCACTGGTGCCTTTGTCGCTGGTACAGGTAACGGGTCATTGGATACAGGCTCGGTAGCCAACAGCACTTGGTATCACATCTTTATCATCCGTAAAGACTCTGATGGGTCGATTGATATTGCCACCTCTACCACGGCCACAGGCCCAACTGTCACAGGCTATACCTATTTCCGCAGGATATGGTCAATCCTGACTAACGGTTCCGCACAGATTACTTCCTTTATCCAAGTAGGCGATGTTTTAACTTGGGCGGTTCCTTCTACCGCTGTATCCAGTACAGGAGATCAAGTTGTAGCCTGTCCTCTTGGAGTTAGAGTCAATGGTTTATTTTCCTGCTATGTATACCGAAGTGATGGAGCTGATGCGTCTGTTACCATAAGGCCGAGCGATGGAACTACCGCCGTTACAGTTGTAGAAGTTCCGGCAACAAGTACAAGATATATTTACGGCGTAATACCGTGTCTTACGAATACGCTATCACAAATAACTATAGGCATAACGGGAACACCATCGCTCTATGGTGTCCAAACCATAGGATATACCGATTATCGCGGTAGATTTTCATAAAACGAATTAACCAAGGAGTAAATTAAATGGCAACAGATAGTGTAAAAGCGCAACAAAAATTCAAAGGCTTATCTTCAGATACAAAGCCTACCCAGAATGTACCGGCTATATCGGTATTTATCGAGACTGATACTGGTAATGAATATGAGTATTCTGGTACTTCTTGGATACAGAAAAGCACCAACGGCTCGGTGCTGGTCAGGCAAGTAGCCAATGAGGTTGCTTTTCCTGAACAGTGGTACTTGCCATTCACTGGTGTTGCTGGAGTGAATGACAACGATGTTGTCTATACGTCCACAGATGTCTCCATGTACAACGTTCACATTATCGAAGCCACAGCCGGGACTGTTGATATTCAGGTATCGGTGGATGGAACTAATTTTAATGCGCTGCAAGCGGCGGTTCTGTTACACGACGATGTAACCACAGGAGGCGGAGTGAAAGTTCTCACGATGGCAAGTGGGAAAATAGGAATCCTGACAGGAAAATACAATGCCATTCGTGTTCTCCAGAATGGAGCCACAGCTTCCAACGCCCGTGGTGGGCATGGGGTGATGTAATGACTTACGCATTCGCCCCTCCAAATGGATTTCCTCAATGGGAAGATTGTGGTAACGACCCATCAATTATTGCCTACGCCGCCTGCACTTCTGTAAACAATCTCGGAGGTGCTGCCTTATCTGGCGCAGGAGCAGGTTCAGTGACCTACTCCGATAATGGAATCCAGTTAAGTGCTACGGCATCGTTGAACTTTGTAAATGTACTTACGGCGGCACAGAAAGCCGCACTGGTTAAAGGGTTCACACTTACTTGTTGGGTGGAATCGGCGTGGATTGCAGATTCCTATGCCGGGACATCTTCCGGTGAGCATCTTATGGGGATGCAAGGGGCCGGTAGTTATTTCACTGGAGTAAAAGGCAGTGGTGGATACTATCTTCAGGGCAGATCAGGTTCTAATATTTCAAACACATCTACTCAGATCACGCAGGTAAAAAATATCGGAAAAGGAACCCATACCCGCATTGACATGGTGTACTACGGTGGCGGGAAAACACGATTCTATGTCGATCATCTTCCGGCCACGGAACTTAGTTTTGGCCCTCCCGATACAGCGCCTGCCGCCAATTTTATTGGGCTTGGGGGAAGTACGGCTGGAGTTGCTCCTATTAACCACAGAATCAAGAATTTTATGATATGCAACCGCCCCGTGACTTTGGCGGTGTCCCAAAAGTTTTCCCACATTGCCATTTTCGGACATTCATTCGTAGATCGTGGCGGATATTTAGCCAGTGGTGATCTGATCGTGGGCGATACGGCGCAAGGAGTAGGAGAGCCGGGATGCCTTGCCACCATCCATCGCAAGTTGGTACAGAAAGGACTGGAGATTCCTGTAGGTAAAATACGCAGCTACGGGGTAAGCGGCTCTGTTGTCAGCGGCATAGCGACACAGATTACATCTGCCACGGCCAATGGGCAGAGATTAAAGGTGGCCTTGGTAGAATCAGGGGCAAATGAAGTAACAGCAAGCGTAAATTCCTTTGCCACCGATTATCCGACATGGGTGGCCACATGGCAAACGCAGATAAATTCATTGGTGGCAGCCGGTGCAGATTATATTTTAATAGGGAATGTTGTTTCGACAGTAAACGCCTCAGCATTTAGTGCTGCTGCTTATCAGACACGATGTAATGACGCCAATGCGCTTATAGATTCCGTAATCGCAGCGAACCCAACTACCTGTCACAAGGTTGACCTGTTCAATCTGTTCGGGGGTCACAGTGTCAATTCTTCAGACTTTCTGACGGACAATATCCACCCAAGTCAACAGGGCCATAACAAGATCGGGAAGGCCTTCGCCGATAAATTGATTTCATTGCTGTGACCGCCAAACTCAAACGCGGGTGGGCGGGTGGCATGACCTACAAAGAACTCGCTAGGGTATAACATGGCCAACCTCTCCAAAGACGAAATCAACCAACTCGCTGAGGCGATACAGAGGGAGATAGATGGATTTTTCGTTAACTGAAGTATTACGTAGTGGCATTGAAAGTCTGGCCTGTTTTATTGGGACGACGAATCACCCACACAACCGAAAAACTGACCAAGGGTGGTTCAAGAATGTTATCGCTCCACTACTCGTAATTATGATCGCCGCGACCATCGGCGGGGTGTGGTCAGCCTTTCTGACCAATCACGATCAAGATAAAGACATCGCCGCCAACACACAGAACATTAAGGCTTTGGCTGCCGAAATGGAAAAACAGCGTGATCGTTTCGATGACAAGCTTGACCGGATATTGCGTGAGGTGAAGAGATGATGCTCGATTATCTGGAGAAGCAACTAATCCGACACGAAGCATTAAGAATGAAACCTTATACCGACACCGTTGGAAAATTGACTATTGGGATTGGCCGGAACCTGACAGATGTAGGCATCACTGAAGATGAAGCCATGCTTCTCCTGAAGAATGACATCGACAAAGTAGGACACGATCTGACTGACCATCTCGGATGGTGGAATGGACTCGACGAAGCTAGGCGAATAGTCCTGATGAACATGTGCTTCAATATTGGAATTACTCGTTTGCTCGGATTTCATAACATGTTGGTGGCACTACAAAACGGGGATTATCAGAAAGCCGCCGATGAGATGAAAGATTCTGCGTGGTATTCCCAAGTAAAAGGACGTGCTATTGAACTGGAACAGATCATGCGTACAGGAGTCTTGACGTGACAGAAGATACCAAAGATAACATAGCCCGTATTGGCCTACTGACGTTCGTGGTCGTGTGTTTTTTGGTATCTGCCTCTACGGGTTGGGCAGGGCCATTGGACGAACCGCGCTGCTGCTTTACTCCTTATCGCGATCTGGACGGGACGATTCACCGTAGCACGACTGTCCTGACTTATTTCAAGAAAGCCCATCCTTGTCCGGCTACGAGCCTTTCCACTGGAGCATGTCCCGGCTGGATCATGGATCATGTTGTTCCTCTGGCTTGTGGTGGGATAGATGCTGTGGAAAATCTGCAATGGCTTCCCACAGATATGTGGAAGATGAAAAGTCTGTGGGAGCGTAAGATTTATGGTGGGCATAATATCTCAGCGGGGTGTCCGTAATGGCTTTTGGAATTGATGACGCGATAGCAGCAGGGCTTAAAGTCTTGGACAAGTTTGTCCCTGACCCTGAACTGAAGGCCAAGGCCGAGGCGGAACTGCGGCATGACTTGATGGAGTGGGATAAGGCACAACTGGCCGTCAATGCTGTAGAAGCCGCCAACCCGTCTTTATTCGTCTCCGGCTGGCGTCCGTTCATTGGCTGGATATGCGGGACGGCGATTGCCTATCAGTTTGTGATCGTGCCTATCGGTACTTGGTTGGCAGCGATGGCTTCGATCATCGTCCCAGAAGCCCCAAAGCTGGACGCGCAATTATGGGAACTGGTAACTGCGATGCTTGGCATGGCCGGTCTGCGGACTTTTGAGAAGGTGAAGGACGTGGCTAGGACGTAAATGTCTGTGCGGCTAAGTGAGTTGAGGATGTGGATTTCACGCTATGAAAATATGAAGCTGAAATATGCTCGCCTCGAACGGGCTTTCCGTACTTATCGTGCCTGTGTAGAGTTTAAGGAAAAATACTTCACCCGTAAAACCAAAAGGAAGGCAGCATGAAATACCTTATTATTCTGGCCCTGATCTTCTCCCCCTCTGCTTTAGCCCATGACAGGGATAACCCTGTTCCAATCACACCCACAGAGCCAAACAATGGCGGCAGCGGGGAAGGCAACAGGAATGTGGAGAACTTCCTGCTAGGGGCCGCAGCCGTATGTCTGGGTATCTCCCTATACCATAAACGCCCATGCTGGCAGTCCGATACCGTCGTCCACTTTAAGGCCAAACAGGAGTTACCGAAATGACCTATGAGATGAAATCCCGGCTATTCCAAGCGGCTCTGGTGGTCGCAGGCGCGTTATTAGGTACTGGTGGCACCATAGGTACACAGAAGGCATTATCGTCGAATGTACCCACTCCACAGGCCCAAATAACAAGGGAAATAATCAACGTTACCCCCAAGTGCCCCGAAGTAAAATGCCCTGACGTATACCTTGATGGCCGTCACTGTCGTTGATGTATAAATCTAGTTATAAATCATCTTCTAATACTCTTTTTAAGAGTGCCAGCTCTATGTCCAGCCCAGGGGCCTCCCCGCCATGGCAATCGTCATACCATCCATCGGCAGAGGCTATTGCTTTTGCAAGGGCTTTTTTTAATGCAACAACATACTGGTAATCCAGTTCATTCTGTTCCCTATCTTCGCTGTCGAACATTGCACAACCTACAAATAATTTATAACACGTCGCTCAACTTGACGCCGCTTGCGCGGCGCAAGTTAGCTCAGTCGTTAGGCATCGCCACTTTTGAAATCTCCATCAGCATCGCAATGCGCAGGAGGGTATCCATGTTTTCTAATGTTCCAGTGCCGCAGAATGCGATTGGGCAGATTAACTACTACACGTACAACGACATCCCCTATAGCCACGGCGAGGAAGAAAGTTAAAATCGGGCTGTCGCTCATAAACTGGTAAATGTCCATGTTTGTCTCCTTGTTGATCGTTATGCCTAACCCTACGCTCAAGCGGGACTGCGCAAAAGCGCGCAGCCCCTTAGTTACACGTTAGCGGTCAGAAACAGTCTTACCGTCTTTCATTTTCCAAACGCATTCAAATGTTGCCGTTTTCGTCCAAGTTCCTTTTGTCAAAGTCATCCTTGCCGTACCATTCTTGCATTCTGTCAGCGCCTTTGGCATAAGCTCTGAAAAATCAGGGCTCTTTGAGCAACCAACCGCTAACAAGCCCATCGAGCCGACCAGCAACAGCAGCATACCAGTTTTCAAGTTCATTCGCTCACTCTCCTTCGTTTGTTTTTTGTTTTCGTGGCAGTCGGCTCATGGGCGGCGTTGTGCGTAAATTCTGCAACCAACACGACTGATCCTCGCAAAGTTATGATGGCACCGCATACATCGCACTTTTCGGTGCTACCTATAAGGTATCCAGCTATGGAGTTTAGAACATTGTTAATTTGATATGACTCACAAGTACAATCACCAGCATTTGACTGAAATTCTACTTTGTTACCACAGCAACAATCGACGTACAGCGAATCAAACATACCCATAATGGGTGCCTCCGTTTACGCCAAACCCCTTAATCTGGCTGACCGGGATAGGTCGGCGCACTTTCTTACTCCAATCACCGGCTCAGGCTCAGGATACCCACAGCCGATCAGTAACAGGATAATGATTGCGTATTTCATCTCACCCATCATTATCCCAATAAGACATAGATTCTGCTGCTGATTCTTCAGGTTCCATATTCCAGTCAGGCTGATCGCCACTGTCATAATCATCCACAGCGAACTCTTCGTCTACGCCAAGGCGGACCATATACGCAATGTATCTACGACGATACTCTGATACTCTTCTTTTGTAGTGACTGCGACACGGCGAAGCAAGGCGGCTGTCTCAGCGTACTCCTTGCTTATTTCTGTGTTTGGAGAATTTAATTCTGCATTAAGATCGTAGTGTTCTGCTAAAGTCAACAACTCGTTATAATCGCTCATCTCATCCTTTCTCCTTGATCTCTGCTAGGACTTGTTTGGCAAGGCAAGCAGTACAAACTCCTTTAATTCTACTGGCATTAACGCACGTTTCATCTTTAAAAAGTTCAACAAACTCTATCAACCTCGCCACCCGCGCTTGGCTCTTGTGCAGGGAAGCTTCGGCTTTCTCGGCGCGTCGAATCTCCGCATCATAGTTCAGGTCGCTCATGTGTTGGCGCTTCTTCGCCTCCGCCAACTCGGATTGAAGGCGGGAGATTTCCGCTCGCAGCGTTGCCGGATCATCAACATGCTCAATGATTGATGGGATGGTTACACTCTGCCAGCATTTATGATCTGCTGTAAGAGATCGGCCACAATAGGGGCATTCACCGTATTTAGGTTCGCTCATCTCATCACTCCTTCGTCATCAGTAGGCCAACCATCTTTTCCTAATCTGCTCATTTCCGTTCCTCCAGTAATGCTTGGATGATGCCACAAGATTCTGCCAGCATATCAGCCAACACTCCGGCGTCTGTGCTGTTCAACATCTGCCCCTCGAATATCTTATTACTAGCGGCTTTGCCAGCTTCCTCTGCTTCTATAACAAAGGCCAAAGCCAGCTTCTCCGCATCTGATTCGATGTGAGGGGCAGCATCCCAAGCCAGTCTAAATTTATGTAGCTGTTTTTCAGAAGTAAACACAGTCCCGCTGGGCACAGTGATGTATGTTTCTCCCATCGCTTTCCGCATTTCTTCTGTCGGTTCACGGGCGATTAGCTTGAGTTTGGTCATATCGGCATCTTTGCTTGTTCAGTTGCTTCTCTTCTTTGCTTCGCCTCGATCAACTCGATTACCTTATGGGCGAGCATGTCTGCTGCCGAATCAATGTTGATATTCGGAGAACCTCCCTTGCTTCCTACGGCATCCAGTTTTCTGCGATGTTGTAGTGCCTTCGCCAACTTCAACGCTTCTGCGTCTGTGAGTGTGGTCATTTGTCCTCCTTCAAGTTGGTTCAGGCACGGCAAGCACTAGATTTGCAGTTCCGGTCTCATAGTTACCTTGCCGCGCCTCCCCCTTCACCCTGTCAACCGGACAGGGACGGTCATCGCCCCAACTGATTACGCTCGCAGTTAAAGGCGGAGACTCGGTACAGAAATCATTAAAAGAGTTTGGCGGCTGGCTGGCTTTAGGATCGTTACAAACTGTCCAGCATCCATCTGTCAGGTTTCCCTCAACCGCCATTCTCCTGTTTTGCCTGAAAGCCTACACATCGTCTGCATCGGCTCTCAAGCGCGACTCGTTAATCTTCTACCCGTCTCCATCCCTCTGGGGTTCTCTCCCTAGCCCGCCGGAACCGGAAGATGCCTTTGAGGAAATTGATAGGAGCGTGGGTATCGAAAGAACGCAGATGCTCCATCGTCACTTCCGTTGCGTCGATTACTTTGAGATACAGCGTCATCGGATCTTTTGGATCGGTATAAACTTCGCAGCCCTGGACTGCCTGAATGACGTGGTGATGCCCGGTTTCCGAATGAGCCACGATGTACTTCCCATTTTCGGGGATCAGCGGCTTGAGTCCTGCCGGAAGTTTATGAATACGCTTGATCCATATATCTCCTTGGGCGGCTTGATTGACGAATGTCTCTGCTTTCATGGTCATGTCCTCACTTCTGGTTGATAGTCGGTATCCTGCCAAATCCATTGTTGCGCCTGCAACGCGGTCTTGGCAGGGTCTACGTTCTGCGCGAACTCGCGTCCGGTTCCGCAAGTGTACTTCAGGAAATACTCGTTGGGCGCGTCCGGCAGGTCGACGCGGTAGAGCGTCCCGATCTGCGGATTCGGGTCGCGGTCGATGACTGTTGCGTTAACTTCTTCCAGAATCTTCGCCCACCCCAGTATCTCACAACCGGCGCGGCGTTGTTCGGCATTTGGCCAATTCAGTATTTCAGCGGCGGAAGGCAATTCATCTACTGTCCATCCGTCTGGAATGCGAGTTCCATGCCAGCATGAAAACCCCCATCCGTCGCGGTAGTGGATTGAGTGACCTGTCTGGCTGTGTAATCGTCCTTGCTCATCACGTTTAATGTATTCCGGTCGGTCTGCTATAACCACTACATTCTTATGCCACCACGTCCATCCGCAAGACTTGACAAGCGTTTCATTGATTTCGAACTTTTCGAGTATTTTATCCTGCCATCCGCACACGTCACGGAAGAATGAAACCCAAGCCGCGAATCCTGACCATGTTGCATCGATACCGTAATTATTAAATCCATCTTTGGCAGATTGGAAATTTTCCGCTTTGACCTTATCCCAGACCTGATCCCCGACCTGATCCCTGACCTGAGCCACGACCTGATCCCCGACCTGATCCCCGACCTGAGCCCCGACATGAGTCCAGACCTGAGTCCTGACCTGATCCCCGACCTGATCCCCGACCTGATCCCAGACCTGAGCCACGACCTGATCCCTGACCTGATCCCTGACCTGATCCCAGACCTGATCCCTGACCTGAGCCACGACCTGATCCCTGACCTGAGCCACGACCTGATCCCAGACCTGAGTCCAGACCTGATCCCCGACCTGATCCCTGACCTGAGCCCTGACCTGAGCCCTGACCTGAGCCATGACCTGAGTCCCGACCTGATCCCAGACCTGAGCCACGACCTGAGCCCTGACCTGATCCCCGACCTGAGTCCTGACCTGATCCCCGACCTGATCCCAGACCTGAGCCACGACCTGATCCCTGACCTGATCCCTGACCTGATCCCAGACCTGATCCCTGACCTGAGCCACGACCTGA
>Ga0153916_10000170_pt1 | contig 39744 bp, 37 predicted proteins | sample Opewatmetagenome_FD_109642 | JGI IMG/M metagenome (GOLD analysis project Ga0153916, IMG submission 109642) | Freshwater wetland microbial communities from Ohio, USA - Open water 3 Core 3 Depth 4 metaG | ecosystem: Environmental > Aquatic > Freshwater > Wetlands | place: USA: Ohio, Lake Erie...
ATCTTCCCCGACGGCAAGCGCATCATCCTGCTCGCCGAAGGGCGCCTGGTGAACCTCGGCTGCGCCACCGGGCACCCGTCGTACGTGATGAGCTCTTCGTTCGCCAACCAGGTGCTCGCGCAGATCGAGCTGTTCACCAAGACGCAGGACTATCCGGTGGGCGTATACATCCTCCCCAAGGCGCTCGACGAGAAGGTCGCGCGGCTGCAGCTCTCGACGCTCAGCGCTCAGCTCAGCGAGCTGACCGACGAGCAGGCGGCCTACATCGGCGTGCCGAAAAACGGGCCGTACAAATCGGAGCACTATCGCTACTGAGGAGGATCCCATGCGCATCGCGGTGATGGGCGCAGGCGGCGTCGGCGGCTACTTCGGCGGCCGGCTCGCGCAGGCGGGACACGACGTTGCCTTCATCGCGCGCGGCAGGCATCTGGAGGCGCTGCGCGCGAGGGGACTCACGCTCGACGGCCCGCTGGGCAACGTGCAGCTCAAGGTACGGGCGTTCGAGGATCCAGCCGATGCGGGCTCCGCAGAAGTGGTGCTGTTCGCGGTGAAGCTCTGGGATACGGAGAGCGCCGCCGAGCGCATCCGGCCGTTGGTCGCCGCCGGCGGCGTGGTGATTCCCTTCCAGAACGGCGTCGAGTCGGTGGAGCGCATCGGGCGCGTGCTCGGCAAGGAGCGCGTGATGGGCGGGGCGGCGTACATCGCCGCGCGCATCGGCGAGCCCGGCGTGATCGTGCAAACCGGCAAGATGGCGCGGCTGCGCTTCGGCGCCGTCGAGCCGTCGCAGCGCGCCGTGGCGTCCGCGTTTCATGCGGCCTGCGGCGAAGCGGGGATCGACGCCGAGGTGACCGACGACATCGTGCGCGTCCTGTGGGAGAAGTTCGTGCTGCTCGTCGCGCTGAGCGGCACGACCACCGTGTCGCGCTCGCGCATCGGCGTGGTGCGCTCCGACGCCGACCTGCGGTGGTTGCTCGAAACGGCGATGCGGGAAACCTGGCGCGTGGGAAGGCAGCGCGGCGTCGCGCTCGCCGAGGACCTGGTCGCCGCGACGCTGAAGATGGTCGACGGCCTGCCCGCCGAGATGACCTCGTCGATGCACGGCGACCTGGAAGCCGGTAGCAGGCTCGAGGCGCCGTGGCTCGCGGGCGGGGTCGCGCGCATGGCCCGCGAGCTGAGCATCGAGGCGCCCGCCAACCGCGCCATCTACGCGGCGCTCAAGCCCTACGTCGAAGGAAAATCTTGAAGCAGGCTGCAGAGCGCGTCTTCAGCTTCGAGTTCTTCCCGCCCAGGACACCGCAGGGCAGGGAGAAGCTGCGCGCCACCTGGCAGCAGCTGGCGCAGCTCAGGCCGCGCTTCTTCTCGGTGACCTTCGGCGCCGGCGGCTCGACCCGCGAGGGGACGCTGGACACCGTGCTCGAGATCCGCGCCGCCGGGAACGAAGCCGCGCCGCACATCTCCTGTGTCGCCTCGACCAGGTCGGACGTGGCGGGGCAGCTCGAGCTGTACCGCAACAACGGCATCCGCCACATCGTCGCGCTGCGCGGCGACCTGCCCTCGGGAATCGCCGCCTCGGGCGAGTTCCGCTACGCGAACGAGCTGGTCGCGTTCATCCGCAAGCAGACGGGCGACTGGTTCGAGATCGAGGTCGCCTGCTACCCCGAGTACCACCCGCAGACGCGCAATGCCGCCGACGAGATCCGCCACTTCAAGAAGAAAGTCGACGCCGGCGCCAACGGCGCGATCACCCAGTACTTCTACAACGCCGACGCCTACTTCCGCTTCGTCGATGACTGTGAAGCTGCCGGAATTGACGTGCCGATCGTCCCCGGCGTCATGCCGATCAGCAATTTCTCGCAGCTGGCGCGCTTCTCCGATGCCTGCGGCGCCGAGATCCCGCGCTGGATGCGCCTGAAGCTCGAGAGCTTTCGCGACGACACGGCCTCGATCCGGTCCTTCGGCCTGGACGTCGTGACCGACCTGTGCGACAGGCTGCTCGCGGGCGGCGCGCCGGGCCTGCACTTCTACACGCTCAACCAGGCGGGCCTGACGAGCACCATCTGGCAGCGCCTGGGGCTGTAGGCGCATGAAACGGGATCATTCGGGACGCACAAGGTGAACGGATGAACGAGCGTTTCGCACGCGTCGGCGCCGCCTACCTGCAGTGCTACTACGAGCTCGGCGTATGGAAGGAGCAGCACTACCGCGGCATCCGCATTCTCAAGGCGCCGACGGACCTGTGGAACTACCAGGAGATCCTGTCCGAACGCGGGATCGAGTGGGTGGTGGAGACCGGCACCCGGCACGGCGGATCCGCGCTGTACTTCGCGGACCTGCTCGAGCTCGCCGGCGGGCCGGGGAAGGTCATCACGCTCGACGTCGACCATGACAGCCTGCAGCTGCGCGAGCATCCGCGCATTGAGTTCCTGCGCGCCGACAGCGGCGCGCCCGCGACCGCGCGCGCCGTCGAGCAACTGCTGCCGGCCGTGCGCGGGCCGATGTTTATGATTCTCGATTCGGATCATTCCAAGGCGCACGTCGCGCGCGAGCTCGAGGTGCTCGCGCCGCTCCTGCGGCGCGGCGACTACCTGTTGGTCGAGGACACCTGTGTCAATGGCCATCCGGTGCGCCCCGACTTCGGTCCGGGGCCCATGGAGGCGCTCGAGGAGTACCTCCAGGCGCACCCCGGCATGTTCGAGCGCGACGTGGCGCGCGAGACGAAATTCGGCTTCACCTTCGCGCCCTCGGGCTACCTCGTGAAACTCTAAGTACCTGTAAGCAAAGTATTTTCGATCGGGTCGCGCGGCGTGGGCCGCCGCTTCTAAGCGATCCGTAACCCAGCCGTAAGCCGGCCGTGGGGAGCGGGCCCCCAGCATGGCTGCAGCAGGACACGCGCGTCGCGTGCCCCCTGCAGACATCACAAGGAGGCAATATGAAAACCCTGCGTAACGGCGCGATCGCGCTGTCTCTGTCCGCGTTGCTCCTGCCAGGCTGCTATGTGCTGCCGACCGGTCCCGACGGCGCTCCCTGGTACGTGTACCCGCCCGGCGTCCCGCCCGGCGCACGCGAGGCGAACGTTCCGAGCGGACCGCTGCCGGTGATCCTCACTGCGCGACTCTACCCGGAGAACGATATCGCAACGCAGACCGGAATGCTCACCGGCACCGTTACGAACATGATGAACGGCAAGGGCCGCTTCGTGCTCAACTACCGCGGCGAGACCCTGGTGGGCGAGGCGACGCGCGTGTCGAACGACGACCGCCGCGGCGTGGCGAGCGCGTACAGCCGCAACGGCGCGTTCATGAGCTGCGAGTACCAGATGAGCGGCCCGCGCCAGGGCGCCGGCATGTGCACGTTTTCCGACGGCGCCAAATACCAGGTGCATCTGGGCGGCTGAGCGCGCATTCGACGGCGGCCTCGGTCGAGCGAAATGGAGTCGAGCGGTTCCGCGGGGGCGCGCCGGCACTATCTGGAGCAGGATCGGGCCGGTATCATCGGCGCGCATAGCGCCGCGAGCCCGGTCCGGACCAGAGAACCGGGCTCCACGGGAGGACACAGGGTGGTTGAGGCCAGTCAGCGCACGGTCGCTTTCGCCAAGACGACGCGCCCGGCGATCGGCTCCGTGGTGCCAAGGGAGCGGCTGTTCACACGGCTGGACGGAGGCCCGGGGCGAACGGTGGCCTGGATCTCCGGCCCGCCGGGCTCGGGCAAGACCACGCTCGCCGCGAGCTATGTGGAAGCCCGCCGCTACCGGTGCCTGTGGTACCAGGTCGACACCGATGACGCGGACATCGCGACGTTTTTTCATTACCTCGGGCATGCCGCGCGGCGGCTCGAGGGCAGCCGGGCGCGCGAGATCCCCGCGTTTACGCCGCAGTACCGGTCGGATGTCGCTTCCTTCGCGCGCAAGTTCTTCCGGCAGCTGTTCGCGCGCGCCAAGGCGCCCTTTGCGCTGGTGCTCGACAGCCTGCACCAGGTGCCGCCCGACAGCACGCTCCACGCGCTGCTCGAGGTCGCATTCGCGCAGGTCCCCAAGAACTGCGCGGTGATCGTCACCAGCCGCGGCGACCCGCCAGCGGGTCTCGCGAGGATGCGGGTGGCCGGCGAGCTGGCATGCGTCGGCTGGGAAGAGCTGCGCATCGCCCCGGACGAGCTGGAGGCGATCGCGCAGCTGCGCGGTCAGCAGCTGTCCGAGGACGCCGCCTCGCAGCTGCAGGAGCGCACGCAGGGTTGGGCGGCAGGCTTGGTGCTGATGCTCGAGCACAGCAAGCTCTCGGGCCAGGTCGCGGACCTGCCCGAGGATGCCGCGCCTCAGGTGATATTCGATTACCTCGCCGGGGAGATCTACGACCGCTTCGAGCCGGACACCCGGCGCTTCCTCGCGAGCGTCGCATGCCTGCCACGCATGACGGTCGAGGTGGCCGAGGCGCTCTCCGGAGAGCCCAAGGCCGCGCGGCTGCTGCTCAATCTGGCGCACAACGACTATTTCGTGAGCGAGGTGCTGTCGGACGAAGGCCGCATCTTCCAGCTGCACCCGCTGCTGCGCGAGTTCCTGCGCAGCAGAGCGGCGCTCGAATATCCCGAGGCGCTGGGTAGCGGGCAGCTGCAGCGCGCCGCCGCGCTGCTGCGCGAGGCCGGGCAGACCGAGGACGCGGTATCGCTGCTCGTCGAGTGCCGCGAGTGGGCGCAGGTCGCGCGCATCGCCGCCGACGAGGCGCAGGCCATGCTGGACCAGGGGCGCAGCGAGACCCTCGGCGCTTGGCTGGAGCTGCTGCCGCCCGCGCTGCTGCACGCCGACGCTGAGCTGCTGTACGCCGCCGGCGCCTGCCGCCTGCACACCAGCCCCAGGGCGGCGCGGCGATTCTTCGAGCACGCGTACGAGGGCTTTCACCGCGCCGCCGATCGTCGCGGAATGATTCGCAGCTGCTGCGGCCTGATCGACGCGACGATCCTGGAGTTCGACGATCTCGCGCAGCTGGATCACTGGACCGGCGTGCTCGCCGACCTGCTGCGCGAGGACGGCGCCGACGACCACGTCGCGGGCGCGGTGCTGGTGCTGATCCGCGCGCTGCTGCTGCGCGACTCGGGCAACGCCGAGCTCGGCGCGTGGCTGGAGCGAGCCGAGCGGGCGGCTGCGGCGATCGCGTCGCGCGAGCCGGACCGCGATCTGCGACCCGATCTGTCCATCGCGCGGGCGATGGTGGCGCTGCTGCGCGGCGATTTCGTCGCCGCTGGCGCGGCTACCGAAGCCCTGCTCGCGGGCGCGAACCGCGTGCCGGCGGTCGATTCGATCGCCAAGGCGCTCGCGGCGGCCCTGCATTACCTGCTCACCGGCGCGCACCAGCGTGCGCGAGACGTCGCGGCCGACGGACTGTCCGCCTCCGAAGGCGAGGGCGTGCACGTGTATGACGACTGGCTGCGCGTCCTGGCGGCGGCGGCGCTGCTCGGCGCCGGCGACCGGGAAGGGGCTCGGGGCGAGCTGCAGGCGCTGGAGGGCGGCGGCGCGCGCTTGCGACGCGGCGACCGGGCGCTCCTGCATTACCTGCGCGGCTGGCTCGCCGCGCTCGACAGTGACCTGGCGAGCGCCGGCCTCGACGCGCGCAGCGCGCTCGAGCTGGCCATCGAAGCAGGGATGCCCTGGCTCGAATGCCTGGCGCGCGCGGCGCTGGCGGACATGCTCGCCCGCGCGGGCGACCGGCGCGGCTGCGAGGCTCAGCTGAGAAGCGCCGCGGCGGTGTCGGACCGGATGCACAGCGTCCTGCTGCGCTTCATCGTGCAGCTCGCCGCGGCGCAGTCGGCTGCCGCGATGGGCGACGAGGGGGCCGCCCTCGAGCCGCTCAGGACGGCCTTTGCGCTCGGACGCGAGCACGGCTTCAGGCATGCCCCGTGGTGGCGCTCGCAGGCCATCGCCGATCTGTGCGTCCTCGCCCTGCGTCATCGGATCGAGACGGAGTACGCACGGGCGCTGGTGCGCGCGCGCAGGCTGCTGCCGCAGGCTGCGCCGCTGCGCCTGCGCGAGTGGCCATGGGCATTCCGGGTCCACGCGCTCGGCGGGTTTCAGCTGCTGCGCCAGTCCGTGCCCGTGGAGTTCTCGGGAAAGGTCCCCGGCCGGCCGATGGAGCTGCTGAAGGTGCTCGTCGCCCAAGGGGGACAGAGCGTGCGTGCCGATCAGTCGGCGGACGCTTTGTGGCCGCACGTGGACGCGGACTACGCCCACAAGTCGCTCACCGCCACCTTGCACCGGCTGCGCCGGCTGCTCGGCGACGAGGAGGTGCTGGTCCTGCGCGACGCGCGCCTGAGCCTCAACACGGCGCTCATCTGGGTGGACGTCTGGGCGCTCGACCACGTGCTGGCGGCGCTCGACGAGGCGCTGCGCGCGCCGCATGCCGAGGCAGGCTTGCCGGCCCTGCAAGCGCTGACCGACGAGGCGTTCGCGCTCTACCGCGGGCCCTTCCTGCCGGACGAGTCCGAGCAGCCCAGCTATATCGCCTGCCGCGAGCAAATCCGCTCGCGCCTGATGCGCTCCATCGGCCGCGTCGCACGCCGCATCGAGGACGCCGGGCAGCACGAGGCGGCTGCCGACTGCTATCTGCGCTTCATCCAGGCGGACAGCCTGTTCGAGGCGCCCTACCGAAGCCTCATGCAGTGTTACCAGCGCGGCGGCGACCAGGCCGAGGCGCGCGCGACCTACGAGCGGTTGCGCACCGTCCTGTCGACCCGGCTCAAGATCATGCCTTCGCCCGAGACGCAGGCGATCTACGCCAGCCTGGGAACGCCGGCGGCGACCTGAGCGCCGCCAGGCTCAGGGGACCCGGCGCGACGAGGGGGGCAGCTCCAGCTCGATCGCGGTCCAGATCTTGCGGAGCCCCATGCGCACGCCGGTGGGCGGCGCGTATTCGCGCCGGGGGTAACCCGACTTCGGCGGCGCGGTTTCGCGCATGCGCATGGTGAGCGAGATCGCGGTTCCGCCCCTCACTTTGATCGCCGTTGCATTGACGACGATGTTGAGGCCTTCGGGCTCGAACGCGACGAACCAGCTGAGAAGCCCGACGTGGTGGGCGGCGATCTCGCGCATCTTGGGCAGATCCGCCTGCGCCGCCTGGCGCCATTCGTCGCGGGTAAGCGGCATGGGTGCAGGCGCATACACGCTCAGGTAGCCCAGATCGGGCGATTGGTCGGCGAGCTGCATGCCGAGTCGGCCGAACGCGACGCGCAACGCTTCGAATGCCTCGTCGCGCGACACATCGTAGGTGTGCGTGCCGTCCTCGGCGAGGATGTGCTCGTACTCGACGCGAAACGCGCTGCTCACATCCTCCATCGCGCTGATCTTGTCTCGCTCGGTCACGCAACCCGACACCAGCGCGAGGAGGATCACGCACAGCCGCGCGCATCGCCGCACGACGAACGACTTCGGCATCCCTCTTTCCATGCCTAGCCCCCCGATCCCCTCGGGCAGCATGTTACTGCGACCCCGCAGCGCAGGGCGGCAGATTGGCCACCAGCTTGCCCGCTTGCGCGATCTCCATGGGCTGCAGCGTCTTGGCGATACGCTCCTGCTGGGCCTTGGCGGCGGCACTGCCGCAGCGCGCGGCCGCGCTGTACCACACGTAGGCCTCGAAGTCGTTTTGCGGCACGCCGCGTCCGTTGGCGTACATCCCGCCGAGCTCGAGCTGCGCCGTGCTGTTGCCTTGCAGGGCGGCCTTGCGATACCAGGACGCCGCGACCGCAGCGTCCTTCGCGACGCCGTGCCCTTGCGCGTACGCTCTGGCGAGGTTGCGCTGGGCGCCCGCGTTGCCGCCCTCCGCCAGCGGCTTGAGTGCAGCGACCGCATCGGCGTACTTGCCGGCCGCGTAATCATGATCGGCTTTTGCCAGCAGCTCGGCCGGGGGCGAGGGGGCGGGTCTGGCGCTCGGCGCCGTCTGTTGAGGCGCCTTCTCCGGCTGCCGTTGCTGCTCCTGCAGCTTGCGCGTCTGCGCCTCCCGGCGCTTGCGCTCGGCGTCCGCCTGTTGCGCGAGCTTTTGCCTGCGCGCCAGTTCCTCCTGCTGCTTGCGCTCGGCCTCGGCCTGCGCCTTCAGCTGGCGCTGCCGCTCCTGCTCGCTCTTCTGCTGCTCGTCTTGCCGCTTGCGCTCCTCGTCCTGTTGTTGCTTGAGTGCATCGGCCTGGCGTTTGCGATCGTCCGCCATCTGCTGTTCCAGCTTGGCCAAGCGCTTCTGCAATTGCTCTGGAGTCTCCTGCGGGGGCGTCGGCTCCAGCTTGTAGAACCTCATCGCAACCGCCAGCGCGATGAGCGCCACGACCGCGCCCACGGCGACCCAGAAAGGCCAGCCCCGCCCCAAAGCGGCACGCTGCGGCGCGCCCGCGACGGCCGGCGCCGGGCTCTCGCCGCTCGGCGCCTGACTCGGTTGCGCGACGGCGGGGCGCGCCTCGGGCTGCTCGGCCGCGCCGGGCAGCTCGCGCCGCCACTCGGCGATGCTCTGGGGCCGGTCCCGCTCGGCGAATTCGAGCGCGTGGTCGATCGCCGCCAGCAGACGCTCCGAATAACGGCCCGCACCGACGGTCTTCGCCGGCACCAACACTTCGCGCGCGCTGCCGAGCACGCCCTTGCTGCGCGCGATCGCGTCCATCGGCGCCACCCCCGAGATCGCGCGGTAGCAGGTTGCCCCGAGCCCGTAGATATCGGTCCACGGTCCCTGGCTCTCGCCGCTGCTGTAATACTGCTCGAACGGCGCGTAGCCCGGGGCGACCAGGATGGTCATGCTGGGCGAATGGCCGACGGGTTGGCGTGCCGAGCCGAAATCGAGCAGCACCGGGCTGCCGTCGGCGCGGATGTGGATGTTGTCGGGCTTGATGTCGCGGTGGATGAACCCGGCGTTGTGCACCAGCTCGAGCCCATCGAGAATCGGCGGCAGAATGCGCAGCAGCTCGCCCTCGGGCAGAGTGCGGCGCTGCTCGAGGATGGCGGCGAGGTTGCTGCCCTCCTCGAAGCGCATCACCATGTACGCGGTATTGTTGAACTCGAATACCGAGAGCACGCGCACGATGTTCGGGTGGTCGAAGCGCGCGAGGGTGCGAGCCTCGCGAATGAACCTCTCGAGCCCCCAGCGGTAGCGCTCGTCGTGCTCCTCGGTCCGGGCGCGGACCGAGGCGTCGTCGCGGCGCCTGGCGACCTCGGTCGGGAGATACTCCTTGATCGCGACGCGCTGATCGAGGTTGGTGTCGCGGGCGAGATAGGTGATGCCGAAGCCACCTTGCCCCAGCACCCGCTCGAGCAGGTACCAGTGAAGGTGATACCCGCGCGGCAGCGCGTCAGGGTAGCCGTCGTCGGTCATGCATCGTGGCCTTTGTTCGGCCTGATTCTCTCCCGAGGCGGCAGACACTGTACTGCAACGCAGTCCTCGACTCCAGCGCGCGCCTCTCAGTCCAGCGCGGCGCGTCCCGAGTCGCCGACGCGCCGATAGGCGCGCCACGGCGCGGATGGGGAATCCCGGCAGGCGCCGAAACGAAACGGCATCCAGCCCCGTCCGGGGCTGTCGAAACGCAGGTCCACGAACCACACGCAGGTCGAGCCGGCCGTGATGCCGTCGAACGCCGGTTTGTCGGCGAACCAGCGGAAAAAGGCGAGCGCGGGCGAGCCCCAGGCGTCGCGCGCCAGCGCCTCGGTTTCCGGATCGAAGCCGTAGCGCGGACGCGACTCCCAGTGCGCGTCGCCGAGCGGCCGATAGGCCTCGTCGAGCCGCGCGATCAGGCCATCGTCGGGGCCTGCGGCCCGCGCCTCGTCGCGCAGCAGGTTGACGTGCGCATAGCGCTGCGTTTCGGCGTCGCTCACGAAGACCGTCCAGTTGAAAGGCGACACCGGACGCGGCTGCGCCTCGACGCTGGCGCCGACGATATGCTGCGCGGCGGCGTAGTCGTCGCCGAACTCTTCAGCTTGGTGCTTCAGCGCCGCCTGCATGGCGACGTAGGCCACGAGCGCGACGCTTGCCACGAGCGCCGGCCGGCGCGTGCGCGGCCAGAAGTAGCTCGCCGCGAGTCCCGCGACGATGATGCCGGTGAACCACAGATCGATGATGAACGTCGTGCCGAGCGCGGCCCGCCAGTCTGACAGCGGAGCAAGCACCATGGTCCCGAAGCTGGTGATCACGTCGCCCGCGATGTGGGTGTATATGCCCAAGGCGCAAACGCCGAACCAGGGTTTCCAGCCGCGAGCGTCGCGCGTGAGCTTCGCGAGCAGCCACGCGAGCAGGAGCGCCCACAACGGGGCGAGCAGGATGGAATGGGTGACGCCGCGGTGGTGGAGCAGGTACTCGATCGGCCCCGCGAAGCCGACCACGAAATCCATGTCGGGGAATGCGCAGCTGAGCAAGCCCGCCGTCACGCGCGCGCGCGGCGAGAGGCTTGCCGGGCTCGGCGCGCGCGGCGCGGTGGCGCGCGCCAGAAGCGCGCCCGAGAGCGCGTGCGTGAGCGTGTCCATCAGCCGCTCATGCTACGCGCCTCGTCGCTACGCGGCCTGCGGCACCCTCTTCTTGCGCTGGGCATCCTTGGCGTGCATGGCGGCATAGGCGCCATGCGCGGCGGCCTCGGCGTCGCCGACGTGTACCGGCAGGCCCATGTCCTCGAGCACCGAGCCGAGCGCCGACAGGCACAGCATCACGTTGTCGGGCCGGCAGGAGTAGCCCATAAGCCCGAAGCGCCAGATCTTGCCCTTCAACGGTCCAAGCCCGGCGCCGATCTCGATGCCGAATTCTCCCAGCAGCGTCTTGCGCACCTGCTCCTCGTCGACGCCATCGGGGCACAGCACCGCGTTCATCTGCGGCAACTGGTGCTCTTCCTTCACCAGGAACTTGAGGCCCATCGCCTCCAGCCCCGCCTTCAGCGCGACGTGGTGGCGCTGATGCCGCGCCCAGCTGTTTTCGAGCCCCTCCTCGCGGATCAGCAGCAGCGCCTCGTGCAGCGCAAACAGCGAGTTCGTCGGCGCGGTATGGTGGTAGGTGCGCGTGGTCGCGCCCCAGTAGCCGAGCAGCAGGTTCATGTCCATGAACCAGCTGTGGATCTTGTCCTTCCGGTGCTTGACGTAGTCGACCACCCGCTCGGAAAAGGACACGGGCGACAGGCCCGGCGTGCACGACAGGCATTTCTGGCTCGCCGAGTAAATGGCGTCGATCTCCCACTCGTCGACTCTCACCGGCGTGCCGCCGAGCGAGGTCACGGCGTCGACGATCACCATCGCGCCATGCTTGTGCGCGATGCGCGTGATTTCCTTCGCATCCGACTGGCATCCGGTCGAGGTTTCGGCGTGCACGAAAGCGACGATCTTCGCGTCCTTGTTCTTTTTCAGCGCATCCTCGACCTTCTGCGGATCGACCGGCTCGCCCCACTTGTCCTCGATCACGACCGGCACGCCGCCGCAACGGATCACGTTCTCGAGCATGCGCCCGCCGAACACGCCGTTGATGCACACGATCACCTTGTCCCCCGGCGCCACCATGTTGACGAAGCAATACTCCATGCCGACCGAGCCCGGGCCCGAGATCGGGAAGGTGAGCGGGTTCTTGGTCTGGTAGACGTAGCGCAGGAGCGACTTCAGCTCCTCCATCATCTCGACGAAGATCGGATCGAGATAGCCGATCGCCGGCTGGCTCATGGTGGTGAGCACGCGCGGATGGATCTCGGTCGGGCCGGGGCCCATGAGCGTCCTTTGCGGCGGGTGGAACGAATGGATGCGTTTCGACGGTGCGTACGGGTTCATGGGATCACTCTCCGACAGAATGCCGAACAGCGCGTCCCCCGGGCGCGACTTCACGCGCACCGGCTTCTTGGCGCTGGCTTCGGTAAGGACATCGACTGCGCTGACGCGGCCCTGGGTCAGGCGCTCGACTTCGGTCGCCCAGCGCGCCGGGACGTAGCCCGATTTCACCCAGTTATTGACCACGGCCCGGTCGAGCTGGAAGGCGCGCGCGACCTCTGCCTGGCTGCCGAACATCTCGACGAGTTTTTCCGCGCAATTCATGGTGTGGGGGTGACCGCGACCGAAACGCTATCATGTCAACCTTAGTTTGACAATGCCAGGGCTCTGTATCGCGTTCGTATCATCTGGTACGATTCCCGTATTCAATGATACAAAGCCTTCGATGAGCACCAGTCCGGACGCCGCTCCTGAGGTCGACCTGCGAGACCGCGCCAGCCGCGAAAAATTGGCGCGCCTCGTGGTCACGCTGCTCGACCGATGGGGCCTCGGGCCCGCCGACGAGGCGGTGCTGCTCGGGCTGTCGCCGCAGTCGCGCTCGACCGTGGCGCGCTACCGGCGCGGCGAGCCGCTCGCGGACAACGCCGACCTGCTGGCGCGCGCCGGCCACCTGCTCGGCATCCACAAGGCGCTGCGCATCCTGTTCCCGCACGACCTGGATCTCGCCTACCGCTGGGTCGGCACGCGCAACCGACGCTTCGGCGACGTCGCGCCGCTCGAGATCATGAAGCGCCACGGCTACGAGGGCATCCTCGCGGTACGCCGCTACCTCGACTTCGAGCGCGGCAGGTAGCCCCGTGTACGGGGCGTTGATCACCGAGGTCGTCGACTTCCACGGCGACCTGTTGCGCAACATCAAGGGAATCCGCCGCTCGCAGGCGCTGTTCGACGACCTCTCGGTCGATCCCTCCGACCAGTCGGTGGCGATTGCGGCCGAGCTCGCCACGCGCATCCCGAGCGCCGCGCCGATGATCAGCCGGCCGTTCGATTACGGCACCGTGATCACCTACCCCTTCGTGCCGCACAACTGGCACGCGACGCGCTATTCCGACGGCCTCGCCTACGGCGCCTGGTACGGTTCGCTCGAGCTCGAGACGACGGTCTACGAGACGGTCTATCACTGGCACCGCTTCGTGATGGACAGCTATGCCTCGGAGGACCGCGAGATCGTCGCCGAGCGGCGCGTGCTGGAGGTGCGCTGCGACGCGATCCTCATCGACCTGCGCGGCAAGGAGCGGCGCGAGCCGCGCCTCGTGGACCGGCGCGACTACGGCTTCACCCAGGGGCTGGGGCGCTACCTGAAAAAGCAGTCGCAGAACGGGCTGCTGGCGCGCTCGGCGCGCTCCGACGGCGCGAACGCCGTGATCCTGCGCCCCGAGACGCTCTCCGGCGTGCGCGACATCTGCTTCCTTACCTACCGCATGCACCCTGCGAAAGACGATGTGACGGTGGAGCGCACTCCGGGTAGGCTGTGGCTGCGGATCGTGCCGAGCACGCTCAGCTGATGCCATGAAGACCGAGCGCCCCGTCGAGTTCAAGCCCGAGACCGCCGCCGAGGCCTACCTCGGGCTGCTCGCCGCGCGCGGGGTCGAATACCTGTTCGCCAACGCGGGCACCGATTTCGCGCCGATCGCGGAAGCCTATGCGAAGGGACAGCAGCTCGGCTGGCGGCTGCCCGAGCCGGTGATCGTGCCGCACGAAAACCTCGGCGTGGCGATGGCGCACGGCTACACCATGGTCACCGGACGGGCGCAGGCGATGATGGTGCACGTCGGCGTGGGCAGCGCCAATGCGCTCAACGGCCTGATCAACGCCTCGCGCCAGAACATCCCGCTGCTGTTCACGGCCGGGCGCACGCCGCTCACCGAAGGGCTCAGCGCGCTGCCCGGCAGCCGCAACAACTACATCAATTGGGCGCAGGAGCACTTCGACCAGGGCGGCATGCTGCGCGAGTTCGTGAAGTGGGACTACGAGCTGAAGCACGCCGAGCAGGTCGAGACGGTGGTCGACCGGGCGCTCGCGATCGCCAACAGCGAGCCCGCCGGTCCGGTGTATCTGACCTTGCCGCGCGAAATCCTCGCCTCGCCGGTCGCCGGCGCGACGATCGCCGCGAGCCCGACGCAGGTCGCAGCGAGCGCCCCGCTCGCCGACCCCGGCACGCTGGACGAGGTGGCGAAGCTGCTCGCGGTAGCGGCCGCGCCGCTCATCATCACCGCCAACGGCGGGCGCAGCCTCGAGTCGGCACGCGCCCTGCAGCGCATCGCCGAGGAGTGCGCGATCCCGGTCATCCATTACCGGCCGCGCTACCTCGCGTTGTCCACCGAGCACCCGATGCAGGCGGGCTGGGATCCGCACGCGCTGCTCGAGGAGGCCGACCTGGTGCTGGTGGTCGACTGCGACGTGCCGTGGATCCCCTCGCAGGGCGCGCCGCAGCCCGAGGCGAAGGTGGTGCACATCGGCACAGATCCGCTGTTCGCGCGCTACCCCTTGCGCGGATTTCGCACCGATGTCGCGCTCAGCGGCCTGGTCGCGCCGACGCTCGACGCGCTGCGCGAGCGCGTGGCGCAGCGCGCACCGCCGCGCGACAAGCTGGAGCGGCGCAGGAAGGACATCGAAGCGCGCAGCGCCGCGGCCCGCGCCAAGGCGCGCGGCGGCATCGAAGCAGTGCCGGCGCGCATCACCTCGAAGTGGGCCTGTGCCTGCCTCAACATGCTGCTGGGCGCCGATAGCCTGGTGATCAACGAGTACCCGCTGGTCCTCGAGGAGCAGCGGGATCGCCGAGCCGGGACGCTACTGGGCGCTCGCGCCCTCGGGGGGCCTCGGCTGGGGCCTCGGAGCGGCGCTCGGCGCGAAGCTCGCGTGCCCGGACAGGACTGTGGTGTGCGCAGTGGGCGACGGCGCCTACATGTTCGGCAACCCGACGCCGGCGCATTTCGTGTCCGAGGCGATGCGCCTGCCGGTGCTGTGGCTGGTGTTCAACAACGCGCGCTGGGCCGCGGTGCACCGCGCGACGCTGTCGATCTATCCCAAAGGCCGGGCCGCGGCCCTGCAGCAGCCGCCGTTCGCCGCTCTCGAGCCCTCGCCGCGCTTCGAGAAGATCGTCGAGGCGAGTGGCGGCCACGGCGAGCGCGTCACCGAGCCCAGGGACCTGATGCCTGCGCTCGAGCGCGCGATGCAGGTGGTGCGCGGGGAGCGCCGCCAGGCGCTCGTCAACATCTGCCTCGAGGCGAGCTACGTGAAGACGAGCTGAGAGCCGTGCCGCGAAACGTACCTTGAGATGCGCCTCGTCGCTTTCGCTTCGTTCCTCGCCCTGCTTGCCGCGGCCGCCTCGCCCGCGCTCGCCGGGGATTTGCCGCTTTGGGAGGTGGGCCTGGGCGCCTACGGCCTGAGGCTGCCCGACTACCGCGGCTCGGACCAGTCGCGCGGCTATCTCTATCCCTTGCCGTACCTGCGCTATCGGGGCAAGTTGCTGAGGATGGACGACCGTCATGGCCTGGCTTCGCTGCTGCTGCTCGAACAGGCCCACGCCGACCTCGACCTGTCGCTGAACGCGAGCCAGCCTGCGCCGAGCGACCAGAACGACGCGCGCCGCGGCATGCCGGACCTCTCGCCGACGGTCGAGGTCGGTCCGGTGCTGCGGATCAAGCTGTGGCAGAACGCCGCCGACACCGACGAGCTCACGCTGCAGCTGCCGGTGCGCGCGGCGTTCGCGTTCGACTCCCTGCACGCGCGCTACATCGGTGTCGTGTTCAATCCGGTGATCGACTGGTTCATGCGCGATGCGGGGCCCGGGGGCGGCTGGCGCTTCGGTGTCCAGGCGGGACCCCTGTTCACGGACCAGCGCTACAACGAGTATTACTACCAGGTCGATCCGCAGTACGCGGCGCCGGGCCGGCCGGCCTACGCTGCGAGCGCCGGATACGGCGGCACCCAGTTCACGGCGAGCCTGAACAAGCGCTTCGACTCGATCTGGGTGAGCGCTTTCGTGCGCGCCTACGACCTGCACGGCGCGGTGTTCGACGGTAGCCCGCTGCTGAAGCAGAACTCGGCCGTGCTCGCCGGAATCGGCTTCGCCTATATCTTCGCGGAATCGCAGACGCGGGTCGAGGCGAAAGACTGAAGCCGGGAGCGGGCCGCCGGGCAATGGCCTAGTGCAACCCGGCCTGCGTCATGTCGTCGAACTGGTCCCACAGCCCGAGCGTCCGCCCCTGCGCGAGCGACTTGCGCACGAACAGCGCGACGTCGGGGTCGGCGATGAATTCCGCGGAGGATTCGACGCTCAGGATCCGCGCCGGGTCCACCGGCCGCGATATGGCATAGCCCTGGACGTAATCGACGCCGACCTGCGACAGGGCTTCGATCGTGGCGCGGTCCTCCGCCCACTCGGCGATGCTCTTCATGCCGAGATTGCGCGCCAGCTCGACGATCGCCCCCACGATCGCGAGGTTGGCGGGATGCGCATTGACGCCGCTGATGAAGCTGCCATCGATCTTCACCGCATCCGCAGGAAGCTCCTTCAGATACGAGAACGACGTATAACCCGCGCCGAAGTCGTCCAGCGCCACCTTGGCACCGTAGCCGCGCACCTTGTCGATGAAGCGTCGCGTGTTCGTCATGTCGTGCAGCGCGACGCCCTCGGTGATCTCGATGCAAAGCCGCTCGGCGGCGCGACCGTGACGCGCGAGCATCGAGAACGCGTCCAGGACGAACTTCTCGTCGTTCAGTGACGCGCCGCTCAGGTTCATGCACGCGAAGCGCGTGTTCCTCAGCGCGGCGTGGTGCCGCTCGAGCCACTCAAGAGTGCGCGCCAGCACCCAGCGGTCGATCACCGCGGCGCGACCGTTATTCTCCGCCGCCGCAATGATCTTGCCGGCCGGCACGACGCTGCCATCGGCCTCTCGCAGGCGCACCAGCACCTCGAAGTTGAGCGACTCGAACGGCGCCCCGAGCGACATGATCGGCTGCATGACCAGGAACAGCCCGTCGGGCGCCGCGCCCGCACCGAGATGCTCGACCAGGCGCAACTCGCGCTCGCGGTCGCCGAACTCAGGGGAACTGCGCTCGAAGATCACCAGACCGTCGCTGCCCGCCCTCTTTGCCGCACGGCAGGCGCGGTCCGCCATCGAGATCGCGTCCTGCACGCGGCTGCCGGGCGCGAGCTCGATCAGCCCGATCGAGCCCTTCACCTGGAACGCCTTGTCGCCCGTCTGGTAGTTGGCGCTCTCGATGCGCCGGACGATGCCGCGGCAGATTTGCCCTGCCTCCCCGATCGGCGTGTCGCGGAACACGATGACGAACTCGTCGCCGCCGATGCGCCCGATGCTGTGTTCATCGGCGAGCGTCTCGCGCACCCGTTCGCACACCTGACGCAGCACCTCGTCCCCCGCCACATGTCCGAACATGTCGTTGATCAACTTGAAGCGATCGAGGTCGAGGTAGGCAATCGCCAGGGGGCGCGCGGCGGAGGCGCGCGCAAAGGCGTGCTCGAGCATCTTCTCGATTCCGCGCCGGTTGAGGACGCCCGTCAGCGGGTCGTGCTCGGCGAGGAAGCGCAGCCGCTCCGTCGCCTTGAACTTCTCGGTGATGTCCTGCAGCGAGCCCTCGACCCGGTCCGCGTTCATCGTCGCCTTGACGAGAAAGCGCTTGGCATCCTCGCCGTCGCGGCCGAAGCTGCGCACCTCCATTTCCTTGGCCGCGCCGCGCTGCGCGGCGTCCCGCAGCGCCCGCCAGGCACCCTGCTCGAAGTGGTCGCTCCAATGCTCGCGCTGCTCCGGGTCGACATTCACCCCCAGCATCTGCATCAGCGCCGGGTTGGCGCGCACGAAGTACCCGTCGCGGTCCAGCGTGAAGAGCCCCAGCGGTATCGCTTCGTAAGTGCCGCGCAGCTCGTCCTGCGCCTTGACGCGCGCGCGCCGCTCCTCGCTCAGCTGCTCGGCGATGGCCAACGCCGCCATCATGCTCGACGAGAAGGCGGCGGTGACGCTGTTGACCGCGCCGATCAGCTCCTTCACCCCCAGGGCGGCGGCAACGACCTCGTAGAGCCCGGAGGTCAGCACGATGGCGAGCGAGGCGCTGTACCACATCGCCACCCTGGAGCGCGTCGCGAGCAGGATGCGCGCCAGCAGGAACACGATGATCGCGATGCCGAGCGCGGCGGTGAACCACATGTAGGGCAGGAACTGCGCGAAAGGCAGCACCAGCGCGGCCGCCAGCAGCAGCACGCACGACCATTGCGCGACCTGCGACAGGCGGGCATGGCCCACGCGCCGCAGATCGTCGCGGAACAGCCGGGTGAAGAGCGTATAGGTGAGGCAGTAATACAGCGCGATGGTGAGCTTCTTCATCGGCAGGCTCCACGCCTGCGGCACCATGCGCTCGAACCAGTGCGTGTCCCACCCGGCCGAAATCGCCGCCAGCCGCAGGCTCGCCATCAGCCACGCAGCGAACAGCACGTACAGCCACTCGCGGTTGATGATCGCGGTCACCAGCACGAATGCGCTGAGCACGATCAGCCCTCCTTCGAGCAGGCCGGCATTGCGATGGAACTGGCGGTTGGAGCTCTCGAGCTGGCCTGGCGGCCAGCGCACCACGGTTATGCGGCCCGGCCCGGCAAAGCTCCCGCGGCAGAGAACCTTCGCCGCGGAGTCGACGTGCCGCAGGCGCAGTGCGAACCCGGCCTTGACCGCGCTCATTCGGCCGGTCGCTCCGGCGCGGCTCGCGCTTCCCAGCAGGGCAAAATCGCCCGTGTCCCAGCAAGCCGCGTCGATCGCGTGCCGCGACGGCAGCTCGATATCGACTGGGTCTCCGCCGGCCGTCGCGGGTACCGTGAAGCGGAACCAGAACGGGTTCTCCGACAGCCGGGTATCGCGGTACTGCACCGGCGGCACGCCGCCGAGCTCGTCGAGCGCCTGCGCCGGCGCCAGCGCGCCACCGCTTTCCTCCAGCACGCTGAACGCCACCGGCACCGCGCCTTCGGCCGGAAACTCGCTCTGCCACGCGGTCAGCGCGACGATCGAGACCGCCGCGATCGCCAGCGGCACGCCGTAAGTGCTCAGGCGATAAAGGAAGGCGTCGATCGCCGCGTGGAGACGACTCGTCCCCCCGGCTTTTGTGCCCGGTACCGGCCAGTCCATTCGCCCAAGATAACGGGAAAATTTATCCCGTTGCTTTATCCCCCGTTAACGAAGCGCGAATATTGCGGCGCGCCACCGCGCTCACGCCCAGCCCGTTCTGCCGCACGTCGATGTCGGGATGCCGCGTGCGACAAAACAAGTCGTACAGCGGATGGCGCCCGGCGATCCAACGCGCCTCCGCCGTCTCGATCTCGAACGCCATGACGCGATGCGGGATGTTGCCGGCATGCCGCAAAGGCACGAAGGCGCCCTTGGCGAACACGTCCTGGAACAGCAGCGCCGCGTATTGCCGGTCGAGCGGCGCGCGGGCACCGATCACCGCCCAGTCGACGCGCACGTCCACGCAGTACTGGAAAAATGCCTTGAACAACATCGTCTTCACCATGTGCCCGGCCCTTCCTTCGGCAATGCCGAGCCGCGTCGCCTCGGCGAGGCTGCGATCCTGCAGCCAGCCCGGCAACTCGACCGACTGCTCGATGGCGAGCGGGCGGTAACGGTTAGTCTGGATGCGCATCGTGCCGAGCGGCGCGCCGTCGAGCTTGGATTCTGCGATCAACACCACCGTGCCGGGATCGTCGTCGTACGGCTCGGGGACCTTCAGCAGCTCCGCGAGCGCCGGCAGGTGCCGTGCGTACGCCCGGTGCCGCATGCTCACCGCCTTGCGCAGCTGCTCGTCGCCGCGCGCGATCCCGATGGTGAACGGCAGGCGCCGCGTCGCGATCGGCGCCACGTATTGCGTTGCGAAGCCTTCGAAGATCCCCGCCAGATGATCGCCCGGCGCAACCGACTCCACACTATCTAGCGCATCCATATCCCGCCTCCATGTCGAAGTCAAAGAAGGCCGGCGTCAGATGTCGCCGCTGTTGGGGAATGTTGTTGGCGCGCCGCACCGGCCGCCTGAAAATCTATAACGCGCGGGCAACTCGCCGTCGGCGAATTGCGCGGCGATTGTCAAAGATCAATTCTTGCGCGGCGGATGCCGGTACTCCGGGTCCTTTTCGATGTCCTGGCTCAGGTGGTTGAGCAGCCCGGTGCCGGTGAGCGCCTTGCGCATGTTGTCCGGGATCACCGCCGAGTTCAGCGTCCCGTCCTCGTTGATGCGCGCGTAGACGCGCGTCGCCTTGCCTTCGGTGACGAGCGCCCCGGTGACGGCGTTGATCGCCTTGCAGTTCCAGTGCAGCGTGCGCTCGCCGAGCTTCGCCAGGGTGACCGAGGTCGCGACGCGGTCGCCGTACGCGGCGGGGCCGATGAAGCGGAAATGGATGTCGCCCATGACGAACGTGGTGCGGTCGTTCTTGATCATCTGGTCGATCGGGAAGCCGATGGTGCGGAAGAAGTCGTGCTCGGTGTCGTTGAACCAGGCGACGATCCGCGGGTAATAGACCAGGCCGAAGGGGTCCGACTCGCCCCAGTTGACGGTGATCTCCTTCCAGTACATTGCAGTCGTGCTCACGTCGTTCTCCTCGGTCAGGCCGGGCGGCGGCCTCAGCCCACGGAAATCTCGGCGAACCGAGGCTCGCCGTACTCCTGCGGATCGAATGCGGTGTCGCCTTCGGCGTCGGCGATGCCGGTCGGCCTGAGGCCGGCGAAGTCGAACAGTCTGCGGTCCATGAGGTGCGAGGGGCTCACGTGCGCGAGCGCGCTCAGGATCGATTGGATGCGCCCCGGATGGCGCTTTTCCCAGTCTGCGAGCATCTGCCGCACCACCTTGCGCTGCAGGTTCTCCTGCGAGCCGCACAGCGTGCACGGAATGATCGGGAAGCCCTTCGCCTCGGCGTAGGCGGCGAGGTCGTCCTCCTTTGCGTAGGCCATCGGCCGGATGACGACGTGCCGGCCGTCGTCCGACACCAGCTTTGCCGGCATCGCCTTGAGCCTGCCGCCGTAGAACAGGTTGAGGAAGAACGTGGCGAGGATGTCGTCGCGATGGTGGCCGAGGGCGATCTTGGTCGCGCCCAGCTCGCCCGCCACGCGGTAAAGCGCACCGCGCCGCAGCCGCGAGCACAGCGCGCACATGGTCTTGCCTTCGGGGATCACGCGCTTGACCACCGAGTAGGTGTCCTGCTCGACGATCCTGAAGGGCACGCCGCGCGCCTCGAGGTGTTCGGGCAGCACGCGCGCGGGAAACCCCGGCTGCTTCTGGTCGAGGTTGACCGCGACGATGTCGAACTCGACCGGCGCCTTGTCGCGCAGCGCGAGCAGCACGTCGAGCATGCCGTAGCTGTCCTTGCCGCCCGAGAGGCAGACCATCACGCGGTCGCCGCGCTCGATGAGATTGAAATCGGCGATCGCCGCGCCCGCCTGGCGGCGCAGGCGCTTGGCGAGCTTGTTCTGCTCGTAGTGCTCGCGGCGCGGATCGGTCATGGCAGCGTCCCCGGACTCAGATGAAGATCGAGCGCCCGCCGTCGACCGCGATGGTCTGGCCGGTGACGAACGGCGCCGAGACGAGAAAGTGTACCGCCTGCGCGATGTCGGCCGGATCGCCGATGCGGCCGAGCGGCGTGGTGGCGACGATGCGTTTGCGCTCCGCGTTCTCGACCTTGTCGTCCTCGGGCCAGGCGATCGCGCCGGGCGCCACCGCGTTCACCCGCACCTCGGGACCGAGCTCCAGGGCGAGCGAGCGCGTCATCGCCGCCAGCCCGGCTTTGGCGATGCTGTAGACCACAAAGTTCCTCAAGGGGCGTTCGGCGTGAATGTCGGTGATGTTGACGATCACGCCGCCCGCGCGCCTCAGGTGCGGCGCCGCCGCTTGCGCGAGGAACAGCGGCGCCTTGAGGTTCGAGCCGATGAGATCGTCCCATTGCCGCGACTCGATCCTGCCGATGCGCGTCACGTAGAAGCTCGAGGCGTTGTTCACCAGCACGTCCAGCCGGCCGAAGCGCTGCGCCGCCTCCCCGGCCAGCGCCTCGGCGGCGCCCGGTTGCAGGAGGTCGGCCTGCACGCGCGCGCAGCTCGCCTCGCGCGCGGCGTTCAGCTCCGCCTCGAGCGACGCCGCCGCGCCCTCCGAGCCGCGGTAGTGCAGCACCACTTTCGCCCCGGCGCCGTGCAGCCGACGAACGATCGCCGCGCCGACGCGCCGCGCGCCACCGGTCACCAGCGCCACCTTGCCCTCGAGGGATTCGCCTTTCACATTGCGAATTCTAGCGGACCGGGTACGCTTGCCCGGCAATGAATGCCGCCCTGCCCGAACCCGGCCGCGACGCGCTGGCCGCGAGCCGCGCGCTCATCGAGCGGATCGCCAGCGAGCTCGCCGCCCACGACAACTGGATCAGCTTCGCGCGCTACATGGAGCTCGCCCTTTACCAGCCCGGGCTGGGCTATTACGCGGGCGGCTCGGCGAAGCTCGGCGCGCCCGGCGATTTCGTCACCGCGCCCGAGCTGGGCACGCTCCTCGCGCGTACGCTCGCGCGCCAGGTGCGAGAAATCCTCGCCCCGGGGGAGGCGATCCTGGAATTCGGCGCGGGCAGCGGCGCGCTCGCGGCGGCGCTGCTCGACGCGCTGCCCGCCGGCACGCCCTACCTGATCGTCGAGCCGAGCGGCCAGCTCGCCGCGCGCCAGCGCGCGCGGCTCGACGGGCGCGCCAGCTGGCTCGAGCGGCTGCCGCAGCGCTTTCGCGGCGTCATGCTCGCGAACGAGGTGATCGACGCCATGCCGGTGCACGCGCTCGCCTGGACCGCGAATGGCGTGATGGAGCGCGGCGTGTGCGCCAACGAGGGCATGCTCGCCTGGAGCGAGCGGCCCGCGCGGGGCGAGCTGCTCGCCGCGGCGCGCGAGATCGCGATCGAGCTCCCGTCCGCGGGGCGCTACGAGAGCGAGCTCGGCCTGGCGGCGCGCCGCTGGATGTGCACGCTCGGCGGCGTGCTCGAGCGCGGCGCGCTGCTGGCGATCGACTACGGCTTTCCCGCGCGCGAGTACTACCACCCGCAGCGCTCGATGGGCACGCTGATGTGCCACTACCGCCACCGCGCGCACGGCGATCCGTTTTACCTGCCGGGTCTGCAGGACATCACCGCGCACGTCGACTTCAGCGCGCTGGCCGGAGCAGCGCACGCAGCAGGGCTGGACTTGCTCGGCTACGCCTCGCAGGCGAGCTTCCTCATCGAGTGCGGCATCACCGAGCTGCTCGCGGAGACCGATCCCGACGACGTCGCGCGCTACGCGCCGCTCGCCGCGGAGGCCAACCGCCTGCTTTCGCCGGCCGAAATGGGCGAGCTGTTCAAGGTGCTCGCCGTGGGCCGCGGCGTCGATCGGCCGCTCGCCGGCTTTACGCGCGGCGATCGCTCGCATACGCTCTGAACATGGACCTGCACCGGGCTGTGCAAGGCGCCGCGCTGCTCGCCGCGCTCGGCTTGCCCGCGGGGGCGGCCGGCCCGTCCTCCTACGACGCCGCGGTCGCCGAGGCGCAACAGCGCTGGGAGACGAGCCCCTACGGGCCGATGCTCGAGCGTATCCTGCCGCCGGGATTCGAGCCGCGCATGCTTCCGGAACCCGGCTCTCCGGGCGCTGCGCTCGCGGTGCGCTACTGCGTGCAATGCCACAACCTGCCCAATCCCGCCATGCACCAGCCGGCGAAGTGGCGCAAGGTCGTCGAGCGCATGGTGGCGCGCATGCGCGGTCACGGCAACATGGGCCGGCTGATGAAGGACATGATGGGCGGCGTCGCCGCGCCGAGCGACGGCGAGGCGCGCACGCTGCTTGCCTACCTCGAGCGCCATGGGCAGCGGCCGCTCGATCCGCAGCAATACCCGGACGTCTTCGCGCCCGAGAACGAGCCCTTCCGGCTCGCCTGCCGCCAATGCCACGTGCTGCCCGACCCGCAGCGGCATACCGCCGAGGAGTGGCGCGCGGTGGTCGCGCGCATGCAGCGCAACATGCAATGGATGAACCGCGTCGTCGGCTCGCAGCCCGATCCCGACGAGCCGCAGCTGCGCGTCGAGGACATTAACGCGTTCCTCGCGCGCCACGCGCGGCGCTGAGCGGAAGGAGGCAAGAAACGTGACACAGCGTAAGACGGCAATCATCACGGGATCGGCGACCGGCGTGGGCGCCGCGAGCGCGCTCGCGCTCGCGCGCCGCGGCTACGACGTGCTGATCAACTTTTCCAAGAGCGGCAAGGACGCCGAGCAAAGCGAGCGCGCCTGCCGCGAGGCGGGCGCCGACACGCTGCTCGCGCGCGGCGACGTCGCCGACGACGGCGCCTGCCGCGCGCTGGTCGAAGCCGCGGTCGCGCACTGGGGAAGGCTCGACGCGCTGGTGAACAACGCGGGCGTCACCACCTTCAGCGGGCCGTCCAACTGGGAGGTGCTGGACGCCGAGGTCTTCCAGCGCATCTACGGCGTCAACCTGGTCGGCGCGTTCCAGATGGTCCGCGCGGCCGCGCCGCACCTGAAGACCGCGCACGGCGCCATCGTCAACGTTTCGTCGATGGCCGGTACGCTCGGCATCGGCTCGTCGGTGCCCTACATCGCGTCCAAAGGGGCGCTCAATTCGCTCACGCTGCACCTCGCGCGCGCGCTCGCGCCGGAGGTGCGCGTCAACGCCGTGTGCCCCGGGCTGATCACCAGCCGCTGGTTCGTGCAAGGCGTGGGCCAGGAGAACTACGAGAGAATCAAGGCCGGCTTCGAGAAAAACGCGCCGCTCGGGCGCGCAAGCTCCCCGGAGGACGTCGCAGAAGCGGTCGCCTGGCTGGTCGACGGTGCGCGCACCGTGACGGGCGAGCTGATCCAGCTCGACTCGGGCATGCACCTGGGCAGCATGCCGGCGCGGCGCTGAGCCGCGCTACAGGCCCTGCTCGGCAAGCCAGCCCTCGAGCGCTTCGGCGGCCGTGCGCCAGCCCGGATCGAGCATCACCGCGTGACCCATGCCCGGCAGCTCGCGGTACTGTGCGCCGAGCAGCTGCGCCGTGGCGCGCGCAACCGACGCGGCGATGAGCGCGTCGCGCTCGGCGCCGAGCACTAGCGCCGGCGGCAGATCGAGGCGCCAGGCCTGCGGCAGCCCCCACCAGGTCATGTCCAGAATTGCGCGGCGCGACTCCGGCTGCATGCGCGCGTAATAGCGCTCGACGCGCTCGTTGTCCACCGGGCCAGCGAACAGCGCCTCGTGCAGCGCGCCGCGCGATACGCGGTGACCGCCGGCGAGCGCGTTGATCTCGGCGAACAGCGCCGGCCGCGTCCACGCGAGCGTGAAGGTCGAGGGCAGCACGCCGAACGGCGGCACGGGGCAGAGGAAGGCGACCGCCGCGGCGCGGCGCGCCTCGCGCCCGGCGCCGCGCTCGAGGTACTTCTGCACCACCAGCGCGCCCATCGAATGGCCGATCAGGACGGGAGATCGCTCGAGGCCCTCGAGCGCGGCCTCGAGGTCGTCGGCGAATTCGGCCAGCCCGAAGGAGTCGAGCCGCTCGCGCCCCGCGCTCTGGCCGTGTCCGCGCAGCGACAGCGCGTACACCGGGAAACCGCGCGCGGCGAACCACGGCAGGAAATGCTCGGCCCAGCACCAGGCGCCGACGTAGGCGCCGTGCACGAACATCAGCGGCGCGCGCGCCGCGCCCGCCCCGGGCGGAAGTGCCAGCAGCTCGAGCACGCCGCTCAGTTGAGGAAGGGTACCGACATGCCGCGCGCGACCGCGGGACGCCGGCCGATGGTGTCGAACCAGCGCTTGACGCTCGGAAACTCGGCGAGGTCGACCCGGTGCCACTGGTGGCGCGCCACCCACGGATAGGTGGCGATGTCCGCGATGCTGTACTCGCCGGCGGCGAGGAACGGCGCCCGCTCGAGGTGCCGGTCCATCACGCCGTAGAGGCGCTTGGTTTCCTTGCCGTAGCGCTCGGTGCCGTAGGGAATCTCGTCCTTCTTGGCGCGCATGAAATGGTGCGCCTGGCCGAACATCGGCCCGACGTGGCCCATCTGGAACATCAGCCACTGCAGCGCCTCGTACTTGCCGCGCACCGACTGCGGCAGCAGGCGCCCTGTCTTGCCGGAAAGATAGATCAGGATCGCGCCCGACTCCATCATGCTGATCGGCTTGCCGTCGGGACCGTCGGAGTCTACGATCACCGGGATCTTGCTGTTCGGACTGATGGCGACGAAATCGGGCGCGAATTGCTCGCCCTTGCCGATGTCGATGGGGTGTACGCGGTAGGCAAGACCGCATTCCTCCAGCATGATGGATACCTTGCGTCCATTTGGCGTGCCCCACGTGTACAGGTCGATCATCGCCGTTCCTTGCGTTGCAAAGCCGTGCAGTGTATCGCCGGCGCGGTCTCGCCGCGGGGCCGTTTCGCCGTGCTGAAGTGGCTGCTGACCCTGCTGGTCGCGCTGGTGGTGCTCGCGGCGGTGGCGCCGGGGCTCGGCCGCCTCGGACTCGGCCGGCTGCCCGGCGACCTGCGGATCCCGCTGCGCGGGCGCATCTACTACGTGCCCTTCGCCAGCACCGTGCTGCTGTCGCTCCTGGTGTACCTGCTCGGCCGGCTCATCTAGCCGCCGCCTCCAAGGCGCCGAGCCTCGCGGCGATCGCCGCGCCGACCGAGATCTGCGGCAGCGACGGCGTCAGCCGCTCCGAGCGCTCCTGGCTCTCGATCAGACCGCGGGCGATCGCGAAAGCATCGCGAAAGGAATGCGTGCGCGACAGCGCGTCGCGGAACAACGCGCCGCCGAAATAGGTGAAGTCGTTGCCCGTGCGGCAGCCGAACGAATGCCGGTTGGCGGCGGCGGCCGTGATGACCAGCGTATCGGCACCGCGCAGCGGCTCGATGTAGCCGCCCGAGAAGCACGCCGACACGACCACGATCTTCCACTTGATGCCCGCGTCCTGCAGCATCCTCGCGAGCGCGGTGGGAGTGAGGCCCCCGAGCACGAGCGGACGCTGCTCGGCCGCCAGGCGGTAGCTCTCGTCGCCGTGCGCCGAGACGTAGAGAAACAGCGCGTCCTCGTCCGGGTTCATCTGGCCGGCGACGCGCGCCAGCGCGCGGCCCAGGTTGGTGGCGGTGGCGAGCGGAAACTCCTCGAGCGTGGTCTCGCCGTTCACCAGCGCGATCGAGTGGCCGCGCGTGCCGAAGCGCTCGTCGAACAGCCGCTTCACGAAGCGCATCTCGCGGCCGAACACGCCCTGGCTGCCGTCGGGCGCGTAGCCGACGAAGAACAGCTCCGGGCGCCCTGCCCGGCCCGGCTCGATCGCCGCGAGCCGGCGCTCGATCAGCTCGCCTTGCAGGTGGAACAGCCGCTCGCTCGCGAGCCCTGGCGGCGCTTCGCCCGCCGGCGGCTGCACCCACACGTCCGTGCTCGGAAAGACGACCAGCAGGAGCGCGAGCATGCCGCTCACCACCAGCGCACCCTGGTAGAACTGCGGCCGGCGCGTGCCCGCGCACACCGCCAGCGCGCGCAGCGCGGCGAGCCACAGCCAGACGAAGAACGCGCCGTAGAGCAGGGCGCCGAGGCCCAAGCCGAGCGGCAGACGCTGCAGCGCCAATCCCGCGAGCGCGAACACCGGATCGCTCGCGATGAGCCCCACGGCCAGCAGCAAGGTGATCTCGCGCCTGCCATAGAGCGTGGCCACCGTCAGCGCGGCGAACAGCACCAGCGGCACCGTCGCGAGATAGAGCCACAGCGCCGTCGGGTCGAGCTCGCCCTGGAAGCCCACCCGCGCCGCGGACACCGCGACCCAGGTCGCGAGATTGAACGCCACCAGCGTGACGAAATGTCCCGGCGTAGCGCGCAGATCGAGCCAGCTTACCCGCAAGAAGAAGGCGATGCGCGCGCCCGCCGCGATGTTGCGCGCCAGCCCCTCGGCAAGCAGCGCAAGCGATGCGCGCCCGGGGCGCTCCGCCGGCTCGCTCACGACAGGGCCTGCGCGATCGCCGACTCGCGCGCCCGGTCGAGGCGCGCCGCGATCTCGGTCGGCGATGCTGCGCTGCGCGCGATCGTCGCGGCGTCGACCTGCCGCGCCGCGGCGAGCGCGCGTTCGAGCCGCGACGCGGCGCGCACCGTGCGCTCGTCGACGATGCGCGCCGCCGCGAGCAGCTCGGCGAAGCGCTCCGGCCGCCGCAGCGCGTCGGCGCGCTTGAGCGTCTCGAGCATCGCCGCCGGCGGCGCTTCGGCCGCGCGGCGCAACGCGTCGCGGCAGCGGCAATAGGTGAGGGCGAGCTCGCGCACTTCGTTCGGCGCGCGCAGCCGCTCGGTCAGCGCGCGCAAGGCGGGCTCATCGAGCCCGGCGGTGAGCACCGTGAAGCGCACCGCGAGCGGCGCCGCAGCGGCTGCCGCGCGCGCCAGCGCCGCGGCCAGCGCCGCGTCCGGATGAAGTTCCGGAATCAGGCGCCCGAGCGCGCCGCACGCCTCGAGCACCTCGAGCATGCGCTGCGGGTGCGGCTCGGCGAGGCCGCGCGCGAGCTCCTGCCACACGCGCTCCGGCACCAGGTCTTCGACCAGTCCCGCCTCGACCATGCCGCGCATCAGCGTCGCGGTTGCCTCGGCGACGCGGAAGTCGAAGCGCGCAGCGAAGCGCGCCACGCGCAGGATGCGCACCGGGTCCTCGACGAACGCCTCGCCGACGTGGCGCAATAGTCCGGCCTCGAGGTCGCACGCACCGCCGAAAGGATCGATCAGCGCCCCGTCCTCGGCGCGCGCCATGGCATTGATGGTCAGATCGCGGCGCCGCAGGTCCTCCTCGAGCGTGACGTCGGGCGCGGCGTACACCGTGAAGCCCTTGTAGCCGCGGCCGCTCTTTCTCTCGGTGCGCGCGAGCGCGTATTCCTCCTGCGTTTGCGGATGCAGGAACACCGGGAAGTCCTTGCCGACCGGACGGAAGCCCTGCGCCGTCATGGCCTCCGGCGTCGCCCCAACCACCACCCAGTCACGGTCGGCGACCGGCAGCCCGAGCAGCTCGTCGCGCACTGCGCCCCCCACGACGTAGGCCTTCATCGTCGCGCCAGGTAGCGCGCGTCATCGAACGTCGCGACCCACTCGTGCCGGTAAACCACGAACAGGGTGAGCAGCGCGCCTGTGAGGAAGGCCTCGCCGAAGCCGAGCATCAGGCCGAGCGCCGCGAACGGCTCGACGCGCGCGCCGAGCAGGCGGTGCGCGGCGAGCGAAGCGACCATCGACAATCCGGCGCCTGCAAACGCCGCGCCGAACACGTACACGAAGAGGTTGGGCGGCGCAAAGCGCTCGATGGCACGGTGCACGGCCCAGGCGCAGGCCACCGGCACCGCGCCGTCGGCGAGCCAGCGCGCGGGCCACGCCGCCCAGTCCCCGCCCCCGAGCGCGCAGACGAGCGTCGCCGCAAGCGCCATGCCGGCGAGCGCGCGCGGCGCGCCGAACATCAGGTAGAGCGCCGCCGCACCGAGGAAATGCAGCGCGGGGCCGGCCGGCAGCTCGGCGCGCACGCCCCACAGCGCGGCGATCAGCGCCGCGGCGGCCAGCAGCCTGTTCAGGCGCGCACCGTCGGGCCGTGTCACGCAGCGCTCCTACCCGTATTGCTCGAACTGCGGCAGCGACTCGGTTTCGCGCTCCGCCGCGCCGATCCACTCGCGCATCGCGGGCAGCGCGAGGATCGCGTCTGCATAGGCGCGGCAGGCCGGCGGCAGCGCGACCTCGTAGGTGCGAAAGCGCAGCACCACCGGCGCGTACATCGCGTCCGCAGCCGTGAAGCGCCCGAACAGGAACGGCCCCGCCGCGCCGAAACGGGCGCGGCAATCGCTCCATATGTCGATCACGCGGCGCGCCTCGGCCTCGGATTCCGGCGTGCGCCCCTTTCCCGGGTGGCGCCTGCGGATGTTCATGCTCATGTGCTGGCGCAGCTTGGGGAAGCCCGAGTGCATCTCGGCGCAGATCGAGCGCGCCAGCGCACGCGCGGCCGGCGCCTCGGGCCACAGCTCGCGGTGCGTCTCGGCGAGGTACTCGAGGATGGCAAGCGAATCCCAGACGCGGATCGAATCGTCGATCAGGCATGGCGCCTTGCCGGCCGGCGAGTAGCGCAGCAGCGCCATCTTCGACTCGGGCTGATAGAGCGGGATGCGCACATCGTCGAAGTCGATGCCCAGCACCTTCATCGCGAGCCACGGCCGCAGCGACCATGACGAGTAGTTCTTGTTGCCGATGACCAGGGTCGGCCTGCTCACCTGCGCGCCTTCCAGCGAAGCGTCGAGTAGCGCTGCCGCGCCGTGACGGGCGTCAGCCAGGTCGGGGCCAGCGCCTCGAGAGCCTGCGGCACGATGCCCAGGGGCGGCTCGCAGTCGCACACGCTCGGCACCCGCATCGAGCGCACGTTGTCGCGCGACATGAGCGTCGGACCCGGCGCCCATTCCATCATCCAGGCCTGCAGGTAGGAGAGCCCCGCGGACAGCCCGAGCACCACGCGGCGCCGCCCGGTGAGCGCGCACACGTACTCGACCAGCTCGCGCAGCGTATAGACCTTCGGGCCGCACAGATCGTAGGCTTTGCCGAACGAGGCGTGCTCGTCGAGCGCGGCGAGAAAGGCGCGCGCCACGTCGCCGACGTACACCGGCTGGAAGCGCGCCTGCGGGCAGGCGAGGGCGAGGATCGGCAGCCACTTCGCCAGCGTGGCGAACACGTTGAGGAACGCGTCGTCCGGACCGAACACCACCGACGGCCGGAATACCGTCACATCGAGATCCTCGGCGGCGAGCACGGCCTGCTCGCCGACGCCCTTGGAGCGCAGGTATTCGGATGGCGCAGCGGGCGAGGCGCCGAGCGCGCTCATGTGCAACAGCCGCCTGATGCCCGCCGCGCGGCAGGCCGCAACCACCGCCTGCGGCAGCTCGACATGCGCGCGCGCGAAATCGGGACCGTAGTCGTTCGGGCCGCGCTCGTCCGCGCGCCCGCGCCGGCTGTGCAGCACGCCGACCAGATTCACCACCAGATCGCATCCGGCCGCGAGCCGTTCGAGCACGCCGGGCCGGTTCACGTCGCATTCGACCACTTCGACGGTCGGCAGCAGCAGCAGTCCCTTGGCGCGCTCGCGGCGGCGCGAAGGCACCGTGACCTCGGCTCCCCGCGCGGCGAGCGCCGCGACGACGTGGCGGCCCACGAAGCCGCCCCCGCCGACAACCAGGGACTTCTCGTATCGCATGGCCGCAGGAAACTTAAGGAAGCGTGTCGTCGCCGCCGGCCGTGTCGGCCGAGGAGACCGTGCCCAGCCGGGCCTTGAGCGACGACGGCCCGTCGCCGTAAATCGCCGCGTAGAAGATCGCGTTCGCCATCACCTTCTTCACGTAGCGCCGGGTCTCGTCGAACGGAATAGTCTCGGCGTAGATCGCGCCCTCGACGGGCTTCGCGTCGCGCCAGCGCCGCGCGCGCCGCGGCCCCGCGTTGTACGCCGCCGAGGCGAGCACCTCGTGGCCGAGGTCACCGAGCACCAGCTTCAGGTACCCGGTGCCGAGGCTGATGTTGGTCTTCACCTCCGCCATGTGGCCCGGACGATAGCCCTTCAGGCCGATCTTGCGCGCCACCCAGCGCGCGGTGCGCGGCATGAGCTGCATCAGGCCGCGCGCACCCGCCGCCGAGTGGGCGTCGACGATGAAGCTGCTTTCCTGCCTGACCAGGCCGAGCACCCAGGCCTCGTCGACGCCGTTCTCGCGCGCAAACTCGCTGAACACCTCGCGGTACGGCGCGAGGTAGCGCACCTGGAAATTATGCACGTGCGCGGTCTTGTCGGCGGTCACGATGGCGCGGTCGAACAGCTCCTCGCGGCGCGCGACCTCCGCCGCCGCGAGGAGCTGGTGGTCGTCCATGCGGCGGATCGAGAACGCCCATTCGCGCGCGCCCTCGGTGCGCAAGCCGAGCCGGTACAGCTCGAGCGCGCGCGCCAGGCCGGGATCCGTGCGCGCCGCCGCGACCTCGGCCTCGCTCGGCACGTAGCCGCTTCTCGGCGCAGTGGCGAGGAATCCGAGCTCCTCGGCCGCGAGAATGCTGTAGAAATCGGTATCGCCGGCGATCCGCATGTAGTAGGCGCGCGCGGCGTCGCTTGCGCCCTGCGCGGCGAGCGCTCGCCCGTACCAGTAGATCCACGCGCTGATGCGGCTTTCCTGCGCCGACATGCCGTCGATCGCGTCGCGCACCGCCTGCCAGTCGCCGACGCGCAGCGCGGCGCGGGCTTTCCACGCCGCCTGCGTGTCGCTGAACTCGTACGCGCCCGCCTTCGCATACCATTCGAGCGCCCTGTCGTCGTGGCGCAGCGCAGCCTCGTAGCCGAGCCGCGCCCACAGGTAGTCGCGGTCCTGCTCTTCGAGCTTCGTTCCGAGCGGCCCTTCGAGCGCGTCGGCCGCCGCCTGCGGATCCGTGCCCGCGAGCCGTATCGCGGCGACCACCAGAACCTCGCGATCGGCGCGCTTCGTTGCGAGCAGCGGCTCGTGCGTGAGCAAGCGCTGCGGGTGCGTCGCTGCCTGCGCGAGGCGCCCCTCGTTGGGCGATTCCCCCTTGGGCAGGTAGCCGAGCGTGCGCTTCGCCGCGGTGATCTGGCTGTTCTCGAACAGCAGCCGCACACGCCGCCAGATGTCGTCGACGGCGATCGCGTCGCGCGCAGCGAGCTGGTCGACCAAGGTGTTGCAGCCATCGGGAAGCTCGCGCGGCTCGAGCCAGACCGGCTTCACCGCGCGCAGCGCCACGCGGTCGCCATGGGCCATGCGCGCCAGCCACGCGTAGCAGCGTATCTCGAGGTCGTCGCCCGACAGCGCCGAGCGCTGCGCCTCGAAGCTCGCCCAGTCTTTGCGCTTGCCGAGCACCTTGACCCACTGGCCGCGCAGCAGCTCGGCGACGTAGCTGCCGGAGTACTTCTCGAGGAACGCGTGCACTTCGGCGTCGCTCGCGTCTTCGAGGCGCAGCGCGAGCGCCCAGTAATCGACGTACGGCTCGAGCACGTTGCCCTTCAACAGCGCCGCGGCGCGCGCGAGCTTCATCGGATCGCCCGCGTTGAACGCGTCGTAGGCGGCGAGCAGCGCTTCGTCGGGGTTCGACGTGCGCGCGGCGGCGACATGCACGCCCGGCGCCAGCAGGCAGAGCGCCAGGGTAAGATTACGGAAACGCTTCAAAATCATCGATTAAGCATAGCACGAGCATGGAGCATAAAGCAGCACTGCTGCAATGGCGCAAGGGCGAGCGCGAGCGCCTCCTCGCGGCGCGCCTGGCGCTCGAGCCCGCAACGCTCGACGCGTGGCGCCATAGCATCGACACGGCGCTGGAGCGCGCGTTCCCTGGGCTTGCCGGCAAGACGCTCGCCTTGTGCTGGCCGATCAAGAACGAGTACGACGCGCGCCACCTGGCGAGCCGCCTGCGCAGCCGCGGCGCGCGCACCGTGCTGCCGGTGGTGGTGGCGCGCGGGGTCCCGCTCGCGTTCCGCGAGTGGCACCCGGGGGTAAACCTCGCCGAAGGCGCGCTCGGCATTCCCTATCCCATCGGCACCGAGGAACTCGTGCCCGAGGTGGTGCTGTTGCCGATGAACGGCTGGGACATGCAGGGCTACCGGCTCGGCTACGGCGGCGGGTTCTTCGACCGCACGCTGGCGGCGATGGCCCGCAAGCCGGTCGTGATCGGCGTGACCTACGAGATGGCGCGCATCGACACGATCCACCCGCAGAGCTGGGACATCCCGGTCGATTACGTGGTCACCGAGCGCGGCCTGTACCGGCGCGACGCGGAGGGCCTGGTGTTCCTCGGCGTACCCGAGCCGGGCGGATCGGGCGCGCTCGCGTCGCCGGTGTGCTACGCCGACGAGCGTCACTTCGGCGGCGAGAGCTCCTAGCGCTTGAACGCCAGCGTCAAGCCGTCGCCGATCGGCAGTAGGGCGATCTCGACGCGCCGGTCGCGCAGCAGCTTGCGGTTGAACGCGCGGATGGCGCGCGTGTCGGCGTCGCGCACGCGCCGCTCGGCCACGGCTCCGCCCCACAGCGTGTTGTCGGCGACAATCAGGCCGCCCTTGCGCACGAGCTTCAGGCAGCGCTCGTAATACCCGGCGTAGTTTTCCTTGTCGGCGTCGATGAAGGCGAAGTCGTAGCGGCCGGCACCTCCGCGCGCGAGCAGTGCGTCGAGCGTCTCGAGCGCCGGCCCGAGGCGCAGGTCGATCTTTCGCGTGACGCGCGCGCGCTTCCAGTAGCGCCGCGCGATCGAGGTCCATTCCTCGCTCAGGTCGCAGCAGACGATCTTCCCGCGCGGCGGCAGCGCGAGCGCCACCGCGAGCGCGCTGTAGCCCGTGAAGGTGCCGATCTCGATGCACCGCCGCGCGCCCATGAGGCGCACCAGCAGCGCCATCAGCGCTCCCTGCTCGGCGCCGATCTGCATGCTCGCGCGCGGCATGCGCTGCGTCGCAGCGCGCAGCGCGCGCTGCACCGGCGTCTCGCGCGCCCCGTGCGCCAGCACGTAGTCGCGCAGCGGCGCGGTGAGCTGCAGCGTGCGCGCGGTCATCCGAGAAACAGGCGGTAGGCCGGGTTCCTCGTCTCCTCGACACAGGGGTAGCCGAGCTTTTCGAGGAAGCGCTGGAAGCCGCGCATTTCCTCGGGCGGAACCTGGATGCCGACCAGCACGCGCCCGTAGTCGGCGCCCTGGTTGCGGTAGTGGAACAGGCTGATGTTCCAGTCGCTGCGCATATTGTCGAGAAAGCGCATCAGCGCGCCGGGGCGCTCGGGGAACTCGAAGCGGTACAAGAGCTCGTTCGCTGCGCGCTTCGCGCGCCGGTCGCCCGACCAGGGCGCGCGCCCGCCGACCATGTGGCGCAGGTGCGTCTTCGCCATCTCGTTGTCCGACAGGTCGAGCGTCTTCAGGCCGTGGCGCTCGAGGTTGCGCACGATTTTCTCGGTCTCGTCGCGATTCGCCGTCTCGATGCCGACGAAGATGTGCGCTTCCCTGGATTCGGCGATACGGTAGTTGAACTCCGTGATGTTCTTCGCGCCGAGCGTGGCACAGAACTTCTTGAAGCTCCCGGGGCGCTCCGGGATGGTGACCGCGAGCAGCGCCTCGCGATGCTCGCCCAGCTCCGCCTGCTCGGCGATGAAGCGCAGGCGGTCGAAATTGGTGTTGGCGCCGCTAGCCACGGCCACGAGCGTCTTGTCGCGTGCCCCGTGCTTCTCCACCCAGGCCTTGGCGCCGGCGATCGCGAGCGCCCCCGCGGGCTCGAGCACCACCCGCGTGTCCTCGAACACGTCCTTGATCGCGGCGCACATCTCGTCGGTGTCGACCAGCACCATCTCGTCGACCAGCTTGCGCGCCAGGGCGAAGGTTTCCCTGCCGACCTGCTTCACCGCGACGCCGTCGGCGAACAAGCCGACCTGGTCGAGCACGACGCGGCGGCCGGCCTTGAGCGAGCGCGCCATGGCGTCGGCGTCGACCGGCTCGACGCCGACGATCCGCACCCCGGGGCGCAAGCGCTTCACGTAGGCGGCGATGCCCGAAATGAGCCCGCCGCCGCCGACGGCGACGAAAATGGCGTCGAGCGGCCCCGCGTGCTGGTGCAGGATCTCCATGCCGATGGTGCCCTGCCCCGCGATCACGTCGGGATCGTCGTAGGGATGAACGAAGGTGAGGCCGCGGCGGCGCTTCAGGCGCACGGCGTACGCGTAGGCGTCCGAGTACGTATCGCCGTGTAGCACCACTTCGGCGCCGCGCGCGACTACGGCGTCGACCTTGATGCGCGGCGTGGTCACCGGCATTACGATCACCGCGCGACAGCCGAGTTTCTGCGCCGCCAGCGCCACGCCCTGCGCGTGATTGCCCGCGCTCGCCGTGATCACGCCCTTTTTCAGCTTCGCCGGCGAAAGGTTCGCCATCTTGTTGTAGGCGCCCCGCAGCTTGAACGAGAATACCGGCTGCAGGTCCTCGCGCTTGAGCAGCAGCCGGTTCCCGAGACGCTTGGACAGTCCCGGCGCGAGCTCGAGGGGCGACTCGATCGCCACGTCGTAAACCCGCGCCCTCAGGATGCGCTAAAGATAATCGTTGCCTTTCACGCAGAAAAGCCTAGCACACCCTGGACGCGCTCCTCTCGCCTGAAGGCGGCCTCATCGGATTGCTCGCCGCCAGCTTCGTCGCCGCGACGCTGGTGCCGCTGTCTTCCGAGGCGGTTCTGTTCGGCTACCTCACGCTCTATCCGGAGCACGCCGCGCTCGCGATCGCGCTCGCGACGCTCGGCAACACGGCGGGGGGCATGACCACCTATTTCCTCGGGCGGCTGGTGCCGGCGCGCACGCGCGACAAGCTCGACGCGCGCGCGCTGCGCTGGCTCGCGCGCTACGGCAGCGCGGCGACCTGCTTCGCGTTCCTGCCGCTGGTTGGCGACGGGCTGTGCCTGGCCGCGGGCTGGCTGCGCGTCAACTGGCTCGGCGCGCTCCTCTTCATGGCCGCCGGGCGGCTCGCGCGCTATCTGCTCGTCGCCCATTTTTCTTGATTTGCAGCAAAGCGGCTCGGCGCACCAAGGCTAGGCTTGCGGCATGCATCCGCGAAATCGCCTTTTTGTGGCGTTGGCGCTCGTCTACGGCCTCGCCGGCGGGCTGCTCGCGCTCGCGCACCTCGCTGCGCCGCAGCTCGTGCCGGGCGATGTCACGCGCGCGCATGCGCACCTGATGCTGCTCGGACTGGTGCTGATGACCATCTACGGCATCGGCCTGCACGTGCTGCCGCGCTTCGGCGGCTACCGCCTGCGCTCCGAGCGGCTCGCCTGGGCGCAGTTCTGGCTCGCCAACGCGGGCCTGCCGCTGATGGTCGCCGGCTGGCTCGCGCCGCTGCCTCGGCTCGTTGCCCTCGGCGGCGCGCTCAGCGTCGCGGCGATGCTCGCCTTCGGCGTCAACGTGGTGTTCACGGTGCGGCTCGCGCCGCCCGCGGAGGCCGAATGAGCGAGTACCGCGGCTGCGAGCTGCCCGAGGACCTGTGGTACGACCTCGACTACTGCTGGGTGAGGCCCGAGCCCGACGGCGCGTTCCGCGTCGGCATCACCGATCCAGCGCAGACCATGGCCGGGCGCGTTCAATACGCGACCTTCCGGCCGGTCGGCTCGCGCCGCGCGAAGAAAAAACCCGTCGCGCGGCTCGAATCGGGCAAGTGGGCGGGGGGCGTGCCGGCGCCGTTCGAAGGCACCATCGTCGCCGTGAACGAGCGCGTCGTGGCCGAGCCCGGGCTGATCAACGTCGCGCCCTACACGGACGCGTGGCTGGTGCTGATGAAGCCCGACGATCCCGTGGTTGCGCTTGCGTCGCTCGCGCGCGGCGAGGCGGCGCTGCAAGGCCTGCGTGCGTGGATCGATCGCTACGGCGTCGACTGCATGCGCTGCACCGCATGACCATGCGCGTCGAGCTGCTGGTTTCCGACTGGTGCCCGACCTGCCCCGCGGCGGAGGCCGTGTGGCGCCAGGTGGCGGCGGAGAAGGACATCGACTACGCGGTGCTCGACCTGGCGCAGCCCGAGGGCAAGCGCCTCGCGCGCGATCTGCACGTGCGCACCATCCCCGCGCTGGTGATCGACGGCACGCTGAAGGCGGTCGGCGTCGTCCCGCTGGGCGAGGCGCGCGGGCTGGTCGCCACCGCGCCTGACCGGCCGGCGCGCGCGGCGCGCCACGTCGGCATGCTGCTCGGGCGCGACGAGAGGCTCTTTGCGCTCTCTGCGATCGGCTGGCTCGTGGCTTCCGGAATCGCCATGCTCGTCGCGGGCTCGCTGCTGGCGAGCTCGCCGATGCATCTCTTCGGCGGCTTCGCCATGTGCCTGATCTACGCGCTCGGCGCGCACATGCTGCCGCGCTTCACCGGACATCCGATCCGCGGCGGCGCGTCGTCGGGCGCGCAGCTCGCCTGCGCCAACGCCGGCGTCGCGCTGTTCGCCGTCGGCCTGCCGCTCGCCGGGGGCGCGCTGCTCTGGCTGTCGCTCGCGCTGTTCACCGTCCGGCTGTGGCCGGTGCTGCGCCCGCTGGCGCGCGGCTGACGCGCAGCGCCCGCCGTGAGTTCGATCGCAGATCGTGCATGCGGCGCGATCCGGGTTCAAACTCGCACCCGGGAGGTGACCCCGCATGCTGAAAAGGCTGTACGACTTCTGGCTGTGGATCCTCAAGTGGCTGGTCGTCACCAGGCCGGCGCGCCCCGCGGTGCTCATGGTGCTCGCGGTGCTCGTGTTCCTCATCGTCCCGGGGCAAGGCCAGGACGTGGTGCGCGCGCTCGCGGAGCGCCAGTCGGGCGTGCAGGACGAGTCGCAAAGGCTGTTCTTCTTCGCCGGCATGCTGGCCTGGTCGGTGTACGCCTGGTACTGGGCACGCGTGATGCTGCGCCTCGCCTTCCCCGGCGTGCCGGGCAATGATCCGGAGCTGCTGCGCTACCGCACCTGGATGCCGCGCGTGCTCGGCACGCTCGCGACGCTGGGCGTCTCGTTCGCGTTCTACCTCGCCGCGCAGGGCTACGCAGAAGACGAGCACTCGCAGGTGCGCGACATCCTGGTGAGCTACGCCTGGTGGTGCTTGGCGGGGGCGGCCGCCTTCCTGGTGACGGTGACGTTCCGAAGAAAGCTGCTGCGCGCGGTGCACGGCCGCTTGTCGGGCAAGGGAACGCCCGCGATGCAGGGCGCCGTGGACATGCTCCGGGTGAACGCCACTGCGGAGGAGGTCTACGGCATCGCGGTCCCGCGCGGCCTCGGCCGCGGCACGCTGCTCATGCTCGCGGCGGCGCTCGGCGCCGCGGTGCTCCTGCTGCTGGTATTCGTGTTCGCGGTGCAGGCGGCGGCACCGGCGATCGGTACCGCCGCGATCGTGATTTTCGCCGCCACCGGCTGGATCGCCGGCGGCAGCATGGTCGACATTTTCGGCATGCGCAAGCGCGTGCCGGCGTTCCTCGGGCTCCTGTTGCTCGCCGTCCTGTTCAGCCCGCTGAACGACAACCACGCGGTGCGCACGCTCCCCGACCCGCAACCGGAAAAGCGGCCAGACCTGCGCGCGATGCTGCGCGAGTGGCTGAACGACCAGCCGCCGCAGGCGGCGAAATATCCCCTGTACCTGGTGAACGCCGAGGGCGGCGGCATCCGCGCGGCCTGGTGGACGGCAAGCGTGCTGGGCGAGATCCAGGGCACGTTGCCGCGGTTCGGCACGCAGCTGTTCTCGATGTCGGGCGTCTCGGGCGGCAGCCTGGGAGAGAGCGTGTTCGCCGCGATCCTCGCCGAGCAGCGCGCGGGCCGCGACGTCATCGCCAGGCAGGCCGCGCAGAGAATGCTCGGCGAAGACTTCCTGTCGCCCGTGGTCGCGGCCATGCTCTACCCGGACCTGCTGCAGCGCCTGCTCCCGTTTCCGGTGGCGCGTTTCGACCGCGCTCTCGCGCTGGAGCAAGCCTGGGAGCGTGCCTGGCGCGAGGCCGTGCCGGGGCGCGACCGCTTCGCCGAGCCGATGGACCGGCTGCGCGAAGGCCCGGGCTGGGCGCCGCTGCTGTTCCTCAACGCCACCTGGGTGCAGACCGGAAAGCGCGTCGTCGCGAGCCAGGCGAGCATCGCCGCCGCCGACGGCTCCACGGACTTCGTCGACACCGAGGATGCACAGCGCTTCTTCGCGCCGCGCAGCCTGCGCCTGTCCACCGCGGCGCACATGAGCGCGCGCTTCACGTACGTCAGCCCCGCGGGCACCCTGGTGAAGGACGGCAAGACCTACGGCCGCGTGGTGGACGGCGGCTACTTCGAGAACTCGGCGGCGACCACCACTCTCGAGATCGTAAAAACGATCGACGCCATGGCGGACGACGCCAAAGAAGACCCGCGCTGGAAGAGGGTCGAGCCCGTGGTCATCCACATCAGCAACGAGCCGGTGAACCCGCGCAATGCGCCCGAGACGCTGGACAAGGCCGTCGGCCACCCCAGGATCGGCCCGGGACGCTGGATGCCGGAAATGATGTCCCCACTTTGGGCGCTCCTCAGCACGCGCGAG
>Ga0153916_10000171_pt1 | contig 39714 bp, 43 predicted proteins | sample Opewatmetagenome_FD_109642 | JGI IMG/M metagenome (GOLD analysis project Ga0153916, IMG submission 109642) | Freshwater wetland microbial communities from Ohio, USA - Open water 3 Core 3 Depth 4 metaG | ecosystem: Environmental > Aquatic > Freshwater > Wetlands | place: USA: Ohio, Lake Erie...
TAATCCTTCAAGTTTATCAAATATATTTACAAATGATGAGATTAATGTAATTGCTTTTCCTTTAGCACTTTGGTTTGCAACTTTTTGTATTGCTCTTATGATTATAATATTAGGTTTTTCAGCATTGATTTCTATAAAGAATATACAAAAATATAATTTTCTTACTTTAGCGGGTGGATTAGCAATATTATCGCTTATTTTCTTTTTTATTTTTATTAATTTTGGGTTATTCTCTAGTAAATTAGGTTTAACTTTAAAATCTGATTTTAATTGGTCATTTGGATTTTTCTTAATGTTGTTATCAGGAATATTGTTTTTTGTAACTTACTTTATACATAAATATGTTCTGACAAGTGATAATATTCAAGGTTCTGAGGAAGAAAAAAATTGATGTTATGAAATTGTTGTTTGAATGGAGAAAAAATATGCCGAAAAAAGGAACTAAAAAAGTTAGAGGTCATACAAGGAGTAGAACCTTAGTGGATTTTGGAAACATTAAAGTCAAAGACCCATTAAGTACAAAATATGTTAACCCATATTTCAGAAAGAAGCGAAGGTAAATGGATATGGCAAGTAACCCCTTCAGAATTAAACCAATCAGTGTAAACTATGACCTTTTAGGACAGCAAAAAACAAAGAAAAGGAGAGCTTTTACAACTAGAACAAAGAAAATAGAATGGATGAAAGCAGGTGGACATAAATCAGAACAATACACGGAAAAGAAAGTATTTTATAAGACCTCAAAATGTAGAAGATGTTCAAGGAAACTTACGTGGGGAGACAGAAGTTATGATTTTGACCACAAGGACAACAATCCAGCAAATAACAGCCAGAGAAACTGTTACTTAGTTTGTAAAGTATGTCATGGTAAAGCTACAGTTGTAGGTAAGAGGAAAATACGTGACCCTTACTTTCACCAGGTAATTGGACATGAAACTATTAAGAGAAAAGTAGGCTATAAAAAAACGAAGAAGAAGACAAAGAAAAAACGTAAGCAAAGGAAGTCGAAAAATCCATTTGAGGTTTCTATTCCTACAATAAAAATTCCTAAATTTAAATTCTAATGAAATTGTAGGTTGAGGGAAGGAAAAAATGAGTAGAGATGCAGATAAATATAAATATAGAAAAAAGGGAGGAAAAATGAGTTCAAATAATAAAAAAATGGGAAAATATGAGCCATTTGTTACTGTCATATCAACGATCGTAATTATAGTCATTTCAATAATTTCATTAGTAATTTCAATTTCTGCATTTAACATTTCAAATGATGCCTATAAAGCTACTATACCTTTCCAACTTCCAATATTAGATATAGAAGATTCAAACATTCAATATAATCTTTCTAATTATATTTTAACAGGAATTATCCAATTTGAAATGTCATATAATTTAACTAATAGGGGTAAAGGCATCGCTACAAATGTAAAATCATTAGTTTTCATTTCGGATTTGGAAGAACCAAGTAGCCTTATATTAATAGGAAATACATCATTTGCAAACGATTTTTACCCTGATGTCAAAGTATTAACTGCTGGAGGAGGAATATTAAATTCAAATTTTAGTAGTAAAATATTCTCTAGGTTCCCGTTAGCTTTTATAATAAGATTTGAGTATCAAGATTATGCTACTGGAAAATTGATAAATAGAACCTGCTGGGGAAAAATCAATAAGGATTCTACAAGGTTGATCTTTTTAACAGGTGAAGAAAAAAATGAGATCTTGCCTTATTACTTACAAGCATTAAAAAATTAAATATGTGAACTGTATTTTGAGAGGGCCTATTATTTTCTGCTTGCAAAAAATAGACCCAAAACAAGAAGTAATAGACCTATAAAAAATAATATGAAGAAATATATATAGAAAAAACCAGCAACTACACCTATAAGGATGAATATTATACCGAGAATTATCAAGATTGTTTCTGGTTCATCAGCATTAATGTTGATATTAATATTCCATCGTGGTAAGGAGGGAATCCTTTGTAATATAGAACTTATAATTGGAATATTAGTCATTAAAGAGCGATATCAGAATTTAATATATTATGTTTTGTTAGTGTACTTCTAAATGTATTAAAAATTTGGTGGAACTTTTTTATTGTCTAAGATAAAAAACTTGCAACTATCATATATCCCATCAGGATTATCTGTTTCTTCAGTACAACAAATTTTACAAATCACTTTTAAAAGTAGATATGAAAAATATTAAATCTAAACTTACGTTCTTTTAATTCCATGGTTTGTCAGATTTGCGGTGCAAAATCAGGTTTTTATCCTCTCTGTAAAGATTGTTTTGCATTAAGAGATGAAGGTAAAGTCACTAAATGTGAAGAATGCGGTATCTGGAAACGCGACACCAAACCTTTATGTTATGAGTGTTGGTTAAAAAATAAAAAGAATTCTGAAAAAAAATCAGACACGTATAAAACTTCTGAAATTGAAGCAGAAGAGGAAAATTTTCGGTTAAAATATAAGGCAACGTTTAGAGCTGAAGATGGGCATTTCGTTAGATCAAAAGCAGAGCAAATAATTGACAATTGGTTGTATCATAAAGGTATCGTCCATGCCTATGAAAGAAGAGTTCCAATAGAAGAAGAAGTGTATTGTGATTTTTTCATACCAATTGGCCAAAAAGTTTGGATTGAATTTTGGGGTCTGGACGAAGAAAAATATATCAAACGAAAGGAAATGAAACAGAAATTCTACAAAATGCATAAAAAAAATTTAATAGAATTGAGCGACAAGGATATCGAAAATTTAGATGATACGCTGCCAGTAAAATTAAGACCGTTTCTACCGCCAACATTTAGTTTTGATTAAAAGAAAGATTTTATCCCCATTTATTAGGTGAAATATCTTTATAAATAATAATACAGAACTTGCAATCATCACAGATTCAGTCAAGGTTATCTGTTTCTTCATAACCACAGACCTTACAAATTAAGTACATTATCTTTCGATCCCAATTTTACATTCCTTTTGATTCTAAGATTTATCCTTATTCTTGATACGTTTTGAATAACTGTTTTTCATATCTTCCTCTGAAACTTTAATAATATAACTTTCATCACCCTCTTTTTTAATGGCTTTATCCCATGTTTCAAAATCTGCTTTTATCCAGTCCTTGATAGTTTTCAAATTTGGTATTTCTTTTTTTAATTCGTCTTTATGTCTATTTCTAACTAGAGCCCTTAAATCTTTTGTAGTCTCACTTAGTCTCTTATCACGCTGGTGATTCCTACAAAGGGCTTTTCCACATTTATTCATTGAATATTTAAACTCTTCCATTGAAATGGTCTTTTTACATTCATTGCAATAATATCGCATTTGCTCCCACCGGAAATCTACAATTTCATAATAGATTTTTTATTATCATATTTTCAATAATAAAAGGATTAATCATTACTAATTATTAAAAACTTGCAATCATCACAGATTATACAAAGCATTTTTTCATTATTTCATACTTTATTTGGGCCTTTTACATTAAAATCCGAGATATTTCTAATATCTTCAAAGAATTGCCAGAAATATTCATTTTTCTCCTTCACGTAAATAAAAAATAAAAACCATTTTTTGCTTTTATCAATATGCCGTAGTTCCTTAAATGCTACTTCAAACTTGTATAATAACTTTGGTAGAGTTTTTATATTGTAATTCTTTAATATATGAAAAAATGCTGTTCCAAATACTTCTTCTCTAAGTAATTTCGCAATATCTTTTTTTATTTCCTTTGGGTTTGGCTGATCAACCTTAAACTCGATATTAATTTGTTTATCTTTTGGATTAATGGCTAAATCAGTATTAGCATAATCTGAATTTGTACTACTAATGAAATATTCTTTATTCGTTGGAACTTCCAAACCAAATTGAATATTTTTTTCAGAGAGCAACTGAGCGATTACATATGTAACTTCAGGTTCTCGAATTATATTCTTGTCGATTCTATTCTGTGTATAAATAAGATTGCGACATCGATCAGAATTTTCTGACATGCGTTTTGACGCTACAATGAATAAATCCAGAAGTTCTTTATCATCAAATGGCATTTTCAATTAGCCTCTTCAAATTAACATCAAACCTAGGCAGACATTTCTTGAAAATATCATCTATCTCCTTTTTCCCCAACAACAAGAGTTCATAACAGAGTACGATCAAATCAGCGGTTTCAATCCACCAATGTTCATCCTGGTTGTTATACCGTTCTTCTATTTCTTCTACGTGCTCTTTTATCATTTTAAGGATTTTGCGATCGTCGTTCATGTTGATTTTATTTGATAATTCTATTATCTCTTGTAGCTTTGCTTCGAGCTCAGAATAAATTGTTTTCATTAATTATCTCCAATTATAAATTACATTATTCATTAAAAAAGATGCTGTCATTAGATTATTAATCCATATTGATAATTCCCATTAGGTTTAAATATACATAATAATTTCAAATATGAAAATAATTTCTACGGAGATAAATATGCAACATTCATCTTACTCATCATTTGATTTTGATGCGACTAACATGGCAATGTCTCAAATCTATCAGCAAAAACACTCAGAGATATTTGACAAGATTCCAAAAAAAATAGGAAATAGAAAAGATATTTATGAAATTAAAACAGGACTTAGAGATAAACCAAGAGGAGCATCGAATCTTTACAAATTAATAAAAAAACATATTCTTTTTAGATTAGATGAGATTGAAGAAGAATCTACTAAATCAATAAAAAATTTGACTAATCAAATAATAGATTTTTTAAATGAGAAAAAAACAAAAAATGGAATTAAAGAAACAATAAAAACAAACAGGGAGAGTCGAGAACAAATTCATGAACTAATAATATATTATAATGAATTTTCCTGGTTTAAAGATTCAAACTTATTATCGACTATACGATTTCACGAAAAATTAAATGAAATATTTTTATCAAAAGCAGAAGAATCTCTTCAATACAAGATTGACAAATCTAAAATTGAACAAGTTATAAAAAATATGATAGAACATCCTGAATACGTAAAAGCAATTATTGTTGTAACATTCCAACCAATACTTACGTATGGTGCAATCTATGCTGCCACTCAAAATGATTATGAATATATAATAAAATATGAAAGTATACTATCAGAGATCGCAGAAATCTTATTTAAAGGCAATCCAAATTTAAAAATGCGTTTTTTTGAGCAAGAATTGTCATGAGTAAAGATAGAAAAATACATTATTATGATACAGGTTCTTTTTGGAGATATTTCATATTAGAGTATATTGAAAAGAACGAACTACCTGAAGAAACAAAAAGATACTCTCCACTAAATCCTAATATAAAAATTTCAATGATGATTTCTCCCTGGACTGTAGAAGAATTTTTCCACGCATATATAACTCAACAGAGCAAAGATATTAAAATTCCTAAAAAACTAGCATATCCTGATAAATTTTTTGAAAAAGAAATTAAAAAAAGAACTGAAATATTAACCAAAATTAAATCATTTGTTTATATATTTTCACAAGAAGAAATTCTAACAAGAGAAGTTAATCAAATATTTTTAAGCTTAATATTTTCTTCGAGGGAAAATAATATTCTTTCTATTAAAAAGAATGACAAGAAAATTAATTCAAAGGATTTATTACATATGTCTTATGCTCTTTATTTCCATACTGATACGTTCATAACTTGTGATAATGGTTTTGAATTGCTAAAACAAATAGATCCAATAAAAAGAATGCTTATGCAATACAACTTAAAAGAGATAATTATATTAGACGAAAGACTAAAAAAGATTAATAAAAAAATCACTTTTTAATTATAAAAAATATTTTTAGTTTTCTAAAACTGTTAGGTATGATAATTTTATCTGAAAATATAATCAAATAAGATAATATTATTTTTAGTCTCTAATCATGATTCCCAGATGCGACTCTTAGTCTCTCATCACTGTACTCTAACTATTAAATAAAGACAAAGTTTTAGTAATAAATTACTATATCCGAAGAAAACTATGATCTATATGACCGAGAAAAACATTGTAAAACCTGAAACGACAGTAACGAAACAACCTATGCATATTGCTGACCCTGCCCCTTTAGGCTTAATAGGACTTGCAGTTGCAGCTCTTGTTCTTGCATCAACTGATCTAGGCCTTGTATCCTCTTCAGCTAAGTCTCTTATGATCCCCTGGGTTCTTTTTTTTGGAGCAACAGCACAGCTGATTGCAGGTACTACAGAATTTAAACGTAACAATATATTCGGTGCAACAGTTTTTACAACATATTCTATGACAATGTATGCAATAGCACTAACATTATTTATTACAATTTTTACAAATGTTGAATTTAAAATTGCACATTATGCTTTCGGCTTAATTGCAATACTTGTTTTTAGCTTAATTGCCACAATTGCTTCCTTGATGACAAATAAAATGTTGTTTATTGTATTGATATTTGTTGATCTAGCAGTAATAGCATTAATTCCGCATTACCTCTATGGCATTACAGCATTTCCAGCAGGAGTATTTTTACTCTGCGTCTCTGTTTCATCATTTTATACAGCAATGGCTATTCTTCTAAACAATATGGCCGGTAAAACTATATTGCCACTTGGTAAATCATTTTGGAGTCCATAGCAACAAAAGAACTATAATCATATTTCTTGATTATTCAATTTTATATCTAATCACAAACTCAGTCCAACAGGAGAAGCCAATCATGATTCCTTGATTTTATCCTGCGATTATCCTCTTGTATATTTTTTTTAAATTAGGATTCCTTATTTTTGAGCTGAATTTTTTGATATCTTTAGGAATTTGTTTTTTTGTGCAAACCGGCCCCAATGTTTCATCTATTTTTATAGATGATAAGGATTCTTGATTTCCCTTGTGGACATAGATCAAGTTTACATCCAACGAAATTAGATATTTTGCTAGAGTTGCAGAGCGATATGATTTTTTCTTTTGCAGAGAAAGAATTTTGTTATAAACGCTTATTGTTTTTGACTTCTCCATTGTGACAATTTCAAGAATCTTTGTTGCACTCCATTCTATGCCGTAATGACGAGCTGCTGTGCTAAGCCCCCAGTACCATTTCCTCTTGCCGTAACGAAAATCAAACAAAGTTGTCAAAAAATCTTGTTTTTTTTCGATGAAATGACCTTTTCTTTCGCGACTTGTAGGAATATAATAAATACCTCTAAAAAAAGTAGGTATGATGTAAAGAGACGAGAGGGCTTTTTGGAATGAATAATTTTTTGTAACATCATTTGATTTTATAAAAACCCCGCTTCCAAATATCTTAATGAAATCTTGATAACCAGTCATGCAACCACCACTTGAATTTTTCAAAATCATTATACGGAAGATTATCAACTTGTTCAATTGTCTGGAATACAAGAAGATCTTCTTTTTTTGTTTTTTTAATGTCATTTAGCCGTTCATTGAAACTATGTTCTATGACCTCGCATTCTCTTTTAGGAAATGATAATGTAATCTTGGTCTCTTTTTTTATGATAAATAGATCCACCAGATCGCGAGCATCATAAAGCGATCTGCATAAAAGAGCATTCATTTTCATCTCAGTGTATGTTTTTATATCAAACAATAAAACTTGTGTCTGGTCAAAGGTTTTTTTTTCTATTTTATTAAACGGTGTTCCATCGTTGAACACCTCGATTTTTATGTTAGGACCAAGCCAAATTGCCCTTTTATCTCTTGATTTGACCTCAAAACCTTTTTTTGCAAGGGTTTGTGATAAGTTTTTTATGCTTTCTTCTTCGTGCGCAGATCCGATTGTTTTTGAATAAGGATCGTAAAGATCTATGTCCTCAGATGCTCGATATTCTTTGAATATAGCGAGATTAAGTGCTGTTCCTCCGACGAATACCAAATCCAGCTTACTTGCTTCTTCAAGGATATATGTCCAATTTCGTTTGATCCAATTCCACTTATCAAATAAGGACATACATTCCTATAAGATTAAATTATTTTTAATCTTTTTGGTTTGTTATTTCCGAATTTCTTGTAATATTAATAATATATTATAAAATAATTTACAAATTTTTGCATTATACTTTAATACTCTAATCACTAGTTTTCGATTGAAGAATTTACTACTCTAATCATAACCACACGAAAATAAGGAGAAAAATAGTCTAATCATAAACATTTTTTTAACATGGCACTAATTATGATTCCTCGAAGGAACTACACCATTTAAATTTTTATATTCATAAATTATCATTTTTGATAATTATTGCATAATAAATTTTATAAAGAGTAAGCACGATATATATCACTAATGAATACGATTCAAGTGCTCAGACGGTTGGCAACTTACCCAACCTTTAACATAAATACTGTTTCAAATATTATTGAAAAGGATATACCATATACAAGGTTGTATGTAAATAGATTAAAAAAAAGAGAACTTGTCAACCAACTTCAAAGAAATGTCTATACAGTTGAGAGTGACCCTTTAGTTATAGCATCTCGTATTTCTTGGCCTAGCTATATATCAATCTGGGCTGCGCTGCGTTATCATAACCTAACCGAACAACTCCCCAACATCATAACAGTTATAACAACACAAATGAAAAGACGAAAAGAAATATCTCTACAAAATACGGCACTAGTTTTTGAACATGTACGTCCTCAGTGGTTTTTTGGTTTTACAAAGACAACCAAAAACGATTTTGAAATTTTTATGGCAGAACCCGAAAAAGCCCTGATAGATGCAATGTTATTAAAAAGAATCTCAGCATCGGAAATTTATTCCATTTTACAAATCCATATAAAGGATCTATCAAAAGAAAAACTTGTAAACTACATTATGAAAATACAAAGCAAAGCGTTAGCAAAAAGGCTTGGATGGATGCTAAATTCACTTGGCTGTCAAAATGCAGCAAAGTTAAAACAAATTACATATAAGACGGTTATACCTCTTGATTATTCACGACCGTTTAAAGGAAAAAAGGATGACAAGTGGGGAATTATCATAAACATAGGTGATACAGAGTGATTACAAAAACTGAATTAAATAAAGTTGCAGAACAAAAACATCTTTCACTGCAAAATACAGAAAAGGACTATTTGTTAGAACTTATTTTGTTTAATCTCACTGATTTTCATAGATCCCTTGTATTTAAGGGTGGCACAGCGCTTTATAAATTTTACAATTTAAACCGATTTAGTGAATATCTTGATTTCGATATATCAGGAAAGCAAATAGATATTAATCCATTAACAAAAAAAATTCTAAGAGGATTTGAATTAACAGGAATGCAACGAACTCTAATTGAAACCAAGCCACACGGCAATGAAATCAATATTCATTTCTTTGTCCGAGGTCCTCTTTATGATGGTAGCAAAAATAGTATGAGCCGTGTGACAATTAATCTAAGTAAACGGGAACGGCCGATATTTATAAGTAATAAGTTGCTTGTTACAAGTTACCCAGAAATCCCTTCCTTTGAAGTCAATGTATTAGATGCAAAAGAAATTGCTGCAGAAAAAATCAGATGCATTATGACTAGAGAAAAACCACGAGATATCTACGATCTTTGGTTTCTCTATAAAAGAAAAATATTAATTGATTTATCCTTAATAAATAAAAAATTAAAACTATATAATATGGTGTTTGATAAAACAATATTTTATGAGAAGTTGCAACAGAAACGGAACATGTGGGCATCAGATTTGAAAGGATTGATAATAGGGACACTCCCACGATTTGATGATATCATGGTCGAACTAGAATCATGGAGTAAAACCTGGATATAAACAATTATAACATAAGAATAATCTCAAATCATGATTTTAGATTGAACCTTGCTTAAATCTAATCATATTCTCGTCCAACAGAAGTACCTATCATGATTCCTTAATCAACATTTAAAAAAACATCATGCATTCTTTATAATCAAAGGTTTAATTTTTTCAAGTGGTTCCTGTAAAATCCCAAGAGAAACAATCCTTCCACCTATTTTTGCAAGAACAAGATTGTCTCTTGTTACTCTAAATCTACAACTACGGAAATTGAATAATTTCTCTAAAGAAAAAATTATGGGATTGCTCTTAAAATATTGTTTTCCATCAGGATTTTTTTGAAAAATTTTACCTTCTAAATCAAGAAAATACTCATCAGAAATATAGTACTGCTCCACCCATGGGTTACTTGGTTTTAACGCCCTAGGTGAAAACTCACCCACAAGCTCATGTTTATACATGAATCTAAACTGCAACAACTTCTCATCAGTTGTTTTTCTTGCAAGAAGAATATGAATTTCTGCATCGTCCGGAAGTCGTACCGCTCGACCAATACTTTGAATATGATAAGCTTCTGTAATTGCAGTTGAAACAATAATAAGACATTGGATATTACGTTTATCATACCCTTCAGACAACATTCCAACAGACAACAGCGTAGGAATCTTATCGTGATGAAAATCATAAAGAGCCTTTTCATCAGGTTGCTCACTGTGATAAACAGGATAACCTGTAAGCTTTGATATTTTATCTGCCTGTTCAATACGCTTGCAAATAACCAAAGTTGGTTTATCCTTATTCTTCATTAATAAATCAACAGTTTTAGGCACCCGGGAATCAGCTAAATAGACAATACTTCTTCGTTTAAAAATCAATGAATCAAGACTCTTACGAATTTTCCATTTATTCTCATCACCCATTCTTCTTAGCCTACCTAAATATCTTCCAATAGCTTGAGAATATTCATCATATTTTGATTGCTCAGCATAAGACAAATCAATTGCATGAAAATAAACCTTGAAATCACAAATCTTTGCTTCTTCTAAAGGAACATTAATAATTATCTCACCACAAAACTCTAAACACTCTTTATTAGGAGTAGCAGATAAACCTAAAACATGATTATAAGAAACATTTTTATACAATCTACGAAAAACAGGACTAGTACTTCTATGACACTCATCAACAATTAAAAAATCACATTTTAAACCCGACGATCTCTGCTTTGAAAGTATATGAAAAGTTTCAACAACTGCATTAAAAACTTTATGTTTGTTTAATTCCTCAATCCACTGATGCTTCAGTTTCCTGGTTGGAACGGCCACAATGACATCCTTATATTTATTATACTTTATCAAGAGAATTGCTGCATAGGTTTTACCTGTACCTGGAAATGCCTTAACAACACCTTTATCCTTGAATATCTTTAATAGATGATTCTGCCATTCATAAGGATTATAAGCCATATTCATCAACTATTGAAAATTTTTAGATGGTATGAGTAAAAGGTATATTAACACATATGAGCCTTAAAGTAAACGTCATTCTGCGTATATTATTATATAAACTCAGGATGAATACTATGATTATGAACAAGCCATCAATTACTGCATTCAAAAAAGAGTTGCCACCAGAACAACGTGAAGAACTACTCAGAGCATTGAAAGCCCGTTTTGAGAAAAACATGAATCGACATAAAGGTCTTGAATGGGCTAAAGTACAAGCAAAGCTGGTAGCTAATACTGAAAAACTGTGGTCACTGAATGAAATGGAAAGAACTGGCGGAGAACCGGATGTTATTGGTTATGATAAAAAGATGGATGAATACATTTTTTATGATTGCTCAGCGGAAAGCCCTAAAGGTCGCAGAAATGTTTGTTACGACCATGAAGGGCAGGAAGCGAGGGAGAAGCAAGGGGTGCATCCAGAAGGTAACGCTATTGATATGGCAGCTGCCATGGGCATTGAGCTTTTAACGGAAGAACAATATAGAGAGTTGCAGAAACTTGGAAATTTCGATACTAAGACGTCGAGTTGGGTGAAAACACCTTCTGATATTAGAAAACTCGGCGGTGCCCTCTTTGCTGATCGCCGCTACGGCAATGTCTTTGTGTATCATAACAGTGCACCCTCTTTCTATGGCGTTAGGGGGTTCCGTGGCTTGCTAAGGGTCTAAATTTAGACTTTGAATTTTGGCGTTTCTTCTAGTTTCAGACGGACTTCTTTGTATGAATTGGTAATGTAAGAATCATCTATCTTTATTTTTACATTGTGGATAATAAGATTATAAAATCCTTGTTTAATGTAATCAATCTTTCATTTTACTTAAATACAACCGTTTCTTTTTTTCCAACTCAACATATTTATCCAAAGCATCAAGTATTTTTGCTTCCCAGAGTTTATTTTGAATTATTTCACCCAATGCTGTTGTATCCAACTGACTGACTTCATCCAGCTTTCCAAACTTTTTTAGAATCTGTTCTAATCCATCCCTTTCCTTACTATTTTTACTTGGGAAACAATATCGTTTACTTTCAGTAATTCTTACCTTATTCTTTGCGCCAAACACGCAATCAACTTTTTCTTTTTCTGCAAACTTGAAAATTGCTTCCTCAACCTTTTCTATTTCTTCATCCAGCTCAGAATTAACCTGCTTCTGCTTACTTTTAAGTTGGGTATAACGATTAACCAAAACTACTCCTGAATCAGACAAATACTCATTCTTAGGTTTTTCCTTTATTTTATACAAATGTACCCATTGTCTACAAACAGATTTAAACTCACACCAGTCACAAATGTACCCGGCTTTTGCTAAAAATTCCTCATCACTTTCAATAGTATCAATAAGGCTTATTGTATCAAGTTTTAATTTTTCAAGCTCTTTTTCACTTCTAGTGGAATCAATTTCTTTGTCAAACTTTAAAAAATGCCAAATCAACCGAACATCTTTTACATCAGGATAGTTCTTTTTTACCCCGATCATGTAAAGCGCAAGCTGCCTATCGGACTTTATATAATCAGCAAGAGGTAACCTTGAATTTGTCTTATAATCATGTATCTCGTAATACCCGTCTTTAGTTTCGGTCAACCTATCAATGTAACCTTGTAGTTTGTAAGCACCTTCTTCATCCAGATCAATTAGAATTCGTTCCTCAAGTGCAATAGTTTTACCTTTGCCAAATGGTTTATACCTGTTGTAATAATCTGTTACATACTTTTTTGCTATCAATAGATAATTTTCTTGAGTATACTCATTATTTACAATAACTATCTCATCAGACCAATTATTACACCATTCATCTTGTAAAAAAGTAAGTAGTTCTTCCAAAGAATTTAACTTCTGGAATTGAAGATCGTGATAAAGTTTTTCCAAGACCTCATGAACACGAGAACCAAGAAAGGCTTCAACATTCTCTTCAACCTCGGTTTCAACCTTATCAATATACTGAAGTTTGAACTTGCAAGGACATAGTTCATAACAACTTAGACGTGAATGAGAGTAAATCGTCATAAAAAAAGTAAATCAAAAACAAAGTTTTAATAATATTTATTTTAGAAAGAATTTTTTAAGTCTGAAGAAAGTTTTAGAAAAAAATAGTAAATAACATTAGATTCATAATTTATTAAGAAAAATAAATTCGTCCTTAGCAAGTATTTTATTCCACTTATCATCTAATTTTTTTTATGCAAATCATCTAAAAATATATAAAATCTGATTTTATTTATCTTCCGTATAACCCTATCAACTGTGCTTCTTCTATTATATGACCAGACATAGCTTTTTCTAATTGACTTTTAGTAGATCCTGGGCTTAAATTAAGCATTGTATCCAGTGCATAAAGCTTAAAAAAATACCGGTGTGTCCCAGAAGGCGGACAAGGTCCACCATAATCAAAATTTCCAAAATCATTTTTTCCTTGTGGAAAAGTTATATTCTCCCCTTTAGAAAAACCTGTTTTATTTGCTTGTATATTCCAAACCAACCAATGAACCCATGCTTCCATCGACGCATCAGGATCATCCATAATTAATACAAGACTTTTAGTGTTATTTGGAATACTGCTAAAAGATAAAGGCGGTGACACATCATCTCCATCACATGTATATTCAGATGGAATTGTTTTATTATTTTCAAATGCAAAGCTAGACAATTTCATATTTCCAAACCTACTTTCCTGATTTTCAACACAACCAATGATCATAAAAATAATAAATATTATGATTATCAAAGCAGCAAATGTAGATTTTCTATTTTTTATGTATTTCATGTTATTCATATCTATATTTTGTTTAAAATCCAATCCAACTACAAAGCATAAGCCAATACTTCATCAGAGGCAATTTCTTTTATTCTTCCTTCTTTTACCCATTGGTTAAACGTGGTTTCTTTAATAGGAAATTCAAAATTTTTCCCATGGTTGTACATCATCAGAGTATATACGTCCTTGTTTTTTCCTCTTTCAAAACCATACAATACAGCAAATGCAATCATATGTTTATCGTCTAATTTAAATTCATAGTAATGACCAACTTTTATTTTTGTTTTCAACATTAATTATTCCATCCTCAAATTATAATTTCATTTTTTTCAGATTTTGATGTATTTGAAAATCTTATAAAAAAATTTGTCAAACTTACTATTGTTGCTATTACAGTACCTATTATAAATAAATAAAACCCTGTTGAAAATTCATAATTTAAATTTATTATTGTTGTGGGGAAATTTGATTCTATAAATGAAATAGCTGATAAAGATGGTATAAAAAGAAAAATATAAGATATATAAAAAATTAAAATTGCAATAATTGATATAATTGTAGTTCCTGATGACCCTTGTTTAATTTGCTTTTCTTTTGTCTTATATAGATAATAAAATGTTAATATAGAACATAAAATTACAATTATTGTGAATACCCAAGAAATAATAAGTAAAAAAATCCCGAGGGAAAAATCTTGTATTAATTCAAGTTCATTAATATCATATGTACTGGAAGTTTTAATATTATAAGTTTTACTTATAGCATCTGGCAATAAAAAAATGTATATTACATAGGTGATTGTTGATTCACCTGTTGAAGTAACTGGTTCGAATTTAGCTCCCCATAAATAAAAAGATGCTTCTTCTCCATCATATTTCATAACAACCCATGGAACTATTTGTGACATGCAAAAAAGAACAATTATTATGATTAGCAATACAAATATTATTTGTTTTCCTTTTTTTATATCCATTTTTCCTCCCGGCTCAACATTAATAAATCCTGTTTATTGTTAAAAATATTTCCAAAAACATATTAGAAACAAAGCATAATTTTATCTAAAAATTTTATTATAAAATACTACACAATGATTTTGTTCCAACTATTATTGTATGGATTTAAAAAAAGTAGACTATACATATTCATTAGTCCTATTTTATAAAGATACTAAGAGGGTCTAGTAATATTATTACATACACCAAACACGATACGTCCTAACGTATAACCTCTAAAACCATATATTAATAAGGATTCATTAGGTTGAAAAAATCCTCCATATAAACCTTTTTTTATCCAGAAACCTAAAATAGTAATGACTTCAAGATACTCTGAAGTTTTATTAATAACATTCATAAGGCCTGCAACCAAAAGAATATCTGCAAGGGATAACTGTAAACTAGATTCTGATATATCCTTTTTATATTTATTTTCTATACTACCACTAACTGTTGGAAAAACACCAGATCCAATAAATAAAATAACAATACTTAAAGCAAGGGTTTTTACAAGCAATTCTTTCTTCATATTATTTCCCCCAATAATAATATGAAATGCAGGCTATTTAAATGTTACATAAAAAATTTAATCCTTTTCCCTTTACTTTTACCTTTTTTTCAACACTGCTATAACCATATTTTTTTGTAAATATAGAAGTGATAACCAACATTTACCCTTTCAAACCATTATTCCTTCTTATCCAACAGGGTAAAAGGTTAATTTTTTTACTCTTAATTTTGAATTACATTTATTGCAATTAAAAACATAATAACCTTTAATAATTTCAGCAGTAGTTTCAAATTCCTGATGACATACGGGGCATACACCTGAATAAACTTCTCTCTGTACTTTTTCTGTCTTTGGTCTGGTTTTTATATCTTCTTTAATAAAAGCTCCAATTATTGTAAAAACTATACCTAAAATAAACAATAATAAGCCAAATATCCATAATAGTGAAGAATGCTGCGATAATATTCTGAAATTATGATAAAAAAAATCTTCAGTTGATACAAATCTCAGAAATATTAATATTAATCCAATAAATAAAATTGCTAAACCTGTGTTATATAATCTTTTATACATTTTTCCCTTTTCTCCAAATATTAAAACAAATAACAACTTATAAACTTCCCCATAATAATTGTTATATGGAATTAAAAAAAGAAAATAGAACCTATACAAATAAATTTGAATAATTAAACTTTTAACTGTAGTTATTAAATTCCTAACAAGGTAAGAAATTTTATACGTTAATCTTTCAGAAGTTTTTTGTATTACCAATTTATTAAATTCTCAAAAATATCTAGGATTAAGTGGAAAATGGAAGAGGTGTGGTTTAAGAGTAATGGGTTCAAGCTGGCTGGAACTTTATGTGTTCCTGCGGTTACAACTGAAAAAAAAGTTCCTGGATTAATTTACTGTAGTGGATTTGCAGGTTATAAAAAAAGTCGTAGGAAAATAATTCAAGGGTTATGCAGGAGTGGTTATGTTGTTTTCACTTTTGACTTTAGAGGAATAAGAAAAAGTGAAGGTGAGCTAGATTTTGCTGCTCAAGTCAACGATTTGCAAGCTGCTGTAACATACTTGCTAACCAGAAAAGAAGTAGATGATAGAGTCATCGTTATTGGAATGTGTATAGGAGGTGCAGTAGCGATTTGTACAGCTGCCCAAGACCAAAGGATCAAAGCTGTAGTAGTCTGGGATACTCCTGTCTTTTCACAGCGTGATCTAGATAGAATGCTAAAACTACCAGGCTCGATTTCCACAAGGATTCATGCTTTATATCATTCTTGGCATGTCCGAGGAACTCGAGGGTATATTAACAAAGTAAGAGCATGGGCAAAAATTAATCCAATAGATTATATAGGCAATATTTCACCAAGACCACTACTTATTATTCATAGAAAAAATGATGTAATGGTATCATCAGATAACGCTCATATTCTCTATGAAAAAGCTAATGAACCGAATAAGAAGCTGGTTATAGCTAAAGGAAGGAATCATAGCGAACTTGCTGCCTTTTTTACAACTGAGAAAAAGAATGGAGCAATTAATTTGACTCTTGACTGGCTTACCAATGCGATATAACAATTAAGATTAATTGGAATTTTTTAGTGGAATATCCTTATTATCCAAAATATTGAATCTGCAATTATTATAGATTTCATCGGGTTTAATTGTTTCATTGATGAAGCAGATCCTACAAATAATAAAATCTCTTTTTTAGGGAATATGATATTATTGATTTATATCATAAGGATGAACAATAGTCAATTATACAAAACTTGCAAAATTTTCCTAATTACCTTAACTGATAATGAACAATCCACTGGGCTTTTCTCAATCGCTTAGAAAAAGAAAAAAGGTTCATCCACCCCAGTTTTTTTTCATGGTCGTCAAAAATGGTCCATTCATCAAGGAACCGAATACCTTGGCCCCATTGCTCGAGATCCTTTCCATTTTGTATGCCAAAATATAAGGTTACATCCGTACCTAGATGATGGTCCCGTTGGAATTTCTTCTTCCATCGTTCTTTTTTCAGTGCGTTTATTACAAATGTATTTTCTACTTCGCAGACGAGTTCGCATCCTGGAAATTTTTGCTGAAGTTTGAGAATAAGGGATTTTACGTCGTCTTCATGAAGGTACATCAGTAATCCTTCAGCGACAAATAGTATATCTTTCGTTGGGATTTGTTCCATCCATCTAAAGTCAAGTACCGATGATGCAATCATATGGTATCGTTTTGTTTCCTGAAAAAATTGTTTTCTGATTTCAATGACCTCTGGAAGGTCAAGGTCATACCATTCCACGGTTTTGTTATCGATTCTTGAAAAACGTGAGCTTAGGCCACATCCTAGTTCTACAATCGTCCTGTTTGGAATATGTTTGAGGAAATCCTTACAGTAGCTATCAAATTTTCTTGACCGAACGGAAAGAAAAGCTGTTAATTTTTTGTTTGAATATCTCCGAATTTTTCCTTTTGACAGTTGTCTGTGTAATGGTGAATTGGATGTTGAAAAAATTTTGTTTAATTTTTCTGTGATTTCAACTGCCTTTCTGTCGTTGATAACAGGATTTTTTGATAGGGTTTCTAAGGCTCTTGCATACAATGGAATCAATAATGTTTCTGAAACATCATTTATGTTATTCATCTCGTCCTCAACCATTTTCCTTCACAAAGTGGTATCCTGCTATAATCTTTAATTATATCCCATCAGGGTTATCCGTTTCGTTTTTGCAACAGATTTTACAGGGCATTTTTACCTCGCAGTTTTACAATATGCTTTTCTTTTAAAAATATGCTCCTTGATCAAAAACAAAGCTCTTTCTTTAGATTAATTTTTGAGTTTTTAACTTAATTTTTTCCTTAATTTTAAAATTATCAATGTAACAATTACAGAAACAAAAAATCCAATTGCACTGCCCCAGATAATTCCATAAAGTGGATATAAGAAATGAATTGATACAGCATAGCTCATGACACTGCAGCTTCCAATTATCATTGATTTTGCAAGACCTGAAGCAAAATCAGCTCCATGCTCATAGTAAGAAATAAACATTGTTGAAGAAATAATTGCAGGAAAAACAGAGATTATTCCTGATATTACCTCTCCAGCGTTTGAAAGTAGAACTGTAATTGTTATAATTGTTCCAGCAAGAAGACCACGTAGTGCAATTTTTTTAAAAGTGTAATGAACAATTTTTTGTCCCAATGATTTAATCTTGATTATTTTTTCAATAGTAAAAAACGAAAAAATCAATGATATAAAAAATATTGATACTGAAATGTAGATATTTTTAAGATCTATAAACCATAAAATAAAAGAAAGACAGGTCCAGACAATAAACGACGCTATAAATGCATTATAAATTGATTTTTTGATAAGTATTGCAAAAATAAACAAGAAAATTAAATTTATTCCAATTTCTGCAGGGACAACAGCAACTGAATTTGAGGCAAATATATCTCCTTTATTTAGTGCAATAAAAATATATGCGATAATAATAGTTGATGGTAGGGTTCCCAAAATTCCACCTGTTTTTGTTCCATATTTTTCAGCAATCAACATGATTATTATTACAACTGCGGCAGATGAAAAAAATGGTAGAATAGTTTGAAGAGTAAGACTAAGCATTGGGAAAGTGGATACAATTCACCTATAAATTTTTTACATAAAAAAACTTACAAACATCACAGATCATATCAAGATTGCCTGTTTCTTTGGTCCCATATATTATACATAGTACATTATAGGAAAAATTTTATAATTGAGACTATATTATTTTTTGTCCGATACCGGAGTATTAGACAGCGAAAAAAATCATGAAACGTATATCAATAAAAATCATTGTTGCATTTGTTTTCATAGTCATCCTCTCCAGTATGATATGTAGCGGGAATTACGTTGGATATCAAAATTCACTGTATATTTCTAAAATAAAACTCCAAAATAATACCTTTTCACAAGATCGAGATACATTTTTTCCAGTATCAATCCAAAAAGAAGGATGTTGTGAAGGATATACACTTCTAAATATCCTTTATTTTGGTACAGTGTTAATTGATATGGATGGAAAAATTGTCCATAAATGGAGCCCGCTTGATCCGCAACCTGCGAAGATGTTGCCAGATGGATCCATTATTATGGGAAAGGGATACAGAATCTGTGGTTTTTCAAGCAGTGAATTTAGTACATTGGAAGAGATAGACTGGAATGGTACCATTACGTGGAGTTACAATGATTGGGAAAACGAAAGAGCACGACAGCATCATGACTTTGAGCGAGAGGGAAATCCTGTTGGATACTATGCACCTAGCCAGGATTTTGTCCCTCAAGGAAAAACTCTGGTTCTTGCACATCAAAATATTATCAACACAAGTATTAGTAAAAAACCTCTTATTGATGATGTCATCTATGAGGTTGATTGGAATGGCAGTCTAACAGGTTTTGAATGGCATGCATCAGATCATTTTAATCAAATGGGATTTGATAATAATACAAAACATGGTATTTATGTCAACCCTGGCATCCTTGGTGATGGTGATTGGTTGCACATGAATTCCATGTCTACCTTAGGCGACAATATATGGTATTCAATGGATCCAATCAACTATTCGTACTTCAATCCACAAAATATTATTGTTTGTTCAAGGAATACCAACTTAATTGCAATAATCAGTAGAAAAACAGGAGACATCGTGTGGAGTGTAGGATCATATTATTCAAAAAACACAGAGTGCGGACGAAAGCTAGGTCAATTAATTGGTTTGCATCACGCCCATATGATCCCCAAAGGACTGCCTGGTGAAGGAAATATCCTTGTTTTTGATAACGGAGGATCGGCAGGATATGGATATTTTGGAATGCCAAATCATATTAGGCGCTGGTCCAGAGTGATAGAATTTAACCCAGTTACCTTTGATATCGTCTGGCAGTATTCCCATATCAGGTTGAATTGGTTGTTTCCGCGCACAGGTGAAAATCATAGATTTTTCAGTTACTATGTCAGTTCAGCTCAACGATTACCCAACGGAAACACACTAATTACTGAGGGGGCAAACGGAAGGGTGTTTGAGGTAACTAATGAATCGAAAATCGTATGGGAATACAAAACCCCTACTAGGTTACAACAGCTTTATCGAGCGTATCGTATTCCACCAGAATGGGTTCCTGGGAACCCTTCAGGGTATGCATTTTGGGGAAATAATGACACCACAGAAGCAATGTTATTAGGGAAATCATAGCCAAGGGTCTTTGTTTTCATCATAGACGCCATCAGAATTCTCTGTTTCATTTATGCTAACAATTTTATTTTTTCAAATCCTGATATCAATAATAATTGCATTCTGATTCTTAATTCTGTTATTAAATATTTTTTTTTAATCAAAAGAATCGCTTCCATTTTACGTTCATGCCATAGTATCTTGTTAGATTTGGGAATATTTTGGTAATAAATCGGAATAAAATTGTAAAAAATCAATATAAAATCACTATGACATAGAGGGGGCATAGAACCATAATGGAGGACAAAAAAATGAAAACAACACACAAAAAACTGGTCAGCGGCCTACTCATTGGTCTATTTATCACGGCCATCGGAGCAGTCTTTGCGACCGCACAAACAGATGAAACAACCCAAGAAACAACCCCAACAATTCCTTTTGAGGGAAGACACGGACACGGACCGTTTGCCTATAATCTAACGGAAGAGCAACAAACAGAAATAGAGGATCTACTTGCCACCTTAAGAGAAGAGAATGCAACAAGGGATAAAATCCAAGCAGCAATCCAAGAGAAACTTGATGAGTACGGAGTACTGGATGCACAATTAGACAATGAAATCGCACAAACCCAACAACAACTAACAATCTTAAACAGACAGAAAGAGCTGAGAAACCAAGGATACAGCTGGGACGAAATAAGCTCCATCATACAAGACGAATTTGACCTAGAAAACACGATGCACATGGGTTACGGTATGACATACGATCATGGATTTGGACCAGGACCATGCGGTGGACCACACGAGTTTATGTCCGGTGAGGAGATCGAACAATAAAAAAAAAGCATCCCTGACGAGAAGAGAAAAATCATGTATAATTTTTTTCTCTTCTCTATTTCTCTTCGGATTTACCGTTGTGCCAGCTTATAAATTTTTTTTACCTCCCCCTAATATAAATTGGCACAACCTCTCTTTTTTTATTCCTGGGAGTTGTACATTATAGCTAAAAGAAATATCATATTTTTAATAAGTGGATGTAATTGTCTAAACTTAAAAAGAGATAGATGGAACATTGTTTGAACATCATGAGTTTTTACTGGAGTTTTTAGATACACAGGAATTAAATCGAAATCTTCAGAGTCATTCTGATTTTCAACCCGTATGTATCCTTCAAATTCCGAATTTTGTTGATTTGGAGCAACTACTGATACTTGAACAATGATTTGTCCATTTTCTGGAGTAAGATTTTCACCGGATTCAGGATTAAATGTCCATGTTCCCCAGTCAATAGATGAAACGTTGATTGACCAGTTCAATAGTGAATCAGGACTACCGATGTTCTGCACCTTAAAACTACCAGTGACTGTTGCACCAGCTTTAATGTCGGTCCATAAAAGACTTCCAGAACAGTCTAAATCAGGGACATTCGGTCCTGGTGGTTCTTCAGGGGATATATACACGACTTTGAACAACTGATTTGTTGTGAATAATTGCCAAACAGTTGATCCTTCTGGAGTGACTTCGAAGAGTTTTCCTGTTTCCCCATTACATATTAGGGTATCACCATCGGCAAGTCTTTGAGCACCGGAAAGAGAACTTGAATAAAAACTCGTTGGAGGGTTAGCAATATATATCCATGTTTGCGCCTCAGGTCCATACGCGGAGCCAAGTTCAAGAAAATACTCGCCATATTCGTCAACAGGTGGAACAATTTCATCAACGGTAGAATAATGACTACCAGGGCGGTTTACTCCATTATTAAAGATAAGAATGTCTCCTTCCCCAGGATACCCATCATCTATCCATGTCGCGTCATGCTGAGCAAACAATTTTTGATCATCTGAAGTCCCTGCATCATATGCTATTGGGTTACCCCAGCGGTACAGAAGATCACCACCTTTACTACTGTTTCCACCGGTATGGCCTGCTGCTTCCTCTGTTGTCGTGCTATGGTCAATGACCCAAATTTCATTAAAATTACGAACACTTATCAGTATTTGGTCAAACTTTTCGTTATAATCAATAGAATTAGTATGCATCAAATCTTGTTGTGATGAAGTAACATAGTTTATATCAACTAATTCTGGGTGATCTTCAACCACACCGTAATTTTCTTTGGAAGAATCATAATCCTGAATGAGATGATCCCAGACATGCCACTCCCAGACGATTGTGCCACTTGTTGGTCCAGTCGGTTGGACTTCAATGACATGGTCAGGCATTAACCCCAGACTAGAAACATAATTTGGGTTTCTTCCGGCAGCAATAGCCTCAGTACGTGTTTTTGTTTCCCAAGCAATCAATAAAACATTACCATTAGGTAACGATTTAACGTCATGATGGCTTAGATGCCCATCGGTATTATATCGAAAATCCCATACGACTGTTCCATCCCATAAAATTTTTTGAACACCACCACCAGCCCCACCACCACCAGGACCTACGCCAACTCTTATTGTACGAAGAATAGTCCCGTCACCCAACCACCATACTGCTACACCAGGGAAAAAGCTGCTTGACCATGTATGATTTACCATTCCAGCATTGTCGATTAAATATGTAGTAGTGCTCCACATAGGTGTAAATAAAATTTGACCATCATCAAAAATTCCAAAAGGCTTTTGATTGTAATTTACCGTCTGAGTTATTGATAAGGGTATAAAACCTATTCCAAATAACAAAAAAACAATTAAAAGAACAAAAATGCGGTAATTGTAATATATTTTCATATTAAATAATCACCAAATGATATTTTTAACAATTGTTAATTAATATACTTTTAATATAAAAAATTAACTATCGTTAATATTTCTAAAAAAACGCTCTTGACAATAGAAAGGGCCTTGATCTTTTATCATTAGTCATTCTTTCAATTTACTTAAATACAACCTTTTTGACTTCTCCAGCTCCATATAATCCTTAAACGTGTATCAAATGATGTAAAATACTTAGGATGCAAAAAGCAATACCAAGATACATCCTAGAAAATTTTAATAAAATTGATTATTGCCTCAGAGGAATGCCCAAAATAATCTAATGCAATTACCTTGAATTCACAGTTTTTAAAGAAAAAGCGAGGAATGTTAACTTCAGTTGGTCCCCAGTATTGCTCTGCAAAGAGTTTATCGTTTATATAATATTCAACCATGAGCAGAGAATCATCAATTACCTGAATTTCTGCTTTTAATATTCCAATAATTACTGTTTTTACAGAATTACCAATTTTTGATCCAAAGAAATATAAGTATCCTGATTCTGGGAAAGTAATCGAAAGTTCAGGGCTTTCATCATCAGAACCATTCTGTTGTCCCATCTGTAAAATAATCAACGGGAGATAACCTTTCAACTGCAACTCATTTGTAATCATTTCATGGTCAAAGTCTACTATCACATTTGCTGAAAGACCAAATATTCCAGCTTCTAGTAACATATTGTGCCATATTGCACCAGCTTCATAGTACCACGCCCATGACATATTCGATTTTGATGTATTTAACACAATAAGAAAAACATCAGCTGATGAAACCCAGGGAAATGATGCAGATGCAACCTTTTCACGAACATCGCCATTACTTAATATATTAAGTGAATGATTATATGGTCTATAATTATAAAGACCTGAAGAATTTGCAAACAAAATTTCAAGAGGGTACTTGCCAATGGAGCTTGGCACAGACCGATGACGTTTGCCGTTTATATTATCAATAAGAAACGACGTTCCATACCCTGCCCATAAAACCTGAGATATAATATCCTTGGATAAATCTCCAGAAAGATACGGCCATCGTTGCTTCTGAAAAACAGCATCTACAAAACTTTTTGAAGAATTTTTTGGAAAAGGAAGACCACTTTCAAATGGTTCATAGGTAAAATAATATGGATTCAAAGGATATCCAATCTGCATTATAATCATAGGTTTTTCTGATAACGGCAAATATAAAAGATACAGCTGATTTGTTAGAAGCGCAGTTGTTACAGTTCCGAGACCAAGGGCATTTGCCATTAAATAAACATTTTGTCCAATCATTCCAATTTCTGCTGCAGCTATACTTTGATTATTACACACAGATTTATCCCATACAAAACCAAGTTTAAACGCTGCTGTATCATACTGACCAATTTTTCGGTGATCACCTGGACGAACCAAGGCCAATGTATGATTTATAGGGAGGTATTCATACGCACCATCTTCTAATAAAACATAAACCTTGATTACATGACGGCCATCAAATGTTTCAATACTTCTTGTTCCATTAAAATTACCATAAACTCCCCAAAGAATCGTAGAGATATTCTCAAGTGAAACCTTATCATCTGAAAACTGCCTAACTGACATACGACGAGCAATTGCTTCTTCATAGATCATGTCAGGAAACCATGGTGGCGGAAGATCAAGGTATTGCTTTTGTCTAAAAACTGGTTCAAAGTTATAACTTTCACTAAGCGATACTGTTGCTTCACACGATATGAATATTAAACAACAAACCACTGCTATGACTACCAAAACTTTTTTCATTACACGAAGACCCCCTATACAACTCAAATCAGTATATGTATAAAACAATAATTTAACTCTTATATAAACATATTTACCAAAAAACGCCTGGTGATTTATGCTGCTTGTTCAACCATATGGATAATTTGACAGCAATTACATATTTGGTGGAATATTTTCATTATTTAAAATATTGAACTTGCAATTATCACAGATTCCATCAGGATTATCTGTTTCTTCAACACTACAGATTTTACAGAGCATGTTTTTAAGGTATTATTTTTTCTTACTAAAAAATTGCTGAGCAGGACAGCCGATCTCTCGTTGCTTACAATATTTACAAGCTAAAGTTCCTCGAATAAAAGCAGTTCCTCCAAAAGAAAGTATAACAAAAAGGATAATCATCCCAATTCGTATAAAAGAAAAATTAAGGACTGATAAAATAACTCCACCAACAATTGGAAAAATAGTTACAAGAAAATCAGGAATTAAATCAAAGAAATTAACTTCTCTTTCTGTGAATTTTTTCGGATCACCTTTTTTAGTTAATAAAGAAGCTATTTTCCCCTTACCAAGTCCACACACTCTATTATAATAATAACAATATTTACAACTTCTAAATATAACCAACATTTCTACCCCAAAGCAATAAACAAGATAGAAAACAGCAACAATGAGGCCGAATCCCCCCAATATAATGGCTCCAAGAATATAGCTTATAACGGAAACAAATATTGCTACAAGTGGAATCCATATAGGGAAATTTTCATATGATTTATTCTCTTGCAAATAAACACCTCTACCTTCTATTCTTTTTATCTGCTTTTTCCTAATCTATTATTATTTTATAAATAGCATTGTCGAAAAGATAAATACAAAAAGTTTAAACAAATTTTATTTTTTTTAAACCTGTATGGTATGATTATTTAACCTAATAAATAACATCGGATTATTTCTTTAGTAAATTTTAAATGATGAAGCTATCTAATTAATATCATGGATGAGAAAGTTGATGAATACATAAAAAAACAAAAATCCCCACAAAAAGAAATTTTACAAAAATTAAGAAATATCTTCCAAAAAACACTTCCAAATTGTGAAGAAAAAATGACTTGGGGAGTTGTAACATTTGCAGGAGGTAAATTTTATATCGCTGCAATGAAAAATCGTGTGCACATTGGCTTTGCAATCACTGGATTAAGCAAAGAAGAGATAAGTTTATTTGAAGGAAGTGGTAAAACAATGAGACATATAAAAATTCCAACAATAGAAGATATTGATGAGAAAAAACTTGTAAAAATGATAGAAATGGTGGACAAGAAAGCAATCTGCAAACCTTGTTAAAATTGTTACAAAATTTTAGATTAAAGAGAATAGAATATGACAATATCAAGAATAAAATTTAAAACTATAGATGAATACATCGCTTCATTTCCTAAAAATGTTCAAATTATTTTAGAAAAACTAAGACGTGTAATTAAAGAATCTGCCCCAATGGCCAAAGAGACAATAAATTATGGTATTCCCACATTCAAACTAAATGGTAACTTGGTGCATTTTGCGGCATTCAAGAAACATATTGGATTTTACCCCACTCCATCTGCAATCGTTGCCTTTAAAAAAGAGTTATCTTCCTTCAAACAGGCAAAAGGGTCAGTTCAATTCCCGATTGATAAGCCTATTCCTTTTAATATAGTTAAAAAAATAGTAAATTACAGAGTAAAAGAAAATTTAGCTAAGAAATAATGTTATAAATTGTACTTTTCAAAATCATTTAAGTAAAAATTCAACTTTTGTTCAATAATTTAATGAATAGTCTTATCTTGAAAATAATTTTTTATAATTTGGTGGATAAAATGAGCTTTATTAAGAAAAAGTTTAGGAAGATATTGATTTTATGTCTTATCTGTTTAATTGTATCTACGATATTTCCTTTAAATGTCAGCTCATCAGAATCATCTGAAAATAAACTCAATAGTAAAATGAAAACCATTTATATGAAAGCAGATTGTCAAAAAATTATATTTGTTAGACCTGTGAATAAGATTTGTTTTCCTCATATTGGTCCTTTTTGGCATATGACCAAGTATGCATATCTTGCTTTTCTAATTGATAAAGAATTTACTTTAAAACTTAATGGTCAAAATCAAAATGTTAATGTTCCAACATGTATAATTCCATATAATTTTATTGGTCTTGGACCATTGTTTTTTATAAAAAGTGCGATAGATCCCTGCGATGGAAATATTACTTTAATTGGTTTTTGTGAGGACGTCATTATATACAATTAATTTAATTAAAATTATCTATAGAATCTTTTTTACTCAATTATATTTTAAATAACGTATACTATTTAGTAAACAGATGATGGTAAATGAATGAGACAAACCAAAGTGAAAAAATTGGGATAAAATTAGTTCTAAAATCCATATCAATTTTATTATTATTCTTAGTTATTACATTTATCATAGCAGGAAGACTAGACTATTGGCAGGGTGGGGTATTCAACGGTTTAAATTTCTTTTTTATATTTATTACATATATTGTTTTATTAGATCGGAAAGATTTGATAAGAGAACGCCTTAAACCTGGAAAGGGTATGAAAAAATGGGATAGAATATATTATGCGGTTTCAACACCCTTGTTTTTTGTAATGTTCATACTTTCAATTTTGGATGCAAGTCGTTTTTATTGGAAACCAACTATTCCATTTTTTATCATTTTGTTAGGAATTATTTTTTACTCGATTGGGCAGATAATTGTTATTTGGGCAAAGAGAGCAAATAAATTTTTTTCGTCTGTTGTTAGAATTCAATCAGATAGAAAACAAACAGTGTGTAGCAATGGTCCATATAAATTCATTAGGCATCCTGGATACTTGGGTGGACTGATATTTACAATTGCAACACCTTTTCTACTTGGTTCATTCTGGGGATTTATTCCGGCAATCCTTACCATTATAGTTGTGTTTATTAGAACATATTTAGAAGATGAAACACTAAAAAAAGAGCTAACTGGTTACATTGAATATTCAAAAAAAGTAAAATATAGAATTATTCCCTTTGTATGGTAATGTAAAACTTCAGTAAAGCTGTGATTGTCATTACATTATCTAATATTAACCAACAGGTACAACTAACATTGGGTCAAACTTTTTAGGATCTAATTTGAGTATTGAGCATATAGTTTCTTTATCATTGATAGTTAAAATATTACCAGCAAGTCCACGTGATGTAGCCTGTAAAAGTACATTATGTGCAGCTGCTCCTGCTTCATAATACCAAATCCACCGCTCACTTTCATCAGATAAATCATCCCATTGTTTTGTTTTGTTTATATCCAAAACAATAATTACATTCAATGGCGCATCTGATGCAAATCCTTGTGTTGCTGAGGCAATTTTAGGTCTTTTATCACCCAAACCAATTGGTAATAAAAAAGAAACAACAGGTAAGCCCCAAAAATCAATATTGTAAAGACCATACCTATAGCGGAAAACACCATTTTTTGTAACAGCATATATTCTAAACGGATAATATCCATGGGCACTAGGCACCGTGTGATGCCTTATTACAACATTTGCTCCGCTTTTATCAAGATAATATGAGTAACCGTATGATGCCCAGATTAGATGACTTAAATCTTTTCTTGAAATAGAATCGTTCTCCCATGAATTTACCTCAATCCGATTCTCAAGTGCTGTTGTTAATTCTGTGTCAGAAAATTCAACGCGAGGAAGCAATGAAAAAAGCATTGGTCTATATTTAAAATTATAATCAAAAACTAAATGACCAAGTGGCATAACAGCCATGCCATGTTCATTATCAGGTATTCCAACCGGTTCAATTGCGGGTGGAATCTGTGCAGTAATTACTGTCCCCAAACCAATTGCATTAGATGCAAAATAGATATTCTGACCAACAGCTCCAAGTTCAGCACTACCAAAATTAGCATCTGCAATATCAGTATTCCAACACAAACCTAACTGGACAGGTGCACTATATTGCCATCCAACAATATCCCTATAATCTCCTTCTTTGTAAAAAACCAATGAATGATTAATTGGATTATATTTATAAACATCCTCTAAAAGAACATAAATAACAGATGCATGAGAACCATTGATTTCAGGTACAGTCATATTACCATCATCCCTTAGACCATATGCTGCCCAAAGGACAGTTGAAAGCTCTTCATCTGTAACAGGTTCGCTAGTAAAATTCCTCATTGACATCCTTCTCATAATTGACTCTTCAAAAGACATATCAATAAATTTTGGCGGTGGAAGCAGGTACTCTTGACCAACTAAAAAATTATTTTCATCCAATTTTGATGAATTAGATAACGCTAAAGCCGGCGAAATAGCAATGCTGCAAAAGAGAATAACTAAACTCATAACCACTGTTTTTTTACATAAATTATTTCCATTCATATTTTACCCCCATCTTTTAGATTTGAGTTGTAAATATAAAATTTTCTATTAGAAAGTTAAACAGTTTTATATTTTCATTTAAAAAAATTGAAAAAATCATAAATTTATAATTGTGAATTAATATCCAATCACTGTAGACTTTATACAAAACAAGTAATTTTATTATTTTTGCATAACATAAAAAACTGATCCGTACCATTGATTATATTTTCTGTAAAACTCAATTTCTTCTTTTTCTTTATAAATCATTTCTAATGCTTTTTGGTTGTTCTTGTATTTTTTTGTAAGTTTTTTTAGTCTTTCTTCTAAGGGATTATAATAAAACTCCCACCATGCATCTTCCTGAAGAGAGAAATGCCCAAGAAGCTTGTAACCACATTTTTCAATGATTCTAATGTTTTCCTCTATTGTATTAATTTCTGGATATACTCTTTCAAAGTAATCATTGATCTCCTTCGGAGGATTATTTTTTAACCATGTCATTTCATGAACAGCAAGATAACCATTAGGTTTGAGAAATTTTTCCATTCGATAAGTCCTTGTTCAAACCCTATTATAAATATTGAGCCTTCAGCCCATATAATATCAAAATATTCTTCTGGAAAATCCATATTCGTCATGGATTTATTAATAGTTATTATTCTGCCAGATAATTGCTCTTTTTTGATTGATTTTTCTAATTGATCCAGATAAGGTTGATGTATATCTATTGCTATTATTTTACCATCAGTTAGTTTAGCAAGTTTGATTGTTTGTAAACCTGGTCCACATCCGATATCAAGGATATTTGGTTTTTTAATTGCAGGTATCATTTCAAATGCTTTTTGTGTATATTCTTCACGTCCAGATCCTTCTCTTGGAAGGTCTTTATGGATTTCAAAAAAAAGTTCCATGTCCATATTCTAAGGCTATTGATGATTTGTTATTTTAAAATATTGGAACATTGTCTAACAAATTCTAATCATAAAATACAATGTAATTCATAGCTTTTAATCACTTTAACATTATTATAAAATGTCAATAATTAACACTCATGTAAAAATTTATCCATTGCATGGGTTTTTTTGTAGTTAATTTAACAACCTTTGTTTCGTTGGAATACCCTTCTTTAATTGCAGTTATTGAATATATCTTATCAATTTCTAAGAAACCTATTATGTAGAATCCAAAAAATCCACTTGTTTTAGTTCTATTTTCAAATTCTAATTTAGTAAATCCTACAAACCAAGAAGCATGCTCAAAAACACCGCTTATTCTACCTAGGATCATTCCATAGAATGTAGGTTTGGAGTTTTTTACTTCTTTCTTTTCAACAGGTTCTGATTCAAAAAAATCAAAGTTCACCTCTATAGTTGGATAATCTTTTGAAAGATACACCCTTTTTGTCATAGGTTTAAATCCTGTTTTATTTGCTGTTATATTATAATATCTATTAACTGGTAAAAAAAATCTATAAATTCCTAAAAGTCCTGTTCTTGTTTCTTTAACTTCTGCATCTACCTTTGAAAAAATATAGGGCTCCCAATAATACAGTCCTTTTGAGTTTCCAACCCTTCCATCAATTTTTCCAATGCAGGTTGGTTCTACTTCATCTTCGATTTTCATTGTATTTTTTGCCTGAAAATTTGAAGAAAGTAAAATTAGAACTACTATCAAAAGCATCAATACAAATTTGAATTTGAATTTCATCAGTCTGCCCCAAGTAATGATAATGTGTGACATGTATACATGTAACATTTAAATATTTTTTGGTAATCCTTTATATGATACTGGTTCGATAATTCTATAGCATACAATTAAAATAAAAACAAACAACTTCAGATTCATTTATGCTATTAAAAATCCAATTTATATTGATGTCAAATTATCATCTTTAATAACAATTGTAAAATGATTATCAATATGGTTAAATAGATCAATCTTATATAAATATTAACAACTGTTAATTTTTATGGAGATTAAAAACATATGAAATATACAAAATTCATACTTACAATGCTTGTAATTTTACAAATAACCACAATAAGTCTTTTTACCGGTTGTGTAAAACAAGACATCCAACTTGATGGCGTAGAAATACGAGAATATAAAGGAGAAAAACTATCATCAGTAAACGACTTCCGTGAAACATCAATCAAGGGTCCACAACAAATCAACAAAACAACTTACCAACTTCAGATAACAGGATTAGTTGAAACACCAAAAAACTATACTTATGATGAAGTGCTTAATAATTTCCAACAATATAAAAAAGTAGTAACATTAGATTGCGTAGAAGGATGGAGTGTTTCTATTCTCTGGGAAGGCGTACTTGTATCAGACCTAATTGAAGAGTCAAAACCTGATCCTTTTGCAAAAATACTTATCTTTAAAGCATATGATGGATATACAACATCACTTCCTTTAGTTTACATAACACAAAACAACATACTTCTATCTTATAAAATGAATAATGTAACACTTCCACCAGAACGAGGATTTCCATTTCAACTAGTTGCTGAAAGCAAATGGGGATATAAGTGGATAAAATGGGTCACAGAAATAGAAGTATCCAATAATACACAATATAAAGGTTATTGGGAAAGCAGAGGATACTCAAACATTGGAGATCTCAACAATAGTTTTTTCGGACCGTGAAAACAATGGATATAGTTCAGATTATAAAAACATTAACGCATATCCTACTTACCATCATAATAATACTTTTCATTATATCTGGATTCGGAATCACAAATTACCGTCTCATAGAAACGATTACATTCGGTGGGTTATCAAAACCAACCTCTTTTCAACTCCATAGTAATCTTATCATCCCGCTAATCATCCTTTTAATTCTCCATATATTTTTCAGCATACAAAAAAAATATTATAAAAAGCTTATTAAAAACAAGAACGTGTAATGAAAAACCAGACTAGCATTAATTCGGAAAACCAGATTTTTAAATTCAAATAAAAAAATTTATATACTATGAAAAATAAATATATATATGTTAGACGGAAGGGTTGAATTAAAAATATAAATCGGGGAGGTATGAAATATATTGGATAATAACTTCTGTCTAACTATTTTTTAAAAAAATAATATAAAGAATCTGTTAAACAATAATTCTAGATAAATATACAAAAAAATTTTTAATTTTTCATTTACTCTAACATTTATTCCTAAGACTTTATATTATAAATATATATCCAGGTCCGTAATATGCTCCAATCAAATAAACAAAATATTGTGAAAGTCTGCATTCAAAAATCAACTTATCAAACCATAGATCTTGATTCCTTATTACACCCTATGGGTGGGATTACAAACTATGTTAGTAAAGGTGAACGGGTTTTATTGAAGGTTAATCTTTTAAATGCAACCCAACCAGAAAAAGCAGTGGTCACAAATCCTACTTTAGTAAAAAAAACTGCAGAGCTTGTCATTAAAGCAGGTGGAATCCCCTATATAGCAGATTCTCCTTCTGGACAATTTACAAAAGGAAGACTTAAACGAGTTTATAAAAAATCTGGATTACAAAAAATCTCAAATGAATTAGGTATTGAATTAAACTATGACACAAAAACAACAAAAATACAAATTCCATCTGGTAAGAAACTTAAAGAAACACCTGTTTGTAGTTTTATAAAAAAAGCAGACAAAATAATAGCCCTTCCAAAAATAAAAACCCATTCATTTATGATAATGACCCTTGCAACTAAACATATGTTTGGGATAGTACCTGGGCTAACAAAGGCAAAGTATCATTCACTTTTTCTTAGACGCGCCTCTTTTGCGGACATACTCCTAGATATAAACTTTATCGCACCACCAGATCTAATCATAATGGATGGTATTATTGGAATGCAAGGCGAAGGCCCATCAGGGGGAATACCTGTTGATCTTGGGATAATCCTTGCATCAGAAAATGCTATTGCAATAGATATTGCAGTCTGCAACATTCTAAACATTGAACCAGTTGGAATACCTGTTTTAAAACAAGCAAAAATAAGAGGGCTATGGCCTAAAGAAATACATTATCCACAATTAACACCACAGGAAGTAAGATACAATGATTTTATTCTTCCAAGCACCGCAAATTATATACTAACCGGAAAAAAAACACCTAAAACAAACCCTATAGTCACCAATAAATGTACTTCATGTGGATTATGCCAAGAAATCTGTCCAAAACATGCAATTACAAATACTTCTACAGGGGCACAAATTAACTATCTAAAATGCATCAGATGCTACTGTTGTCATGAAATATGTCCAGAAAAAGCAATAGAGCTTGAAGACCTTAAGTAATAAAAACCACTGATACAAAGAGAAACAAAAATTATAATAAAATTATTCTTTTTCTTTAAATTTTTGTTTTATTTTACTGTAAGATTTGGATATATATCCAATAAATGTTTCTTTTTTATTATCCAGTTTAATCTTGGAATTTAAATCAAAAGAAGAATTTTCTCTATTTAAAACTGGTTTTTTTTGCACCTTATAAACATCTTCCTTTAAAAAAAATTCTTCTCTTAATGTTTTAACTAAAAAAAATATACTTATCAAACATACAAACCAAATAACAGCAAGGGCTGCAATATCAAGATATTGTTCACCGTATTTATTTATATTAATTGTAATAACTTTGTTTTCATCTAAAAACGCTATTATACTCCTATAGGTAATTATCATTAAACAAATAATTCCAACAATGAAACCAGGTACGATTAAAAGTTTCTCCTTGATAAAGTTTCCTCCACGTAAATTAAAAATAGTATAAAAAATTTGTATATAAATTTTTTTAAAAAAAATATTTTATAAAAATAAAAAAAAGAAATAGATTAAAAATTACTTCTTTTTTTTCTTTTTATCCTCATCTTCATCTTTTTTTCTTTTTGCAAGTAATAAAAATAATAATAAAAACATTAATGCAAGAAGAGCTAGTATGATTAAGATGAAGTTATTTGATTCTGGAACAGGTTTATCTAATTCTTGAATTATAATTGTTAAATCTTCTGTCGTATTTGTTTTACCGTCATCAGCCTTAATTATGATTTTGTATTCTCCAGGTTTTAACCACATATGAGATGTATTGAATAGAACCCCTGATAAAATATAATCACTTTCACTAATGTTACCATCGCCCCAGTCAATCATGTATTTAATTTCGTCTAAGTCATCATCAGTTGAAAAAACACTGAAAGAATAATTAATTTTCACTTTTCCCTCAGTTGGACCAATAATAACAGGTTCTGAAGGAGGATGATTTGGTAAAACAATCACTGCAATAGTTTTATCAGTATCACTACCGCCACGATTATCCGTTACTTTTAATTCTACTTCATATTCCCCTGGAATTGAATATACATGTGCTGAGATTTCACCATCACCAGTTGTTCCGTCGCCAAAAATCCATTCGTATTTAACGATTTGGCCATCTGAATCATAACTAAGTGATCCATTAAACTCTATTTCTTCTTCTATGAAACCGATATATGGCTCTCCTGCAGATAAATTCGCAACTGGGAGCTTATTTGGTTTTCTAGTAGTTCCGCCATTTCCGCCACCTCCACCATTATTTGAACCGCCGCCTTCCTCTTTAGATTGTATGAAATGTGCTGTAATATTTTTATCTTCATTCATATTGATCGTTACTGGATTACTATTTCCACTTAGGCTTCCACTCCAATAGTCAAAAACCCAACCAGATGCAGGTATTGCATTTAACTCCACAGATGTATTATAAGAATAATTCTCTTGATCAGGTGTTTTATTTACACTACCACTACCTTCGATATTAACCGTAAGTGCGTATAAAGATTCAATAAAAACCGCAGTTACATCTTTGTTATCATCAATTATAATAAAAGCTGGGTTTTCATTGCTAGAAATATTTCCTTCCCAGTGATCAAAAATCCAACCTGATTCAGGTAAACAAGTTAAATTTACAATATCTCCATAAACATAAAATGTTTGATCTGGTTCTTTAACAACAGTTCCATTACCAACAATACTAACATTTAAAACATATTGATTTTGAATAAAATGAGCAGTTACAGATTTATTACTATCCATAGTAATGCTCTCAGGATTATCACTAGAACTAATATCACCACTCCAATAACTAAAACTCCAACCAGAATCAGAAACTGCATTTAGATTAACTAAAGAGCCAAATGGGTAAAAGCTTAAATCAGGATCAACAACTACATCTCCGTTTCCCTCAACATTTACCATTAATGTAAAATTTGCATCAGTAACAGAAAAATAAGCTATTCTTCCAGGACATGTTGACCAGTGCCAACAACCACCATTATAAATACCAAGTAGAATAGACCAAATACCAACCGGTGAAGTTTCATTCAAGAAAAAGGAACCATAAACAACAGAAGTTGATTCGCCAGAACAATAAACAATATTACCACATGGATCCTTGATCCTTAATTTCAAAGGATAGTCATATCCATAAGCATTTCCCATACCGTAGACGATTTCTCCCTTAAAAAAAGAGTTTTTTGTCGTTGTATAATCACTTTCGAAAGTTCCAACTTCATAGTGACATGCACTAACAGGAGTAGTAGTTAATATTATCAATGAGATTAATCCTATTACTACTAATGCTGATACATATTTTTTAATATTCATATTCATCACCATTTGAAACTAGATTTAAGTGTTTTTCTTATTAATATGTTATTGTACAACTGTTGTCTTCTGTATTTACAATTGTTAGCGAAAAAAAAAAATCCTTAATTCATTTATAATAAAAAAATCTGAAAATCATAATAGATCCTACTTCAATAGATTAAAACAGGCTGTAAATATGCTTTTTTAAGTTTTTTGTCTATAATTATGTTTAAATTATTATGTTTTGATTGGATTCTATAAAATGTAGTAAAATAATATAATATGAATTGTTATTAACAGGCGTTAATTATTAATACCTCTTTTTTCTTTATATTAAGTGGGAGATAATATGAAAAAATATATAATAACAGGACTAATAATAACGCTACTGATAGCTTCGACGATACAAGCAATTTCGTTTACCATCAACTATGATCCAGTAGAAGTAGATTTTACTCATACAGTATTTGCTGAACAATGTACCGCTACCTGGTGTCCAATTTGTCCTTTTGCAAATGATGCTTTACATAACATATATCAAAGTGGTGATTATCCTTTTTACTATGTTACTCTTGTGAATGATAAGAGCGATATTGGAAGAGAAAGAAATCGTGATTACAGCTTTGGTATTTACAAAGTTTATGCATTCCCAACAGTTTATTTTGATGGTGGAGATACAAACTTTATTGGAAGTAAAAGTACAGTTGCACTAACGGAAGCTGAATACCGCACTTTAATTGAGCAAGAGGGAATAAGAACTCCAAAACAGCCTATAACCATGGAATCCTTTGTTACTTGGGATGGGGATACTAAAATAACAGTAATGGTTAATATAACAAATGATGGAAAACTTCCTTACTTTGGAAAAATTCGATCCTATGTTACAGAAATTGAATCACGTTGGGAGGATTCTACAGGAACACCTTACCAATTTGCATTACTTGACTATGCAATCAATAAAATTGTATTGCTAATGCCAAAGAAAGCCAAAACAATTACAGGTAACTTTGATGGTGCAGCTAACCATGGAAATCAAACCTTTCCAGATATTACATCAGACAATATAATGGTTATATCAGCAATTAGTCATTGGATACCACACTATAGACTTGGATACCAAACTGAAGAGTACACACAACGGTATTTTGCCTATTTCGTTGATCAGGCCACTGCCGCAACACCTAACTAAAAAAAAGATGTTATATAATCAATCTAAATAACCTTTTATTTTTCTTTTTTTTATTTATAATATTACATAAATGGTTTTTAAATTAAAGATTATTTAAAATTTTTACATATTAATTCAAATAATTTTTTTAATAATTATATATATAAATATGTAAAGAATTCAATTTGAACAAATTAAATGGGGTTTTAACAAATGAATAAAAAAATATCTGCTTTATTCTTAAGTCTAATTTTATTAATTTTTATGATACCCATTACAATTTCAAGTGGCATTATACAAAATGTTGAAAAAAAATTGATGTTAAAAACAATTAATCACCTTAGTGAGGGATGGCTTGAAGAGCGCGATGGTATAAAAATTCTTCATCTAAACGGCTCCAATTATGACATGGGATATCAACATGGCATCCTATTGAAAAATGAAATCAATGCAAACTTCCGTGCATTTTGTAACTGGATTATAGAAAGAGGATTTTCATATGAAGAGCTTACTGAAAAATGGAATATCATGAAACCATATCTACCTCAATGTTATATTGAAGAAATGGAAGGTGTTGCTGATGGTTCAGGGTTATCTTTGGAAAATATTTCTGTTTATAATGTTGGCTTTTATCTTATTGTAAATTGCGGTAGTTTTGCTGCTTGGGGTCCTGCCACAATAGATGGAAAATTATATCATGCGCGAAGTCATGATTTCCCTATAGAAATTAAGGATCCAGAAACAGGAACTTATTTAGTAGAGACTCAGATTCTGATAGTTCGAAAACCTACTGGTCTTTTTTCATCTATATCTCCCTCTGAAGCAGGTATGGTTACTGCATCAGATGGTATTAACGACAAGGCAATAGCAACAGGTATGCTTTCATCGTGGACTGATGAAGAAACAATGCATGGAATAGAAGTTGGTTTTAAAATGCGAATGGTGCTTGATACAGCATCAAATATAACCGATGCACTAAATATTATCACTTCAAATAAAACATTAGGGTACAATTTTATTGTTTCAGATGGGAAAATCCCAATAGGATATGCAGTTGAAACAACAGCAAATCTTTCATATGCAGGGACATGGGATAATCCAACTGAATCAACACATCCTTTTTGGAAAATTGATTATGTTGTTAGAAGATCAAATATGTTTATTAATACTACTACTGCTAATACACAGAGGAAGCAATATGACCCGAGTATATTTCCCTTATTTACTATGTTGTTTAAAAAGAATCAAATGAGCGGGACATCTATATCTGCCGCTGGTCCTTGGGTGCACTATATGGCTATTAGTAAAGGAATTGAATCGGAATGGGGGAAATTGGATTTGAACAAAACAATGAATGTTCTTCGTAAAATTTACTTTGGTAGAACAGATATTAGATTTTTTATTTTACATTTATTAGGAGGTCATAAAACACCTTATCAATTGGTTTCTTGTCCTGAAACAGGTGAATTTGTTGTATCTTTTGCAACTAGATATAAAAACGCGTATGAAAATCCTACTCATTACTTTAATTTATTTGAACTTTTAGAATCATATCACAGTTAAATATTATTACAAAATTTCTTTTTTTTCTTATTCTGTATAATTTTTTTTAAAAAAACTAGAAAGTATATATAACCTGAGCAGTAAGTTTTATTTAATAGTAATTAATATCCCTGCGATTGCGGGGTTTAGTCTGGAAGAGAGAATGATATTATTTTAACAACTTTTCATTCCTTTCTTTCCTCCCTCAAAAAAGATCTAAACCCCTCAATTATTTTTCTAAAAAATACTTAATTTGGAATTGAATTGGGAAAAATCTTTAATAATATAAAACCTATTGTGGCTTTAATGGGGCTCTAGACTTGGAAGTTTAGAATAAACATTTTTTATCATATTCTTACCTTCCTCCCTCAAAAAACAATCTAGACCCCATTAACTTCTATTTTTTTATTACAATAAATTTTGAGCAATATTTATAATATTTTAATAGATTACAACAAGAATAAAGGGAGGCAAAAATGAATAAAAAAATGGTAGGAATTTTAGTATGTACGCTGGTGATTGCTTCTGTGTCAACAACATTGGTGTCTAGTCATAGCATAGAAAAACCAGTAGAAAAGATGATGCCAAGTGTTATTGATCAACAGCAACCAAACACTCCTGAATTGTATTGGTTAGATTATGGAGTACCTAATTGGCAACAATTTAAAAATAAAGGTATTATACTTGAGAAAGTAGACCTCCATATAGGGTGCTATTTTTCAGGATCGCCTGATATAACA
>Ga0153916_10000172_pt1 | contig 39683 bp, 50 predicted proteins | sample Opewatmetagenome_FD_109642 | JGI IMG/M metagenome (GOLD analysis project Ga0153916, IMG submission 109642) | Freshwater wetland microbial communities from Ohio, USA - Open water 3 Core 3 Depth 4 metaG | ecosystem: Environmental > Aquatic > Freshwater > Wetlands | place: USA: Ohio, Lake Erie...
GGCATTAAATAAGCCCTCTTCATCCTCTTCCAAACTGACGGTTTGTAGTTGTTCAATAAGTTTATTCGTGGTCTCATCGTCTTTATTGTTTAAACTCTGAATCAATTCCAGTCTCAGAGTATCCTTATATAAGTCTTCATACAACTTTACTACATTCTCTACAGATACGTTATTAGGAAGTCCTGCAAAATATTCTTCTATGATAAAATCTTTCTTAGGATTCTCAGCTATAAGTCTCTGTTTGATGATATCCACATCTGCATACTGCACAGTTGGATCGGTCTCATAAAACTTCGTAATTTCTTGTAATACTTTACTACCAAAGACTGTAAATGTCTTAATCTTATCAAAGAAGGGAACTAGTTTATCATATGCTTCCCGAGCGTGGAGGAGGCATGCTATTACTTTATTCTCTTGCATTCCGAGCCTTCTTTAATTTTTCTAATAGAGGCTTGTCATTTTCATCTAGGTACGGAGTAAGATCAAGATCAGGAGGAGGATTCTTTACATGCTTTACATCCGCCTTAATGAACTTCTCCAGAAACTTCTCGTATTCATTATAATTAAGACCACTGACTTCTACCGCCTCTATCTCCGCAAGAGTAGCAATGTGATGTGCATGTTGATAAGTAAGACCTAACTCATCTATTAAACTCTTCTCTACTAACTCATGTACTAACAAGAATCCGGTAATATCTACTTTCAATTTTCCTTTTACAAAATACTTAGGTAACTCATAATCAAAATATACTGTTTTACCGTCCTTGGAATAGCCTGCAACGTAAGGTACATCATATTCCCTATTAATCTTTACTTTAGATGCTAGGTCAGATATATCTGCTTGCACTACATCTGCATCGGGATGATCGTCGTATGTATTATTCTTATGCATGAGAGTGAAACTTCAGTTCAAGAATCTGGTCTTCATTCAATAACTTCTGTCCTGCCTCTGGCCGATAACTCACATCAAATGTCTTATGATTCTCATTGCCTTGACCTCTGGTGTGGCCATGAATGTTCAACACACAACTATTAAGATCAAAGATACGGGATAGTTTACGGGACAATCCTCCATACTTCCCTCCATTAGTCACAGACTCAAACGCAGGTAAATGAGATACTAGTAATGGGCCATAAGAACATAAAAGAATCTTGGACTCATTGAAGGGAACTACGCCTTGAAATCCAAACTTATGATACCATTTAATCCGATTAGTTTCCATATCTCCACAAAATAAAACTTTATCTCCGGGCAAACTCTGAATCTGATTAAACCAAAATGCCTTATGCTCTGAGGCAACATTTCCTAAAATGACTACTCCATCCTTCGATGCAACTACATCATTCCATTCCTTGAAGAGTTCTTTCGGATCATTCTTGTCCAGAACCATGTCACTGATAAACCAGATACGAGTAGTCATATTATTATTTACCTGCCTTGTAATGTTTATTAATTTCTTTCTCAAGGGTCTTGAGTTCCGCCAGATCGGCGGGGGTGAGTTTGTGGGTCATGGCTTCTCCTTCAATGCGCGGATTCTAACTGCTAACCAAGCCGCAGCATCTTGATATGACTTGCGCGGACTCATTGATTTCATCGCGTCGCACACCTGCGCCGCCCGCTCGTAAGCCTCGTCCCGCTCGCGCCGGGCCTGTTCGAGTTCGGCATTTAGCTTGTCTATCTCGTTTGTCAATTCGATAACGGCGCTTGCTGAGTAACCATACCCTGCATCGCAGAAGCCTTTCTCAAGGCGGCGCACGAGATTAGCCGGACCATAGCCATCCATATCACAATGCGCGTCCCAGTGTTCCTGAATCTCCACTGCGGCGGCCATCATTGTAGCCAATGCGCCATCGAGTTCGGCTCGCATCCTCTCCGAATCTTCGGCGGCGGCGATGAGGGCGGGGGCAACATTACGCAATGTTTCGATTAACTCCGCGTTAGCTTCGCCAACTTTATTCTCATCAGTGCCATCATGTGACATAAAGCAAACGGTTTTATCACCGGGAGCAACAATATGATTATTCCATCGCATTCCAGGCCTGTAATCTGGATCAACAGACCACGGCCCCGGAGTCGCCTCCGCCAACAGCCTCTTGAGTTCCGCCAGATCGGCGGGGGTGAGTTTGGAGGTCATGGCTTGTCTCCGTTCCACTCAATGACCGCAGTTCCGACCATCGCGAATATAACTGACACGAGACTAATGGCGGCGAACGCAGCCCCACCATCGGTGAGGAAATGCCCGAGCGTGCCGCTGGTGAATCCAAGTCCGAATGTTACGAGACCCCATCTATATGCGTTGTTCATTTCGACTCCTTGTGGTTTTCATGTCGAATCCTTTTGTAAAGGGTGCCCGGGGTTTTCACCCCGGGCAGTTGATGGGCTACCTGGCGTGTCCGAAGTACACGATAAGCAGGATGATCACGATACTGAGAATGGCAGGCGAAGCGATGAGCAGGGCGATTTTGGTGTCTTCGACCAGCTTGCGACGGCGCAAGTGCTTGTTCATGGTTGTCTCTCTGGCTAGGTAAGTGGGCTGTTTTTCCTGGCACGCATCGCCATCATGTGGCGCATGAAATACGGCTCCAGATCATGTGGGCTGCGATCTTTGTTGTATTCGCTCATTTCACTCTCCTGTAGAAATCACAGATGATGATAAAGTATTTTGGATATTAATCATGTATCTAACTATAGGATTAGCTGGACCTCCATTATATGCTGCTGCAAGAATCATAGGATCATTTGTATTAAGCACTTTAGACAACCACTGTAAATACTTTGCAGCATATTCAATATTAGTTTTAGGATTCCATAACTGCTCTTCAATAGACGGATGCTGTAACAATGATCCCCATGTCTGAGGACCAACAACTCCATCAATACGTAAATGGTGTGATGCTTGATATCCTTTAATCACTAACATCAATGACACGTCAAATACACTAGATGGTCCTTCTGCATAGATGTAGCCTTTTTGAACCAGCATCTTCCGTATAGTTTCTACAAGCGGTCCTTTTGAACCAAGCGCAACATACTGGAGTCTAGGAGACACATATGAGGTATCTCCAAAAGCATGCCTAATGGTGTCCGGCTTGATCTGGCATACTCCAATCTCTCCATGCGCTCCCTTTACATTCTGTCCATGACTCTCATAAGTACAAATTGTAGCCAGAAGCCCTACAGGAAGTTTATACTGTTGTTCCAACATAGGAGCAAGGGATAAATAATCAGAAACATCTGATGCCATTGTAGGAAGGCACAGGCCCATTAATAGCAATAGCACCACACTTACTTGTTTGAATAAATGCACTGGTATATCTCCTCTTTGGACAAGTCTTTTGGATCTTTTAAATTTTCTATGAAGACTACTTTGACACGGAAAAATGGAGAAAGTTTCCTATGTAATTTAATAGTTGCCTCTCTTCCTGGAGTATCACCATCTAGCATAAGAACTATGCTAGTTAATCCCATCCTTGCTAATTGACTTAGACCATCATCTGACAAATTAGTTCCCATTAGTGCCGCACAATACGCAACACCCGCCACTTTAATTGCAGATGTCTGGTCCTCCACCAGCACCAATTCCTCTGTAAATTTCTGACCCAGAGGAAAATGAAGAACAGGGACGTTATTAAATTTTCTAAGAAGAACCTTAGGCTTTTCTGAATGAACTGCTTTAAAGTTTTCACCTATTAAATATCCTCTATAATCGAAGACTGGAAACTTAATCCGATTAATGTCTAGTGCATACACTATGCCCTGTTCTTCTAATTCCTGTTCTGATATATCGTACTTCCTAAACTTATCTTCCCATAGGTCCTGTGGAATCTTTGTGATAACTCCAGAATATGCCTTGTCTTTAGGAGATAATGCTTTGGAAGATTTACCAACCACTGAAACATTAGTTAGGCAATTGCCTGCTACTCCACACGATGCCCTATGGCAATTGAATTTTATCTCTCCTGTATTAAATAAAGAGATAACCATGCTCTGCTCATTACTTGTTCCTCCATTACATGCTGGACAGACAGCTCGCATACTAGTCTCTACTTGGAGGTCTTGCGATAGTTCCTGTATCTTTTGTATCAAAGACCCATTTTGCATGACTATATACTCCACAAGATTTGCATATAATTACTTTAGCAGTAGAAGGGATAAGTAAAAAACTTCCACAGGAGCATTGCAATGTGTATCGTCTATCTAAACGATTGTATCTGAGTAAATACATTACTCAATCTCTGCTTCTGGATCATCATCAATAAGTCCAGAAGTATCATTCCATACACACTCTTCACAGGAATCTTCATACTCTTCCCATTCAACCCTAGTCATGCGTGCTCCACAATGAGCACAGTACATGGTAGATAAATTATCTACAGGTTCAGGATAGTCCTGTTCAGGAAGCTCCGCTTCCAAGTTTGCATATTCTTCTTCTAAGTCAAGTTTCTTTTTCATAGTTATATATTTCTTTATTGTTATATATAATACTATATATTTATAATATATTATATAATTAATATATATTATATACAATATAGATTAAAATACATTAGACAATAGGTTATGTAAAAAGTTCAATTAGTACCCTTCAATAGCGTCTGCAACTGATGCGTCCTTTCTGTATAATGACCATAAACCTACTTTATTTAAAGTCTTTGCATTTCTAAATACTTTTTCTTCCGTCCATTTCATTGACTTACAAAAGTCTGCCATGTCTCCATCTTGTGTATCAGCCATTAGCAGCACAGACCTACGCATGTTATATGGTCCTTTAATACTAATAATATATTTTTGAAATTCTTCATAAAGCTTTAATTTTTTACGTCTGTATTGCTTTTCTGTCAAATCAGAATTTAGTTCGTATAGATAGAAACTACAGGCAGAAATAATTCCTATTCCACAACAATGTGGGTACAAACTTGCCGCCCCTGTTACCCATCCAGCTTTTCCCGTAAATGTAAAATTAGTCATCTTATCTCCTATAGTTAATCTAGATTAACTTGTTAAAGAATTACCATACTTACCTTTAAATCCTGTTTCGTAGTGACCATAACACGTATCACATAACGATCCACTATTAGTCACTTCTGGAGCAGTATTATTTATTACTTCTCTTGCTGTTAATTCTTCATCGCACCATCCACATCTAGTCTCAGTAGTTTTATCATTTACAAGTAAAATAGTTGTAGGATCAACTAGTATGTATGATCCTTTCCCTGTATAAGATGCTATAACTGTATTAACCGTACCTCTATATAAATCCTCCGTAGATAGTGATAATTCTTTCGGTAGATTAAATGATCGTACTTCAATCATACTTTCATCATCTGTAATACCTGTCAATGATGTTGGCGCTCCCTCTGTTCCTCTACGGAATATTTGAAGGATTCTAAATTTGATAGTATCTCCTGTATGATAATAGTCAATTGCATTAGATTCTGGTCTATCGTCGGTAGCTAGTGCGTATGAGACCAGTGATGTAAGTTCTGCATCTTTATCTGCTGAATCAGACTCAGTAAATCTACTTTGTTGTGCTTTTAATTTATAGATATTCCCACCAACTAATTTTTGTTTAAGCTCTTCTGTGACAGGAACTACCCAGCAGTATAAATTATCCTTAACATGTCGAAATTTAGCACAAGGCATTTGCCTACTAGCGAACTGTGCAACTCCTACAAATTCTGCAAAAAACTCCTCGTCTTTGTCTACTTTGATGTATCTACTAGTGTACGAATTTCCTCCTATCACTGGATTGTTTGGGGGAACATGTGTGGGAGTAGTGAAGATGGTAAATGGCTTAATTCGTTGTTTTTCTTTGCTATCCAGAGGAAACTTTAAATGAAATCCTGGTTTAACCATATTGATTTCTTTTAAGTCAATGTTATTTCGTTCAGCTAACCATAATAACATACCATCTTCAGAGGCAAAGAATAAATTCTTAGACTTCTTTGTAGTTGCAATGTATAGAGGGCGTGAATCATTTCTAGCAGCATTTAAAGTTTGGTCATTAGCGTTATACCATAATAGTGCATATGATCCAGACAATAACTCTAGTGTTTCTTTCTCCCCTTTGGTTGCCATACATATAGCAATAGCAGTAGAATCATGTGTATTGTAAGGAACTCCAAGAGAGTGAATTTGATTAATAACTCCATTGTGTGCAAGTGTAATATGTTCATGCACTACAGGATGTGATGTTTCAATACTATTACCTCCATTGGTAGAAGCTCTATTATGAATGATTCCAAACACTGATTTATCATTTGCTCCAAGCATTGATTTAGTAGGAATTAACTGTGCTAAGTCCCATCCCGGTAATGGACGTTTATAAATAGATGTTTCTCCTTTCTCTCCAACTAAAAATAATCCAGACCCATCTGTTCCTCGTAGAGAATTTGCAACAAGACTATTTCCAACAAAATTATTAATGTTAAGTTTGATAATATCTCGATTAATAAATCCTACAAGTCCACACATTAGAATTCTCCACTGGTTGTTGAGATACCTGCTTTAGGCAAATGTTTATTAATCGTAGTTAATATATCTTGCTCGCTACTTGAATTAATAAGTAATTTTGAAATTGAGTTTCGAGCAATCTGTTCACATAATGTTAAATCAATGTCGGAATGTGTTAACGGAAAATAGGGCAAAATCTCAGACAAGATAACTGTATAAGGGCGAGTAAAAAAGAATTTATAAAAATCAGCCTCAGAGTATTGTTTAACTGTTCTGAATAATGCTAAAACTACTTTTATCCATGAGTATAGAGTTTCAACATCATTAGTTCCATAATGATGCCTAAATTCAATGCTTCCCTTTTCTCTTATACTTCGTACATTCATTGCCTCATACTTAGCACCACTACTAATTGAATTAATCACATCAGCTTCATTTATATTTTGCATAAAAAGGGAAGATAATCGCTTTATACCTGAGTTATTTTTATAATAAGGAATACAATAACTATTATTCTCTCTTCCATGACCAATGTAATTAAAGATATATGGCTCTAAAGCCAAATAATACAGGATTAATGTACGCAATTGCAATAAATTTAAAAACCTAGTGTCACAATGAATATGTACTGACGTTCTTTCAGAATAATCTGGATTAATATTATTATTTACAAAGACATTATTAAGTTCCTCTAATGCCGCTCTAATGTCTCCTCCTCGTAACATCACTGATACGAATTCAGTGCCATAGTTTCTTAAACTTCCATCTGTGGTTACGTCCCAGTAGTTAAGTAAAATATTTAAATCCTCGTTAACTATCTGAATATTCTCAGCCTCGATTTCAATTCCCACGTATTTATCAGACATAGGAAGAGAATGATCTACCTGAAACTGTCTCGCATCTGGCCTGCGATTAAACAAATTACCTAACGGTTTATCTAATTTCATACGGCACCATCTGAGACAACATATGTTTATGTGGACTAAAGGGTTGATAAACTTTTAAATATGATTCTGATTTATGTAATTCTCCTATACATTTGTCCATGTATAATAGAAAATATTTATGAGTTTGTTTATGATTTCTTTTAACTAGGACAATCTCTGGAGTTAAAATGATAAATGAATCTTTATCCCCTAAACCTTGTTCTATAGTTTTATATTGACGTGTTAAGTAGTCTCGAACAATGTCCTGTGTAAACATTGATCGTGATAAATATTGCCCTTCAGTAGTTGAAAAGTCCAACATCATTCGGACATTATTCGGAGAGAGCGCTCGCAAATACGTACCTGGAACATACTCTGCATAAACAAGCCTGGCAGCAGTGCTAGTTATAACCCATCCTAATGGAGAATTAAAAAATACATGCTTTTCTTCAGAATAGGGCTCTGTTATTGTTTTAGCAGATTTTCCCGGAATATATAACTCATACTGAATATGTACTCCATTTATATCATTAATAAATCCTGTAACATAAAATATATGAGTATTTTTTATAACTCCATAACAGGAACGATATCTGATAGAAAGATTGTGTGCTACATCGTTCGCTGCGTGGGAACTAGGTCGTCTACGAAGATTATCAGTCTCTACAGAAAATGAATTAGTATTAGTTTCCTCATTTCTATTCAATCGAACCCTATATTGTGAACTAGGTACTACCTGAGAAGCTAACTCAATAGGTTCTGTGGAAATATACGTGCTGAAGTACTCGTTCACCAATCGGGCCATGATGGCCGCTAGAGCTTCTACTCTTATTCCAATAAGTGTATTACTTCCTCCATTATCTCTACTATAAACATTTGTATAATTAGAGATTACCCTATGTAATAAATATTTTTCTCCGTCTGCCAATAAGGGTGCTGTTAAAATTGAGATACTTATTTCATATTGATTTGATGCTGGAATATTTTGTTCTGATGTCAAACTATTATACATAGATAAGTATTCCATGTATCCTGTTACTCCGATTACATCACCTAATGCCGCTCCACTAATCTGGATATTACACTCTATCATACATTGACGTATAGTACTATTTCTATCCCAATGAGCAAACTGGGACGGACTGGCATCTAGATAAGACCTACGTAATACCCAATATAAACAATCGAAGGGAATTGACTCGACGCCGCCCTCGACAGATATTTCTATAAGACGATTTCTGACATTAGGATCAGTAAATACATATTCCCATAAACGATTTGCTACTACAGTTTCATCAGGAGTAATAGGACGCATTTTTAATACTCCAAAGCAGGATGTAGAGGAAATTCTAAACTCTTACGTAAAGTTTTTAAAAACTTAGATGCTTGGGATTTATTATTGCTATTTATAAGAGTAACAATATCTTCTGTTATATAATATTTGTGCAAGTCTTTATAGTTAAGTGCAACAAACATGGCTGAATCAAACATCCATTTTCGTCCAGCAGCAGTGTGCGCCCAAAAGTTTGAAGGAGTACGCCATTCTACTCCATATGGTTTAAATCGCATTGCGCCTGCTTTACCGTATAAAATCTTTCTTCGGATATCCTTATCGACTAAGACAGATTGCGTTCCGATAAATGCATCCATACAACGAATTAACTCAAAGCCATCTTTAACCGATAGCTTTGGAATACCTACATGAACATGGCCTCCAGCCGATCTAAGTCGGGCCAGATTGCCCGTAGGCTTTGTAAATTTATTAACCATGTGTGTCCAAGCATTATAGTCTGGATCACATCCAAATTCTTTAGCTAACGGATGCCGCAATTCTTTTTCAGAAAACAACATAGATGCAGCAGTAGAAAGAGATAGAAAAGGAGGCAATCTATTTTTTAATTCTTGTACAACAGTTTGAATATTAGTTTCCCAGGCACTAGAATCTTGTGCTGGATAAATATTAATTTCTGCTAACACATTATCTTCCTGTAGTGCTCCTAGATGGCACGGACTGGGACTAGTCTTGCTCCCTCCTACAAAACCAATTGCAGATACAGGAACCTTGCCTTTAACTAAAATAAATTCAACATCATTACCGATTGTAATATGCATGATTATTTCTCCAGTTTATAAATATGATTTACTACTTGTTGCAATTTATTATATATTTCATAAGATTTTTCTAGTTTTCTAAAAAGACGCTCTCCTTCTATATATATCGTCTTATATGGATATAGACTATATAGACCATCCAATACATTTTTGTAAGATTCTAAAGGCCGGAGTATGCCTGCCCTCTCTGCTGGTCGTGTGAGATTATTGGGAAAATTCAGTACTACAGAGGCTACCTGATCATTGAGCCTTTTTACAGTGGTTATTAATCCCATTGGACTATGTATACCCAAAAAATAAGTATGCAGATTACTAATGTCTGGAGTATACTTTATTCCCTTTGTATCGCTGGATAATCGTCCTGTTACATGGTCTTGGTAAAGAGTAAATTTACTTGAAGGATCAGTTACATAACCGCTCTGTAAGCTAGCAGTTAATGACACATATTCTGGAGATGTTCTAACTGGATCATTTTCATCTATTTTTGAATATCCAGTAAATGTTTTTCTCATATCTTGTGTAAAGAGCCAAAATAAGGCAGGAACTTTATAATCATTCTTAGTAATCTTAAAAATCATTGTACTAATTGGACGAGAATCAAAGTCATCATAATCTTTCACATCAGATTCATATTTTAATTCTTCATTTTCTATATGAAAAACATCAAACATCCAGTTCCATTTCTTTTTAAATGTATTAAAAACTACTTGAGTAATAGGTGAGGGCATTACTAAAGCGCATGTGATATAAGGTACATTTTCTGAAAATAAGTAATCATGTGCCTTAGTGAGAAAGTAGTCTCGACACGTGCCATAAAAAAAGTCAGTTTGAGTATATCCCAATTTATCCTCATTAACTATCATAAAATTATTTACGATATTCTCTTGATATACACCTCTTCCTTCAGAACGTATCAATAGCCTTTTCATTAGTTAATCCTGATTAAGTAAATTGATAATGGCGTTTGCATAGCTATTTATTGTTTGCCCTTCAAGCCCAGGAGCAGTATTAATTTCAAGTGCGTAAGCTTTATTCCTCTTATCAACAATAATATCCACAGCCCCAAAATCAAGGCCCAAAACAGAGACAGCAGACATAGCAAGAGACAATATAGTATTGTCAGGCGAACAGTTCTCGCGGGCAAAGATCCATCCATTATTATGGCTTCTAATCCGTTTATTAATTGTTTTCGACTGCATTGCTTCCCTACTCTTTCTTTTGCGTTGTGCATCTATCACCTTCCCACGAAATACATGAATACGATACTCTACTATCTTTGGAATGTATTGTACATATAGTTTGATAGGATCATCCGCCCATTCCATATTTTCAATATCAAATAAGTCTTGAAAATAATAACATCCTTCGCCACTATGTCCCTTTAATTTTGTCCGTGCCATTACCGGAACATTCCAAGATTTTGCGGTTTCTATATCAGTGGTCCATTTTGGAATGTCCCTAAATCTTGCGTGATTAAATTTTCTGAAAGTTTCTAGTTTATCTACCGCTGTTTTCACAGAAGTTGGAAGATTAACACAATTAGTAAAGTCCCACTCTGGAAGATTACTGTTACCCCAATTGATGATTAAATCAGACCATCGAGGTTTATAATTTCCGTCGGGATAAACACGCAAAACTTTTCCTTCAAATTGTTTCTGTATTTCTTTTTGTAAAAGAGTCACAGAGGCAGAAGCAATATTGTAAGGATAAAAAATAATTCTTTTATACATGAATATACTCCTTTATAGCGTAATCAACAAAATCTAACGCTAAACGAAATCTCTTTTCACTAAAATTCATCATCTCTGGATGCCACTGAACTCCCAAACTATTGATTTTAGGAAAAAAAATAGCCTCTGGTTCTATGACAGTATTTGTTTGCTTAAAAGCAATATTTTCTGCGTATGCTAGAACTTTTTGTTCTTTTGTAGGAATACACATTTGATGGTGCAGACTATTTACCGGGAAAACAGTATATTTCCATGTGTCGTTAGCAACGACTTTGACTAGATGGCCGCCTACATGATTATTGACATGGGGAATAAGTGTACCACCAGTGAGTGCAGTAAGAAGCTGCATACCTCTGCAAATACCAAACATGGGAACTTTATGTTCTACAGCCCATAAAAACCATGATTTTTCCCATTCATCTCGTAGAGAACTACACTGTATGTATGAATAAGTTTCCCCATACATAGAGGGACATAAGTCCTGTCCTCCAGTAAACAACAAAAGACCAGGAACGGGATAAGTAGAGTTTGGTAAGTCATTAATTCCCAAACCAACTACTCGCTGAAAATTCTTTCCAAAAGTGCGGTGGAGAAGAAAATTAGCAGTGTGTTTATTTCCTAGAACGTACACCGTCTTCATTTTGCTACCTATTAAATGAAATCATTAAAGGCATTGTGTATAAATCAATTGAAGCCAGACATATGGTGCTCAAGGTCGGACTCGAACCGACACGCTAAAAAGCAACAGATTTTAAGTCTGTCATGTCTACCAATTCCATCACAAGAGCAAAAATTTAACGAGCTTTATGTTGCTTAAAAGGCTTGTTCTTTTTTCCATTACATACATGATAAGGAAAATTATTTAAAGAACGACCTTTTCCCTCATGTTGCCAATCTGCACGAAGTTGTTGATTCTGTACTCGCCTCGCCCACGCTCCTGACTCTTTATCCCGCCGAGTTTTACCGGGACGTGCAATAAATCCCTCTACATGATGCTTGTGCCTTACCGGCACAAAAAGACGCACGCTGGAATGCAGTTTACCAGTTTCTTTACGAACATCTTCCACGTAATGTTTCATTGGATTATCCTTCTATGCAGGAAGTTTAACTAACCATTCAGAATGAATAGCTCCGAGAATAACAACATTTGGCTCATCAATCAAACGTACTGATATGATAGACATACTGCCGCCCTCGTAATTATCTTTTCTTCGTACCTTAACTGTGCCTCGTTTCTGGAAATTGATAAATTGAGCCGGACTGAACATAGAATCAGCATGAGGCATAAATCCTCCTAAAGATATACTAGCCTATAATAAAAGTTTTTGTATGATAATTTCCTGTTCCAAAACAAAAATTTATATTCTTCAGTAATTTCAGGACATTCCATACATTCTCATGTCTGAATGCCGGCTTCTTGACATATTTAAAACTGAACCACAATCGGGACAAATACCATTCTGTATACAAAAATCTCTTTTTTTACTTTGTTTGTGGACTTTTAGTGCTTTTTCGTATGCATTCATTATTTAATCTCCTATTTAACTCTGTGCCATATTCCCCGAACTTTTACGAAGTGTGCAGGGCGTTTACCTAAAGTCTTTCCATATTGTTTTCCATCTTTCAGGTATCCTTTCAAATCCAAAAGCTTTACATCTCCGGTCCACATCAAACAGGTCTGATTATGGAAAGTAATCCGATTAGAATTTGAAAAAATACCGAATCCTGCATCATGCTTTGGAAAGCGACTTTTCAGTGATGCTGCTGGACTTGGAGGACGTAAAGTAGGATGCATATATTTACCTTTCAATAAAATAGTTAATCTAGATTAACAAAAGATAGTGATGTTATACTCTGAAGCATGCTACTGCGATTAGAATGATACCTTAGTTTCAAACACATAAGCATCACTAGAAACAAATGGCAATCCGTCTTTATGGGAATCAATTTTAAAATAGCTTATTCCAAAGTCCAAATTGCCCACTCTATACCCAAGACCCAACATAGGTCTAACCTCAAGCTGAGTAGAATGTGTTTCTGTTCCTAGATAATTTCCGTCTATATCGGAAAATTCCACTTTCCACATTTGTTTATATACAAACAGTCCTACTTTTCCGTAAAGACTGCCAATAGGCAAGTAAGACTCTTTAGAAACAGAAAACAATCCTCCTGTAATATTTCCATTTCCAATCAGTCTGTACAGATGCGATCCGTTGTGAGGATACCCATTATAGGTCGCATCAGCCTCAGCTACGCAAATTGTGTGTGCTTGTCCCAAAGAAACAAATTCTGCTTCATATCTTAGGTCATGCCTTTTAAAACTTACTCCCACACTAAGTGTACTAGCTTGTAAATCAAGAGAATAGGGGTATCCTTTTTGATAGTATATCCCATTTTGTGGCTTGGAGTAGTTTGTAATGCCTGTACCTATATCAAAATCAAGGGCTAGAGCATTATAACTGCAAAACAACAAGAAAACTGCAAGCATTAGATTACGCATAATTCCTCCTCAGCTTGCAATAGCACACATTCAGAGTATAACTCACTAGCTTCTGCTAGTTTGCCGGTATCGTCTAGGCATTTAAGACCCAGCCCAATACATTAAATGTGGCTGTCACTCCCCGGCGCGGCCTTAGCATCCCCTCGCTACTGTGCTACTGCACAAGATTCAGAAGCCATTTTATCTAGCTTCCTTAATTACCTGTTTTAACAGGGTTCGGGGTTCCAGTCACTTTTTCAAGCTCTGGTTAGATATGTAGCAGGTCTAAGATAACTATCGAAACATTATCTATAACTTTTTCGGAACATTGCGTCCTAGCCGCTATATCTTTTTGCGTATGCCGTGGTTATTTCGTAAATACTCGGTATTTTGTCCCTGCAAAAACTTAATCTAGATTAACTAAATTAAATCTTTGGACAGACTGCGCCCCGCGACCGCTCACCACAACCGGAGTCCGGCGCATATAAATACTATAACATATATATCCCCTGAAGTCAAGGGACATAGATTTTATAGTGATCTATTAGTAATAGCTTTTACAATCCACACCGTGCCCACTAAAACAAATGCTAGCCATGTTGCAAAATCTATACATAAGTTTATCGTATGTTGATCCATTCGGTTACCCAATCAATAATTTTGCCAATAAGAAAAATACCCCCACAAATTACAAATGTGTAGGCTAAATTCAAAAAATCATTATGTGACATATTTCCTCCTCATAGATTATATAGTGTGGTCATCTTAACGTTTCCACAGTCCATCAAATGCTCATTATTCCACTCAACAGCCATGACCCATTCTAGAAAACATGGAGATACAATTGCGTCATTTCCTTTGGAATCTTTACCAAAGACAATGTAAAAAATTGGTGCTTTCTCATCATCATAGAACGGCACTTTGATTCCCATAAAATTCTCCTGTTAAGGCGATTCGGGACTGGCTGGCCGGATAGCTAATCCGTTTAACCCATTACTTTGCCCAAGTAACGTATTTGCAGGCACCACGAGCCAGTCCTTCCTCGACAAGCCAGTTTTAGGAACGGAGCCGAAACCCTTGCTTGCGAGACTTTAATGCTTTGTATCAGTGATCGTTAGAGCTTCGATCAATTCCACTTTGATCCCCTGATTTCTCCAGTACAGAATCTCAGTTTCTACCTGAGTCCTGTCCGAATCATCATAGTACACCATAGTCGGCTTAGGCATTGATGGCCCAGCATACACTTTAAGGACGAATACAGGCATAAGCATATATCCTCCTGATGATACATTAAACTACGTTTAACACATCTAATCTAAATTAAGTGTCGGTTACGCACTTCCGACGAGCTTTATTTATAGCCTCTCGACCAAGCTATAAAATCGTGGGCATACACCTATCGGGTCGCCGCTCGCTAAGTGTCTCCATGTGCCGTGTCGAGTGCTAGCACAAGTTAATGCCCTGCTCCGCGTTTACGCCAGGAATATTCCCCTAGCGTTTCGGCCCTATGGCCTCATCAGAACGCGACTTCTTAAGGAATTACTATCACCGCATACAGAAAGGCAATAATAACCCCGATAGCGATTGTTGATCCTACTGTGACAATCGCAATGTCAAGAAAGATTTCAAACAATGATTGGTCCGGCGTAGTATCCGCCACAGTCTGCCTCGCGGCCTCTACAGTCTTGTGTAGCTGTTTGATTCTCATTTTCCCTCCACAGATAAAAGTTAATCGGATTAACTATTTCCTTACTTCTAGTATGACAATAGCTTAACACATAACAATAACTATGTCAAGTCATGTCTACTTTTAATAACCCTATAATCTAAGGCTCTTAAAAGTATCCCCTCTTACGAGGGGATAAGGGCAGGTAATCTTAGCTAACTTACTGACTTACTGCACGAATCTGCGCGGCTTCCAGAGCTTCCGCATCGGTCATGCTTTCATTGTCCGACACATCGACTTTCGGCTCATACTTTGAAATGATCTCTTCCTGTACTTCGGTAGGAAGCTTCGCAACCCGATCTAGCAGATCATTAAATAATACTTCCGTGACAGACTTGGCGCGCTGTATCTCCACATCAACACCATTCTCCCCTCCCTCGCCCTGCTCCATTGACTTCTTGGGGCTTTTGCGGGCCTTGACTGCCTGAGTCTTAAGCTCTTTGTACTGACTGTAGGACTCAGAATCATTTGGGATAAGCCCAAAATCCTCCCATCCACGCAGAATCACAGATTTAGCATTGCTCCAAGCACCTGGCAAACGAACATAAGCTTGCCGTTCCTTCTTGGCCATGCCGGCATTCGCTGCCTTTTCCGTAAGGCGGGTCTTGCGAGCACTTTCTGCAGCAGCGCATCCGGACTCAAACTGATCAGCACTTGTGCATCCCTGAGCCAGAATAAAGAGATGTTGCGCTACTGATTCCTGTTTACCGCTGATTACCTTCTGTGCATTGTCCGCCTCAGCGAGCACGGAGTTAAAGGTAATTTCCTGCTTCTTTTCCTGTGTCATGGTTAAACCCTCGTAATTGACAGACTAGCTCAGTATGAGCTAATCCGATTAAGTGGATTTAGCCAATCAACCTGCCCAAATTGTAAAAGAACGTATTACAGGGATTACTATAAACCTAATCTTTATCTGTGTCAAGCATTGATGCAATCACCCTAACAACAATCGCCAAGATGATTACAATCAACATCAGAGCACGAAAAAGGTAATTCATAGTATCACCTTGAGTACATTGTTTCACAGTGTTTGCATTGTGTCACGCGTAATCTAATCCGATTAAGCTAAATGTTTTTATACCAGGATTAATAAGATTAATGATATAGTGCTTCTCACGCGCGCGCGTATTATAAGGAATAGCAATTAGTGTGCCAGGTAGTGTGATCTGATTAGACTAATATAGTGTGACCGACTTTAAATCATCCTATCCCACTATAAATAATTCTTATAGAAAATCTTAGCCACCCCCCGAGGGGAAATTTAGGAATGTCATATTGATTAGTACCTTACATTCGACGGTTATATAAATTTCTAAGGTCCAAAAAGGGCTAAAATTAGAAAACTCGTGGCAAACTTTACCCAAAACTATTACCTAAATACTTAATCTAGATTAACTTTTACTATACCAAACCTTGTCAAGCCCCCTAAATGAAATAAATATTTTTACTTTCATAGGGAACTTTTTATGATTCTTGTTGTCTAAGTACTAGTAAGATTACGATTTACAACATCTCTAAAATATATTTTTTATTTTGCGGAACTTTTCCTGTTTTTAGTTGTCTAAGTATATTTTAAATATAATTATTACTTAGTTTCCTAAAGGAAACAATATAAATAGATAAATAATAATTATAAATAAAACTATAATATACTTATAAAATCTTTTTTTCTTCTGAGGTATATTCTTTTTTATGCGAAAGATATTATTCTTGGTTGGTTTACTCGCCCTATTGGGCGGAACTATTCTGTATAAATTAGATTATACCTCTGCTCCTGTTATGCAGGAGCGTAATCTTATGAGCACTGTATATGTGCTCAATGTAGTCTCTCCGTCTGCACAGGGAGAAATGCAGCCGGTATCTCATGGTTCTGGAGTTGTTGTGCAACTCCGTAATGGTCACGTCTATCTCGTGACCGCTTATCATGTAGTTGATGATCTTAAGGATCATCCAGAGTATGTACTGCTGATCTCTCGATCAGCGTTTGAAGTTAAAGGAGATCGTGCAACTATAGTGGTTGTTGATCCTCTGCACGATCTTGCTATTGTTGAAGTCCAATCTTTGCCTGCCGCTAAGGCGGCGTATATTTGCACATTGACACCAGAGGTCTTTGACCGGGTGGTGGCAATAGGGTCTCCTGGACCCTTGCACGTTTCTCCTGCGGAGGGCATCATCTCTGATACTGATGCCCTTTTTCCCACGTTACTGAATAATATGAACTTTCCAATGATTCAGCATACAGCCACTATCAGTGGCGGAGATTCAGGTGGTGGTCTATTTAAGTATGAAAATGGTGGATGGTGTTTGCAGGGAATCAATACTCAAGCCATTGGGGACCATCCATCTATCAATTTCGCTGTAGGGGTGCAATATCTGCTACCCCTGTTACACAGCATCAAGTAATTAATCTAAACGCCCTGTAGGGCATTGTAGGAGGTTTGGTGGCAGGTTTAATGGATATCTTTGGTGGTCCTTCTACTGCTGATCGTGAAGCAGCTAATAAGAAGGCACAAGCAGACTGGGAAGCTAAACAGGATGCCAAGATCAAGTCTGAGCAGGATTTTATGCATACTCAGTCTCAAGTACCTGTTCGTGGTACTGAGAAAGGGAAGTATGGAAGCAATGCTGAACATACTCCGGATACTTATAAGTCTACCGATGATACTTCTACGGAAGTAGGTCGTACTGGTAAAATGTCAGTTCAAATGCGTAAAGCCTTAAAAGATGCTGGAGCACTCTAATGCCAATTGAATATACCCCTGCTAATATTACTCCCTCAGTTAATATTCCTGATGCTACAAAGCCACCTAAGAAAGATGATGCTCCGGTTAAAAAGAAACCTACAGGTAAGCCGGGAGAGACAATGCCCGGCCAATCTGATAAAGCTAATGATCCTATTAGGGGAACAGAGCGAGGCAAATATGGAATGGATGATGTAGAGCATGATGCTAATACTGGAGATATTGAACGATAATGGCTAAAGGTAAGGCTTGGGATATGGATACCCGTATTCAAGCTGCCATTGCTTGGCTTATTACGGGAGATTCAGAAGAGGCTGGAAGGCTTTGTAATATTCCTGGACGTACTGTACGTCTATGGATGCAGCAACCTTGGTGGGAAGAAGTTCTTGCTGAAGCTCGTACAATTAAACAAAAGGAGTTAGATGCTTTATGGACAGGTCTGATTCACAAGTCTACGACAGCCCTGAGGGAACGCTTGGATCAGGGAGACGCGATTCTGAGCAAGACTGGAGAAGTAAGGTACTTGCCAGTAAAAGCGAAGGATATCGCAATCATAATGAGTATCGCAATCGACAAGCGAGCACTTCTTCGCAACCAGCCAACTTCGCGGGTGGAAAAAATTACGGTAGAGGAAAAACTGGATCGTATCGGAAACAAATTGGCCGAATTGGATCAGCCAGAGGTCGATGACGAACAGATTCATTAATGAACGGGCTTGGTTTGTTTTCAATAACTACTTTTGTTTGGCTTGTTTTAAAAGTCTGTTGGTGGACTTATAAATGGGGATTAATTCCTGATGAAGACGAGTAAGAAGATTGCTTCATTTGTAAAACTCTTTCTTCTTCATAGATTTGATTCTCCTGTGGAAACTCCTGCATTTCATAGAGAAATGTGGGAGATTGCTACATCTGGATCACGCCGTATAGCTTTTGCGGCTCCACGAGCACATGCTAAAAGTACTGCTATTACTTTAGCATTGACTTTATTCTTATTCTTATTTCGTATTCGTAGATATGGATTTATAGTTTCAGATACAGAAGCTCAGGCTTCTCAGTTCCTTGGTGACATCAAATCAGAGTTAATTGAGAACCAAGAACTAAAAGAAACCTTTGGCATCAAACGTATTATTAAAGATGCCATCACAGATATTATTGTGGAGTGTAATGATGGTTATCAGTTTCGCATTCAGGCGCTCGGTGCGGAACAGAAAGTCCGTGGAAGAAAGTGGAAGAACTACCGTCCAGATTTTGTGGTTTGCGATGATCTGGAGAATGACGAGATGGTGGAAAGTGAAACTCGTCGTGAGAAGTTTCGTAATTGGTTCTTCAAAGCATTAGTTCCAGCCTTATCTAAACATGGGCAGATAGTAGTTGTAGGCACTATTCTTCATATGGATTCAGTATTAATGCGTCTATTAAAGAATAAGACTTGGACTACTAAGTTATATAAAGCCCATCACGGGTTTGATGATTTTTCTGATCTTCTTTGGCCTTCTCAGTGGACGGAAGAAGACTTAAAAGAGAAGAGACAAGAATTTATTGATGATGGATATCCTGAAGGTTATTCTCAGGAATATCTTAATGATCCTTTATCCCATAGTGAGGCTTTCTTTAAGCATGAAGACTTTCTTGCTATAGAAGATGAAATGTGGGATTTACCTGTAACTAACTATGCTGCGGTTGACTTTGCTATCTCTGATGCAGATAAATCAGCATATACAGTAATAGCAGTAGGGGGAATGGATTCCTTTGGCAGACTTCAACTTCGCAAGATTGTTCGTATGCGAGGAGACGGTAATGAAATTCTCGATGCAATCTTTGAAGTACAAAAGATTTGGAATATCGAGATGTGGAAAATGGAACAAGGACAGATTAAGCAGACTCTTCAAAGTGAAATGTATCTGCGAATGAATAAGACTGGAGTTTTTTTAAATATCAGTTCTGGAGTTCCTACTAAAGATAAGCGTTCTCGTGCTAGAGCTATTCAGGCACGCATGAGGGCTGGTGGTGTATACTTTGACAAAGATGCAGAATGGTATTCTACTTTTGAAGAAGAAATGCTCCAGTTTCCAAAAGGACAATATAAAGATCAGGTAGATGCTTTTGCATGGCTTGGTATTTGTATAAATGAATTACATGAAGGACCAACTCTTGACGATGCAGAAGAGGATGAGTATTGGCAGGAGATGGAGCAGTATAGAAATGAGTCTATGTATATGGACCGTAATAGTGTAACTGGTTATTAATAGGAGATGTAAATGATTAGTGCAATGCTTACCCAGATTGATCCGGTAGCAGTTGGTAGTGGAGTTGTTGCCTTTGTGGTAGGCTATTTTACTAAGAAAGTTATGCCTGCTGTTGTTGCACGTGTTAAGTCAGCTGTATCTGTGACCAAGGCAGAACTTGCTACGGACATAGCTATGATGAAGAAAGAAGTTGATGCTATTCATAAAAGTCATACTGAACTCAAAGCAAAGGTGAATGCTGCCATTACTGATATTGATCCAAAGAAGGACGGGGCTCCCAAGACCGATGGCAAAGCCTAAACTTGGTTCTGGTGGAAGATTCAAAGCACTAAAATCTAAACTTGCCAAAAAGGGAGCGAAAAGTCCTGGAGGTCTTGCAGCTTATATTGGTCGCAAGAAATATGGCAAAAAGAAAATGGCATCTATGGCAGCTAAAGGCCGAAAAAAATAAATGGCTTACAATAACGAAGATATGGATGAAGGCTATGATGAGATGGAGGAAGAGGAATCAACTCTTCCTCCTCTTGAGGAGTTAGTCGCTCATCCTAATATTGCTCAACTGCTTGATGACGAAGACCTGCAAGAGATAGGCAAGAAGGTCGTGGATGGCTATAATGACGATGAAATGAGTCGTCAGCAATGGCTTATCAAGTATAAAGAAGGAATGGAGATTGCTCTTCAGGTTCCTAAAGATCGTACTTGGCCATGGCCTAAGGCATCCAATGTCAAATTTCCTTTAATGACTATTGCCTGTCTTCAGTTTCATGCTCGCGCATATCCTTCTCTTATTCCTACTGACGGCGTAGTTTCAGTAAAGACTGTAGGTAAAGACCCTTCAGGCATAAAAGCACAGATGGCGGATCGTGTGCAAACGCATATGAATTATCAGGTCATGGAGCAAATGGAAGACTGGGATGAGGAAATGGACCGCCTTCTCATTACTCTTCCTATTACTGGCACTGAGTTTAAAAAGACATACTACGACTCTGAGTTAAAGCGCAATGTGTCTGAGCATGTATTTGCAAAAGACCTAGTGATTAATTATTATGCGAAAGATTTAGAGTCTGCTGTTCGTAAAACTCATATACTTGAGATGGATCATAACCTTCTTGAAGAGAAAGAAAGAGCTGGATTATTCCTTGAGTGTGATTATCTAGGTACTGCTGTTGCTCGTGATGATGAGACTACTAGACTAATCAAGGATAGTAAAGGTCTTCAAGAACCCAAAGATGATGAAGATACTCCTAGAACCATTCTTGAGTGTCATTGTTTTTATGATTTGGATTGTGATGGTTATGAAGAGCCGTATATTATTACTGTAGATAAAGAGACTCAACAGGTTCTTCGTATTGTTGCACGTTTTACTAAAGAGAGTATTCATAAAAATGGAGATGAAATCGTCAAGATCACGCCAGATGAGTACTTCACTAGGTATCTCTTTATACCTAGTCCTGATGGCGGGTTTTATGGTTTGGGGTTTATACATATCGTTGGCTCATTAAATAAAGCTGTCGATACGATTATCAACCAGTTAATTGATGCAGGCACTCTTTCCAATCTTCAATCCGGCTTTCTGTCTCGCTCGTTTAGGCAACGTAGTGGTAACATGCAGTTTCAACCGGGTGAATGGAAAGTAGTTAATGCTACTGGACAAGACTTAGGACAGGGGATATATCCTTTGCCTGTCCGCGAACCATCTGCGGTCTTGTTCAGTTTACTCGGAATGCTTATTGAAGTAGGCCAGCGAGTAACTAATACTACTGATATGATGGTAGGAGAAAATCCCGGACAAAACCAGAAGGCTACTACTACTCAGGCAGTAATGGAATCCGGGATGAAAGTCTTTACTGCTGTTTATAAACGAGTTCGTAGGGCATTAAGTAAAGAATTTCTAAAACTTTACAAGTTAAATGGGCGATTCTTTGATAAAAAAGAATATGCTGATCTGCTTGGAATTCCTGATACTGCACCTACAGCAGAACAAGATTATGATAATGACTACAAGGTGGGTAATCTTATTCGGATAATGCCATCAGCCGACCCTAATGCATCAACTTCTGTACAAAAGATGCAGAAGGCCCAAATGCTTCTCCAGTTAATTCCTTTAGGATTAGATAAGACAGTGGTCTTGAAACGTATTCTACAGGCTGCTGAGATTGATAATATTGATGAATTTAAGTTAGATCAGCAGCAACAGCAGGCTGGTCCTCCTCCTGATCCTAAGATTATGCTGGAAGCACAGAAACTTCAATTGGATGCTCAAAAACAGCAACATGATATAGGCATTGAAGATCGTGAACAGCTTCGTAAAGAAACTGAAACTGATCTCAAGGCTAGAAAGATTGGAGTTGATGCCCATGTTCGTATGACTGACTCAGCTAATCGTACTGCTGCCTCAGTAGTAGCAACAGCCAATAAGACGCAGCAAGCTGCGGCTGGAGGCCCGAGTGGCTCTACCAAGTAAAGAAGAATTTGAAGAATGGAAAAATCATTTTTATACTAAACAGTTTTTTAAGTTTTTAATCAGAGAAGCAAAAGCACATAGAGAGTTAGCCGGAAATGCCGGCTGTTTAAAAGACTCCTTTATTAATTCGGGAGAAGAGTATGTAAAGATGATGCATAGAGCTATGATATACGAATTGATTCCAGATGTGGAATATGAAGATGTGTTTCCAGAAGAGGATAAATAATGAAAGTTCAACCAGCGGGATACCGTGTATTGGTTAAACCAGATGCAGTTGAAGAGAAGAGTAAGGGCGGAATTATTATTGCAGATGCTAATACTAAGCGTAAAGAGCAGTCTGCACAGGTAATAGGAACGGTCCTTGCTATTGGAGCCGATTGTTGGGATAAGTTCTCATCGGCATGGGCAAAGGTAGGAGATAGAGTTCTATATCAACGATACTCTGGTATGTATATTCCGGACGGGAATGGTGGGTTTCGTACTGATATGCTCTTGTTGCAGGACTTAGATATCACAGCAGTAGTGACTGAGGAAGATAACAATGCCAGTAATTAAACTTACTGAAGAGCCTGAAACTAAGGCTACTGAAGTAGAGGAAAAAGAAAATAATGAAGATTCCCAAAGCGAAACACATGATGAAAGCTTTGAAGAAACAGAGGAGTCTGTCGCTAGATCGAAGGGCTGGGTTCCCAAGGAAGAATACAAAGGCAACAAGGAAGAGTGGATTGATGCGAAGGAATTTGTCGCACGAGGTCCGCTCTATGATGCCATCCACCAAGCCAACCGTAAAATCAAGAAGCTCACTGAGACCGTGGAATCCTTTAAAGAACACTATTCCAAAGTAGAGAATACTGCTAAGCAGAAAGCTATTGAACAGCTTCGTGCAGAACTAAAAGCAGCTTCGGAAGATCGTGATATTGAACGTGCTTTGGAAGTAAAGGATAAGATTACTGAATTAACACAAGAAGTAAAAACAGAAGCAAAAGAATCTGACAATGTTGTAGCTCCTGAATTTGAAACTTGGGTAGAAAAAAATCAGTGGTATGAAACTGATAAAGTTCTTAGACATGCTGCTAATGGTATTGGCTTTGAACTTCAAAAAGAACATCCTGATTGGTCTCCTAAGAAAATTTATACAGAAGTTGAGAGTCAGATAAAAGAAGCTTTTCCTCAGAAGTTTAATCAGGAACCAGAACGAAAAATGACTACCTCAGTTACTACTAGTACTAAGCGTACTACTCCTACTAAGAAAGGCAGTAAGACTCCTTCTGCTAAACAGTTACCAGATGATGCTAAAGTAAATTATCGTCGTCTTGTTAAATCAGATCGTAACCCTAGCGGGCTTTTAACCCATGAGCAGTTTATGAAAGACTATCTTGCCACAGGTGGCACCTTAATCGAGGAAGAATAAATGTCTAACGATAGAGTTCGAGAATCACGAGATCAGCAGCTTGCTGCTACACACCCACAGAGGGTTCCATTGCGCGATCAGATGCGAAACAAACTCACGGTTCCTAATCGTGATCCTAACTATGAGTACTATATTGCCAATGATGATGGCGATAATATTGCTCGCCTAAAGAGGGCTGGGTGGGAGATTGCACCTGAAACGATTGGCTTTGGTGATACTAATGAAAATACTTCACTTGGTTCTGGTTCGAGAGTCTCCGTGGGTGGAGGCGTGACCGGTGTCCTGCTTAGGATTCGTAAGGAATTTTATCAGGAAGATCGGGCGGCAGAAGAAGCCGAACGGGTTCGTCTTGAACGAACTATGTTAAGTAATAAAAACAGGAATGATGGACTTGAAGGAGAAATTGAAGTTGAAGTCAGACGTGGGCGTAAGCCTCGTACTGGTTAAGAGCACTTCAGTCTCAGAGTTCCTAAAGGAAATTTGTAATGGCTAATACGAGTCGTATTCGTGGTCTTGTCCCGGTAGGGACTCTGAGCGGATCGCCTTGGGCCAGTCATGTGCGTATGTACGCTGTGGCTGCTGCCAATCCTACTGCGATTTTTCGTGGTGATGCAGTTAAGTTAGTTCCCTCTGATACTGCTGGTACTTGGGGTGCAGAGACGATGCCTGCTGTTCGGGCTGCCGCTGCTGGTGATGCTCTGTTAGGTGTTTGCGTTGGTCCGTTAGTTAATCGTGCAATTAGTCAGACGGAAGCCCCGGGATATCTCCCAGCTTCTACTGCTGGTTTCATTTTGGTTGCTATCGGAACTGATGTTCTGTATGAAGTCCAAGACGATGCTTCGGCTACTATTGGTACTACCCACTTTGGCAATGTTGGTAATCTTGTTGCTGGTGCTGGTAGTGCTACTACTGGCGTGTCGGCCTATACTTTGAATGCTACTGATACCAATGCTAATACCAGTGGTCATCAGATGCTCTTAGTAAGTGCTGGTGCGAAGATTGATAATGATCCTACTGCAGTTTCAGCTAAGTGGATTGTTCGCATCAACAATAGCCAGATCAAGCTTGGTCAGTAATAAAGGAGATTAACAAATGATTATTAATCGTGGTGCATTTGGTAAGTCTCTCTGGCCCGGCATTAACGCTTGGTATGGTGAGGCTTACGCGGAGTATCCGGAAGAATGGAGTGCCCTCTTTGAACACGATACGTCTGACAAGGCGTTCGAGGAAGAAGTTGGTTACTCTGGCTTTGGGCTTGCTAGTCAGATTAATGAAGGTGAACCAGTTATTTATGATGATGCTATGCAGGGGTTTGTTACCCGGTATAACCACATCAAGTATGGTCTTGGCTTCGTTATCACTAGCGAAATGATTGATGATGATCAGTACATGATCGTTGCCAAGAAACGTGCTAAGGCTCTTGCTTTTAGTATGCGTCAGACCAAGGAAGTGATTGGTGCTAATGTATATAATCGTGCTTTTACCTCTGGCTATAATGGTGGTGATGGTACGATCCTCATTAATGCTTCGCATCCTAATGTGGCTGGTGGTACTTGGTCTAATCAGTTGGCTACTGCGTCCGATCTTTCTGAGGCTGCTCTTGAGCAGGCTGTAATTGATCTGATGCTGTTTACCAATGATCGTGGACTACGTATCTCGGTACATCCTAAGAAACTCGTTATTCCCCCGCAGCTTGTGTTTGAAGCACAGCGCATCCTTAAGTCTCCGATGCGTACTGCGACGGCGAATAATGATATTAATGCTCTGAAGAGTCAGGGGTATTTTGAAGAGATTGTGGTTAACCATTATCTAACTAATGCTACTGCTTGGTTTGTTCAGACGGATGTTCCTGATGGTATGAAGTACTTTGAACGTAAGGCAGATGAGTTTAAGGATGATTCGGACTTTGACTCTGATAACCTGAAGTATAAAGCTACTGCACGCTATAGCTTTGGTTGGACCGATCCGCGCGGCATTTATGGTTCGGCTGGTGTGTAATTAGAAGTTAAAACCTTCTAATGTTTTAAACTGGAAGGGGTGGTGTAAAAAGCCACCCCAACCTTATCTAAATAATAAGGAATGAACAATGGCAACTTATCCTACTCGTCCGGACCTTCTGGTACTTAAGTCTCAGAATCCGACTACTGGCAAGAAATTCAGCCTGATCTTTGATGATCTTGGCTCTCAGATTTTTATTCCCCCGAGTGAGTTTATGTATATTGGTGGCACTTGGACTGCCACTCGCGCTGCTCAGGGTGATGTGTATATGGCAAAAACTGCTGCGGCAAATACTACTTATCTGGTCGCATCTCTGCGTAGTCTTTATAAGACTACTATGCAAAACAATGCAATGTATAATCCTACGCAGGTTGCAGACCGTGGTGCGAAGATTAAGTCCGTAGATATAGTTTATAGTATTGGTACTCTAGCCCTTACTTCTCAAGCTGCTACCTTCAATAAAGTAGCATATGCAAATAATGTGGCTAATGCTGTTACAGCCCATGGCGGGTCTGTGACAGGAACTCTTGCTACGGCAACTCAGGCTAATCCCTATGTCTCTACTCTGACTCTTGGTACTCAGGGATTTGATATGACCTCAGATGCAGATATTCGTATTGAAATCGCAGTTGTTGCTCAGGCTACTTCAGTCTATAACTTCTATGGAATGTTTGTTAATCTAGATCAGAACAGTCTGTAAGGAGTAGTCTATGGCTAATACTGTAACCGTAACTACAATCCAGAATTCACAAAAGTTTGCTATCTTGCATTTATATATTGCAGGAGATGGTACTGGAGAAGTTACTAACTCTACGGTGTATAATTTTTCTACAGATACATATGCTCCTTCGGCAGCTAAGAGTTTATGGATAGAGCAAATCTGGGCTGCTACAGATGCATTTAGTGTAAGTGTGATATGGGATGGAGCTACTCCATTTCAGGCATGGGGGCAGGGAAATAACTTTACTACTCATGCCGCCGATTTCTCTAATTTTGGAGGTATTCCAAATAAGGCAACTACTCCTAATGGTAATCTTACTGTAACCACTACAGGATTGGGTGCTGGTGAACATCTATTTATGATAGTAAAGATTCGTAAGTCATAATGAAAAAAACTTTCGCACGACCGTATGATTGGAATGTGATCTGCATGATTTGCAGAGAACGTATCAAGGCATCTGAATCTGTGCGTAGATGGGATGGACTTATTGTAGGAGCTAATCATGCGGGCTGTTTTGAGTATCGTAGCCCGCTTGATATGCCTGCTCCTCCATTAAGAGACCAACGTCCCTTGCCCTTTACCAGTCCTAGAGCAGCAGATACGCATACTCTACAAGGATCAAGTTCTACTATTTCAGTAGGAGTATCTCCATTTACATATACTATTGGTAGTTCTCCTGAACAAATAACATTTACAGGAACAATTACGCAAATGACAGTTAATGGACAAGTAGTGCCTTCTCCTACTGCTGCCGGTGATGACCAATCAAAAGTGCAATATGCACCAAATACTGTACTAGTTATAACTTATACCGGAACACTTTCAATGAACACTATAGTAATTACAGGACATAGTAATACTAGTGCGAGTCTATAATAATGGCACTTTCTAATACAGTTATCTTTACTGAAACAAGGGATCAACTTATTACTGATGCCCTACTTGATGTAGGTGCTGTTGGTTTAGGACAAGCTATTGATGCCGATCTTATCAGTGCTGCTGCACGTAAACTTAATATGATGCTTAAAGCATGGCAAGCTGATGGACTTAATCTTTGGAAAATAAGAGAGACTACATTATTCCTTCAGCGGGCACAGAACTATTATCAACTTGGTCCCACAAGTACAGATAACATAACAGTAGATCGTCCTATCTATAAGTCTATAACTACAGCAGCATTAGCAATCAACACTACTACTATTCCCGTAGTAACTAATCTAGCTCAGACTAATCCTTCCTTCTCTGCTCTTAAAATAGGGGATAAGGTAGGAATTGAATTATCAGATCATTCAATGCAATGGACTACTGTTTCTACACTACCAGATGGAATTAGTTTTACGATTCCTGCTCCAGGATTAACTCAAGCAACTCTTAGTGGAGCAACAGTATATGCCTACACAAATGGAACTAATCGTCCTCTTGCAGTCTGGGATTTAATGCGTAGAGATAAATCTGATAATGATGTTCCAGTATTACATATATCTCGTAATGAGATGTATACTTTTGGTAAAAAGACTACATTAGGCACACCCACAAACTTTTACTTTAATCCTTCAATAGTACAGGGCACTGGAAGTTCAATGGCAGAGCAGGCTGCTGGTAGTCAGAATGCAGAACTATGGACATATGTCTCTCCCAGTACTGCTACAGATAGATTAGTATTTAACGCCCAGTATCCAGTCATGGACATGACTGCTGCTAACATGGACTTTGATTGTCCGCAAGAATGGTTACTAGGAATCCAAACTAATCTTTCTGTTTTATTAGGTCCAGGACAAGCTATTACTATGGAACAATTCCAGATACTTAAAGGCATTGCTAAAGAAGAAAAAGATCGTGTAATGTCTTGGGACAGGGAAAATACCTCTATGTTCTTACAACCACAACGCCGGTTTCCGGGATAAATTATGGCAACGATTGCTTTCATTAGCTCACTTGAGCCGGTACTTAAAAATGATGGGACAGTTAATGCATCTGGTACAGTAGAGTTCTATGTTGCTGGTACTGCATTTGCTTCTCCTTTAGCAGTATATACGGATTCATCTTTAAGTACTTCAGCCGGATCAATTATTACCTTATCTTCTGCTGGTACTTTTCAATGTTACGTAGGAAGTAATGCTGATATTAAGATTAAAGATTCTACTGGAAGTTTAGTAAGAAGTGTTTTAAATATTAATCCAGCAACTACTGCATCTGCATCAGATGCTAATTTACTTACTAATGGAAGTTTTGAAACTATAGTAGGATCAAACAGTCCTAGTAACTGGACACTTTTTGAATATGTAGTTGGAGCAAACACGGTAGATACTACTGTAGAAACTCATGGAACTAATTCCATGAAATTTACTTCAACTGGTGCTGGAGGAGGCTCAGTAACATCTACTCTTTTTACAAGCAATCCTTTAGTCCCATTAATAACTTCTTTTTCTTTAAAAAGTACAATTGCAACAGTTCGTAATATAGTTGTTCTTAATTGGTATGATAAATCTCAAGCATTGTTATCTACTACAACTCTATATGATGACACTGTTACTAATCCTACTAGTTGGACCATAAAGACGTATGTAACAACTCCTCCTGCTAATGCAGTTTGGTGCGCTATAAAAGCTACAGGTTGTGATCCCGCATCAGCAATTGCAGGATCAACTTGGTTTGATGATTTTAGAGTCAATGAATTGTCTATTGTAAATGCAGCAATGACATTTAATAGTACAATTACTTTCGTTACAAGCCCTATTGTACCAACTCTTTCTCCAGGAGATAATACTAATAAAGCAGCATCAACTGCTTTTGTAACTGCCGTAGCTCCTGCAAGTCTTGCCTCAGCAAGTAAACTATTCAATTATCAAAATTTTAAATAATTCATCTTATGACTACTAATATTAATACGTCTCCAGTATTTACAAAGAATGGAATAATTCTTCCTGGTAAAACTATATCTGCTGCTAATACTGCAAAAGACGGAACAGGAACAGTTATAACAATTTTTGATCCTTCAGTTACGGCTAGTACATTAACTTCCTCTGGAACTACTGCAACATTTATTTCTACTGTTCCACATAATTTTGTTAATGGAGATACTGTACTTATTGTAGGAGCTTCTACAGCAGGTTATAATGGAATTCAAACTATTACTAGTACAGGAGCATTGTCTTTTACTTATACAGTTGCTTCTGGATTAGCTACTCCAGATGCCGGTGCTGCTGTAGCACATCCTATGAATGGTACTAGGATTAGTAAGGTTGTATGGCAACCTATTGGAACTAATGTTGCTAGTGTAGGACGAGTATTTCTTAATAACGGACAGGCTAATAGTTCTGCTACTAATAATGTATACTTAGCAGATATAACTCTTCCTGTATCAACTCTATCTGAAGTAGCAAGTATGTCTCAAAGTATCCTTACTCTTGAATTAGTGGTTCCTCCATTTCATAAGTTAAATACTACATTAGGAACTGCTGTCGCCGCAGGGTATGCTGTATATGCTGTAGCTGGAGCATACTAATGATTCCAACTCCTTTTGGATTTTCTTCTACTACATATAATCCAGGAATGGTATTATTATCTACTAAAACAGGAACATCAGCTACTTCTATAATTTTTGGCGCGTCTGACTTTGATTGGACGGTCTACGATGAGTATGAATTTCATATTCTGAACCTATTTACTTCAGCAAGTGGCAACCTTATTGACTGCGTAGTGAGTGAGGATGGGGGAATGACATTTAAAACGGCAGCCAACTACAACTCAGAATACTCAGGCCAGGATATCGGCGGCAATTCTCTTACTGGTACTTCTGGCTCCGCGAACTACCTACGACTCTCGTCTGGTGTGGTCGGAGGCAGCCCAGTCAATACTCACCCATATCACTGCACGCTGAGACTGATGGCTCCTACAGACACGGGGCATCCAAAGCAGTTTCGCTTCGATGCAACTTACGTCAATAACATTGTTTCTCAACTCGGAAGCATTCGTGGCTCTGGCTGGTGGAACGGAGACACTAACCCTATTAATGGAATTCGTTTTGAGATTGCGGCAGGAACATTAAATATCACTGCGACTATTCGTGCTTATGGTTATAGTATAAAATAAAATGCCAAGAGAAAAAGTAATTCTTCCATTATACTCAGGTGCATATAAGTCTGACTCTCCTTGGTTAAGTAGTTTTGGGTGTCTTAATATGTATCCAGAACCAATTAAAGGAGAAGGAGGCTCTTCTTTAGAACTCTTAGGTACAAGAGGATTAGCATTTAATAGTGCTAAGGAAGGACAAACTATGTATGGTTCTTCTGGAGAATTAGCATTAATTGGAACTCCAGGAACTAAACTAATGTTCTCTGTAGGAAATGGACCACATAGAGGAAGTTTAGTTCATATTGGTAATAACTACATAGTGTCAGGCAATCAACTTGTACAACTATCTACTACATATCAGCAGACAGTAGTTGGAACTCTAAGTACCTATACGGGAGCAGTATCTATGTCTAGTAATGGGTCACAGGGAAATCAGTTGACTATTACTGACGGAACTAGCTTATATGTATATAATAGTTCTACCAATATATTTAGTACTATTACTACTAATGTTCTGGCAAATCCCACACAAACTGTATTCATGGAAGGATATACTATTGTAGTGGCAGCGAATACAAATCAGTGGCAGATTTCTAACTTCTACGATAGTTCGACTTATCCTGCACTTATGACTGCTGCGGCTGAGTTTGATCCCGGCAATATAAAGGCAGTAGCAAAGATTAACAGGCAGTTAGTACTTCTCGGGGAGTATGTCACTGAGATTTGGTATGATAGTGGAAATGACTTTCCTTTCGACCATGTTCCTAATGGACTTATAGAACAAGGAATTCTTGCTCCTTTCTCTGTAGTAAACGTAGGAGAAAACACTCTTATATGGCTTGCACAAAATAAATTTGGACAAGCGCAAGTAATGTTAATGCAAGGATTTCAAGCAACTAATATTGCTCCAAGAACAATTATGTCTTTATGGAGAACATACATTAAGCTCAGTGATGCAATTGCGTTTGTGTATCAAGAACATGGACATACCTTTTATCAATTAACTTTTCCTTCTGCTAATAAAACATGGGTATATGATGTGTCAACAGGGATGTGGCATGAACGAGCTTCGTATGATTCTGCTTTAGTTTTAGGTAGGCATCGCGCAAGTACTTACTCCTTTTTTAATAATCTCCACTTGATAGGGGATTATAATAATGGAAATATGTATCAATTAGATATGGATACATATACAGATAATTCTCAACCTATTTTACGTACACTTATTACTTATCATATTACTGATAAACGTGAACAAACTAGACATAATTATTTAGAGTTAGAAGGAGAATCTGGAGTAGGACTACTCACTGGTCAAGGAAGTGCTCCAGTAATCCAACTTGAAGTCTCAGATGATGGAGGGCACACTTATACTAATGCTCGTTCAGTTGCATATGGAATTCAAGGAGCATACCAACGAGTAGCAAGATGGCCTTGGTTAGGAAAGACTCGTAATAGAGTATATCGTCTTAGTATGAGCGATCCTATCAAGTGGAGATTAATGCGACTAATCCTTGATTACTCTGAGGGATTACATTAATGGCCACTCCTACTGGTGGCACCTTTGACATTCAGGCATTGCCTGATCTTCCTCCCGGAAGTAAGTGGGAAGATAACGCAGTACAGATGTGGGTAAACTTAGTTAATCGTACTGTGCGTAAGATATTTATGGCACATGCTGTAATTACTCCCGCAGCCTTTTCTACACAAACATCAGACCAGACTTTTACAGTAAATGGTTTAATTGCCAGTATGCATGTATGGATAACTCCTCCAGACTTAGCAGCAGGAGTGTTTATTGGATACGCAAACTGTCCAGCAGACAATACTTTAAAGATTCGATTTGTAAATCTGACAGGAGGAGCAGTTACTCCTACATCAGGAACGTATCACACTACGGGCATTGCTCACTAAGGTAATTTATGGGAAATCCTTTTTCTAATTGGGGCGGTGGAGCAAAACAGGGCTTCATTCAAATGGTTGCTGGTCCCGGACTAAGAGCAACTAAACAAGGATACGGTGCCGGTCTTCAGGCCATTGAGGCTGGATATCCACAAGAACAGCAATACCTATCTGACGCACTTAGTCAGATTCAGAGTACCATGCAGCCTTATACTCAAATGGGTACCCAGGCTACACAGAATCTTTCAGCACTCGAATCCGATCCTAGCTCAATCACCAAGACTCCTTATTATCAGTTTCAGTCAGGAGAAGGTATGCGTCTTCTTCAGCAACAGCAAGCTGCTAAGGGTAAATATTTTTCAGGAGAAACTCTTAAAGCTATTGAGCAGTATGGGCAAGGATTAGCCTCTACTTCTTATGGACAAGAGTTTGCACGTCAGCAATCACTAGCCCAGATGGGCCAAGGCGCTGCTCAATTTGTTGGTGGAGCACAGGCAGGAATTGGAGAAGCACAGTCCAAGCTTGCTACTAATCAAGCAGAAGACATTACCTCTCTCTGGGTTAATCGTGGACGTGATCTTACAGCTACTTGGAACTGGGCCGGTCCAACTTCTGTGCAGATGGGCCAAGGTATTTCTAATATTATGAAACAGTGGATGGGCCCCGGCGGTGGCGGCGGTGGAGGTGGCGGCGGTGGAGGTGGCGGCGGTGGAGGTGGTATGGGCCCCGGCAGTGTCGGTGGTATGGGAGGAATGGGAGGATAAATAATGCCTATTCAGATTTTTCCACAAATGCAGTTCCCTTCTAATGTATCCTCTGCTGGATATATGGAACAAGCACATGCTGATATGTTTGAAGCAGAAGCTAATAGGATTCGCCAGCAGACAAGAACAATGCAGCGCATTGATAATGCTGGTCTACAAGCCACTGCTGATGCTGCTAGACAGGGCAAAGCAAATGATGTAGATGCTATTATGCAGAATGTCATTCCTCGCATTGCAACTATTGATCCAGAACGTGCTGCAACAATAGAGAAAGGATACTATGACGCAAAGCAGCATCAAATGGATTATCAAACATCCCAAGTAAATCATCATATGACCAATCAGCTTATGGGCATGCAATTAATTGATTCTGGAGATGTGCAGAACGGATTGAAAATTCTTAATCAGTTTGCTCCTCCGGGACAAGGGATTAAAGAAATGACTCCCGTAGGTAATGGAAAGTTTAGAGAAACTATGGAAGATGGCACTAGTCAAATTATAGATTCTAACAAAACTATTACTGCTCTTACAGATGCCAAGACACAGTTTAATGCAATGCAAGATATGCTTCGTGTAAAGATAAGACTACAGAAAGAGTTTGGCCCACAAGCTGTTGGTGCCGGAGAAGTAGTTGCTCCTGATGGAACTCGTTATAAGACTAGTGATCTTCTGCACGCATACTCATTGGCTAACTCTAAAACTCTTGGGCAGATTGCTACTCTTCAAGCTGATCCTACTAAGGCTATGATTATGAAATCTACACCAGAAGGGAAAGCACAATATGATCAACTTATGCAGGATGCTGCTAATCTTAAAGACCCTGAGAAGTGGGTTAAAGAACATTTTAAGGTAGATATCACTGGAGGCGGTGCTTCCAGAACTGTTCCTGGGCCTATTGTTGGTGGAAAGAAAGGCACAGTGGTAGCTAAGACTCCTGAGGAAATCAGACAATCAGATCAAAAAGAAATGGTAGAAAGCCGTGGGTATACATACAATCCAGATGTAGAATATCGTTTGGATGAGAATGGCAAACTTCAATTCCGTAATAAAGAATAATGGCTACAGCACAAAGTACTACAAAACGTGAATGGCAAGATATGCCTACTCCTACTAAGCAAATTAGAGGAGCAGATGAAGGATGGCAGTATCTTGAAAACCCACATGCTGCTAGTGAGTATACTCAACCACAACCTCTTCATCCTGATATTCCTAGTGAGCCTAGTGCAAAAGGAGACTTAGGAGAGGCATTTAAACAGACTGCTAAAGGAGTTATAGGTGCTGCTGAAGCTACTGCTGGAATGGCTTCTAGTTTCTTTGGTGCACTACCCGCTGCCGCTGCTGGATTATATCAGGCAATTAAGGATAAGAAAGTAGAATCTTATCCAGAGGCTTTTAAGTTTGTACAACAGTACTATACGTATGAACCTAAATCTGCTGAGGGAAAAGCAATTCAAGAAGTTGTCGGAAATCTATTTCAAAAGTATTCTAATTTAGTAGAGAAAGGAATTGTTGAGCCTAACATTGAGCATGGTAATGTATTAGCTGCTGCTATTGGAAAGACTTCTGCGGAAGCACTGCCCTTACTGTTACCTGCTGCAATGGGGGGTAAAGCAATATCCAAGGGTAAAGAGGTTCCGTCTCCTGCTGGGGAAGTTCCTCCGACTACTGGAGGAATACCTCCAAGTAAGCCTTTAAGTCCGCTGGAAGGGCAACCAATTTCTCAAGATGGAGTATTAATGCCTAGACAGGAACAGATTCCTGCACAGCAAGGAGCTATTGAAAAAGCCCCAATAGAAGGACAAGTAGTACGTCCTGAACTTCCTCCTCCTACTTCTGCATTGCCAGAAGCACAAGAAGTTACTCCGGGAAGCTTACCGGCTCCTCCTAAGGATTCTCCTGCACCTACAGTAAATGATACTACTGGGGCAGTAAGTTCTCTAACTCAAGCTAGAGCAGAAAAGGACGCTGTAGCACACTTCTATAATGATTCAGAAATAGAGCACATTACTCTACAAGGAGGAGTAGAAGAGCAACTAAAGTCTAATACTCAGTTTGAACAACAGACTAGTGCAAAGATTTTAAACTTTGTTCCTCGCAACCAACAAGGTGCTCTTGATCCTACAATCTTTAAAGATGTGTGGGATAAAACTATGTCTACTATTGGTAGAGGTATGCAAGCTCTTTCAGAGAGCGGAGTCTCAAGGGGAATTAAGCAAGTAATGAACCCGGTAGAGAACATGCCCCCACTAGTTGCTGCTGCAATGAAACAGACTGCTAATGAAGGACGTGCTATTGAATATAGTCGTTCTTTCTTCAAGAAAGGAGCAGACCAGTTCTCTAAAGATGCACAAGACAAAATGGGATTAGCTAGGGAAAATCCTCAAGTTGCAAACACTCTTAATCCAGAAGAGAAAGCATTTACGGACGCATTCTGGAATTATCATAGTGCTGTGGCTGATGCTGCGTTTCAGAAAGGAATTATTAAAACAAATGATCTTAACTGGTTTCCTCATCTAGTCAAAGATTATTATGCAAAACGAACTGCCGGTGCTGGAGGTGGATTTCGTACTACTGTTGGAAGTGCTGTTAGACGTAAATGGACAGGTACTATCGAAGAAGTAGAAGCTAAGTCTGGACTAGAGCGTATTCATAGTATTCAGGCTGCCATTGATGTTACACATGATCTAGCTCACGCTGTTCGCGGACGCAATATTATTGACTATGTGCGTGATATGGTAAACACTGATGGAGATATGCATGTAGGCTATCCAGGTGAAGATGTTCCTAATGGCGTGCCGCTGACTATTCCGGGAGCTACAGAAAGAACTTTCTTTACAGAACGATCTATTAATTATCAGGGACAAAAATATCCTATCAAAAATGGCTATGTAAATATTAATAATGTAGATCATATGGTTGATATGGAATCTGGAAAAGCTTTCATTGATGGAAAGCAGTATACTGTTCAGTCTCGTAATATGGTTAAGACACAATTCATTAAGGTTCATCCAGAGATTAAAGCAGCTATGGATGTACTTGCTGGTGCAGATAATCCTAATGTCTTCTATAAAGGAATGTTAGGATTTAAAGTTCTACAAGTACGATTAAAGATGCTTAATCCTATCTTCCATCATATTACAGTTGCTCCTAAAGTAATGTTAACTCTTCCTTTTGGAGGATTAAGTCCTAAGGTCTGGTGGCACCCAGAGAATCTATATGGCCCAGAATTATATAACGCTATGTCTACTGGGCAGCGTGCTGCTCTACATACTCCATTTGGAATGTATGTTGCAGGATCAGTGTTGAGAAATGATCGTGCTACTGTAATGGAAGCTATGAGAGATAATCTTGTAGTTCCTGGAGAGTACGGACACCATATGGATGTATATGGAGTAGAACGTCCTCCTGAAATAACTAAAACATGGATGCAAAATACTCTAAATAATATGGCCCCTGCTCTTGAGCTTGGTGATAAAATGCAAGCGCTAAATAGGTTCTGGAGCTATGATGTACTTTGGAAACAAATTGGTAATGCAGGACTTGGAGTATGGAAAGCTTTAAAGACCTCTAAGACAAAAGAACTTGTAGATAGTTTTGCAAAGAAGAATGGACGCGATCCTACTGCTGAAGAGTATGCAACTCTAAGCGATGCTGCTGGAAAGTTTGCAGGACATACAGCAACACTAGCTACTAGTATGCTTGGTAGGGAAGATTTTGGAAATGCTTACAGGCGTAACCTAGACACCTTCCTATTCTCTCGTCAAAATACTATGTCTAATATTCGCATGCTTAAGATGGGTATGGGTCTAATGCCTAAATTCTTACAAGGACAATTAGCAGGAGTAGCTGAAAGTTTGGGTAAAGGAACAGCAGTTAAACTAGGAATTGGATTTGCGTCATTAATGATTCTAAAAGATATCTTCTTGACTCAAGGATTAGGCAATATAGTAAACTATGCAACCACTGCACACTATAATATTCCTGATAAGAGTGGAAAGTATGGCGGCCATTTTATGAGTGGAAATGATGAAGGAAAAGATGATTATATTTCATTATATACTGACTCACAAGGGGCTGTAGTTTATATGAACTCTCCGTTCCGCTCAGCCAGAGATATCACAAGATTCGTAACTCATCCTATTAAAGAGATTGGAGATAAACTTAATCCGACTATCTCATGGGGAAGAGGAATGATTACTGGAACAGACTGGACTGGAAAGTCTTTCTTAACTCCAGGAGGAACTCCTGCTCAACATATCTTAGACTATCTTGAGTGGTCTGGAAAAGAAATCTCGGGATACGAAAAGTATTATGGAAGTATTTCTCCAGATAAAAATCATTCCTATAGAGTATTACAGAACTTTGGATTGCAGCCTAGTCGTGGAACTATTGGTGGTCCTCCTATGAGTTCTCTTATGAAACAAAAAGCAGATCAAACTTCTGAGAAGGAGTATTATTTAAATACAGCTAATCAATTGCTGTCACAAGGAAAGCAGGAAGAGGGAGTAAAAGTTTTGATGGATCATAACCTATTCTCTGAACTAACGCCATATTTTATTAAAGCTAATAATCCTGCACTTGGAAATCTCATTCATCTGAGACTGGAGACAATGCTTAAGAGTGCTCGCACACCCGAAGAGCGTGAACAGATAATGAAAGAAATGAATGCGATACAGTATGGGACTAAGTAAAATGATAAGCAATATGCCCCAAGGTGTCCGAACAGGAGCGGACGTAGGAGTAGCAGCAACAGTAATTGTAGGATGGTTAGGAGTACTTCAGCCATGGCTTACTGCTCTTGCTACCATCCTGGCAGCAGTATGGACTGGACTTCAGTTATATGATCGTCATCAGAGAAATACACATGCAAAGCGGAATACTTCTAAGAGAAAAGGAACTAAATCCAGACGGAACATTCGGTAAGTTAGTTATAGGAACATTTACCTGTGCTACTGTAGAACGTCCTTGGCTAGATAATCAGAATGATATTTCTTGTATTCCTGAAGGAACTTACTTCTGTAAACTTCTTCCTGCAACAACTAACATAGCCGCAGGTATGACAGTAGCTTATCAGTTAATGGAAGTTCCAGATCGAACCTTTGTAGAAATGCATGTAGCAAACTTTCCAAAAGATGTTAAAGGATGTATTGGACTTGGTAAATATATAGCTGAGGATTCAGATGGAAATAGAATGGTTACGCATTCTATTGATACAGTGAAAGCCTTCTATTCGTACATGCAAGGTCAATCGTTTACATTAGAAATTAGGAGAGGATAATGAGTTGGGTTAGTGCAGTATGGAGTGGAGTAAAGGTATTGTTTGGAGTTGGTACTGGAACTGACGGAGGTCAAGGGAAAGATATTGTACAGGAGACTGCTGATATCTATTCTAACTATCATCCTGGAGTTAAGGATGCTCACGACATGGTTGCAGAGGACGCTAAACAATCAGAACAGAATGTTAATGATGCTAGAGCTATGCAAGGACCGCAGGGAGGAGTAAGTGCATTTGACGTGTTCGTCAATGGATTGAATCGTCTTCCACGTCCACTATTCTCTTTATGGGCATTTGGAACATTAGTAGCGGCTACTTTCGGACTTATATCTTCAACAGGATTTCAGAATCTTGATCCATTCTCACAGAAACTAATTCTGACTATTGTAGAATTCTTCTTTGGTATCCGTGTTGTAAGTCAGGACGTACCGGCACTTATTAAAACTTTACGGAATAAGTAATATGCCAGTAGCAATGGAAAGGAAACTAAAGGCCCAAGCCCGCAAGAAACATCTTAAAGGAAAGCGAGCAAGGGCCTATGTCTACGGTACTATGCGCAAGACTGGATGGAAACCTTCTAAGAAGAAGCGTTAAGATTCATAAATCCATAAGTACAGAAAATATATCCTAAAGTAGAAAGTCTCCAACCCAGTCTATAATA
>Ga0153916_10000173_pt1 | contig 39671 bp, 20 predicted proteins | sample Opewatmetagenome_FD_109642 | JGI IMG/M metagenome (GOLD analysis project Ga0153916, IMG submission 109642) | Freshwater wetland microbial communities from Ohio, USA - Open water 3 Core 3 Depth 4 metaG | ecosystem: Environmental > Aquatic > Freshwater > Wetlands | place: USA: Ohio, Lake Erie...
AGAACGCTTGCGGAATGGCAACTGTCGCCCCCGGAATCGGTGCTTGCGAAGGATAAGTTGTCACAGTACCACGGATTCCGCCATACGCCAAGTTCTCCAGGTTGGTGAACAGGTAAGACCTACCATCCTGCAAATGAGCCGCCCCAGGAGCGTACCCATCTGGCAGACCTTCATGATATGTAACTTCCAAACCATCAGTTTGGGTATGATTCTCAATACCCACTGTTGCGTATCCATTGTCAAGCTGATTGCCCATAATATTTGTTACAGTAAGGTACTGGAATTTAATCATACCGTCTCCAGTTCGGGTATGCCATATTGAAGGGTCATACAGAATGATTTCAAAAGTCTGCACAGGAACGGTATCTAATCGGTTTCTTACACGTGACCATTCGATAACTAAATACCTCTCCTCTTCATTGAAGTACCAACACACATGACCATAATTGTACGGCGGATTGACATTGACTCCAACAACCAAATCGTCCCAGAGCGCCGCCAGCATAGCATTCGGACCTAAGGGACCTGGAATTCGGTAATTTCGAAAGTCTGCAAACTGGGTTTGGTCTCCCAACGCCGCCCAGCCATTGGAACAAATGGTTATACCATTTGCGCCTGCTTCGTAATCAACCCCGTACATTCGAAAATCAAAGGGCAGAGGAGCTGCAATAGATTCATCCAGGTCTTCGTCAAAATCTTCTAAATCGAGGTGATTTCCTGGACCACCAAAACCGGGGTCGATTTCGACCCAATTGTATTGACCGTACTGAACCTTAACATCATATCTTGGCTCTTCTTCTGAATTGTCATAGCAATAATAACCATAGGTATCTGGTCCGGTGGGGTCCTGCAAAGTGGGTGAACCAACCTGGGCAACAAAGGTGACCGTATCGCGAAATTGTGGTTGGGCATTTCCCTTTAGAGCGAGAATAAAAGCAACGGGATGCCCGGGAAAGGTTTCCAGGGGATTGCATTCAAGAACAAAACGATCTCCATCATTATTAGCCAGTTGGTCCACTCCAATGTCACCAAACCAACCGTAGTTATCAATGATTCTGATTCGAGGGTCTGATGTGATTAGTTTACCTTGGGTTCCAATGAATTCCCTACTTCCGACGTTTTTGATGGATACGACAAGTTCTGTGCCTGCCCAAGGGTAATTATTGCCTCCCGGGAATTGAATGAATTCAAACTGGGCACGACCCGATACGATAGTCAGAGGTACTATGGAGGTATCACCCACAGCATTTTGCTGACATTTGATTCTTAATAATAAAGGAGTCAAAACCTGGTCTTGAGCACATCGTGATATTTCGACACGAAAGCTGCCCGCAAATGTCGCTGACTGTCCAGGAGCGATGGCATTGGGATATGACAAGTCACCAGATAACACGGTAGCAAGCGTCTTATTATAACTCCAAAGATTAGCTTTTACTACGGTAGCCGTTGTCGAGGATCCATAATTGTGAATCCGGATTTGCAAGTCCACAGTTTCACCAGGATTCAATACCCCATCACCATTACCGGAGGTGCCGCCCTGGTTGTCATCGTCAATCAGCACTGTCTGCTCATATCCCAAGTAGAGGGTCTGCACGTCCACGCTGATATAAGCCCGATAAGGTTTAAAACCGGTTTTGGATACTGTCAGCGAGTCAATTCCCACTGTCAGTGGATCTGTAGGCATGTGTAGATAGCCTGATTCATCAGTTAAGACTCGGGTCCAGGTCTCGGTGCCTTTCATTAGGCACACCAGCGCATCCGCGACGGGATTTCCCTGGGCATCTTTGACCAAAATCGGGATATTGTTTCTTCCAAGAGGAATCGAAGTGGGATGTTCTACATCGAAAAGTTGGGGAGTGGCATTCCAGATTTTTATTCCCGGGTCACCCATCAAAGTCAACCTATATATTTGTTGATCTTGACCTGGGATGGGGTAACGATCGCCACAAATACGAAAACACTGAAATTTGGCTTCCATTACCGCTATTCCGGGTTCAGGGGAGTTATTGACAAAAAAACTATATGCCATCCCAGCGGTTATAATATTATTGGAATATACGTACGTGCCAGAAGTCATACCTACAGATGCTACTGCACCACGGGGGTTTAATACACTTCCAGCCAGAAGCCAATGAACACATATGTCACTTGGTGAACCATTAAATACACATGTATAGCAAGTGATCTCACTCACAAAAGGCAATTGACAATGATTATTAAGATCGTCTATTGCGGTTACAGGATAAAGACTATAAGCCTCCCCGTTGCTGATGGGACGCCAGAAGAAAAAGGATCGACCCGTGTCTATTTGCTCATTAATCCAATGTGCTACACTGAAAGCAGGGGGATATTCAGCATAGTTTATGTTGGAAAATCCCTGTTCTGCCATTTGTTGCTCTATATATCTCATGGTATATCTGTTTGAAATCATTCCCCCTGGTCGGTATATGCCAATTCCTGCTAAAAGCGTACTTGAGGAAAACCATTCATTTTGGGACATATAGGGGTCCTTCTCATAGTTAATGGTCTTGCTTCTTACTACTCGAAGTTCATTTGTGGAGCTTACAGGCCACCGACCTATGGCAACGTCGCCGAGAATATCATTACCTACAAGCATAGTGAATGTATGGTCAGTAGCATGTCCTGGTAAATTCGGGATTTGAAAGGTTGGAACATTATAAGCTCCTGTGGCTACCGGACTCCCTACTAATAGCACGTATTCCAAAGGGGGGTCTGAAGTGTTGTAGAGGTTTAGAATGATATTCTTTATTCCATTTGCGTTAGACCAGTCTGTCCTGACCACCGTAGGGATTCCCTGTTGAAGTTTCCAATTAACAAATATTTGAACCTCCTGCAATATAGTTGTATTGTCTCCACATATAATCAAATAGGTTCCCGGTAGTTGGAGCTCTTCCTGGTCGAGCCCTAAGTACTCGAAATTCTCTAACTGCCGGTACATGGGCATGAATAGCTTACTGGGATGGGGGAAAGACCTGGTTTTTTCGTTGACACCAGGACCGGGGGTGGGTTCGATTTGGACTTCAATGTTATGGTAGGTGCGAATGACACCGGTAGCAGGATTATATTGTACCGGACAGACGGAGACCGTCACTAACCGGACGTCACGCATTACCGCTGGTTCTCCCAGCTTGACAATTTCTTCCGGATACCATTTATCCTGATTATAGAAGTCGCGATTCCATAGGAGCGGACTCGGCACATCGGGGTCTGCATCTATTCCTTGGGAAGGATATAGCTTGTTCTCATTCTGCTCGGTATATTCCGCCGCCAAAATCCTAAGTTGCACCTTACCCCGATCCGGAATACCGATTACCCGGTTCACCACTGGAAGAGATGGTAATCCGGAATCCAAGGTTTGGCTTTCCCCCTCAATCCAGAGGTCGGTGAAGTGTTCATCACCGATGGCGACCTCTTCCCGGGAGATTCGAGGATTGGTGAATTCCAAGCGGGTGCAGCCCCGATAAGGAGAAGTGGTGGCAACCGTGATGTCACCACCGGTGGGACTGGGTTCATGAAAGCCGGTGGAAGAATAACCCAACACGGGAGGAAGTAGAAGCAGGATCATGCCGAGACGGATAGCGAACCGAACGAAGGGTTGCATGATTTCCTCCTTGCGCTACTGACAAAGTCAAGTGGCTGGATGTCCTGAACCGTCGGAGATATTAGCAAACAAAGGGGTTCGGTGTAGCATGCCCCCCAAGGTTCTACCTGTTTCAAATCCGGTGAAGATGCTACCTTTTAGATACTCCTATGTTCTCTATTTTAGCAGTACCATCTTATGGGTTTGGGTGAAGACGCCAGCTTCCAAGCGGTAGAAATAGATGCCGGATGAGAAGGAGGTGGCGTCAAACATCGCACGATGAGTGCCGGCTTCCTGAGGTTCATCGACTAAGGTCGCAACTTTCTGACCCAACACGTTGTACACGGTCAACGTCACATGAGCTGTTTCGCGGATGCTGTAGGGGATAACCGTTACCGGATTAAACGGATTGGGGTAGTTTTGACCTAAGGAATATTCCAGAGGTGCAGGTGGCTCTTCAAATTCGGCGCTGGAGACAGATTCCAGAGTCGTGAACAGGTATGCCCTGCCGGACTCCAGGGGAGCAGCGCCGGGAGAATAGGTGTTCCAGTAGGTGAGCTCGAGACCGACGGTCTGAGTGTGATCTTCGATGCCGACTGTGCCGTAATCATTCTCATCGTAGCCTCCTACAACATTGTTTATAGTCCGATATTGGTATTTAACAAGTCCGTCGCCGGAGGGAGTCGGCCACACATTCGGATCATATAGAATGATCTCAAAGGTCTCGGGATATAAATTATAAAGGGTCGCGACCCGTGACCATTCGATGATGAGATAACCTTCGGTCCCATCATAATACCAACATACATATCCGGAACTGGTCACCAGCTCATCCCAGAACGCGGCTAACATGGCATCCGGACCTTCTGCGCCTGGAATCCTCCAGTTGCGGGCATTTACAAATCCAGCCTGGCTTCCCAATGCCGCCCATCCATTGGAACAGATTGTGATGCTATCATAGTCCACTCCATACATCCGGAAGGTAAATGGCAATTCCTGGACTGCATTATCATCTTCATTTTCAGCATTATCCACTATCGGAAGGTGCTCACCCAGACCACCATAATCAGGATCGATCTCGGTCCAATGATATTCCGGGGCTTGCACGTAACCGGTATCCCCATTGTCAAAGCAATAGTAACCATAAGCGTCCGGTCCGGTGGGATCCCACACCCGTTGGAGCCCAACCTCGAAGGAAACATAGATGGTGTCGCAGAATCCGTCAGCGCCGCTTAGAGCCAAGCCGATAGTGGTGGGGTGACCGGGGATAGTGGTGGAAGCCGCGGTGATCTCAAAAGGATCGCCCAAATTGGAAACAGTATCGCCGACTGCCACCGAACCGAAGAAGGCATTTGGTTCCCCGAAGGTGATTCTCGGATCGGAAGAGAACAGGTGTCCCTGGACATTGGTCAGGTCCCGATGACCGAAGTTCTCGATGGTGACGGTCAATTGCTCGGTCTCGCCCGGATCCAGGCGGTTATCAGACAGCAGGAATCTGTGATCATACAACTGCATCATGCCTGAGACGATGGTGAGATTGACCAGGGAAGTATCGGTCTGCTGGGACGAGGCGAAAGAAAGAAGCAGCGGAGTATGATCCTGATCCTGGGTGAGTCCGGAAAGCTCTATTCTAAATGCGCTCAGAGATTGGGCTTCGGTTCCGGGGTCGAGATTAGGGAATGATTGTTGGTCGACGAGAATCTGTACCAAAGCGGTATCGAAACTGGACAAGGTGCCGATGACGTTAGTGGCGGTGACCGAGTCTCCGAAATTTTGGGCGGTGATAGTCAGATCCACGGTTTCGCCGGGATTCAGCTCGCCATCACCGTTGCCGAAGGTGCCGCCGGTGGTGTCGTCATCGATGGACGCATCCACAGATGCCACATATATCGCCGGCTGGCTGACAGTGATATCGGCTTGGAATGGCACGAAATTGGGTTTGGAAACTGTCAACCACAGGGTGCCTTCGGTTTCAGGACCAGTGGGCATCTCCAGGATACCGGATTCGTCGGTATAGGCACGCGTCCAGGTCTCGTCTCCTTTCATCAGGCACACCAAGGCGCCTTCCACTCGATCACCATGCTCGTCATTAACTTGCACCGGTACTCGGTTGGTTCCCAACGAGATTAGGACCGGATAGGAAACATCAAAAGATGTGGGGAAGGCGGACCAGATAGGCACTTCAGGATCGCCCATCAGATTCTTCCACTGACTGTTAACGGTGACATAATTTGATTCCTGAGGATAGTAATTGCGATATAGTTGCAGCTTGCCTTCCATCAAAGCAATTCCAGGTTCGGGAGTGTCATTCACGAATATCCCATGCCCAATCCCGGCGACAATGATATTATTGTAGCATGTATGGTCTCCCGACGTGGCGGAGCCGATGCAGGCGACAGCGCCGTTGCCATTGGCGATAGAGCCGAATCGGAGCCAGTATTCGGATAGTCCAGCGCCCGATCCGACGAAGTCACCGGAATTCGAGGTAACTACCACCACAAAGGGAAGCATCCAACCATTGGATAAACCGTTCAAATCGCTAGTACTCATCTGGCCGACCCAGGAAGGTCTGGAAAAAAAGTATGAACGACCCAACGCCAGTTGACTTCGCATTTCGACAGCATTGATATGTCCATTATGAGTACTAAGTACAACTTCTGTAAAGCCCTTATCGTACATTTTCGAACGAATGTACTCCATGGTGGTGATAGTCGAAGTGACGCCGTAGCCCAATCCTGCTAAAAGATATGCTTTCGTAAACCAATCGCGATCGAGATACGGGTTCTGCTCGTACCGCAGGGTCTTGGTCACAATTAGATTCATGGTCGCGGCGTCGTTGGCAGATAACCGACCTATGGCGATATCCCCAAGGATATCATCGCCGGCAAGCTGGGTATATGGAAAATCAGATCCAGTATATCCTGTACCGTACGCGGGGACATGGAAAGGATCGCCGATATTGCCGGTGTCATCGCCCAAAAGCAGCACGAATTCCAGGGGAGGATCCCAGGTGTCGTAAGCGGTCTGGATATATGCTCTGATTTCGGCATAGGTGTTTCCGGTCTCGGTGCGGGTAGCGATACGGGTGGGGATGCCTTTGCGCTGCTTCCATTCCGCAAGTTGGTTGGCATAGCCTATCGGCGTGGGATGATCGGCGCAGATGATCAGGCAAGTTCCCGGAGGCTGCGGTTCTTCGTCCATCTCCAGGTACTGGTAATTCAGTAGCTCTCGGTACATGGGCAGGAAGAGGCTGCTGGGATGGGCAAAGGAGCGAGTCTTTTCGTTGATGCCCACGCCAGGGACGGTCTCCACCTGGACGTCGATATTGTGGTAGGTACGGACGGCGCCGGTGGCAGGATTGTATTGCACCGGACAGATCGACAGGTTGACCAAGCGGACATCGCGGAATACGGCGGGCTCACCCAAGGTGGCAATTTCCGACGGATACCAGGCATTCTGATTGTAGAAGTCCTGATTCCAGCGGAATTGCGGATCCGATTGCTCTTCCATCCCCTGGAATGGATAGATTCGGTAGCCGGATTCTTCGGTGTATTCCGCAGAGTTGATACTCAGCTGCACGACCCCGTGATCCGGAACTCCGACCAGGCGATTGATCAGGGGCAGAGAAGGCAAGCCGGGTTCGGTGGTGTGGCTTTCGCCTTCTATCCAGACATCCGTGAAGCAGTCGCCGCCCTGGGTAACTTCTTCCGTCGATACGGGAGGATCCTGAAGCTGGATCCTTGTGACAGAGCGCTCCGGCGAAGTGGTAACAATCCGGACGTCACCGCCGGTGGTGCTGGGCTCATGAAAGCGGCTTTGCGGAAAAGCCGCGGTTGCGAAAACCAGGATCAGGGTAAGACACAGTGGCAGGAAGTGAGAAGTTGCGCGTGGCATACCGCCCTCCTTTCCCAAAAGGCTCTAAGGCACCTTAGGATCGGTTAAAGTAATCAGCAACCATCACTGTCAGTTGAGTGGTAATCCCCCAAGTCAAAGATAATGCAAAATATCTACTTTAGCAAGACCATTTTGCGAGTCCTGGAAAAAGATCCGGCTTTCAGTTCGAAGAAATAGATGCCGGACGAAAACGACGCGGCGTCGAACACCGCTCTGTGATAACCCGCATCTTGACGCTGATCCACCAGGGTGGCAACCTTCTGACCCAAGACGTTATACAAAGTCAGGGTCACATGCGCGGATTCCCGAAGAGAATAGGGAATTGATGTGACAGGATTGAACGGATTGGGATAGTTCTGACCCAAGGAGAATTCTGAAGGGATTGGGTTACTATTGGCGGCAAATCCGCTGGGAGGAAGCCCGACAATGGCGACGTCATCGACATACCAACCTTCGAGCCCCACGACGGCATCGCTGCCGAAGCGGAATCGGATTCGGAACGGACCTTCGTGACCGCTGACATCCACGACCACCCGTGACCACTGGATGGTATCCGCCCAAACGTGGGTTCCGCCTTCAAAGGGTCCGGTGTAAGGATTTCCGCCGCCGGAAGTGTACCGAATGAACTCGTTGTAGCCTCCCTCCTGCGGGAACAATTGTTCCCACGGTCCGCTGTCAAAGTAAGCTTCTAATACACCGCCGTCGTAAGCGCTGTCCGGCGATGAGGCGGATCTTTCGCTCTGGATGCGATGGTAGAAGAGCAGCACGGCGTTTGCGGGAATGTCGATCTCGGGCGATTCCAAATAAGCGTCCATGGAATCGGCGTAATTCCCCTCGCCTGGATCGCCGCATTTCCAGGAATGAGTGGCAGAGTGGGCGTCCTCTTCGGACAGGTGCCATTGATCGCGCCATCCGGGGGCATTGTAGTGCGTCCAACCCTGGGCGCCGGACTCGAAATCCTCCGTCAAGTAGATTTGCCAGATGCTGAAGGAGAAGGTATCGGTCTGGGCGTAATTCCCCAGTGTATCCTGGGCGCTGATGAAATAACGGACGGTCGTTCCGGGAGATTGCCCGGAAATGGAACCGAGCCATTGGTTTCCGGAAGGATTGGACATGGGATCCACGACGTAACTGATGCCGTTGATACTGTGATGGAGATCGGCGTAACCCACTCTGGAAATGTCGTAGATCGTGGCTGCGACTTGGTAGGGTCCCACTGGATCGATAGTATCGGTCAATGGGATGTGCGTGATACTGGGACCGGTGGAATCTGGACCCGCGGCACCGGCATCCAATGGCAGGAAGAGGTAGACTCTGTGTTGATCCAGAGGAGCTACGCCCGACCCATAGAAGCCCCAGTAGGATAGCTGAATTCCGTCGGTCTGGGTGTGGTCTTCGATACCGACGGTAGCAAAAGAATTGGTGGCGTAGGGACCCTCGAAATTGTGTATTTCGAGATACTGAAATCCGATCAAACCGTCGCCGGAGGAAGTCGGGTATCGATTCTCATCGCACAAAACGATCTGAAAAGTCTGAACGGCAGCATCAGATCGGATGTTGACTCGAGACCATTCGATCACAAAAATACTGTCATCCGGGATATAGTGGCAGCAGACATGACCTGACCCAAGAACCAACTCCTGCCAGAAGGGAGCCAACATGGCGTTGGGACCCTGCGGACCCGGGATCATGTAATTTTCGAAATCATGGAATGCCAACTGATTTCCCATTGCCGCCCAGCCATTGGAACAGATTGTGATGCTGTCATACAGGACGCCGTACATCCGAAAGACGAATGGTAGATGGACGACAACGCTGGCGTCCTGATTCTCGCCATAGTCGTTAAGCGGAAGTACTTGCCCCGATCCACCGAAAGCGGGATCGATTTCTATCCAATTGAATTCGGGAGCCTGTTCATAGCTGGAATCGAGGTCGTCGAAGCAGTAGTAACCATAATTGTCGGGTCCGGCGGGGTCGTCTTGTCTTGCCTGACCGACGGCAATATTGAAGTACACGGTATCCACGAAACCATCGTCGCCGGTTAGCCTGGTGCCGACGGAGGTATGATGTCCCGGAAACGTGGCGGGGTCTGCCATGATCAGGAACGGGGTGGCAAGGTTGCGGCTTACTGAATCCACCGGAATATTCCCAAAACTGGCGGTGGGCTGCGGAAACGAGATCAAAGGATCTAATGAGAAAGCATGACCCACGACACTGGACATGCCCAAATGACCCATATTGGCGATGGTCACGACCATCTGTTCGGTCTCCCCTGGATCCAGTCGATTATTGGACACCAGAAACTGACAGCCGCCCGCCATGGCGTCACCGGACACTACCGTCAAAGGAACCAAGGAAGTATCCTGCCCTCCGGATGACGTCAGTGTCAAGCGCAAGGGCGTCACTGACTGATCCTGCACGCCAGGTGAGATTGCGACTCGATAGGCGCCTGCCGATGCCGCCTCCCCGCCGGATCCGATATTCGGAAAAGTCTGGAGGTTTACTAGAACCTGGGCTACACGGTCATCAAGGCTGGACAGCATCCCTGACACGCCGGTCGCCGTCTGGGAGGATCCGAAATTGTGGGCGGTGATCGTCAGATCGACCGTTTCGCCGGGATTCAGCATCCCGTCTCCATTGCCGGAAGTGCCTCCAGTATTGTCGTCGTCGATGAGGGCGGAAACATAGCCCAGATAGAGTGGTTGCTGGGTGACCGTGATATCACGGGTATAATTCAGATAATTCTTCTTGGATACGGTGATCCAAAGAATGCCCTCCGTCACGGGATTCGCGGTCATCTCCAGCGAGCCCGACGCATCGGTATAGGCTCGGGTCCAGGTTTCGTCGCCCTTCATCAAACACACCAGCGCCCCTTCGACAGGGTCGCCCTGACTGTTTTGGACTGCGACCGGCACCCGATTGGATCCCAGGGGGAATTCCGACGGATAAGACACCTGGAAACTGGCAGGAAACTCGGTCCAGATTCTCACCGCCGGATCGCCCATCAGGTTGAAATTTTTGCAGTAATAATTGTCGATGGTGCTGGTCTCTTGCGGCACGTACTGGCGGAACATCTGGAATTTGCCTTCCATCAGCGCCAGACCTGCTTCCTGGACATCGTTGACCGTGAAGTTGTCCGCAATGGCAGCGGCGAGAAGGTTGTTGAAGCGGGTATGGGTTCCCGACGTAGTGCTGCCGATGCAGCCAATGCAGCCGCCTCCGTTCGCCATGGAGCCATACCGAAGGAAAGCCTCACCGAAGCCGGTGGTCCCAGCGAAAGGACCTGATCCACACGTGAGTGTGTAGGCGAATGGCAACATCCAGCCATTGGACAGACCGGTCAGAACGCCAGCGCCGATCTCACCGGTCCATCCGGGGCGATGGAAGAAGAATGCCCGTCCCAGATTGATCTGCTGCCTGAATAATGGCTCGCTGATCGGACCGCCTGAGGTGTGTAGAACTACCTCCGAGAATCCTCTGTCATACATCTTCCAGCGGATGTGCTCCATGGTGGAGACATTCGACGTGATATTAAATGATGTTCCCGCGATGAGGTAGGCTTTGGTGAACCAGTCCACGCTGGTGAAAGGATTCTGTTCGTATCGGATGGTTTTTGCGACGACATATTCCATGCTCCCAGCGTCCATGGCGGAAAGGCGTCCGATGGCGATGTCAGCCAGCATATCGTTGCCTGCGACTCTGCCATATTCGTCGTCATTGAATATTCCTGGATTGGCAGGGACATGGAACGGGTTGGCGGGATCGAAATGGTCCCCGAGCATACACAAGAATTCCGGAGGGGATTCCCAGGTGTTGTAAGCATTTTGAATGTAGGATCTGATTTCCGTCGACGAACTGCCGGTTTCTGTCAGTGTAGCTATCCGGGTGGGAATGCCTTTCCGTTGCTTCCACTCCGCCAGTTGCTGGGCATAGCCAATTGGCGAAGGGTGGTCGTGGCAGATAATCAAATAGGTACCAGGCAGGGCAGTTTCCTCGTCCAGCCCCAAATATTCAAAGTTTTCCAACTGACGGTACATTGGCATGAATGCGCTGCTGGGGTGGTCGAAAGCGCGGACTTTTTCGTTGATTCCGGCACCGGGCACGGGCTCAACCTGGACGTCGATATTGGAGTAGATCCGAAGAGTGCCGGTGGCGGGATTGTATTGGACGGGACGAATCGAAACCGTGACGATCCTGACGTCGCGAAGCACCGCGGGCTCGCCCAGAACGGCGATTTCGGGAGGGTACCAGACATTCTGTCGGTAGAAATCCTGATCCTGATGAAATTCGTCAGATGAGGGCTGGGATTCCGATTCGAGACCCTGGAACGGCAAAGCTCTGACGCCGGACAGCTCGGTGTATTGCGAACTCAGGATCCGCAGTTGCACTGCGCCATGATCCGGGATTCCGATGAGTCGATTGACGACCGGCAAGGAAGGCAGACCGGTTTCCAGGGTGGAATTCTCGCCCTCGATCCAGACATCGGTGAATCGCTCACCCCCGGCAGTCACTTCCTCCCGCGAAACTCGGGGATTGGCGAACTGCATACGGGTGGTTCCGCGATAAGGGGATGTAGTGATAACGGAAATGTCGCCGCCGGTGGTGGAAGGTTCGTGGGTGCGGCTTGAGGCATAGGTGGCGGGAACCGTCGCGCAGAGGATGGAAATGCAGAAGATACTCCTCAGAAAGCCAAGTCCGGCGTTTTGCATAGTATTCCTTCTCCCTGATAACAGCCGTGTAGGGGCTTAGCATGCTAAGCCCCTACATCAAATTGTCCGTTCATGGTCGGTAGGGGCTTAACATGTTAAGCCCCCGCGCACTTATCAAGTCCGCCACGGGCTGGAAACCCGTGGTACGATGTCGGATTACTTGAGCAAGATCATCTTCCGAATCTTGGTGAAGGATCCTGCTTCCAATCGATAGAAGTAGATGCCGCTTGCCAGATGGCTGGCGTCGAATACTGCCCGATATTGTCCGGCTTCCAAACGACGGTCCACCAGGGTCGCCACTTTCTGACCCAGCACGTTGTACAGGATAAGAGTGACGCTCGATGCTTCTCTGATGCTATACGGGATCGAAGTTGTCGGATTGAATGGGTTGGGGTAGTTCTGGTCCAGGGCATATTCGTATGGAGTCAGCTTGGTCTGGGGTGCGATGCCTTGACCGGAAATGTCCAAATGTACCGGCAGCGTGTCGGAAACACTGGAGGCATTGTGATTGAAGACCACGTTGACGTTGTACTGGCTGCCGGTCACTTCCCGGGCATCCAAGAGCAATTCGATGGTCTGACTGGCTCCCGGACCGAGGGTCGCCATGGCGGGGGACACATTGATCCACGCCGTGTTAGGTGCCAGTTCCCAGGCGCCGACTTGATCGTTAGTGGCGCCCATGATTTGCCCAACCATGGTCAAGTTCTGCGAATCCCAACTGGGGGAAATCTCTGCGCCGCCAGCCAAATCGCCGACGTTTCCTTCCAAATCCGCTACCAACCGGAGGTCGCCAGTCGCCGGATCCAGCTTGTTGACCTGGAGCCGAGTCTGATCGCCCTCCTGACAGAACAGATACAAAGGATACCCGTCCGGATCATGACGGAACCACGTCATGCCGTAGATGACCAGATTATGGTCCGAATACTGTCGCAGTTCGTTGCCGGATCGATCCACCACTACGATGGGTGCCGTGATGTTTGCAGTATAGAATGCGTCTTCGTCCGGGTCATACGCCAGCGCTCGATTGGGACTCAGCACGCCTTCGATGGAATCCACGGCGGCTCCCGTTTGATCGATCGCGACCAGATATTGGCTGTCGCTGCCCCACAGATATTGCCCATCCCACGCCAGGTCATGGAAGCCAAGCTGAGAGGTGGTCGGCTGCGGGATTTCGCCGATGTAATTGCCCTGGTTGTCGAACTTGTAGAAATAATTGGGTGAGGAGGGCGATGTCCCGCCGCCGGATACCCAGAATTCGCCCCAGGCATAAGCTGCTCCCTGTATCAGGCGGTCGCTGGTGGCGCTGGAAGCGTCGAACAACAACAGCCTTGACCAGGGATCGTCGGTATCTTCGAAAGTGCGAACGGGTCTGGAGCTGCGTCGGTGCGCATTTCCCGACATGGAATTCAGCATTGCTACTCCGGGCACGTCATAGCCCACTCGGTACGTCAATGCCCCGTTGCCTTGATTCTGCAAATGGAACGTGACCGTCATGGTTTCGCCCTGAGCCAGTTCCTCCTGGACGTTGGTCACGTCGATTTGGAACTGGGAATGAGTCAGATCGAAATCCTGTTGCGTGGTCTGACTCGCCGTAATAGTGACAGTGGCATTCCCGCCGTTATATCCCGTCCGGGAACATGCGACGGAATGAGATCCCACTATCAGGTTCGGAATCGAGTAATTTCCCAGAGCGTCCGTGGTGTCGCCGACTGCGCCTGCATCGACGGACACATAGGCAAATTGCAACGGATTACCGGTTTCTGCATCAGTCACCTGACCCTGGAGAACACCAACACCGTAGTCAAGCCCGGGCAGGAACAGGTACGCCCTGCCGGACGCCAGCGCAGCGGCGCCCGAGGCATAGTTATTCCAATAGCTGACCTGCAAGCCATCCAATTGCGATGGGCTCTCGATTCCCACGGTAGCGTAGTCGTTGTCTTCGCCCGCTCCCCAGGTGTTGGTCACGTTCAGGTACTGATACTTGATCAATCCGTCACCGGTCGGGGTCGGATACGCCGCCGGGTCGTACAGAATGATTTCGAATATCTCGGTCGTGCTAGAACCCCACGTCCTAGCTCCAGACCATTCAATGACAAGAATGCCGTCAGACGGTCTGTATTGCCAGCAGACGTGACCGGTGCCGACTACCAGGTCATCCCAGAAGGCAGCCAACATGGCGTCCGGTCCCTGCGCCCCCGGAATGGCATAGTTTCGGAAATCGGTGAATTCCCTTTGGTTTCCCATCGCCGCCCAACCATTGGAACACACCGTAATGCTGTCATAGTCCACCCCGTACATCCGGAAGGTGAAGGGCAGAGCCTGCACCACGTTATCATCACCGCCTTCCCAGTTGTCATCAAGCGGCAATGTCGTGCCTGATCCCCCGTGCCCAGGGTCTGTCTCGATCCAGGTGTACACCGGAGCGATGGGGAAATTCGTATCGGTATTGTCAAGGCAGTAATAACCGTAATTGTCAGGTCCGGTGGGATCGGTGGTGAGCGGGCTCCCGACACGGATCGGCACAAATAGGGTATCGCGGAAGCCGTCATCGCCAGACAATGCCAGCCCCAGGGATACCTGATGCCCGCGAATCGTCAACGCATTGGCTGTAACCAGGAATGGATCGCCGTTATTAGTGCTATTCCCGCCCATGGTGATGGTGCCAAAATTGGCATTGGGTTCCGGGAAGTAGATGAGCGTGTCGGAACAAAACAGATGACCTTGCACGTTGGTCACCGTTCGATGTCCGACGTTTCGCACCGCGACCGCCATCTGTTCGGTTTCGCCTGGATCCAAACGGTTGTTGGACAGCAAGAATTGACAACCCAAGTATGAGGCATCGCCAGATACAACAGTCAAAGAGGTCAGAGAGGTGTCCAATTCGCCGGATGCTTCGAACTGAAGCAGCAGGGGTGTCACATCCTCATCCTGAGCAGAAAGCGGAACCGATACCCGATACGCCGGTTGGGACTGACTTTCCGCTCCAGGCGCCATGCTTGAGTAAGTCGCTTCGCTGCTCAACACTTGTGACTGAGAATTATTGAAGCTGAACATGGTACCGAGCACATCGGACGCGGTCTGGACATTTCCGAAATTTCTGGCGGTGATGGTAATGTCAACGATTTCGCCGGGATTCAACTGTCCGTCATTGTTGCCGGAAGTGCCGCCCACATTATCGTCGTCGACAGTGGTGCCGGACACTCCGACCCAGAAATCCTGCTGACTCACCGCAATGTCGGCAGTAAAGTTCAGATAATTGGTTTTGGAAACCGTCAGCCACAGAGCGCCGGTGGTTTCCGGTGTGACCGGCATTTCCAGATACCCGGACTCATCGGTACATGCCCGGCTCCAGGTCTCGTCACCCTTCATCAGGCACACCAGAGCGTCCGCGACCGGATTGCCCTGTTCGTCACGCACCAGCACGGGTACCCGGTTCGCGCCTAACGGGATTTCCGATGGATACGAGACGCTGAATTGCATCGGTGACTGGGTCCAGATCCTCAGTTCGGGATCGCCCATCAGATTGTTCCAATTGGCGAACTCGTTCACTTCTACGGAATTCTGGGGATAGTAGCTGCGGTAAAGCTGGAACTTAGAATCCAGGAGCGCGACGCCCGCTTGCACATCTCCCTGGACAAAGAAACCGTGTCCGATTCCGGAGGCGATGATGTTATTGAACCGAGTATAGGTTCCGGAGGTGGCTGTGCCCACGCACGCCACGGCGCCATTGCCGTTGTTCTGGGATCCGTATCGGACCCAGGCTTCGGACAATCCGGCGCCAGCACCGGCAAAGTTACCAGTTCCGCAGGTAATCACAAACACGAACGGCATCATCCAGCCATTGGAGATTCCGTTCATCACGGTATTGCTCATTTCGCTAATGTAGGCGCCCCGCCACAGGAAAAATGAACGCCCCTGGTTCAACGGCGGCTGTATTTGCGCGGAGCTGACAGTTCCATTGTGGGTCTCGAGCAGCACATCCGTCATCCCCTGCTGATACATATGATGACGAATGTACTGCATCGTTTGGACGTTCGACGTCAGATTTCCCCAGATCCCTGCCAGGAGGTATGCCCTGGAAAACCAATCCGGACCTGAGGTGTACGGATTCTGCTCATACCGCAGAGTTTTGGTAACCAATAGATTCATCATCGTGGAGTTTTCGGCGGAAAACCGACCAATGACGATATCGCCCAAGAGGTCATTGCCCTCCAACTCGGTATAGGGATAATCCGATCCGCCGTACCCACCGGTGCTGGGAACATGATACGGATCCGATGCATTGTTGGTGTCGTCGCCCAGAAGCAGGACGTATTCGAGAGGCGGATCCCACGTATTATAGGCGGTCTGGATGTAATTTTTGATCTGAGAATAGGAGTCACCGGTCTGGGATCGGTTGGCGATACGAACCGGAATCCCTCGGCGCTGTTTCCATTGGGCAATCTGCTGGGCATAACCGATTGGGGCGGCGTTATTGGCGCAGATGATCAAATAAGTTCCCGGCGGCTCGGGCGGTTCCGAATCCAAACCAAGATACCGGAAATTTTCTAACTGGCGATACATATTCATGAATAGGCTGCTGGGATGGGAAAATGTCCGGGTCTTCTCGTTGGTAGTCGGACCGGGCGTCGTTTCCACTTGCACGTCGATATTTTGATAGATCCTCACCATCCCCGTGCTGGGATTGTACTGCACGGGATGGACAGACACCGTGACTATTCGTACGTCGCGAAGCACCGCCGGCTCGCCCAGACTCGCAACTTCCGCGGGATACCAGGTGTTCTGTCGATAGAAGTCCTGATTCCACCGGAACGGAGTGGCGGCACCGCTTTCGCTATCGGTGGGGTCCTCCATGGTCTGGAACGGATATACTTGATATCCGGGGACTTCGGTGTAATCCGTAGCCAGAACTCGCAACTGGACTGCGCCTTGACCCGGAACTCCGATGAGCCGATTCACGACGGGGAGCGCTGGAAGTCCGGATTCGGTTGTGTGACTTTCCCCCTCGATCCACAGGTCAGTGAAGCGCTGGTTCTCGACCGTTACATTTTCCTGGGAGATTCGGGGATTAGTGAATTGCATCCGTGTCATACCCCGCTCGGGAGAAGTAGTAACGACAGATATGTCGCCGCCGGTGAAATTCGGAGCGTGATATCGATCGACGCTGATGGCGGCTAAGGTCACCACTGCCGTCAAAAGCAGTGTGATGGCTGAAAAACGAAAAATGAGGCGCACCATAGTTCCGTCCTTTGTAGTCAGTTGCTTCCGACGGATCCTGCAACGGAATGTGTCGGAAGCCTCCAATGATGCAAATTGTGTTTTGCTAACCAAAAGCTATGAGAAATAATAACTATAACTACCCCCGGCACGCGAAGTTCCCTGAACCGTTCCAACCGGCTTCCGGGAATCCTGGATGGCAATCGTGCTCCATGCGCCACGGTGATGCGATCCGATGACCAGATTGCCGGGCACGAACTGATTCCGGCAACCGCCCCACGAACTGACATTGTCGCGTTCGAATTTCTGCAGGGCACAGTGCAAAGTTTGCTTTATGCCCATCCACCGGATCGATCCGCGGACTGCCGCCAGCACAAATAAAAGACCCAACCCCACAAGGATCGTGCCCGCTGCCCATATTCCGGAAGGGGTATGGATATGGCAATATGACGCAATTAGCGTGCCGCCGGCGGTGCACAAAACTGATAGCTTGTGAAACGATAACCAATTGGGAGGACTAATGGTGAATCAGCGAGACCGGTTCAGCGTCAGAACCTCACCCGATTCGAGATATTCCGCATCGATATTGACCAGCCACACGTCGTAGTGAGCTCCCAGCACATTGCGGGCGGCTAAGAGTCCGGTGACGATGGCGTGGTCCATGTTGTTATATTTGAACATTCCACAGCGCCCGATGGGGTGGAAATTCTTAAAACCAGCTATGTAATTGCGCAATATCGCCACCTTCTTTTCATAGCCCAATTCGATGACTGGATATGCTATTTCATTGCGAACCGTGAACCCGGAATGTAACTGTTCCGGTTGGATAAGTTTCATGCGCTTGAGTTCGGATTTAGCAAGTGCAATCAACTCGGTTTCGTTTTGTGACCAAATGTGGTCACCTACGAAAGAGAAGTATTCCACAGTGATGGGTGTTAACCCGGAAGTACCGACCATCGCTTCCGAAAAGTTGCGAAAGTTAGTGATGCGCGCCAGGTTGACTTCCCGGGAATGCACATAAATCCAGCTGTCCGGGAAGGGATTGCCTTCCACTAAGAAATCCACGCAGATATGAGACCGATAGCGCAAACCCCGGGCGGCTTCCAGGACTTCTGCTACAGGTTCCGGCTTAAGTCCCAGAATCCCCTCGGTTAATGGTGAACTGGCTAAAAAGGCGCTTCCTTCAATTTCTTCCTGAGTACCATCACTATTTTCGATGCTAACTGAACGGATTTTATCACCTTCATGGCGAAAACCAACTGATTTCTTATTCAGAATAATTTGGCCACCGTGGCGTTCGATTTCTTCCGCCATTCGTTCGTAAAACATTCCGGCGCCGAGGCGAGGGAACACGAATTCGACCAACGGGGTCTTAACCTTCTTATGCTTGGGTTTGAAGACGGAATCCATCACGGCAGTCCACAATGACAATCCTTTGATGCGCTGCCCAGCCCAGTCCGCGCCAATCTGCGCGCACGGAATTCCCCAGACCTTTTCTGCGTAAGTTTTGAAGAAAACCTCGGATAGTCGCCGCCCGAACTGGCTTAGTACCCAATCTTCGAAACTAACCGCTTGCGTTGGTGAAATTCTTTCCCGAATCCGGGTCAGGAGATAACTCATGATGACCTGAACGGTGGAAAACGGACCAAATCCGAATAGGACATTCATAGGAGCAAAGGGGTAGTGAAAGAACTTGTTATTATAGAAAATGCGTGACAGGCGAGGCACCGTGAGCAGGTCTTCCTGTAATAAACCACTCCAGAGTTGAAAGACTTCCTGGTTTTTGGCGAAAAACCTATGCCCACCAATATCGAAGTAAGCCCCGTTCTTGCGGATGGTGCGAGACAATCCACCTACTTGAGGAAGCTGTTCGAGGACGACGACAGGTACACTATGCAAGGCTAACTCATAGGCAGCTGCCAAACCCGAGGGTCCGGCGCCGATGATAACGACTGGGTCCATATACCTTAACCTCTAAACGCGTACTAAAAATCCGCCTGCGGGCGGACAAAACTTAGACCACCGGAAGATTTCAAATTCCGACTGGTGGGGTTAGTAGAAGAGAGCCTGACCTATATAGTAAAATATAACCAATCCGCAGGTTAATGTCAAGGGAAAGTTCAAGAACCTGCTTTTTGTGGTAGGTCCAAGTGTCTGTTAGTTGATGCAAAGAAATCTGAATCTGCGCCGTTTTTGAAACCTTTAGAGGCGAGTACCAGCAATATACATATCATTAGATAGGATTCGGTTCAACGGGGTCTTCCCGACGATATCGAACAAGGTCTTCAACAGCGGAAACCTTGCCACTTCCCGAGTATGTAGATGTTGACCACCTCGGAGTAAATCCGTTGAAAGCCAGCATTTGGCATTAACTTTGAAATGGTTCCGAATCTGGCGCAATTGCTTTTTCAACCGAGGTAGATTGTAAGTAAAGACATGAACTTTTCCAGCGCATTCAATGTGAGCCTTTATTCGCAGCCAGGCTTCTTTTCTTCCGAGCAGATAAAGGAACACTTTGATCAGCGGCGCGACAAAACGGTCGAAATTGCGGTTGGGGCAAGTGTGAATCAGGAATTTCCCATTTGGTCTGGTGGCGCGCACCATCTCCAGGAGGCAGGCTGTGGCGGAAGATTCCGTGAGGTGTTCTAACAGATCCCCGGCATAAGTGCGGTCGAACACGCCATCTTTGAAGGGCAAATGGATTGCGTCTGCCACCACCAAATCTGCGTTTAGATTACAGGCTTTCAAACCCTCCCTGGTCAATTGAATCGCGTCCCAGGAATAGTCTATTCCAACACCGCGAACTCCGTACTCGACGGCATGGAACAGGATTTCGCCGCGTCCGCAGCCAACATCCAGGAACAATTGCCCTGAGTCTAGTTCAATCATATCCACCAAGGTGCGCTTGAATGGAGAAATCCCATAATGGTCTGCGTATTCCGCGTATCCTTCCACCAGGTAGGACAGGAAATAATCTCGACTATAGGCTTCCGGTCCAACCGGATGGGGAGATCGGAATTTCTTGGTTTTGCTTTCAGACATATCTGCCATTATCGATCAGTACTGGTTAAAGACTTGCGAACAAATAATATGGTGCGAAAATGGTTGCTATCTACAAACTCTTTCAGTATGGAATAGTTATCGGTGAATCTGGGAGAGCGCATGAAACGCTTGAAACGCACCTCACCTCCCGTATCACCATGATTAACGGGCAGCAAGACATAGTCCGGAGATTCTTGCCGGCGATGTCGAAAGTGACCGGGTACCGGGACGGTGTAGTAGTTGGGCAATCCGAAGGGATCTACGAAATAATCATCCACTCCCAGATCCTTCCCGGGCGATAGGGAATAATACCGCTGCGGATGCAAGGGATAGATTTTGTGATACGGCAAAGACACCGCCATGTAGTAATCGGCTCCAATGGACGCAGCAGCAGGGATATGCTGATTTACCCATGCCAGAGCCTCCGGAGCGCTGGTATCGCGGCGAGCTCTGTCGAAATAGAAGTACCAGTAAGAAGCCACCGTAAATGCGAGAAACAGTGCAAGCGTCGCCCACCCCAGAAGGTTCTTCCGGGGTGTCGATCCGGATGCCCGGGTTCCCAAATCGAGGGCGGGATGCCCAGTCGGGAAAAGCTGTCGATCTATGAACAAAGCCGCTAACAGGATGTAAGCAGGCATCATCAACGTGTAATAGCGAGGCGGCTGGTAATGCATCACTGCGGTTCCAAGCACCAGGATCCAGGTCCAGTGGATGAAGAACACGGCATTTCGGTTTTCCCGCCTCAAGACTTCAGAAGGAATGCGACGCCAGTGAGTGATCAGGAATACGAACGCCAGGAATGCCAGGAGAATCGTCAAGCCGTCGCGAATGACATAATACTTGATGGAATAGGTGAGGCTATCAGTACCGAACCATTTTGGCATCAATGAAATTGGAGCCGCGTAACTTGCTCGCTCGGTGGTGAATTCCATGGGGTAGTAATGGAAAACCGTTCCGAAGATTAGCGCAGTACCCACTACACTCATGGCAAGGAACACCAGGAAAGGGCGTCCCAGCAAAGCTCGAAACGGTCGCCAGCCTCTATCATCCCAGAAAAGCATCACTTCATAAATCGCAAATACCACCACCATTTTGAACGCATATAGCTTCGTTCCAATCACCAACGCCATCGCGATTCCAGCCAATATTCGACTCCACGTCCGGCGATCGATGAATAGCAGGAATGTCAGGAGAATCCAGAAGGTAGCGTCGGATTCCAGCATTGCCTTTCTGCCGGTCAGAATCACGAGACTATTCGACGCGAACAAGAACGATGCGATTAACCCGGTCCGATCGGAGAACAGCTTGCGCCCGATCAGATACATCAGCAAGACGCTGGTGACGTCCAGCAGGACTGAGAGAATTCGGGCGGCATAGAGTCCTGGACTCCAGATCAAGAACCACAGGTACGCCAACACTTCATGAACCGGAGACACGCAGAATTTCCGGATCGTGAAGCACCAGTCCCCTTCCACCAGCTTGTCTCGGGCACCGATGTTCCAACTGCCTTCGTCCACCTGATATGGTGGGATGGATTGCAGGAACACGAGGCGGAGCGCTGCGCTCAATACGAGAATTGCAAATAGGATCCAGACCGGAGAAATATGTCTCATAGCGTACTCTATTATTGGGTTCAAGGTCATCCAAAACTGAAGTCAGGAAACCTTGTGCCCCACCAGGACGATAGTTTTGACCACTCTGATTGGCAAGACAGCAGGAAAAGCCCGTAATTTTTCAATATAGCAAGAAATAAGAACAAAATCAAAGGAAAAAATCGCCCGACCCCATAATCTATCTGCAACCGCCTCTGCAACGACGGACTATCAGCCTCAGAAGATCCGTACTTTTCCCCCGTCGCACCTGTCGGAAAATCCTGCAATCATTTTTCTAAAGGTGTTGCATTTGTTCTCTTTAGGCATTATATTAGATGAGGAACAGCCGGCAACACAACGGATTGGTATCTTGGCACAGCTATTCGATGACGAATATTGGATGCAGCAGGCGCTTTCGGAGGCGGAACGGGCGATGGAAGAGGGGGAAGTGCCGGTGGGAGCGGTCCTGGTGCATGACAATGAGGTGATTGGGCGGGGAAGGAATCAGGTTGAGGCTTTGCAGGATCCTACGGCTCATGCGGAGATGATAGCGATTACCTCATCGGTGGACGCGTTGAAATCCCGGCGGTTGATCGACACCACGTTGTACGTCACACTGGAGCCGTGCCCGATGTGCGCCGGAGCCATCGTGCTGGCTCGGATCAAACGGCTGGTGTTCGGCGCCTGGGATCCCAAAGCCGGCGCGTGTGGAACTCTGATGAATATCCTGGCGGAGCCACGGTTAAATCACCAGCCGGAAGTTGTGGGCGGTGTGCTGGCGGACCGATGCGGCGGGATTCTCAGCCATTTTTTCCAACAATTGAGGGCGTCTGAATCTCCAGGAGAAAATCCACCGGGGACTGGCAGAAATGCCGATCCTTCCGAGTATTGAGCGGGCAATCGATGCTCTGCTTCGCCGTCAGCAGGACAACGGGTCCTGGGCGGGACGTCTCTCGGTGAATCTGGCTCCCTCTGCGGATGTGCTGATCCTCCATCGTTATTATGAATTGGGGACCAGTGACATTGAAAGGGAGTTGCTGCCGCCGATTCTGGACGCCCAAAACGAAGACGGGGGATGGTCAGCTTACGCCGGCGGACCCTCGGATCTGAACACGACCGCCGAAATTGTGTTGGGACTCAGCCTATGTGTTAATCCGCCACAGGGGGCAATGGATAAGGCACAAGCTTTTGTCCAAGTTCACGGCGGAATCGAAAAGACGTTCTTTACCATCCGAATGCTGTATACTCTATTCCGCAAAGGGCAGAGGCTCCGGGTACCGCGGATTCCGTTGTGGACGACATGGCTGCCTCCGGGGGTAGGCTTGATGTCTTTGCCATCGTGGGCAAGGATGTTGACGCTGAGTATCGTATTGATCGAAGACAGCCTCAGAAAGACTCCCTTGGCGAATCGAGCCCGGGTGCGCGCCATAGAGACTCTCCGGTTGCACCAGGATCGGAACGGAAGTTGGTACGGGATGTTCACTCCCACCTTCCTTGCCTTAATGGCGCTGCGACGACAAGGGTTCAGACCCACGGATCCTATTGTGCAATGGGGATTTCGCTTTATCCGATCACTCCAGACAAAACGGCACAACGGAATTTTGCAGGAACGATACCAGGCGAAAATCTGGGAGACAGCATTAGCCCTTGACATATTGAGGCTTAGTGGCATGGCGGACGATCATCCGGCGGTTCGTCGCGCCATCGACTACTTAGCCCTGCACCAGATTTGGCACCCGCACGCACTGAAATGGGCGAACAAGAACCCCACCGGCGGATGGGCGTTCGAGGAAGACAACACGCTGTTTCCGGACGCGGACGACACCTCAGCAGCAGTCCTTGCCCTGGCAAATGTCAGGAACGAACGGGAAGCGGAGATTGGACGGCAGGTCCTGCGAGGGGTGGGCTGGCTGCTTCGGCAGCAGAATCCGCACGGGGGATTCGGAGCGTTCGACCGGGAGATCCGAGGCGGCATTCTGGAATGGGGCGCCAAAACCTGGGGATACCTGTACGGTGCTGATCGCCGGTGGATGTGGTATTGCCGCACCCGGGATATGGCGACACCCGATGTCACGGGGCACGCCCTGGAATCGTTGATCGCCGGGGGCTTGACCCCATCACATCGGGAAGTCGGCACTGCCCTGGATTTCTTGATCACCTCCCAGACCAAATCGGGCGCCTGGCGTGGGCGATGGGGAGTCGGTCCGATCTATGGAACTTCCATGGCGTTGCGTGGTCTAAGAAGCGCGGGGATTTCCAAATCCTATCCGTCCATTCTCAAAGCGGTGCAGTGGCTGAAGTCAATCCAGCAAGAGGACGGGGGATGGGGAGAGCCGCCGGAAAGCTTGTGGAGGCAGAAATTGTGGGGCGCCGGTCCCTCCAATCCCACCCAAACTGCCTGGGCGATTCTGGGCTTGGTGGCAGCCGGGGAAGTGGAATCGCAGGAAGTGATGCGAGGAGTCGAGTATCTTTGCAGGACGCAAAGGGAAGATGGCTTCTGGGACGAGCCATTTCCTACCGGAGTTCTGATGCCCCCTGATGGTTTCCTGGGGTATGAACTCTACCCTCTGATCTATCCGTTGATGGCGTTGATCAAGGTGAGAAAAGCTCTGGAGGGAAGCGACAAATAGAGACATTCTTTGTGCAGGGTGGGGACAGCTTGCGGCACGACGAAGCTGTGCTGCCGCCTCTCCGTAGGTGACAGCTCGTGGTGTCGACTACGGAGAGTCGACACCGCGCCGCATACAGATTCTTCCCTTCGGTCAGAATGACCACAATTCGGTCACTTTGAGCGAACAAGAGGGTCTCGTGCTGCCGCCTCTCTGCGGGTGGCGATATTGAGTGTCGACTACGGAGAGTCGACACCACGCCGCATAGAGGAACCCGACCTACAAGGGCATAATCCGCCAGAGGCGGATTAGCCCCTACGGATATATCCACGGGCAGGATGCCCGTGGCACGAGGGGTTACACGGGAAGCAAGCTTCCCGGAACAAGGCGCAAGCGTGGCTTGCGCACTCCAAAGACACGGAGAGGTGCCGGAGTGGTTGAACGGGGCGGCCTCGAAAGTCGTTGAGCCCATTCGGGTTCCGGGGGTTCGAATCCCTCCCTCTCCGCAAGGATCAGGAGATAGTTTAAATAGGCAGTGGTGGGTTCTGGCGTAGCCACTCCTACGGAGGAATCCCTCCCTCTCCGCAGAACGGGCAGTAGGGGCTTAACATGTTAAGCCCCTACGTGTCCTATCACGAATACAGTGAAATAGGCGATACGTTCATGATTGGACTAATAATACTGACCCTCGTGGTGCTGGGGGCATTTGGATTCGTTGTCAGGTACGTCGTGCGCATGTTTCTTGGGAAGCAGCCGACGTGTCATAACTCGCTTGATTCCTCCCAATGTGAGGCGTGCATGCACGCCATGCAGATGCGCCATCCAATGCACACCCCACCAACCCCATGACGGACTTCGTACCGGAATCCCGATTCGTCGCATTGCTCTGCACGCCGTTGCCGTCCGATGCAGCGGTTTCAGCAAGCCTTCCTCCGCCATTGGCGCCTAAGCAGTGGCATACCCTGCAGGAGCGAGTCCACCAATCCACTTTCACAGATTACTACGAGATTCTGGCGTCTGACGTTCCGACTCTGTGCCGGCGCTTGAATCTATTGGAACCTGACGCGGAACAAATTCGCGCCCGACTCGAGCTCGGCGACCAGCTGGACGAGGAAATCGATCGGCTTGAAACGTTGGGAATCTGGATATCGACAGTGGTGGACGCCGACTACCCCCGACTGTTACGGAGCAACTTAGTCGCGCAGGCGCCGCCGGTTCTTTTTGGGTGCGGCAATCGGGGACAGCTTGATCTGGGTGGATTGGCGGTGGTGGGTCCCCGAAACGCATTGGATTCGGACATTAACTACGCAGACGCCATCGGCAGACACTGCGCCGCGGAAGGCGTCCAGATCATTTCCGGAGGGGCGAAGGGGATCGACCAGCAGGTGATGACGGGCGCGTTAGAGGGTGGCGGATCCACGGTTGGAGTCCTGGGAGATTCCCTGGAAAAGCAGGTAGCAAAACCCGAGGTTAGACGCCTTATTGAGTCAGGGCGCTTGACGCTGGTATCTCCCTATCACCCGTCCACGTTCTTCGATGTGGGTCGGGCGATGGGGCGAAACAAGATCATCTACGCGCTGGCGAACTGGGCTCTGGTCATCTCCTGTCAACCGGATTCGGGCGGGACCTGGCACGGCGCCACGTCTGCCTTGAAATCGCTGCCGGTGCCAGTGTTCGTACGTAACGACGGCGACGTCCCTAAAGGCAATCAAAAGCTGCTTCAACGCGGCGCTTTGGAATTTCCGGAGCCGCCCTGGACGAATATCGCCATCACCCTGAATGGCTTGTGCGCCGAATACCTCGCGAAAAAGGCGGCTGATACGAATCAACCTGGATTATTCGACGACGCATGAGAATCTCCGTATTGGGAGCGGAATCGTTGGGAGCTTGAGTTTGAGAATACAGAGTGGCATTTTATGAATCCGTTTTCCGATTATTTCCGTGAGGGTCGTTTTGTGGTGGCGGTGGGAGCGCACGATCCGTTGACCGCCAGGTTAATCGAACGCACAGGTTTCGATGCCGTTGTGGTGGGTGGATATGCCACTGCCGGCAGCCTATTGGGAATGCCCGATATCGATTTGGTGGGATTCGACGCGATGCTGCAACGGGTGCGTGCCGTCGCCCGGGTCACAACTCTTCCGATCTATGCCGACGGTGATACAGGTTATGGCGGTATCCCCAACCTGATTCGCACCGTGCAAGAATACGAGAATGCCGGAGCAGCGATGATCCAGCTCGAAGACCAAGTCATGCCAAAGCGGTGCGGTCATATGGCAGGCAAAGAGGTGGTCTCAAGGCAGGAGTGGATCTCGCGAGTCAAAGCTGAAGTCGAGAACAGAGACACCATGCTGATAGCCGCCCGCACCGACGCTATTGCCGCGGTGTCATTAGACGAAGCCATCTGGCGGGGAAGCGCTGCCCGCGATTTGGGCGCAGACGTTATCTTTGTCGAGGCTATCCACACCGAAAAAGACATGGAGCGGATCAACCGCGAAATCGACGCCCCTACCATCATCAATCAGATGGAAGGAGGGGTCACTCCGCTGCTCCCCCATTCAACTTTGAGAGACCTTGGCTTCAACATGGTCATCCACCCATGCCTGGTTACCTACCACATAGCTCACGCCGTCAAAGATCTCCTCACTCGGTTCCGTTCCTCAGGCAATAGTGCGCTATTCCTCGACGAAATCCTGCGGTTTTCCGAATACAATGATCTGGTGGGATTGACGGAGATCAGAAACCAAGAACAGCGGTATCGCGGATAAGCACCGCCCGCGACTCAGGTCTCACGTCCAGACCTCCTTCGAGCTTGACCCTCCGGTCCGGAACTCCAGTCTTGCAGTTTCCTAATTTCTGCTTTCACACTTGCCGATAAGACAATAGTAAACTATCCGATCTCACAAAACTTAACAAAATAGGATAGTCTGATGAACGATCACGGACTGGAACGAGGCAGTTCGCAAATCGATCTGCCTCATACTCTGCCTATACCGCCGTTCCAGATCATGAGCATTTGCTCCGGAAAGGGAGGGGTCGGCAAAACCATGACCGCGGTAAATCTGAGTGTGGTCCTTGCGAATGCGGGCTGGCGAATCACGCTCCTGGATGGGGACTTAGGGCTGGTCAGCGTCAAGTTGATGCTTCCGGTCGCGCCCACCGCTCATCTTGGGCAATGGCTCGATGGTAAGTGCAAATTCCTGGGTCTTGCGACTACCACTCCTTACGGTTTCAAAATAATCTCCGCACCTCCGAACGAGTTTCAATTGTCCGGGCTGTCAGAGTTACAGCAATTACGTTTGGCAACTTTGGTCAACAGGATTGAAGCGACATCGGATCTGCTTATTATTGACAATGGTGCGGGTATTTCCAGGACCGTAATGGGATTTTGCCACATGTCCAATCGGTTGTGCCTGGTCACGACTCCGGATCCTACTGCGATGATGAGCGCGTATGCCACGATTAAGGCATTTACCAAGAGTCTCCTCCCCCCGGCTATCGGCATCATTGTCAACCAGGCGCGGGGCACCGAGGAAGGATTTGACACGTACCAGAGGCTGAACGAAGCGATCGCCAGGTACCTTGGGGTAGAAGCCACCTGGTTAGGGCACCTGGGCGTCGTTCGCGACTTCAGGAATTCCATCAAGTCTCGGATTCCTCCGGTATCGCTTCGCCCAAAGAGCCCGTTTGCACGTTCCGTGACGGCGACGGCATCCCGCTTGTCCAGATGGTTGTTGGACGAGCGCGCCCCGGTGCAGAGAGATTCCGCCCAAGCCGTCGTCAAGAAAGCTTTGTCAGAATTGGAGAAGATGGAACCGGTGGTACAATAAGGCGCTACGGGCATTTTGCCTGCGGGCAGCCGTTTCCGGGAGATTTCAATAATCCGAGGTCTCTTACTTATCCTCAATCGGATTGATGCCGATAATAGCAGAAGGGGGCTGTGCTCTGTCATAGGCACATCGAGACCTAGCATCTTATCGTGGGAGAAACTCAATGTCAGAATCGGGAACTCCAGTACTATCATCCATTGCATCGCCGGACATGCTGCCCAGACGCACTTTTCAAATTCTGACCATCTGCTCTGGAAAAGGCGGGGTCGGGAAGACAATGTGCACGGTCAATCTGAGCGTAGTCCTTGCTCAAGCAGGATGGCAAGTGACCGTGTTAGACGGCGACCTGGGGCTGGGGAACGTCAAACTCATGCTCCCCGTACAGACGACACATCACCTCGGACAATGGTTGTCGGGACGGTGCGGGTTCGAGCAACTGACCGCAAAGACGCCGTTCGGATTCAAGGTCATTTCTGCGCCTCCGGACGAATTCCAGCTCCATGATCTCACCGAACCGCAGAAACAACGGCTGGCTGATCTTTTCGACCAGATTCAGCAAAGTTCCGATCTGTTGATGATCGACAACGCTGCTGGAATCTCAAGAAACGTATTGGGATTGTGCCGAATGGCACATCGCCTGCTGTTGATCACGACACCCGACCCCACCGCGATGATGGATGCCTATGCGACCCTGAAGACTCTTTCTGCCTTCCAAAATCCGCCGCCGGTGGGCATTATCATCAATCAGGCAAAGAACATCGACGAGGGTTTCGACACCTACAAGCGCTTGAACGCAGCCTCTGCCAAATTTGTTGGCATCGATGCCGCCTGGCTGGGGTATCTCGGGGGATGCCGCGATCTAAGACTCTGTATCAAGACCCAAACGCCACCGGTGGTTCTGAGCCCCCAGAGTCCCTTCAGCCGCAGTGTCCGAAAAGCAGCCGCTCATGTGGCGCGCTGGCTTCTGGATGAACACATGCCCTCTGAAATGCTGGATTGTCGCGCGGTAGTCAGCCATGCCCTCACCGAGTTAGGGAAGATGGCTCCGGCACTGGACGGTTGATTTGGATTCGAAAGGGGTGTCGGGTGGGGACACCCGACACCACATTGGGAACGCGGAATCGTGACTGATGACACTGTCTAACATCCACGACATCGAATACAGAAATCCCGCATGAAGGCGGGATTTTCAATTTTGTGTAAAAAAGACTTGACATCGCCTCCAAAATATATTATATTATGTAAAACATCCTTTACATATCTTACCCAAGCAGACTATGATCTTGCGGAACAACGTCAAGGAATTGCGTTTCGCGCACGGTCAACTCTCCCAGGCTGCATTAGCTGACGCAGTTGGTGTCAGCCGCCAGACCATCATATCCATCGAAAAAAACCGATACACTCCTTCCGTCCTGCTCGCTTTGAAAATCTCCCAATTCTTCGGTGTCCCTTTGGAAACATGCTTCTCTCTCGACGGAATAACTGCGCCCGAGAATCGATCGCATTGATGGTGTGAAGTGGAGCGCACGACGAAGAACACAGCGCCAGACCGACCTACTGCCCAGAATCCCGAATAAAGTCCCATTGGTGTCCGTTATCAGGAGGGTTCGATCATGACCGAGAAACTCCGAGGCAAGGATTTTGCCTTCATCATCATCTGTCTGGTAGTTATCGCAGGCGGCTTGGTCATTGGTTTGAGGTATTTCAAGAAGGCGTTTCCGGAAGCCTCGATTGATTTCAAGGTGACTCGCGTCGGTTCGAAAGCCATTGCCCAGGATTTCTTGAGCCAGCGCCTTTATCCGCTCCAGGGCTATAAGAACGCGGGCGGATTCGATTACGACGGAACCGCCAAGGTTTTCCTGGAAAAGGAATTGGGCTTGGACAAGGCGCAGCAGTTTTTCGGGCATCCCGTGAAGCTATGGTATTGGCAGCAGCGTTGGTTCAAGCCGGAGCAGAAAGAGGAATTCTCGGCGCAAGTCACACCGGAAGGCGAAGTTATCGGGTTCAAACATGAGATTCCAGAAGAGCAAGCGGGCGATTCCCTGAGCGCCGATTTCGCTCGAGTGCTGGCGGAAAATTTCTTAAAAACCGTGATGGGCAAAGACATATCAAGCCTGGAGTTCGTCACGGAAACCCATTATTCCCGTCCTCATCGCGTGGATCATTACCTAACATACAAGGTGAGGAATTTCGATCCGGCGGCGGATTCCGATTACCGTTTAGAAATCACCATACAGGGCAGTGAAGCGGCTGGCTATCGGGAATACTTGCGCGTGCCGGAGAAATGGCGGCAGTCTTATAATGAGCTGCGGTCGTATAACAACACGGCGTCGTCGGTTGCATCACTCTTCCTCATTTTGACAATAGTGGGGATGGTGGCTGTGATATTCTTCCGTATCAGGAAACGGGACATTCGTTGGAAGACTGCTTTGTGGTTCGGGTTGGTCGGTTTTGTACTGATGCTCCTTACGCAGTTGAACAGCCTTCCGCTGACCATGTTAGATTATGACACAACTGCATCCTATTCGGGATTCCTGATCAGGAACATCGGGCTGATACTGTTGGAAGCCCTTCTGGTAGGCGGAGTGATTATCGCGATCCTGACCGCGGCGGCGGAAGTCATGTATCGGGAACGTTATGGCAGATTCACTGCTATCTCCAGGCTGTTTTCCTGGACAAGCTGGCGCACCAAGTCGTTTTTCAAAGGGGTACTGTTGGGATTGACGTTGACGGCTTTCTTCTTTGCCTACCAAATAATCTTCTACCTAGTCGCCGACAAATTGGGAGCTTGGGCGCCGGCGGATGTGCCTTACGATGACTTGTTGAATACCGCTTTCCCCTGGGTCGCGGTGTTGATGATCGGCTTTTTCCCGGCGGTCAGCGAGGAATTCATATCCAGAGCGTTTTCGATTCCATTCCTGCACAAGTACTTAAAATCAGGACTCCTTGCGGTCGTTATCCCTGCATTCATCTGGGGATTCGGGCATTCAGCATACCCCAATCAACCATTCTTCATCCGGGGTTTGGAAGTCGGATTGGGTGGTATCATCATGGGACTGGTCATGCTTCGGTGGGGAATTCTGCCGGCTCTGGTGTGGCATTATACGGTCGATGCGCTGTACACGGCATTCCTGCTGTTCCGTTCCGGGAATTGGTACTTTGTCGTGACGGCTGGAGTCGCGACGGGTATTCTGCTGGTCCCATTTCTAATCTCACTTATTACATACCTCAAGACCGGAGCATTTTTGTCGCAGGTCGGTATTCGCAATCAAGATGAGATTCCGCCTCAGGTGACGGTAGCGGAACCCCTGCCGCCTGTGGTGACTCCCGGTGCGACGGCGGAAGAAGCCGCCTATCAGCCGCTGAAGTCGGGAACGAGGTTCAAAGGAGTGATCGTCGGCGTCGTTTGCCTTCTCGCCACATTAATTCCATTTCAAAAGCTGGGCGAGAATGCGCCCGAATTTGAGCTGACCCCCCGCCAGGCGAAGCAACTCGCCGATGAGTATCTGATTAGACAGGGAGTGGATGTCCGAGGTATGAGGTCCGCGATTGGAATCAACCAGCGACTGCACGATAATGCGGGCAAGTATTTCTTGACGCATGGAGGTGTGGATGATTTCAACCGTTTGACCGGCAGCAGCTATCCGCCGAATGTCTGGGAGGTGCGGCGGTTTGTCCCCGGCAACCGCGACGAATGGAGGGTCAGCCTCAATCCAACGACAGGCGGCATCGTTGGATTTCGGCACAGCCTGCCGGAAGAGGCGCCTGGCGACAGTATCTCAGCCGACTCGGCTCGCACGACCGCCGTGGCGTTCCTTCGCGATACCGGTTATCCTATGGAGCATTACGTTCAGAAGTATGTGCGTTCGGATACCAGACCGCATCGCCTGGACCACAATTTCGGTTTCGAAGCGGAGGAAGGCGACACGTTGAATCTTCAGGAAGCGAAGTATCGGGTGGGCGTTGAGATTGCCGGCTCAAGCGTCAATAGCGTGAGTACATATTACTATCTGCCGGAAGCCTGGGTTCGGCAGCAGGAGAGCACCACCGCCGCGAAAGCCATCTTCAAAGTGATCCGGGTTGTCGCCATCGCCCTCTTTTTCGGTTTGGGAATTTTCTTCCTCGTCAAGATGTCCCGGCAAGGAGTAATTCCCTGGAAGAAAGCAGCACTGATAGCCATCGTTCCTGCTGCCATCATCGCCTTGAACGGCGTCAACTTCTTTCCCCAACAGATGTTCGACTACCAAGTGATGATCCCGATCAAGATGTTCAGCATCCAACTACTGATCAGCTTCTTGCTGCAAATAATAGCCAACTACCTGTTCTGGTTCCTGGGAGTGGCGTTGCTTTTGGGCTGCTACCCAAACGCCACTCAGGAATTCAGCGAGATTCATCGACGAAAATCGGGGCAGGATACTCTCATGGGTATTTTCCTCGCCTTGTGCCTGGCGGCTTTTATGACCGTCGTTCGATCAGTGTTGCAATCCGCGTTTCCTCAGTGGATCCCATTCAATGGGATTGAAGTCGCGGGAGCTCTGGCGGGACCGGTGCCGTTCCTCGATCAACTTGCCGGAACGGTGAACAGGTTATTGCCATACTTCATCGTCACGGGTTTTGGCATCTATTTGTGGAGGAATTTCCTGAAATCGACGCCTCTGAAGATTCTGGCAATAGTCCTGTTCCTGTGTGCGATGACCCCGGCAGAGGCAAATGAATTGGTCGAGATTATCTATTCATGGATCTCGCTGGCGATTCTGCTGGTACTGGTGGTTTTCCTAGCGACCACCTTCCTCAGAAACAACATCGTGGCATATCTTGCAGCCATTGTCGCGGTAACGATATTCCGCGCCGGTATCGAGCTGCTTTCCGCGGGCGCGGGGACATACATGGTCCATGGCATCGTGCTTTTGATTCTGGACGTGATAGCCCTGTTGTGGCTCATTACCGGCAAAAGGGAGGAGATTCTAAGGCAGGTATGAAGGAGTTTCGCGGCGGGGCATCTGGAGGATTGGGGGATCGTCTGCATTTTCCCCTTGACTTTTGGTCAGAAAATGGGTACAATATGACCCGTAGGACGGGAAATTCGAAGCACCAAGCACGAAATTCCAAACAATATCAAATCTCAAAATTCGAAACAGACCGCGCTGTCATCCGTCCTCGCTTGACAGCCGGGTTTCCGTCAGGTGGGGACCCCTGACGACACATGATGGTGCAGGGTGAGGACACCCTGCACCACAGAAGGATGTTGAGGTATGCAAGCCCACCTCAGGCGGGCAAGGCGAACCCAACCTACCAGAGCCACCCCCCTTTTGTTCCCCCCTCCGCCGTAGGCGTCCATTCGGACAATAGGCGGGGGGAAGGATTCTCGTTCGGGTGCTGTCATGCGTCCTCGCTTGACAGCCGGGTTTCCGTCAGGTGGGGACCCCTGACGGCACATGATGGTGCAGGGTGAGGACACCCTGCACCACAGAAGGATGTTGAGGTATGCAAGCCCACCTCAGGCGGGCAAGGCTCCTTGTTGGGTTACGCAGGGCTAACCCAACCTACCAGAGCCACCCCCTTTTGTTCCCCCCTCCGCCGTAGGCGTCCATTCGGACAATAGGCGGGGGGAAGGTAGTACACACTGACCGGTTAATAGAGAGAGAAGAATCATAATGGCACTGGGAATCTACTCACAAAACACATCGCGATTGAACATTTACATTTATCCGCCGGAGGGTGTTCCGAAGGCATTTGTCGCGGAATCGTGGGGCGGGGGACTTTTGTCGCACCGCGCCTGCATTGTCGCCAAGGACCGCGCCACCCAGCAGATCAAAATCGTCGGGCAGATCGTTCCCAAGCACCTGCTGACCGAGGAACGGGACAAAAAGTTTACTCGGGTCAAAGTCGTGGAAGAGGGGCTAAGCTTCGGCGACCGCCACGAATTCAAGTTCTATATCGAAGAACTCGATCTGGAATCGCAAGCGATCGTCCGGCAGCGACCTTTCATGGATCCTCAGACCCTAGAGAAGTACCACGCCAAGCAGGATTTTTGACAGTGCTGTCATTCATGTGCCGCAGGGTGCCCTCACCCTGCGGGGGAAGCCACGTCCTCAAGTGCTGTCATGCGTCCTCATGTGACCGCCGAGGGTTCCGTCAGGTGGGGACACCTGACGGCACATGATGGTGCAGGGTGAGGACACCCCGCACCACAGAAGGATGTTGGGGTACGCGAGCCCGCCTCAGGCGGGCAAGGCTCCTTGTTGGGTTACGCAGGGCTAACCCAACCTACCAGAGCCACCCCCCTCCTGTTCCCCCCTCCGCCGTAGGCGTCCATTCGGACAATAGGCGGGGGGAAGGCTCCTCGTTCGTGCGCTGTCATGCGTCCTCGCTTGACAGCCAGGATTCCGTCAGGTGGGGACACCTGACGGCACATGATGGTGCAGGGTGAGGACACCCTGCACCACAGAAGGATGTTGGGGTACGCGAGCCCGCCTCAGGCGGGCAAGGCTCCTTGTTGGGTTACGCAGGGCTAACCCAACCTACCAGAGCCACCCCCCTTTTGTTCCCCCCTCCGCCGTAGGCGTCCATTCGGACAATAGGCGGGGGGAAGGCTCCTCGTTCGGGTGCTGTCATGCGTCCTCACGTGACAGCCAGGATTCCGCCAGGTGGGGACACCTGACGGCACATAGAATAGGCGGGGGGAAGTGTGAGGAATTTGTGAAACCTTCGCAGACTGCCACCATTTTCCTTGGGATCATCGTCACCGTTATTCTGGTGATCGTCCTCCGGGAACTGCGGGCGATTTTCATTCCCCTGTTTTTCGCTATCCTGCTATCATTCTTATTCGGTCCCTGGGTTCGAAGATTGGTGGAGAAGAAGGTGCCTCAGTGGATCGTGCTGACTTTGTTGATGGTGGTGATTTTCCTCATCATCCAACTTCTGGGCACCCTGATCTACACCAGCGCGGCATCGTTTGTCGGAGAATTCCCCAAATATGAAGAACGATTGACACCGATGTTCCAGGATGCGCTTAAGGCATTGAATATTCAACAGCAGGATGTGCAAGAATACCTGGATCGCTTCGACTGGGGAAAGGCTATCAGTCAGTTTTCGGTCACCAAGGTCATGTCGAGGACCCTGGGCACGTTCATGAACTTCATCATGAATATCGTCCTGGTGCTCATATTCATGCTCTTCATCCTGGCGGGGTGGACACGGCTCCATCGCCGCATCGAACGCGCCTTCGAACCGGAAAGAGCACGGAGAATCGCGAACGTCATTGATTCAGTGGAACACCGCGTTCAGACCTATCTGTTGACCAAGACGATTATCAGCCTCGGCACCGCGATTGTGGGCATAGGGATTCTACTAGTGTTTGGGATCGATTTCGTGGTCATTTGCGCTTTGCTGCTTTTCCTGTTGAGCTATATCCCGAATATCGGATCGGTCATCGCGTCTCTGCTTCCGATATTGTTGTGTTTTTTGGAATTCGGTCTGACGTGGAGGATTGTGTTCCTCACGGCGTCGATCATCGCACTTCAGATGTTTTTCGGCAACGTGTTGGAACCTATGATGATGGGGAAAGGATTAAACCTGTCGCCAGTGGTGGTCATGCTGTCACTGATTTTCTGGGGATGGGTGTGGGGGATACTCGGCATGATAATGGCGGTACCCTTGACGGCTACGGTAAAGATCGTCTTCGAGGAAATCGAATCTCTGCGTCCTATAGCAATTTTGATGAGTCAGGAATAGCACGAAAGATAATTTTGAATGATGAATGTTGAATGACGAATTTTGAGCGCTGCATCTTGAATGTCGAATGATGAATGGATTGGTTGACGTTTGGCAAGTTGCAACAAGACAACTATAGAGATTCACTTTCAAGGAAGGAGGGACAATCATGGATGCGTTTCCCTGTTCTCAAACCTTCAGAACATTTACCCTTTTCGTGCTGTTGATCGCTCCTTTGGCGCTGACAGCCCAGCCCAGCGGTATTACTGGACTATCCGATCAGGTCCAAATGCAATGTGTTGGTGAAGACCTCGCCAAGACAGGGGCAGCGGAACAAATCACTCCAAAGGGTCCGGAGAAATCGGCACCAACATTTCCGACCGACAACTGGATCCTGCTGGATTCATGGTCAAACCAGATGGTGATTCAGGCTGGCGATTATTATGCGGTGTACTTTGACCCCGGCACTCAGTCCTTGAATGAAGCCGGACCGGAAAATGTTCTGAACGACACCTGCCTGCAGGCGATTGCCCGGGCTCCACGATGGTTACGGGATGACCTGCGCGATCAACTGACGAAGATCACCTACGAGTATTTCCGCGACCGGCTGGCGCAGTTGATCCTGGACACCGAGGATCCCTATGTGGACGAAGTCGCATTTTGCGTGGCTCATGTGTCGCGCCAGATGGTTGGAGGCGGACTTGTTTCCGGAAGCCTGATCGTGGAAAATGCAGTGTCGATCTACGACGCCGACACCTACCTCGATTACGTCTGGCTGTGCGATTATGGCAATTCCGGCGACGACGATTACTGGACAACGGTCCGCTATCGGGTCAAGACCGCTCTGGGCGACACCATCGAGGTGGAATTGGATCGGGAGGAATACTACTGGTACATAGTACATCCCCGGCTATCCGACGAAATCCCGCTATATATCGATCCGAGCTCGGGTCAGAATCAGCCGCCTCCCTCGGGTGTATTCTGGCGGGACTACCTGTTCAATCACGCCGATCCAGGGTACCCGTTGCTTAGGGAAGCCATGGCGGACTGCCAGGTGCTGTACAGCAACCTCTGGAATAACGGGACACCGGCAAACGGCGCGGTGGGCTTGGTCACTCAATGGATCAACGATGTCATGGATTGGGGCGCGGGCGCCGAACGTCCGATCCAGCCGGTGCGCATCTATACGTTGCACCGCGGCAATTGCGGAGAATATTCCGACATCACTGCGGCGGCAGCGAGGATCTGCCTGATTCCCAGCAAATGCAGCATGGCATTCACCAACGACCATACCTGGAACGAATTCTGGGGGGAGCGGTGGCTGTCCTGGGAGCCGGTCAATAACTACGTCGGCGACTCGCTGGCGTACTATGGATGGGGACATCGTTTCCCGGCGGTATTCAACTACCGCGGGGACTGCTGGACTGAGACGGTGACGGAACGCTATACCATGGGTCAGGCGGATTTGAACATTACTGTCACTGACGCGTGGGGGACTCCGGTGGACGGCGTGGAAATCACCCTGCAAAGTGACGCGATCTGGGGAGGGCTGTACCACTGCACCTCCGCGATCACCAACTGCGACGGATTCGCCACGATCAAGATCGGCGCGGAACGCGACATCTACCTCCGCCTGGACAATCCCATCGGCAGTTACCCCAGCACTCCCGGAGCGGTGGTTATGGTGGTCGATAATAGTGTGGCGGGGGAAACGTACGAATGGACGCACGAGCTCAGTTTGGTGGAAATCCAACCGGTGCTGGGAGCGCCCGACCCGCCCAATCCTACCGACCATTACCTGATGGAAATCGCGTTCCAGATTCCGTCGGAGATCGGTCGTGCCACCATCTGGACGAACTCGGAGTTCGCGAAGCTGATGGAACCGGGATTAGTGGACTTTGCGGTAATGGATGCTCCGAATTTCGAGGATTTCCAGGCAGGCGAAGCCAGTTATGGCTTCGAGATTGCTCAGTATCACGAATCGGGACACATCTCGTTCACCTTGCCCACCGATGATGCCTGGTACGCGGTGGTATCAAATACCGACCGGGTGGTGGACGCCCAGTGCGTCACGGTGTCGGTCAACCTCTATGTGGATTCCGAATTCGGCGTGGAGCCGGGAAGTGTCGCCCAGAAACCGGACATCTTCCGGCTGAGTCAGAATTACCCGAACCCGTTCAATCCCAGCACGACTATCAGCTTCAATCTGCCTCAGGCGGGACATGCTTCGCTGTCAATTTACAACTTGCTTGGGCAGGAGGTGGTCAGATTACTGGACGAGAACCGTCTGGCGGGATTGCAGACTATCCGATTCGATGGGTCCAATCTGGCGTCTGGCACCTATTTCTACCGCATCGAATCCGGCGATTTCCAGGCAGTAAAGACGATGAGGTTGGTCAAATAGCCCTTGGAGTGCGCAGGCTTGCCTGCGCCTTGATGTCTTCGGGGCTTGCCCCGAAATCAGGCGGAATGTTCAATCCCTAAGGAGGAAATGTTTCAGGAAGCAAGCTTCCTGATTAAAAGGCGCAGGCAAGCCTGCGCACTCCTCGTAGCACGGGCATCCTGCCCGTGCGCATGACCTAGATAGTCATGCGACGACAGTAAAACTCCTGAATCCTATACATTTTCTGACCAATCCAGAAATCAAAAAGAACTGGATTGGGCGTCCCACCGATTCGATGGCTTCGTTAATCGAACATGGGCTGAATCCCGAACCCCAGTGCAATAGTCAAGACGAAGCCACCGCCCAGCAGGCAGCCTCCCATTTTCCCCAACGCCGACGTCAGAGCTTCACGAGATTCTTCGATTCCTTTGCGGCGAAACCATTCAGCTATCGAACCTTCGAAGAATCCCGCGATTCCGTCGGTAATGGCATCGCCCACGACCGTCCCCAGGATCGCGCCGGCTACGCCGAATATCGCCGCCCCTCCTAACGCCGGAAGGGCTAATAGTCCCGTGTCAATGGCACCGAACGCCAGATCGGGGATCGCGCGCCGCAGACTGCGTCTCGATATCAGGAGCGCAATCACCGGGATTAATCCCAGTCCCATAACTACCGGTCCCAGAGCCAGTCGATTTTCCAAAGCAACCACGCCAAGCGCAATGATCATCGCCGCCACAACCGCCAAGACTAATGCCCTGTTCATTTGCCACCTCCAGGAGGGTCAGTCACGGAATTGAAGGAATGCGCCCCAAATATAAGGATTTGAGTCCTGTGATGCAACGGAAAAATGTGGGAGCTGCTGCTCGACGATGGGCATAAATCGTAGGGCAGTGGTGGCGGAAAAATATTCGATTGACGAAAAAAATGCTTGTATGGGAGATATATTTTTATTATATTAAACATTTAGACAAAGCAGCTCGTAATTAGTTAACACCAGATATAACAGCAAGGTGGCGCGGCGATCTCCGGAGTGCGCACAGGTGATCTTTCCATGTGAGGATATTGAGAGTGCAGTTGGGTGTCC
>Ga0153916_10000174_pt1 | contig 39619 bp, 23 predicted proteins | sample Opewatmetagenome_FD_109642 | JGI IMG/M metagenome (GOLD analysis project Ga0153916, IMG submission 109642) | Freshwater wetland microbial communities from Ohio, USA - Open water 3 Core 3 Depth 4 metaG | ecosystem: Environmental > Aquatic > Freshwater > Wetlands | place: USA: Ohio, Lake Erie...
AAGCGGGCGATCTGGTGGACTACCACCGGGCCCGCAACAAGCGCGCTACGGATTCGCACCGGAAGACTTGGCTCGCAAGACATCCAAACGTGGTTCCAAAAAAGTGATGCTGTAGAACTAGGCGATGTCCCTTACGTGAACGGCGGTCTGTTCGATATTCACGAACTCGAAGAGCACAACCCCAAGATCGACATTCCCGACGAGGCTTTCGAGCGCATCTTCGGGTTCTTCGACCAGTACGAGTGGACCCTGGATACCCGCCCCTTGCGCAACGATTCGGAGATCAATCCCGATGTGCTGGGCTACATCTTCGAGAAGTACATCAACCAGAAACAGATGGGGGCCTACTACACGAAGGAGGACATCACCGACTACATCAGCCGCAACACGATCATTCCGTACCTGTTCGACGAGGCCCGCAAGAAGTGTGCCGTCGCCTTTCAGCCGGGATCGGCGCTCTGGCGGCTCCTCCAGGAGACGCCTGATCGGTACATCTACGCGGCCGTCCGAAAGGGGGTTATCGACGACAAGGGGGAGATCGTACCGGTTCCCGCCGAAATCGAGAAGGGGATCGACGACGTGGCCGAGCGTGATGGCTGGAACCGGCCGGCGGAGCCGGAATATGCCCTTCCGACCGAAACATGGCGTGAGTACGCCGCCCGGCGGCAGCGCTGTCTGGATGTCCACGAACGCCTTGCCGAGGGCAGCATCTCGGAAATCAACGCTCTGATAACCTACAACCTCGACATCCGGCGGTTCGCCGAGGACGCCATCCTGTCGTCCGAAGGCCCCGAACTGCTGCGCGCCTTCTACCAGGCGATTACCGGCATCACCGTGCTGGACCCAACGTGCGGTTCCGGCGCGTTCTTGTTTGCCGCGCTCGGCATCCTGGAGCCGCTTTACGAAGCCTGTCTCGACCGGATGCGGACCTTCCTGGAGGACTTGGAGCGCGACTCCCCTCTCCCGCCGGGAGAGGGGCAGGGGGTGAGGGCGCAGCGTCGCCTCTCACCCGAGAAGTTCAAGGATTTCCGCGCAGTCTTGGACGACGTTGCTCGACACCCCAATGCCGCCTACTTTATCCTCAAGTCGATCATCGTCAGGAATCTCTACGGCGTGGACATCATGGAAGAGGCGGTCGAAATCTGCAAGCTCCGTCTATTCTTGAAGCTGGTGGCCCAGGTGGATAGCGTCCGCCAGTTGGAGCCGCTGCCCGACATCGACTTCAACATCCGGCCGGGCAACACCCTGGTCGGATTCGCCACCCTGGACGACGTGAAGCGGACGATCCTCGGGAGACTTGCGGACGACGAACTCAAGGCACAGGTCAACCGCATCGCCGAGGATGCGGAAATCGTCGATCGCGCCTTCCAGAAGTTCCATGAGATGCAGACCAAGCACGGCATGGATGCCCGCGAATTTGCTGCGCAGAAACAAGAACTCCGCAGTAGGCTCGACCAGCTTGCCAACGAACTGGATAGATATGTCGCGGGCGAATATGGAATTGCGGGCAACGAGATCGAAACCTGGCGTGCGAGCCATGCTCCGTTCCATTGGTTTGCCGAATTCTTTGGAATCATGGCGAACAAAGGGGGGTTTGACGTAATCATTGGCAATCCCCCATACGTCGAATACCACACGGTGCGCGAGCGATACCGGATACTCAACTTCCTTACCGAGCCGTGCGGAAACCTTTACGCCTATGTTTTGGAGCGGTGTTTTGGGATAGCTCACGAGGACACACGTATTGGCATGATTGTGCAACTGTCCGCAATCTGTACCGACCGCATGACTCCGCTCCAGCAACAATACTTGAAACGGTGCAGGAATGTCTGGGCATCGTGCTTCGACGACCGACCGGGAAAGTTGTTTGACGGGCTTGAACACATTCGCGCGTCAATCGTGCTCAGTCAGCAGGGCACCGTCCCTCAGCCCGTCATCCGAACGACAAATCTAATGCGATGGTATACCGAGATTCGGTCAGTGCTTTTCGCTCAGTTGGAATACGGTGATGTTTCGCAGTTGTGCATGGACGGTAGTTTTCCGAAAGCTGGAACTGCCTCTTTACGTTCAATCCTCGCCAAGGTCAGATCGGGGACTTCCCATGTTGAACAGGCTTACGACCCTCGATCGCGCATTATCGTTCACTACTATCGAAGCCCACTGTATTGGATCAGGGGCATGGATTTCCTTCCCTTCTTTCGTTCAGCCACGGCGAAGCGGTCTGTACACCACTTCAAGGACTTTCCATTAGTGGATCGCAACCTTGTGGCGACGGTGGGGAGCCTCATAAACAGCAGCGTATTCTACCTCTGGTTTATAGTGATCGGCAATGGACGGAACGTGGCCCTGCGCGACATTACGACTTTTCCGGCTCCTGCTAGACTCTTCGACAGAAGCGTCTGCAAGACCTTTGAGGGTTTGTTCTCCCGACTGATGGATAGTTACAAAGCAAACTCCGTCAGGCGTCGGAGAAAGGATGGGGTGGAATACCAGGAGTTCTATCCAGGGAAGTCGAAAGCGGAGATGGACGACATTGATCGGGAACTCGCTGCAATTTACTCCCTGTCAGACGAGGAATTGGATTACATTGTCAATTATGACATCAAGTTTCGTCTGGGGCAGGACGAGGAGGAGGACGAATAATGCTGGCAATGCACAGCGCAACGCAGGACCGCACACGGCAGATTCTGGAAGACCTGGAAGCGGTCAGGGAGAACCTGCTGGCGCTCTCCGACGACATCTGGCTTTCGATCGACCACAACGACCAGAAGGCGTTGGAGGAAGGCGTTCAGTTCAAGCGGACGTACAACGAGAAGACGCGGGGCTTCGATCAGTTGGCCTCCGAACTCTCGGCCATGATTCAGCAGTACACCAGCGTCCGGCTGGAGTCGGAAGAGCGGTCGGGCGAGGGGGACCGAGAGCGGAACGAGCGGATTGTCCAGGAATTGAACCGCGAGGAACCGCACTCTATCGACGAGGACTTCACCTACCGACGCCCCCACGGATTCATTCTCGAAGGACAGGGAACGACCGGCATCACGACCTGGCGGCGGCTCTTCGAGTTGGTGTGCCAGCAGTTGCTTCGCCGCACTCCAGATCGGTTCCGCGCGCTGCCCGACAACGCCGACTTCGTTTCCAGCCGGGGGCACCGGGGTTTCAGCCGGAACAGCGAGGAACTGCGGTCGGCCAGCGAGATTGGCGACGGCATTTTCGCAGAGATCAACCTGTCGGCCAACGGCCTGCGCGACACCCTGCGCCGTCTGCTGGCGACGTTCGAGATTCCGGCAGCGGACCTTCGGCTCTTTCTTCGGGAAGACCGGGACGCCGCGAGGAATCGTGACGGGGCGTAAGAACCGCGCGAGAACATGACCCTTGTTGTTGCCGAATTGCAGATACGGGCCGCCGGCGCGGGAACAGCGCGCCGCAAAGGGGCACCACAGGGTCGCGTCTGGGCCATCGGCGACCAGCAAATCCTCCAGCGGCCACTCTTGGCGCTGTTCGTTACGACGCGCTGCCCCGGCGATGTGATTCTTCGCGTCTACGATGCCGCCCGTAGCCTGCGCGATGCGGGAATCCCGATCATCAGTGGGTTCCACACTCCAATGGAGAAGGAGTGCCTCGATCTGCTACTGCGGGGCACTCAGCCGGTCGTGGTCTGCCCGGCCCGGAGCCTCCAAGGGATGCGAGTCCCCTCCGCATGGAAGCGGGCGATCCTGGCCGGCCGCCTGTTGCTTCTGTCCCCGTTTCCCGAGTGGCATCGGCGGAACACCGCTGAGCTTGCCGCGCTGCGGAACGAGTTCGTGGCCGAGGTTGCCGAAGAAATCTTCATCGCCCACGCCCCGCCGGGCAGCAAGACCGAGGCGCTCTGCCGCGAGCTTCTGGCACAGGGCAGACGCATCCACACGTTCGACCTTCCGGGCAACGCCGGCCTGATCGCCCTCGGTGCGCAGCCCGCAGCCCCGGAAGCTGTAGCCGCGAACCTTCTTGATCGCCTACGATTCGAGCCTCCTGCGGCGGTGGGCTGCCATCACGCGAAGAAGGGCTGACCAACGGAAGTGAGAATCATGTCAACATTCGATTCAACCAAGACTCGGCTGGCGGACTTGCTCAGGGCTATCGAAGCGGGAAAAATCCAGCTTCCCGACTTCCAACGTGGCTGGGTGTGGGATGACGAGCATATTCGCGCGCTGCTCGTCAGCATCGCCAGGGCCTTTCCGATTGGGGCCATCATGCTTCTGGAATCGGGTGGCGACGCCAGATTCAAGGTGCGCCCGGTCGAAGGCATTGACCCAACCAGAGCAACTCCCGCCAAAGTCGAGAAGCTGATTCTCGATGGACAGCAGCGGCTTACCTCTCTTACGCAAGTGCTGATGCTGGATCAACCGGTGGAGACGCATGACGAAAAGAAGCGGAAGATCAAGCGGCACTACTACATCGACATCGAAAAGGCCCTTGCCGGTCCTGAACAATACGAGGAAGCCATCGTTGGCGTGGAGGCAGACCGCACCTTGCGGGTGAACTTCGGCCGCGATATCAAGCTCGATCTTCGGTCCCCAGAGAAAGAGTACGAGTTCTTCCATTTCCCATGCAGCCAAATACTCAACTCGGACGGGTGGGAAGAGGGGCTTAACGCCTTCGATCCGAGCCGGTTCGGCCGTTACATGCAGTTTCGCAAAGCGGTCCTCGCGGAGTTCCGCAACTACGACATTCCGGTCATCGAACTGACGAAGGACAACCGGAAGGAGGCCGTGTGCCTTGTGTTCGAGAAGGTGAACACGGGCGGTGTGCCGCTTTCGGTCTTCGAGTTGCTCACCGCCACCTACGCCGCGGAAGGCGACCAGAGCGTCAATTTGCGCGAGGAATGGTTCGGAGCGAAGCACGTTGAAGGGATCAGTCAGCGCTTGGGAAAGCAGAGGTTGCTTCGAGACATACAGGCAACGGACTTTCTCCAGGGGCTTGCACTGCTCTACACGTATGAGCGCCACAAACAGGATTTGGCCGATGGCAAGACGGGCAAACAAGTGACCGGCGTCAGTGCGAAACGGGAATCGGTCCTGGCGCTGCCGCTGTCGGCGTACCAGCGATTCAAGTCGCTCTTGACCGACGGCTTCGTGCGGGCGGCGAAGTTTCTTCGCAAGGAATCCTTTTTCTCGAAGGCAGACCTGCCGTATCGCACGCAACTCGTCCCCTTGGCTGCGGTTCTTACGCTGTTGTGCGACAGGTGGTTGGAGCAGCGAATCTACGACCGGCTGAGCCGCTGGTTCTGGTGCGGCGTTCTCGGGGAGTTGTATGGCGGTGCCGTCGAGACCCGAATGGCGCTCGATCTTCAAGAGCTAATGGAATGGGTGGACGGCGGGGAAAATGAACCGGCCACGGTGAGAGACGCCAATTTCCAGCCGGGCAGGTTGGATACCCTCCGGTCCCGCAACAGCGCGGCCTACAAGGGGATCAACGTCCTCGTCCAGCGCAATGGGGCCAAAGACTTCTTCTGGAAGAGCACGATCCGAGAACTCGATGACGACGACCTGGAGGAGTGCAAGCTCGACATCCACCACATTTTTCCGAGGGATTGGTGCGAGAAGAACGGCATTATCCCAAAGCGATACAACTCGGTGTTGAACAAGACGCCGATCTCGTACAAGGCGAACCGGATGATCGGGGGCAGGTCGCCAAGCGAGTATCTCAAGCAGATTCAGGCGCACAAGAGCGTCCAGCTTGACGATGCAGGGATGGACAGCGTTCTGGCTACACACCATCTCGACCCAAGATTTCTGCGGAGCAATGACTTCAACGGTTTCGTCGAGTCCCGACGACAGTTGCTCGTCCAGCGGATTTCGGAGGTCATGGGCAAGCCCGCTATCGCAACCGGAGAATCCGTTGCCGAGGACGAGTCTGACGAGGAAGGAGAGTAGCCTCCGGTGTGACACGCTCACGCCCGACTGCGGATGACACGGGCGAAGGAAGTGAACCTCTTCGCCTTGATGCGAAAGGAGTTGGCAGGAAACTCCCAACTCCACCTAGCGGTCCCGCAGGCGAAAGGCCCTCGCAAGGCATCAATCGTGAACAGGAGGGGAGCCGTCTTGCTCCCGTCCATCCTCGGGGAACATCTCCTTTTCCAGCCTCCGTACCAGCTTCGCCGGAGCCAGACCGAGCGCCCGAGCGGCCAGCACGAACTCAACGATGTCCACGGGTCGCTCGCCCGACTCGCACCGGGCGATAATTGGTTGCGTCAGGTGCAGCTTCTCCCCCAACTGCTTCTGCGTCACGTCCCGTTTCCTGCGCGCCGCCCGCAGTATTCGCCCGAACCGTTTGTAGTATGCCGATTCTTCCGGTTGTACCATCTGCGGCCTCGTCGGAACATGCGAAATTGACATTTATCATTTGTCTTCGACATATTCCATGCTAATCTTGAGTGTAGATCACCGATTTGCACCCATGTAGTAGAGGAACAGATGATCCACGAACAAGACGGCTTGCGGGCCAGACGGCTCGACGGGCGGCCTGGCAAGGGCGGCACCGTTTCACCTGTCCCCAGCATGTTGCGGCTGTTCCGCGAGAACGTCCGCAGCTATCAGCCCGAGGGGCTGGCGCTCGAAACCGGCGATCCGCAGGTCGCCCTCGATAACATCAATCGGTTGCGTCAGATGGGACTGGCGATCTCCCAGATTCACGTTCGTCCCACCGGCGCGCTCTTTCTGTTCACCGGCGGCGAGCAATACTACACCCCTGCTCTTCGCGCGGGCGGTGACGGCCTTGAGACCGAGATTCTGGCTGAACTGGCGGCCGAGTGCCGCTGGGGTGATCTTGAAGAACTGCTTGACTTTTACCACAGCCTCCCCCCGGACTTCGAGGGGCCGCTGCCGGACTTGCTCCCCTTGGACTCCGACGACCTGGAAAGCGGCGCGCCCCGTCTCCTCCGATACCCAGTCGGCAACGGGCAAACGGGGACGGACGCACCGCGCACACGAACGTAACTGAAACCCGCCCCTATGGACCCAGACGACATCGCAGTTGACGTTGACAGTTCCTCTATCGAGTTCACCCTAAGCTCGTTTCTCAAGCCGTGGGACGCCGACGACCCCGAGGCGTATTCGTGCGAAATCCGAGGCAAGATCATCACGCACGATGACCAAGACAAGGAAGTGCCTCTGGGCGAGATCGAGTTGCTTCTTGTCAAGACCGCTGACGCGATCTGCGACGGGGCTGAGTTGGCGTTCATCTTCGATGCCGTCGGCTTGGACGACCCGTGGATCGCTCTGTTCGCGGAGGAAGGGTCTTGCCCCGAACTGGCCGTCCAGTTCTCCGAGAATGACATCCTCTTCATTGGCAAGGTGAGTGTTGAGGAGAAGTACCAGGGCACATCCCTTCGCATCCGCGCGATTCAGACGGCAGTTGCGATGTTCCTTCCTGTGGGGACGGTCATCGTCCACTGCGATTTGCTGACTGACGCGGAGTGGAGCCGGTTCGGCGGCAGACAGATACCCGAAACCGACTACATCTGCGTGAGAAGCCCCCTTGCACATCCATAGGCGGTTCACTCGTGGACGAAAGGACCGTAATCGGTGCGATTCACCTTTTCGCCACCGCCACGATCAAGCCCGAAGGCATGGGGCCGTCCGGCTTCGTGACGCCAGTTGACGGGAAGATTGCGGCCGAGTTCTTGGAAGACGCCGACGAGGATTCGGAGTGCGAAGATGCGGGCACGTTTCGATTGCTCCACGTCAGCCTCGGCGAACTCGAAGACGAAGGCGTGGCCTTGTACTCTGTCTGCGACGATTACGGAAACGATCTGTGGGAGGTCTTCACCGCGCTCTTTCGGAAGGACGGGAGGTTCAAGAAGGAACTGCATCTTGGGAAACCGCCCCGAACGAATCTGCTGTACATCGAAAGCGCGAGTGTGCGGCCGAAATACGTCGAAAGCACCCTTCTGGTCCAGGCCATCGAAACGGCGGTCGCCAAGTTTTGCCACACAGGTTTGGTGGTAGCCGATGTCGCACTCGGACTCAGCGGCCAGCAGTGGACGGAACTGGGATTCCACCTCCTCGACCGTTTTGCCGTGCGTGTGAACTCGCGTTGACGCCGGCCGTTGTACTGACCTATGAAGCCCGTACACTGAACAGGGAGCATTGCTTTGCGAAACGGCCGCAAGAAGAGCGTTGTAGGCGATCCCATCAACTTCCGCGGAATGGCGCACGCTCCGACGAACGAAACCGGCGTAGTCGCGCTGTTTGCGATGGTCGCGCGCGACTTGGGGATGTACATTCAAGAGATTCGGGCGGACTTCCCGGATTGCATCGTTCGCCGAGACAACGGACGGGGCTGGGAGGAACTCGCCGCGGAGTTTGAGTGGGACAGCACCAGCTTTCGGGAGCACGGGCACGACCCCGCACAGTGCGACTTGATTATCTGTTGGCACCATCACTGGCGCGATTGCCCGGCTGGCATCGAGGTTGTTTGCCTGGCCGAGGAGATCAGGAGATTGTCGAACACGCCAATCACTCGCTCAGATCGGCCGTTCTAAGTGGCCCGGCCCAGCACGCAGGCAAACGACGGGAATTGAGGCGAAGACTTGCCGCGAAGGGAACCGAATTCTCGCCGGTGAACCGCCTTGGCAGGGCCAAGCGCCTAGCGGCACTCGTGTACCGAGGGATGAAACACTGCGGGGCACCACAGGTCCGTTAGGGCAGTTGTTGCCACGGCAGGGGCAGAGCACCGCATCGGTCGTGCGCGCGCAGTTAGAGCGCGGGTGTCGTCAAAGTGACGACATCGACGGTCGCGCGGTTATCTGTCCCCCGCAGGCTGATTGTGAAGAGTGCCGCGTCAAACCCTGCGAGGTCACAAGGTTCACTGGGTCACAAGGCTTACCCGTCCATAGGGCGGGTGCGCCACGAAGGGCCTCCTTGTCCATCACTCGCGCCGCAACAGTCGATGCACGGCCGTCGCGGTGAAGGGCAGGCCGCGGCTTGTCACCCGGCCCGCCGCGTTCAACTCGCCGGCAATCGAATCCAGTGTGGCACCGGCCGCCCGCCGCTCCCTAATGCCCGGCAACACGTCGGCGTAGAACGCGGCGGCTTTCGCTTTGGTGGCCTTGGCACCGCGCCGCCGTGCTGTGTCGGAGAGGTTGCGGCACTCCTTCCGCGAAGCCCCAAGGGGAACGCCACGGCGCTTGGCGGCCTTCAAGGCTTCCTTCGTCCGCTGGCTGATCTTCCGGGCCTCTTCCTCGGCGATGGCCGCCTCGATGTGCAACCGGAACGGATCGGCACCTGGCCTGTCGGCGCAGTCGAACGGAACTCCGCTTTCCATCAGCCCGCTGATGAAATGCACGTTGCGAGCGAGTCGGTCCAGCTTGGCGATAACGAGCGTGGCTCGCGCCTTGCGAGCCTGCGCCAGAGCCTCTGCCAGCTTCGGCCGATCTGACCGCTTGCCAGTCTCGACCTCGGTGAACTCGGCCATCACTTGGCCGCGGCCCTCGGCATACCCTTGGATCGCCGACCGCTGTGCTTCCAAGCCAAGCCCCGAGCGCCCCTGCTTCTGGGTGCTGACCCTGTAGTAGGCCACCAGTTTCTTCATAGTTGCGACCTCTCATGTTTGCCTTTCTTCTCTATCTTTACATGTCTTCAACGGACATTCAAGCCATGTAATGACGGAATCGCTAGGCTATTCACCCGGCTTGTGTGGAGGATGCCGAGATTGACGGAATGGCGGGAGGGTCAAAGGGCGGGGTCAAATCGCTGGTCAATTCCAGCCGGGCCGTTCGGCGCGGCGCTTGGCGCGGCGCTTGCCGCGGTGCTCGGTACTTCGGCGGTTGTCGATCCTCTCGGCCGCCGTACCTGCAAGAGCCAGTGTGTGTAAACGCACTAAGTCAAACGGCGAGTCCGCCGCGTGCTGGCCGGCCGTGATCCGAAGCAGCTTGCAGGTCAGACATGCCCTCAAATCGTGTAGGGTTGCGCAGGGTGAGAAGTGCCGCCCGGGACACCTAACGCCGCCAGAAGCCGCGCCGCGGGCCTTGCAAGGGCCTTTGGCGGGCCATGCCCCGCCTGTCGGCTCCGCTTTCAATCTCGATCGCAGCCGCCGTCCCGCAGGCCAGTCGTTTCCGCCACGGCCGCCACCCGGCCGCCGTCACCTGCCAGGACCGCCGATCCGCCGCTGCGGTCGCCACGCCTGTGCCCGCCAGGATGGTCGGACGCTCGCCGGCAAGACGCCGTGACTCTTGCGGGCGAGACTGCCAGCAGCTTCGTGGTAGTGAGCACGTGAATCGTATCGGCGAGCAATTCCACCCGCGCTTGCGGTGCTTCGCCGGCGCAGTTTTCCACGCAATTCCGGCGCGATTCGTCTCCGTAAACTGTTGCAGCATGGAGCTTTCGCCGTCGCTCCATGCACCGTCATGCCAGCAAATTCGTGTGCGAATTTCATGGGCGGGAGAGCGAGAGCGGAGTTGTTTTCCGCGTCACGAGGCTGCCGCCGAATCTACCGATTTTGCGGGCCGTGCCGACTTTGACGCTCGCCAGCACAATCGTCATAAACGGACACCTTGCACTCCTGTTGACGGTACAAACGGCAGGCCCCGCGCAACCAGCAGTCGGGATGTGCGAACCTCGCAGACGGGCGGGGGTCGGGTGGGGTCAAATCTGTAACGACCAATCCAGTCCATGAAATCGCCATATCCGGCTGCCCCTTCGTCTGTACTGGCCGACCTGCGAGAGCCATTGACGCGGCATTGCCGGCCGCCAGTGTAAAGTCCACTCGGCAGCATGATTCACTGGCTCTTGCAGGCGATGGCCGCATCTGGTCGTTTCACGGTTGCCAAAGGCGGAAGGGGAAGGCACCGCGATTCCGTGCGACCGATGTAGGTGCAAGATCGAATGGACGGCGAGGCGATTGGCCAGTACCAGCGCCCGTCGTGCAAAGCAAGGGCCTGGGGCAGCCCGTCGCGCCCCAAGGGTAAGGAGGCTCGGCTGCGAGCACGTTTGGGAGTCCTTGCGTAGCGGGCGGACGGAACCGGCCTCGCGCTACCGCTGAACGAACCCATCCCTCGTTGAACGCACGGGTGAGCCAAACCCGTGACCAACAAGGGGTTTACGCGGTCGGCGGCGAATCGTACCATTATGTTGCCGGAGCACCCCTTGCACTGCTTGCTCCGAGGACTTCGGACGCAACTGCCCGCCGTAATGAGCACGCTTACACTCGCGCTACTCAAACGAGAAGCACCGCGGAACGTCCGGCGTTGGCGGAATACGCTCGCTGAGGTTGCCAACATCCTCGTGCCCATATACGGCACTCCGAACCTCGGCAACTACCGCGACCCGGTGAAAGAAATCTACTACATCTTGCTGTCCGCGAAGACAACGGAGGAGCTATACCGGGCCGCTTACCGAAGGCTCTGGCGACGGTTTTCGACGCTAAGGAAGCTTGCCGAGGCCACCGTGCCTCAAATCCGGTCCTGCATCGAAGGTGCGGGTCTGGGAGCAAAGCGCGCCAAGCAGGTTAAGCAGATCGCCCAGCGTTTACTTGCAGACTTCGGACCAAAAGCATCTCGGAGCCTCCGTAGGATGCCTTCGGCAGAAGCGTATCGGTACTTGGTCGCACTACCGGGCGTCGGGCCAAAGTCTGCGCTTTGTGTCTTGATGTACTGTCTCGACACAGACGTGTTCCCCGTGGACGCGAATGTGCAACGTATCTTGTTCCGTATGGGAGGCATCCCAGCCGGTTCTAAACACTACCGCGCTCAACAACTACTGCCGGCGTATGTCCCCGAAGGGCTGTCCAGAGCCTTACATGTCGTTCTGGTAATCCACGGCAGGACGGTCTGTCGCCCCATGAATCCCGCGTGCGTAGAATGTCCGATCAGGCGCCTCTGCAAGACCGGACAGCGAACGAAGACGCCCGGTACTACATCCGCACTCGGCCGAAGGTCGGGTATCGGCGGTAGTGCTGAACGTAGCTCTTGAAGGACCGTAGGGATTCCGTTTCGTCGGCGTCGAGCCTGAACGGCAACTCCTGATGGATGTGATACTCCTCCTTCGTCGTGAGCAACCTGTTGATGTGTTCTCGTTCCCCGGGCGACAAATCCGGCACGTTTATCTCGTAAACCTTATCCCATTCGTCTGACCGAAAAGGCCATTCCCGAAACCTCTCATCGCTTCCAGTCAAACCAGTTAGCTCCTCATTGGAGACCAAGGCAGTGACGGTCAACATCTGGTGCTCGCCGTCTCGGTATCGGTATGATCCCAAGGGTTCGATCGTAGCATCACCCTTTCCCCCGATGCCTTTAAGAGCGGCGATCTTCACCGAGCGGGCAAGAACACGCGCAAACTGCTTCGGGCTGGCATCTTGGGGTGTGATCTCCTCCTTGGGAGCGTAATCGCCAAGTTGCACGATCAAATTGTCGATCACGGCCTTTTGGAAATCTCCTCGAACCCCAAATTGCCAAGGCTGGCGTATTGATTGCGGGTTGGCATTCAGCGTGACCTTCACAACATCGCCCGGAGCCAGCTTCGAGACCAACTCCTGATATTCTTGAAGCTGAGTCCCCCGTTCGTTGGCAACAGCATAGTCCAACCACACGATGATCCTCAAGCCGGCTGCGCCGGCAAGTAGACGATCAAAATCTAGAATGAAATCGCCGCTGGACTGGCATCGGCACTCTATGAAACCTAGTGGGCAGTTGAATGCTTGACGCCTTGCCGTTGTCTCGTCGAGTTCGATACAGACCATCCGCTCGATGGCAAACCGGTCGTTTATGAGTTTGAAGTCCTCAAGGAATCGTCCTCCCATCGAGGCGTAGAGGTACTTCGACGGGCCGTTCCACACCCTCACGAAATCGAGGATGTCGAGGAATAGTTGGCGCTCGACGAACTTGTTCGTCCGAAGTTGATATGGAACATTGGCACCGCTCATTGCAGTTGCTCTTTGGCCTCAGCCAGCGATTCATCAAAACACTTCTTGCCAACAACGCCACGGTCGGTATTGCGGTCGCCGAAATAATACTCGGCAACCATTGCGATGTCTTCTTCGAGAGCGGCGAAGCTGATGCGCCGCATTGGATGTTTCTCCTCGGGCCTGGGAAGGTCGGGGGAGTAGTACCGCCCGGTTCCCTGATCCTTGTGTTTCCTGATTTCGCTGAACTTCGACGATGGGATTGATCCCGAAACGTCAGTGGGCTTGCCCTTTTGCAGCTTGGCAAATGCCTCGTCCGTCTCTTCCTCGTGCCTTTTCCAGGCATTCGTGAACGAGGTAAACTTTTTCAAGCCCTCTCGCATGTAGTCCAACGCGATGAGGTAGACCTCCGAAGACGCATCCAGACCGCGTTTCGTAGTGTTCAACGGCAGTTTCATGGAGTCGGTGCTGCGAAAGGACGCGACGCCAGCTATTGAAATGAACTGGTTGTGGTATCCGGGCACACCGCCAGTGCCCCAACCGGTCCTTGCAGTCTTGTCGTTGTAGAGGACAACTCGGTCATTGCACATCACCGTCCAGCCCGCCTGCTCGCGGCTTCGTCGCACCAATACCTCGTCGTCCATCTCTTTTTCCTTTGCGAGGGGCCGGCAGAACCCAACGGCTAGATCGACATGCACACCTTGGAAATCGCCGACGAAGACGTATGGCTCGATCTGCGGCCCGCGCCCTTTGGCGAGTTCCTTTGGCCTCAGTATTACAAGATCGACCGGCTGGATGTCCTTCTTGCTGTTGACGTACACCTTGAAGCCCTTCTCGATAATCAGGGCGTAGAGTCTCGAAATCTCTTTCGTCAGATCGGAAATGAACGGAGATGTCTTGTCGTCGAATTGCCGGCCGACAGTCTCGTGAAGGTCGGTTACGACGATTCGGGTGCCGTCCTCGGGAAGCTTGGCCTTGATTTCGGTGAGGGGGAGGGTCCAGTTGCCGTCTTGGTCAAGCCAATCCGGGGTGATCTCAACCTTGTAGGGTCCACTGTCGGGTTGGGAAGTGACGACGCAGTTGCGGCCCATCTTGAAGATGGCCCGTTTCATCCCAATCCCGTACACGCCGACCGTTTCGAGACCGGCATCCCGTTCCCGATCGGGCCTCCCAAGCATGAAAGCACTCTTCTCGGCGACATCTTCCGGTATACCTCCGCAGTTGTCGGAAATCTCGAATTTGTCTGGCGACAAATTGATCTTCGCCCAGTAACCGTGGTAGGGCTTCTTCGCATCGGGCCTCTTCTTCGATTTTGCGATCTGGCGGAGCACGCCGTCAACGCAGTTGTCGAGCAGGTCGAGAATGGCGTCCGCAAGCTCGATGTCCCTCGTGAGCATTCGCACGAAGAAGGCTTTGGTTGGCCCGGCTTCGATTTGTTTCGTTGGCAAAGTTGGCATATCGGCCTCTAGGTTCGGGACTCCAGCAATTCCAGTATCTGGGAGGCGACGGCACGGGCGAGGAGGGGCGGTAGCGCGTTTCCGATTTGCCGGAAGTTGTGCCATCGCGTGCCATGAAACTCGAACCAGTCTGGAAACGAGTGCAGGCGGGCCGCTTCTCTCGCTGTGATGCACCGAGGGGTAGTCGGGTGGATGGGCCGAGGGGCCGTGTGGCTGCCGTGATCGACGCCCGTTCCCGCCCGGATCGTCGGCGCGACGGCATCGAGGTCCAGTCGAATATAGCGACTGACTGGCTCCGCTCCTCCCGGCGGCGTAGCGGCGAACCGCCTCCGTGTTTCTCGGGAATGGGTCGTTCGGAAGCATCCGGTCAGCCGGTTCTTGGGAAGCTTCCTCGGATAGGATCGGTCAACACGGTCCCGTGCCAAGCCGCGCAGCAAACGGGAGTAATGGCTTCCCTCGCCCAATTCGCCCGTGAAGACATCCGTATGCAGCAGTTCCTCATGCAACTCGACTTCCGGCAAGTCGGCTATGGCATCTCGAACCACGGGTTTGTACTGCCGGCCCGGCTCGTTGACGCACGCCTTCGGCTCGGGATAGCTGGGAGCCGGCAAGTCTTTACGATAGCCGAGCACGAAAGTACGCAACCGCCTTTGGGGCACGCCGAAATCGGCAGCGTCGAGAGGCACGACCGGCTCGACAACTGCGTAGCCCGCTCGCTTGACCCTGCGAAGAAACGATTCCAGCACGGAGCGGACAGGCTCCAAGAGCAGACCCCGGACGTTCTCCATTACGAAATACCTCGGCCTCAGTTCTCGAACCAGCTTGGCGAATTCGTACACCAACAAGTTTCTCTCGTCGTCGAGGTCTCGCTTGCCGCCGACGGAGAACCCCTGACAAGGAGGCCCACCGAAGACCACATCAATGGTGCGATTGCCTAAGCGAGCGTGCTCTCTGAGCGTCTTGCCGGATGCCTTGGCCAAATCGAGGGCAACGGCCTTCGTCTTTGGGAAGTTCTTCTGGTGCGTTGCGATGTTCCAGGCTTCAACGTCGAAGGCAGCAATCACGTCAAATCCCGCTTGCTCGAATCCAAGGGTCATTCCCCCTGCACCGCAGAACAAGTCAACGCCGATGGGCCGTTTATCGTTCATATTCGGGAGTGCCGGTGGCACGCAAAGGTCAAGAGGCGACTCCACTTACATCGACGACTTTGCCGCGACGCCTTGATTTGCCAAACCGCGGTGTGTTCCATCCTCCCCCTTCGTCCGTGCGCGCCCCCCCGCGGCAGGCCACCCATCTTGCGCAGGCCACAGATTTGGCATTTCTTGTTGACTCGGTGCGGTCGGTAGGCGTCCCGTTGTCAAGGTAGGCGTTCGCGCATGGGATGGCATCGAAATACCCTTTTAGTCCATCAGGTCACGTCGTCCCATCGCCCGTGCTATGCTCCGCAAGTGCTGCCGCACCGCCTCTGGGTCGTTCAGGTCTCGGGACTGGACCACAATTACCTTGTAGCCGTCCACTTCGATGGCTTGCCGGATTATGTTGTCCTTCTTGGCCGTGTTTGGGTCGCCGTGCAAGCCTCTACTCATGCCGTCCAGGTACACGGCCACCTTGCTCGGCTCGTGAAGCCAATCGGGTGTCGTGGCGATGCCGAGCGATGTTGTGATTCGTCTGCGGCAATGCCCTTCGGGAAAATGGTGCTCACGCAGCAGCCCGACGAGTTCGGCCTCGGGCGGATTCGACGGAGTTCCCTGCCTCGGCCTCTCGTCCTCGGCAATCGGCACGATGTCCCGATAGGCTTCGGGTACGTGATTCAGCTTGTCCATCAACTCCAGCGCGTCATGCCGGTTAAGCATCGCGTGGTAGAACTGGTTGCGGAAAGTCTTCAAGCAGGCGTAGCACGCGGTTTCGCACTCTTGCACGCAGCCCGCTAGTAAGGTCTTCGCGGCGGCGATCAACTCCTGCCACCGCACGAGCATCTGTTCCAGCAGACCCGAGCCGCCCGGCATCGGGTCGTAGATCAATAGGTCTTGCTTGTCGTCGGGTTTCTGCACGATGAGCAGTTGCAGGTCGTCCGGCCCCATGTCGAGGAATCGAGTCGCTGCCGCCCGCAACGCCTCGCCGATGTTGATGCCCTCGGCCTCACAGCGCACAGCGTGGAATTGGAGAAGATCGACCTCGGCTTGGACAGTCAACACCAGACGAGAAACGTCTCTTCCGCAACGCTCCTTGTGGATTTTCAGAAACTGGGCGATCTCCGCAGGCACAGCGTAAGGCGTCTTGGCGGCCCCGCATACCGAGCAAATCCAATGGCCTAGCTCCGCCTGCTTCACCCGGCCGGCTTCACCGAGATTGACCAGTTCGGTCCCTTGCCCACGAACGTAACTGACCTCGAAGTCGCCGATCTTGAAAGCTTTGCCGCCGCGATTCCGTTTCCTCAGCCGGCCCAGTACGCAGACCGGCATCGAGAACCGAAGGTGTTCGTCCTCGCTAATGCGGCTTTCCAGGGCTAGGTCCAGATCGGTCAACGGGAGGGCGTCGATGGCCGCGCCGCCCGATTGGCCATAGGAGGCATCCGCCGCCTGCTCAGTGACGTAGCCTTTGTCAACGTTCACGCGCAACGTCCGAATACGGGCGGTCTCCTCAGCGCCCAGGTGATACCGAGCGACGTAGAACGTGCCCCGGTTTGCGTACAGACGGTTGCCGGGGATGAACTCTCGCAGTGCCACCACGTTGCTGCGGTTGAGATCGAACGCCCGTGGGCCGGGGCGGCGAGCGAACCCGCGCTGGGCCGAAGCCGTAATCCCGCCTTCGTACACGCCGTAGCCTGGCAGGAATCCCTCGACGCCCAGCACGGTGAGCGAATAGGTCGATTGGTCGCAGCGCAGGATCGCGTTGATGTACTCGTCGCACCGCCGCAGAAGTTGCTCCTCTTCCCGTTCGAGCGGCCCGGTGTCCTTCTTTCGGTGTAACTCGGCGCGCGTGGTTTTCGCCCATTCCAGGCGTCGATGAAGTCGCTTGATGACGGTGGCCAACTCATCTGCCGTTTGGTCAATCGTCTGCTCGATGGTTGAGCGCGAGGTCAGTTCTGCTGCCTCGGACGGCCAATGCTGCGCGAAAAGGACAACCAGGCGGTCGGCCAGCGAATCCTTCAACTCACGCAGCAGTCCGCCCAGCGGCGCGGTGTCGGTCGGCGTCTGCCGGTAATGGTTCTCCTCGTCGAGCAAGTAAGTCCGAATGAAGACGGGGAATAACTCCTTGACGATTGCCCGTACCCTCTCGCCTGGCTCCCCCTGCGCGCGCGACCGCAAGAGCAACTCGGAGAGGATTGCTGAGCGAATATGCTTGGCCACCATCAGCGGGTTGCGCAAATTGAACGTTGGGGCCTCGATCGTGCCGCCCAGGAGCCGCAAGGGATCGTCGAAGAAGTAGCGGTCGTGGGCCGAGCGACGGCAATACGTCACCACGACGGCCATCCGTTCCTCCCGGCCTGCCCGCCCAGCACGCTGCCAGTAGTTGGCGGCGCGGGGCGGCACATTCCGCATCAGCGCCATGTCCAGCGCCCCGATATTCACGCCCAGTTCCAGAGTCGGCGTTGCCACTAGACAGTTCGTGCGCCCTTTGGCGGACTTGAAGTCGTTCTCAACACGGTTGCGGACCTCGCCCGGCACTTGGGCCGTATGTTCCTCAGCGCTGACCATCACGAACGGCCGACCCATCAGCCACACATCATAGTTCTCCTGATCCGGCTGTTCGGGCACGGTGGTCCCGTGGCAGTTGTATCGGGTACATGCAGCCTTCGGGGCCGGTCGGGCAACGATCCGCTGACAGGTCGAACAACGGTGGAGGGACTGGCTGCGCTCGACGACGAGCTTCTCGGAGTTGATTTGCCAGACATCGCCCGCCAACGGCTTTTCTTGCTGCGACCGCAGCGTGACCTTGGTGAGAATCTTTGCTTCCCTCGTGAGCAACTCCCAGATCATCGTCACAGCGGCCACGACATCCAGGTGCTCGGGATCGGCGGCCCATTTCTTCAATAGTGTCTGGACCGCCGACGCACCCCGCTGGGCAATCAGGCCACGGGCGTAGTTGTTCGACGCATCGGCGTTGAGCAACAGCCCTTCCGGCCGGAAATCGCGCAAGGGCAGCAGCCCCGTCTGGAGATAGGGATCGTCCTTCGCATGGTAACGGGAGAACACCGGGTCGCCCACCACGTACAGAAGCCGGTTCCGCCGCCATGTGTCCAGGATCAGGCTGATTCCCTCGACCGCCTCCTCCGGCGAAATCCCCAGCGTCTGCGCAAAATCCCGAACCGTCTTGCCACTGGCATTCAGACCCGAGTAAGTCACTTGTGCCAGTCCCATCGCCTCCAAGCAGTCCTTACGGCGCACGCCCGTGGTGAACTCCCGCAGCACCATGTAACGCAGCGCCTTGTGGACGGGCACCCAGCGGTTGTGGCCGAAGGTCGCCGCTGCCTCCTCGCCGGTCAGTTCCGGCAAGAGAGCGTCGATCAGACTCTGCTCCCGGCGGAAAAGCTCCGTCAGCCTGTCGGTGATCGCGTCCAGGGGAAGCCGCTGGCCGCTCTCCACAATGGCTTTGTGCATCATGTGCCGCAGGCGGATACGCCGGGCATGGTCCTGCATCCAGCCCGCTTGAAAAGCCGCGTCCTGACGGCTGTCGGCAAAGCAGATCAGCTTCTTGTGGCCGTCCGGGGCGGCGTTAATCATCGCCTGGGCCAGAATGTGGACATCGGCTACCGTCACCGCTTGCACCCTGCGGGCCGGCTCGATCTCGCGCCCGCCGATTCGGAACGAGGTCGAGTTGCACGACGGGCACGCCGACAGGCTCGGGCCAAACGCCATCATCGGCAAGAGCGGTTCCCGATGGCCGCAACCATCGGCCAGGCACCGGGGCGAGGCACTGCGGTGCATGGCCCCGCACTGCCGGCAGAACCAGGCCCTCGGCCATTTTGCCGACCGTGCCGAAGGGCCGGACTCAGCCTCTTCCAGCAGCCGGTTCGTCAGGACCAACCGCGCGCCCGACTCCGCCGGCGCTGCCGACCATACGGCGTTTTCCGCGCCATCGTCGTTCTGCGTGGCGTTGCCGTGGTCGAAACCTTTGAGTTGGTTCCTTGCCCCTCGGGCGTACTCAAGTTCCTGATACCACCCCTCGAAGAAGTGCTGCCCGCAGCTTTGACAGGTCAGTACCGAGAAGAAGGCGTCGTCGTGGCGACCGCCATACTGCTCCTTGGCGTCGGCCAACGACAAGAACAGTTTGGTCGCGGGGGCCGCCTCGGTGCCGTCCAGCGCCACGACCATTTCATCGAGACCGCGAATGAAGAAATGGACTTTCGGCCGCAGCAGCGATTCGCCGTTCTTCTGGGCGGCGGCTCCCAGTACCAGGCAGGCGAGCAACTCGGCATTGGCCCGCTCGCCTTCCGGCAGCCGCCCCGCCGCCAGACGTTGCGAGGTTTGCCATGCCGCCTCGTTCAGCCGCTTCGGATACTTGAGGATTTGGGTGGCCTGATACACGTATTCGTTCGTGACCAGGTGGTCGAACAGTGCCTCCCGCCAGTCGTCGCCCGGATCGAAGATTTGGCCAGTCAGTTCTTCGACCACGCCTTTGATAACGTCCACCTTCACCGGCTCGGTGACGGCGGCCAACACGCGGCCAAGGCGGGCCATGCCGTCGCCGTGCGGGGCCACGGGCCGATAGCGCTGCCTGGGCCATTCCCGGCTGACGTAGGACTCGCCGACCAGCTTGACCTCGTTGGCATCGACGCCGAAGAAGCGGGATGCAAAGCGGCGTGCCGCCTCGTCGTTGTCCTGCTGTTTCTTCGTCCGGTCGGCCAGCGTGGCGGACGTGCCGATGCATACGACCTCATCCGGCGTTTTTCCCGCCAGCGCCCGGACCCGGCGAATCAGGCAGGCAACTTCTGCTCCCGTCGCCCCAGAGTACGTGTGGGCTTCGTCGAACACGAGATACTTGAGCGGTGCCTCGGCGAACAAGGCCACGTCGGGCAAGCGTGTGGCCAGGATTTCCAGTTGCCGGTAGTTGGTCAGCAGTATTCGAGGCTTGCGGGTACGTATGTCCTCCTCCGAGCAGCACTCTTCGGGCGGGGCCAAAGGCCGGACGGCTCGATCTTCGGCCTGCGCCTCCTCACGACGTTGCTTCCGGGCGGCCAGATAGGCTTGCCGGGATGATCCGGCGAACCGCTCCACGGTCACGTCGCTCTCTTTGTCGGGCGTAGTCCCCACCCATTGCCCGAAGGTGATCCCGGTGCCGCCGAGCATGTCGCGCAGACGATCCAACTGGTCGTTCGCCAGGGCGTTCATCGGATAGACCAAGATCGCCGTCAGCCCTTCCCGAACCCCGTGGTCCCGTTGCCAGAGCAGGTCGTCGGTGATCGGGTAGAGGAACGATTCCGTCTTGCCCGAGCCGGTGCCGGTGGAAACCAGCACATGCTGCCCTGCTTTGGCCGCCTCAAATACCTGCTGCTGGTGGAGGTACATCGTGGGATAGCCGATCAGTCCCGGCATCACCGGATGCAGAACGCCCGAATCGGCCATCTCCTGAATGGACCGGCCCTTTGCGAAGGCTTCGGAGAGCGAAATGAACGGTCCTTGGACCAAGGGGATGTCCAGGGACGATGGGCGCTCCAGCAGTTTGCGGGACTGGCCGGCGAGTTCCGGGTCCGACAGGGGGAATGCCGAGAACAAGTACCGCAGGAACTCGTCGCAGACGGCGTGAGCAAATTGGACGGGGTTGATCGGCATATTGCCTATTCACTCTGTGATTCGATGGAGGATGGCATCTGCACAGACTTGGCCGATTCCACCATCGCACTTACGAACTTGCGTTCATCCTCTTCAAGGCGGCCACTCATGTCGTTGAGCAGTTGAATGACTTCGGTCGTTCCTTCGCCGAAGAACCCCTGCAACACCGCCGGATCAACCTGATACTGGCCACTATTTCGCGCATCCGCCCCCAGATTGGCAACGAGCCAATAGACCTCCATCGCTATCGTCTTGTCTCCCTGCTTGAGTGCATCAAGCAGCACAGGCCCAAGCCACTTCCACGATTCAATATCCGTACAAGTAGTGGGATGACCATCGCCGCTCGGGAGAAACACGAGCGTCTGCAATTCGCCAGGACGCTTCGGATTGACAATTCTCCTCAAGTGCTGCGAATCTGAGAGCTTCTCCTTGGCTACCTCCAGAACAAAAGCACGGACATTGTTCTCATCTTCGGGACGCACAATCGAATCGCCAGAGGTAGCCCACCACCGAAAGAGGATATTTGCCAGGGCAAGACTTGTTGACATTGCTTCCCTGATCTGACCTTCAAGCCAAGCGCGGTTACCTTCTGTACGGGGCACACATTGCTTAGAGACACGCCAAACGGAAGAGAAGCCCTGGGAATCCCCCGCCGCTGCCGAACCATGTTGTATGCAGATGCGAGAGATTACTTGCTGACTTAGGAGCAAGATATTGTCTGGCCTCGAAGTAACCTCCTGTGTCGGCCTGACCAATTCTGGAATGGGTACTCCCCAATACCGGCGCGCCAGATTCTCCCACACAGTACAGTATTCCTCCGAGCTACACAGGCCGTTCACAAGCGATGACTCGCTGGATGGCGAGTTGCGCCACTGTATGATGTCCCGTGCGACGCTTTGATCGGGAATCTCGGCGGCACCGAGCACCTCGTTGAGGGCGCGCTGCCAGTAACGTTCCTGCTGGACTCCTTGCAGGCGCGGAGTATTACCCTGGCGATCGTTGTCAAGCCAAGCTTGGGTTGCCGGCAAGATGAAGTCGATCAGGGCTCGTGCCGCCTTCGCATCCCACTCCACATCCCGAATAATCTCCTCCCATTCTTGCTTCAATGCACTCCGAGCGCCCTCCACTTGCCGCTGCTTGTAATCCTCGTTCGACGGTTCGCCGTTCAAGCGGTTCCAGTGTCTCAGCAAGAACGACAACGCCTCCGGGGCAGCATACCGCAACACGTTGACGGCAAGCAGATGATCCCAGTCAATCTCCCCGACAAGACTCTGCCATGCACGATATGTACGTCCGAGGGCATGGCGCAAGGATCGCGGCGTACTGAGCAATCTCGCAATCGCTTCTGGGGGCTGTATCTCGTCGAGGCGCAAGAGAAACATCCAACTTGCGTGGGTCCATTGATTCTCATCGGTTGGCGTCATCACTTCATGCGGAAGCGCGCTGCCATCGAGACATCTTTCGCGCAGGCAACAGACAAGAGTTGCAGAATCTTGAACGCTGACCGTTTTGAGGTACTCGATGTGGTCACATAGCTTGGCGAAGTCGATCCTCTTTGGAGCGTTGAGACCGCCCGTCAGCACAAAGGAAAGGTTGGGGAACTCCTTCAACTGCTGGAGGAACGCCAGCACATCCTGAATATCAAAACTGTGGCTGCTATTTCTGTCCAAGTCCTCTATGATGAACACCAACCGAGAGTCCATCGCCCGGAGGAGGTTCGACAGAGTGCGAAACTGCTCAATCGGGTCGCGGTTGCGAAAGAATAGCCTGGATACTTTGTCGAGCCAGTCACCGCCGACCGAAAACATCTGCCGATAGGATTCCGGCAACGACGCCACCGGAGACGTGTCGATGTACTTGCCGACTCGTTTGATTCCGTCCGCCAGCATCGTGTGGATCGCCGATGCCGAACTCTCAAACCCCCAGCAACTATTCTGGCTGAACAGCAACAATGGAGGCGTTCTGTGCTGTTCAGCCTCGACCATTCCCACGATCCACTCGACGATGGTCGTTTTGCCGGCACCGAACGGGCCAACGATACCGATGGATCGCGTGCCGTTTATGAGCATCGTCTTCAGACGCCGCGCAACGGCATAGTTCCCAAGAAAATCATGGTCAGCAGGCGCATCGGCAAAGAGCCAGGACTCAAGTGATGGCCAGTCGGTCGGAGTTGCGGTCACATCGCCGGCCGCCCTTCCCGCCTTCGCGCCGGACGCTTCTGTACCGCGAGTTGTGAGCCAGACATATAGAATGACGAGGCCAGTCGAGCCACCACCGTAGGCAAACCATTCCCAGATCGAGGCGGTGTATTGCTGGGGGGACAGCCCGACGATCAAGTCAATCGCGCCGACCAGGCAAATCCCCACGAACCATGCAAGCCAGACAGGCGGATTGGCTCGTGGATACGGCAGGTGGCCAAGTCGCGGTGAAAACAGCCTAAACAGGATGGCTACGAAACCGATGCACGCCCCAAGGATGAAGGCACTTCGTTGCCAAGCGGCCAGACTGCCCAGACGAGCGTGGATGCTCTCGGGCCAAGAGCGAAGGAACGGAATCACGAGCACCCCGACGAGCGTCACCACCGTTAGCGTAAGGAGCCAGTGAACCCACTGACGCTGGCAAGAATCGCCAGTCGATTCGTTGTTGGGAACGCTCATCGCCTATGCTCCAGATGCCTATCTCTTCTTCCGTCTCGGCTCACGGCCTATCGGGAAACCTATTCTGCTTGCAGCAGTCGCGCCCAGTCTTCATTGGATAACTTATCCATCGGCATTTCCGTCACCGTTAATGCCACTCTTAAGCCCACTTGTCGAGGCGCAGTCAGCTCATCGCCAAACAGCACAGCGGTCGCCTCCAAGTTACAGGACTCGCTTGCACCGATGTATAGCGGTTCCGACCAGCCGTTTGCCTCCGCCTGAAGTTTTCCGAATTGAACTTGTACTTCGTAACGGTCGGGCAACTCATTGACGGTGACCCTTCCGGGCTTGGGGAAATACGACGTAATGGGATTGATGCCGCGGATTCGAGCATCAAGGTCGCTTTGCGCGGGGGCAACCGGCTTCTCGTCGAGAATCACCAACCCGTGTGACTTCGTGAAAACAATTTCCAGATTCACGTCATTGATGGCTTTTTGACCGGCATTGAAAACAACAAAAGCGATCTTACGGACCATCGCCGACTGCTGAACGTATCTGGCCAATTGGCGATGGTAATCTCGATTTGGCCTCCCAATACGAACAGCGACATCGCCAAACGGCCCCCCTCTATCATCGAAGGCGTAATCGGGTATCGCTTCGAGATCGCAGGAGTAGAACACCGCCGTGTGCTCCAACGACTGCCCAAGGGGAGTCTTCGTCTCAACGTCACCAAATTGAAGGTGAAGCCGCTCGCCCTCCTCGTGAGAGGTTGTGAGGATCAGTTCAAGCTCGCTTTGCAGAGCACTCCCCAGGGCCTTCGCGGTTTCGCTGCGGTCAGTCTCTTCAGGCGATAAGGTGTAGCGCTTGACTCGACGCTTGCTCACGTCAAACGGGAGGCACTTGACATCGCCGAAGTGTTCGTTGCAGACACAGATCACCCGATCCCAGCCGAGGCGCTTGACGGCATATCCCAACTCAAACAGGACGTTTGGGTTTGGTGTCGGGCGCTCGCCAGCGTGGACTATCGACACGTCGCAAACGAAGATGTGGCAATTGTCGATTTTGTCAAGAATCGTTGCCGAAATATCGGGTGACCCAGGGACATTGGCGGTGTCACGGTCAAGACACGGATCGAGTTGGGGTTGCGAGACACGCAACTCCTTGATTGCCTTGGCCAGGCAGTTCTCGATGAAACTACGGTTTGTGCCGTTGGGCAAATCCGATTGCCACGAATAGAAGACTGTCTTCTTTGCCATCGCCACCTCCGTACAACGCCCTCGTGTTCAAAACATCTTTCCCTGTCTTGGCTTTGGCTTGTCGGCCTTCAACTGAAATGGTTCATCATCCCGAGCGCTGTCACCGGCGTCCGATTCCTCTTCGGGCTTCTCGGCGAGGTACTTCTCGACGGCCTCCTCACTGCCGAGCACGGCTATGGCGTCTTTCCAGCAGTCGTCCCACGTCCAGCCGTGGCGGGGGTCGTCGGGCGGGAAGCATTCGGGCTTCCAGACGTGGCACCCGTCTCGCTTGAGGATGAGCGGGCCGGGCAAGCCCTTGGCCTTGGCGGCGTCGGGGTTGGTCAGTTCGGGGATGCCGAGGATGTCGAAGAACTCGTCGTTCGTCAGGTTGCGGGCGGATTCGGCCGACCACTTGCCGTCCTTCAACGCTCGGAAGGCAGTGGCAGCCAGCCCAGTCAGCCGTTCTCGGAACGGCAACTGCCGGTCTACCCGGTAAAACCCCTTCGGGTCGGTCGGGTCGTTTCGGACAATCCAGTCGAAGTCGTCCGGGTCCAGACCATACATCCCAGCGCACAAGGCGTCGATTTCGACCCGAAGCCGCAGCCGGTCGGCTTCGGTCACGGCCCACCAGTGCTTCCATTCCTTCGAGGCAAGTTCGGGATACAGACTCCTCAGTCTGAGCCACTCGGGGGCAAAGCGGCGGTGTATAAAGCTCAGACATGCGGCATTCTGACACAGCCGCCGGTCAACGTGCTGCGGGAACACCTTTGGAATGGGGCATTCTTCGAGTACGAACCACCCGACATTCAGTCCACCCAGCCGGGTTCTCAACACATAGTCGAACGTCAGCGAATTACACAAGGATGACAAGCATAGCGTGGGGATCAACTGGCCGTCATTTACTCGCAGGGTGGGAGCCTTATGGATCGCAGGAAGAGCAGGGACCACGCAGCCGAAAAATGTCCTGGTGTTTGTGGCCGAGCCAACATCCATGAACATTAGCTTTGGAGCGAGAAAGCATCGGGGGTAGGAATGGTAATCGTCCTCCAAGAGCAAGTGTTGCGGCTCGATGCGTTTGCAGTCGAACGGAATTGCCCTCCAAATGGCAGTGCGTCCTTTCCCACTAACCCACCCCTTCTGAGCAAAGTCAAATTGACCAACGTGGCGGCCTTCGTAGACAGGTAGTGCGACCTCATCGTTCTTTCCAATCCATAAGTCAAACACGTTCCTCGTGAACCCGCCTGCAACCCATCGGGCAAGTGGGGGGATTAGCTTGGAATCATCAACTGTGTGCAACTCCCGCGCATACTCGATGCTCCATCTCCCGGAACCGTCACCCATGAGGAGAGAGCGTTGATAGATCGTGCGATAGATAGCAAGGTCGTGTGGGGAACGTACCTCAAGAATCGCCTTGTGCTTTGGTGATGAAAGAGCCAAGAATGGTTTGTCGAGACATGACACATGCGGCTCCGACCGCTCCCAGGCAGCAAGATCATGCACCATGAAAGCGGCTTTGAGGAGGGCTGCGTTCTTGTGGCGGTCCACAATGACTGAGGCGAACTTGAACCGTTCGTCAATGTCAAATATCTTGCGGCGATTCTCGAAGCTGAACAGCCACTCCCATGATGATCGGTCGAGGAAGAGTTCACGCAACTCTCTGGTGCCAGAGTCAGTGTAGAGGCCGGAGGGTACGATGAAGCCAAGTCGGCCCCGTGATGAGAGAAGCTGATAGCCGGCTTCAGCAAACATCTTGTAGGAATTGAGGTCCGCACCACCCTGGTGGCAAAAAGGCTTTTCGGGGCCGGTGAAGCCGAGCCGCTCGTTTCGCACTTGCGACCAAACGGTGTGAAGCTGCTCATTGCGATTGCCACGAAGTAGCGACAAGTCGAAGGGCGAGGCCACACTCTTGACCCAGTTTGCCATCGCCTTGAACTTAGCGTTGAAATCCTCCCAGCGGCTTCGTAGGCCAAGAAAAGTCCCAAAAAGCTCCTGCTGTCTGCGTAATGCGGCCTGCTTGTCAAGCGTCCGGTAGAGCGGGTCAAAGTCGGTGAAGAACTCTAAAGAGTACGGCTTCATCACTTCCCACGGTGGGTTGCCCAGCACAGCATCGAATCCATTACGGTGGGGCGTGAACGTATCGGGAAACTCCAATTCCCAATGAAAGAACTTCATGGCGTTTGCTAATCGCTCGACAATGATCGCCGCCGGGTCGGGCGGCTTGTGGAATGTCAGTGGCGTGGGAACATGCCGTAACGAGTCCTCATCGGCAAGCCAGAACCAGACAGCACACCACTCGTCCATCGCCTGCTTGAGCCGCCGCAACGCCGGGCTCCGTTCGACATGCTCCCGATAGAACCGCTCCCGTTCGTCCGGGTCGGCAATCGGAAGGCTGTGCAGGGTCTCGTATTCACTGCGGGCCTGGGCAACGACCTGATCGGCCGTGGTCCGCTCGTCGGGGAAGAGCCGAGCCTGCTTGCTGAACCGGCTCTCGATGACCTCCCTCATCTCCCGCTTGATGCGGCCATCGCCGGTGCGGCGTTTGCCGATCTTCTCGCCCTTCAGAAACTCCTCGATCCGCTGGGTGCGAGGCCCGTCCTTGCCGTCGCCGCCTTCCCGCTCCCAGGCCCGCAGCGGGTAGTCCTCCACACGGTCTAGCCAGCAGCCGACCAGCGAATTGCCGACCTTGATCTTGTGGTCGAGAAACGAGAACGGCAGTTCGGGATCGAGTGTTTCGACCCAAAGCGAAACACGGGCCAGTTCCACCGCCAATGGGTTGATGTCCACACCGTAGATGCACCGCTCGACCACGTGCCGCCGCAAGAGCGCCTTCACCCGCTCGGCGAACATTTCGCCCCGGTTGGGATCGTCCGGCGGGAACGGCAGCAGTTCGTCGCCCTCGTTGCCGTTCTTAGGGCGGCCGTAGGGCAGCGTGACTCGCTTTGCCTGGCTGGGATCGTCCAGCTTGCGGTGATGGCAGAGCGACTTGTAAAGCGCCTCGGTGAGGTAGTGAAGCGCCGCCACCAGGAACGAGGCACTCCCACAGGCTGGGTCACAGACCTTGAGGGCGAGGATTTCCTCGGGCGTCTTGGGAATGAGCGTGGTTGTTGCCGTTGCTTCGCCGTCGCTCTGGTCGCCCTCACCCCCTGCCCCTCTCCCAGAGGGAGAGGGGAGGCGATCGTAGCAGAGCGGTTCCAGCGTCCGATGGACCGTAGGCACGGCCAACTGGGGCCGCGTGTAGAACGTGCCGGTGCCCTTGCGGGTGTTGCCCGCGCGAACCAAATAGAACTCGCCGAGAGCCACGACCCGGTTGATGAGTCTCGTGGCTTCGGCCTCGATGCGGGCCTGGTACTGGCTGTCGGATTCCTTATTCAACTGCTTCCCGACCAGCCCTGCCAGTACCACGGCTTCGCGCGCCCAGTGTCTGGCCGATTCCACAGCATCCAGGTAGTCGCCCGTGCGCTGGATTTCGTCGGTGCTGGCTGCCTGCTCGACCGCGATTTCTTGGGCCGTTTCCTCTTCGACCTCCTCTTGTTCCTCGGCTTCCTCGTCGGCCTCCTCTTCTTCCGACGCCAGGCTGGCCGTGACCTTTTCTTTGCGCAACGTCGTCAGTAAGTCCTTGAGACCCTTGCGGTCATTGGCCAGCATGTCCTGCAACCGCGCCAGCGGCAGCACCGGCTCCCGACCAAGGTTCAAGAATACCTGCGGGCCGGTCTGCTCGTCGGTTCGCTTGAGGCGATAGTCGAGCAGACCCTCGTAAATCAGGCCGATGAACTCTGTGCGGAGGTCCGTGTAATCGACCGGGCCGTCCACGAAAGTCTTTTGGTGCCCCTTGACCACCGGCAGCGGTCCTCGGAGCAGTTTCCGCAGCACGTGGTAGACCGTGGCGTCGCCGACCGAGACGGCGTGTTCCAAGATGTGCAGCGCGCGATCTACGGCGTTGGGACTCCCGCCGTCTCCGGGGCGAAACAGCGCCCCGCCATAGGCGCGCATCGCAAACGCGCCGTGGGACGACCCGCCGTGGATCAGCCGAAACAAGGCCATCAGCCGGGACCAGGCCATCTGCCGGTTGAACAGCACGTGCGTGCCGCCCTCGTTCCGAGTGGCTTCGTCCAGGAGTTCGTAAAGCGACCGCACACCGTAGGCTTGGGCGTAGATGGGATCGTTGACCGGCAGCAATTGCCGCGACTCGGCGAACAGGCAGACTACCAGACGCATCACGATCCGCACCGCCGCCTGGAGCAATGCTTCATGGGCCTCGGCGTCGGTCAGCCGTCGCTCGGCCCCTGACGACATCAGCGCAGCGAACAGATCGGACTTGGTGCGATGGGCCGTGGATACGTCTTCCAGCAGCAGTTCCACCGCCTGTCGGACGTTCTCCCGCAGCACGCTGGAAAGATCGGCCTGCCGTTTGCGGGATTCCTCGACGGCATCGAGCAGGGCCGCAATGCCGCTCTTGCCCGGCGCGAGCGACTCGGGCGAAAGAAGCTGGCGCAGGCCATCGAGTTCCTCGGTGCCATCGCCGCCGTCGAACCAGCGGTCGCCCTCCCATTCGCACCAGGACTCGAAATCAATGCCCGCGTAGATTAAGCGGAACTGGCTGCCATTGGTCAGCAAGCCCAGCCGATGGCCGGTGCCACGGAGCAGTTCCAGGAACTGGGCGTAAGCATTGCGCCCTCGACCACGGCCAACGTGCGGCGACGTATCGGCCATGACCAACAGGGCAACGGCGGATTGCGACGGATCGGCAAAGACGACCCGATGGGGGCGCAGGGTCTCGGTGCGATTGGCGATCCGCACCGGGGCCGTCAGGTTGGGAGGGATGGCGTGCTGTTTGGCGATCTGGCCTTGGCCGCACTGCACGTACTTTTCCAGCACCGCATCGACCCATTTCAGGATCGCGGCTTCGTCCCGCCCGGCATTTTCCTTGAGACCGTCAAGATAGGAATCGAAACGGTTGAACTCGTTCCGCAACTTGTCCAATAGCGGAAACCGTGCGGCGGGCGGTGCCGAAGCGTAGCGTTCGACCATGACCACGGGCGACAGGAGCAGGCCCTGATGCCGAAGCCGCGACCACCACGCATGGGGAGAATCGTTCTGGCTCATGGCTGCACGTCCTCCGCAGCGGCCGGCACCAGATACGTCATGGCCAACGGCAAGACCCGAACTTCCCGCAGTTGGAACCGCTTGGGGAGGACCACATTGATTCGATTGTCTCGTTCCCTGGTCAATAGTTCGCGGGTTTGTGTCACATCCCGCCGCAAAGCCTCGACCTGCTCTTCAAGCTGTCGCACTCCCATTTCCGCTTCTTCCTGAATCTCCTCGAACAAGGCCAACTGTTGGGTCTCGACCCGCTGGCGGACCAACTCCTTGGCGATCCGGCGGAGGGCCTGCTCCCGGCTGCGGTCCTGCAATTCCCGCAAGCGGAACTGGTAGCTTTCCTTGGCCGCGCGCAGTTCCCGATCCAAGGCGGTGCTGGCCCGGCGTTCCAGCACTGTCTTAACCTCGCCTTCTTGCCGATGCAAGAACGCCTCCAGGGCCTCCTTGTGCTGGAACCAGCGGCCGCGCAAAACCCGCCACCAATCGTCCCGCTTGGCCGCCGACTTGATTGGGTGGAACTCGCTGTGCAGCACGGTCTGCTCGAACTCGTCTTCCACGGGCGTCAGTTGGTTGCCTTCGACTCGGAAGACCGTGGCCACCACTTCGTCGTGGAGCGGCTCCCGCAGTTCGTTGATCGCCGTGACCGTATACTGGAACGCCAGCAGGGCCTCGAAGCCCGAGCGATGCAACGCGGCGATCGACCAGCGGAAGATCGCGTTGTGACCTTCGGGATCGTGCAACTGCCGGCAGAGCGTCGCCATCGCCTGCCGCAGAATCGGGTGCCCGAGCCGCATCAACGTCTGGTACTTTTTCAGCCGCAGCACACGGCGACCCGGCACCGGCTCCTCTTCTACCAAAGAGGAATCAAACACCAGTTCCATGCGGTCGGTTCGTGACCCGACCGTTAGCGTTTGCCGGGCAAGCCCTTCCCAGCGGGGCGGCGGTTTGAGGCGGTAGAAGCCCGCCTTGCCGGCGATTTCCTCCAGCGAACCTTGCCCTTCGACGGTGATCGCCGCCTGCATGATGCCGATCAACGCCTGCGACGATATGCCGAGGCGGGCTTCGGTGCTTTCCAGCAGTTCCTTGGCGCGGCGCGTCAGGTCGGCAACCTCGGCAGGCGAGGAATGGCTGAGTTCCGTCTGCTCGGGACTTTCCGCAATTTGCTGATCGACCAGTTCGCTAACCCGATCAAAGGAGATCGTTTGCCCCTTGAAGTGACGCTGGATGGCGGCATTGAAGACGCGCTCGACGCTGCCGAGGTCTTGCTTGACCTGCTCGACTTTCTTCGCCACTTTCAAAAGGAACGCCAAATCCTCTTCCTGATCGCAACGGAAGTAGAAAGTGCTGACATCCCGCACTTGGCCGTGACGAGCAACACGGCCGTTGCGCTGCTGGAGTTTTGACGGCGACCACGGGACATCGTAATGGATGACCCAACGGCAGCACTCCTGCATGTTGATGCCTTCCGAGGCCGCATCGGTGGCCAACAAAAGCCGCACGGCGGCCGTGGGGTCTTCAAACTCCGACTTGACTGCCTCGAAGTCGTCGGCGTCCATGCCGCCGTGAAGGAGCCGCAGGGTGTTCCTATTGAAGCCTTCCTGGAGGAGCCGCTGCTCCAAGAAGAACAGGCTCTCCTTGTACTCGGTGAAGACGAGCAACCGTTCATCATCCCGGAGCTTGCCGCCCACGAACAGGTTCTTCTTGATCCACTGGACCAGGGCTTCGGTCTTGGAATCGGCTTTCCTGGCGAGCGTGGCGAGTTTGGCCTCGTCCTCGGCGACCTTCTTTCCCAACCCGAGAGACTCTAGGGCCTGACTGACCTTCTTCAACGGTTCCACGCTTGTGCGGCCTTTGCTGCGGAACCATGCCCCGGCGTACCGGGCAGCATCGTCCTCCAGCACGGTCCTTTCATCATCGCTCTTGGCCTGTTCCTCTGCCCGCTCTGCCGAAACGCGGGCCATGTCGAAAAGCGTGGCGTCCTCCGAGTCTTCCGAGCCTTCAAGATGTCGCCACCAGGTCCGCGCGAAGGAATATGGACAGGACAAGAGGCGCTTGGTCAACAAGGAGTAGACGAATTCGCCCACCCATCGCTCCGATGCCGAGGCGTCGGCCAGAGCATCGTGGCCCTTCTTTCGGTATTCCCGCAGCGCGGCGAACAACGCCGATTCCTGGTCCGACATCCGAACGGGGATTTCCTCGGGATCGAGTTGTTCAGCAAACGGCGGGCGAAGTGACTGCTTGTTGATGTCGTCTTTGAGCCGGCGGATGCGGACCTCGGCCAAGTTCGCTCTGTCCTGGTCGTCCATTTCCGGGAACATCTGGAACCGGATCGGGTCGAGTAGTTCCAGCAAGCCCGTGAAGCAAACCGTTTTGCCGTTGTGCGGCGTGGCCGAGGCGAACAGGCGATGCTCGAAGAGGAATCGGATTTCCCGCAGCATCCGGGTGCGCTGGCTTGCGCGGCTGCCGCTCTGGGGAGCGAAGTGATGGCACTCGTCCACGATCAGCAAGTCCCACGGGGCGTGGGCCATCGCGCGGCCGTCGCCTTCGACGCCGGGACCGACCCCGGACGCCTGGAGAAATTGATCCAGCACGTCGGGCATCCGCAGGTAGTCCATCGACGTGATGATCCGTGGGAAAGCCTTCCACGGGTTGGTGTCGATGCCCAGGTCACGGCGGAGCTTGAAAGTTGAGTCGGAGTCGATGATCCTGAAATCGAGGTTGAACTTCCGCCGAAGCTCGTATTGCCACTGGCGCTGGAGCATGGCCGGGCAGATCACGAGGACTCGGCGGATTCGCCGGCGCAGGAGGAGTTCTTCCAATACCAGGCCGCACTGGATCGTCTTGCCAAGCCCAACGCCATCGCACAGGAGTAAGCTGACACGGGGCATGGACAAGGCCCGGATCACGGGGTCCAACTGGTAGTAGTGGACCTGGATCGCCGAGTTCCAGACGCCCAGGAGCGGCTCATCCTCGATGCCGTCGCCTTCCCGCAGCCGGTTTAGCCGGGTCCAGCGATGGGCATTGATGAATGCTTGCAGAACGGCAGGGTTGTCGGGCCGGTTCTCGTCCACCCGTGGCAGGGAGGTCTTGCCCAGCACGATCGCCGTCGATTCGACTTCCCAGAGCAGTTGCTCGGACTCCGGGTAGCGGAAGTCGTCCAGGTACTCGACATCGACGATATTCAGCCGCCCTTCGGTGCGGGAGTCGTAAGGCTCGACGGCTCGCACGGTCGCCAAGCGGTTGCGGACCCGCACGGCCTGGCCGACTTCGGGGGTAGGAACCATCTGCGTCGTCATGTAAGCGTCCTGAACTGCATCGTGCAACAATGCCGGGGCTTTGCCCCGATCGGAAGACTCCTGGGCTGCGCCCGTCGCCTCGCCTTCCCTCTCGCTGTCGAAATGACCGACAGACCCCGGTAGCTGGGCACGTGCGGGCACGAGGCGATTTCGCGCAGACAATCCCGGCGATTCGGCTGCGTAAACCATCAGTTTACCCCTCATGCGAGCGGTAAACAAGCAAGGTCATGGCGAGGCTGAGGCCAGGCAGGCTTTCGGAAAGCAGGATCAATTGGCCGAATTGGCGGGCAGACACTTCCAGGCAGGCGAACCGTTGTATTCTGGACTGAATGCAGGACCGTCGCCCCGTGCAGGGCACCATTGCCCAGTCCAACACCTGCAAGACGCAAAAACGCCCGATGCCGACGCCGCCCAGTATCCCGCCGCCACGATCCCAAGCCGCTTGCAGGTCAGTGCCGAACGCCTCGGCTGCGGGCCTCCCGCCCGGACAGGGCGAAATGCGCCTATGAGAACCCCATGCCGGGATATGGCCCTCAATCCGCGTGCGGACTAGACTGGCACCATGAAGATGCTCACGCCGCCGGAAGTTGCCAAGCTGCTTCGTATTACGTCCGATAAAGTCCTGGGCTGGATTCGGTCGGGGGAGTTGAGGTCGATGAATGTTGCCGCGAAGACGGGCGGCAGACCGCGCTATCGAGTGGCCGAAGAAGACTTGACCGCCTTTCTTGCACGCCGGGCCGTCGTGCCGCCGCCTCCGGTGCGCCGGCGTAGGAAACCGGCGGATTACTCTTCACTCATTGTCCGGCGATTCAGCGGCCCAAAGGAATGAGGCCACGGCCGACGCACCGCGACGAATGTGGGCGAGGCTGCGTTACGTCGATGGTTTCGGAAAGGCTCGCGCCGACATGATGCCGCGCAATCGCACCACTACGCCGAGCCGTCCCCATCTTTTTTCGGCCCCAGACCCCTGACGCTTCGGGTCTGGCGTTGCGGCGTCGGGTCTGCCGCTTCATAGGCCAACGGATCATTTATCCGTTGCCCTATACTGTCCATACGTTCATGTCCTCATTTGTCCCCGGAAGCCATAGAAAACAGGGCAATTGACGGCACTTTGACGGCTGATTACGATAGGATTCGCCGCGTCGAAGTGGACGTGAAGTAAGGACTTACGGCGATTGTCAAGATAGGCAAAGTGCTGCTTAAAAGTCCGTTGCTCTACCGACTGAGCTACAGCCTCTAAACAATCACCGCGAAAGGAGTTGTGAGCTGAGACTTGTCCCTCCAAAGGCGCGTTTTTCCGAGTTTGTGTCCGAGTTTCGACAGCCGATGCTTGAGTGCAAGGACAACATGCGTCAGCCCAGACTTTTCAAGAAGAAGCGGCCCGGCGGCTACTTCGACTACTTCGTCCAGATCGGCAAACGGCGGATTCCCCTTGGTCGGGACCAGGGGGAAGCATACCGCAAGTATCACGAGTTGATGGCAGGGCGTCAACCGGTCATCGACGAGACCACCTGCGCTACCCTTTTTGATCAGTTTCTCACCTGGACCGAGCGCAATCGCGCTGCCCGCACCTATGAATGGTACAAGGGCCATCGTCAATGGTTCCTTGATTACTGGGGTGCCCTGAAGGTGGGGGATGCCCGAGCAAGCCACATCACCCGCTGGCTCGATGAGTGCTACGCTGAGTTCGGAGACAACTACCGGAACGGGGCAGTCCGTGCGATCAAGCGGGCCTTCAACTGGTCCGTCAAGCAAGAGCTTATCGACCGGAATCCGGCCGCCAACGCGGAGACTCCCCCGTACTGTCCGAGGGAGACGTGGTTGACGCCGGAGCAAGGGAAGAAGGTTGTCGCTTTGGTGAAACCGACCGGCCCCTTTCACGATTTACTCGTCTTTCTCTACCGGAGCGGGTGCCGGCCTGTTGAGGCCAGGATTGCCGAGCCCGCCGCGCCCATCGCCGCGCCTGCCACCAGTGACGCCAGCTCCCCATGGTCCGCCACCATGGACAGGACGGACGCTTACGCCGCCGCTTGTGCTGGTTGCCGTGGACAGGCCACCTGGGGGCAACGTGAGTCTGGCGCAAGTCCTCAGTACACTGAGAACAGACTTGCTCCAGCAGCGATGAGTAAGCTCAACCGAGTTGCCAAGGGCTTGGCAGCCTACGCGCCAATCCAACCGTCGGCTTGCCCGGCAAGGAGAAAAACGATGCGGCATCTTCAGGTTCTCCTCATCCTCGCGGCTTCGGCCGGCTATGGGGCGGCGCCGGTCGCCGAGATCTTCCGCGACGACTTCACCCGCTACCCGGCCGGCTGGCTCTCCTATCCGGTGGGCGTGCTGAATGCGGCCATCCAGGAGTATCACTACCTTCCCCACCGCGGAGTGCCGCTGGGGCCCTGGGCCGCTTGCGTCTGCCACCTGGACGCCTGGGCCGTCGGCGAGGAAGACGGCCGTCGCTACCTGGAGCAGCACCTCACCAAGAGCGCCCCGGTGTTTGCCAATCCGATCTTCATCACCGGCGATCCCGAATGGTCGAATTACACGGTGGGCCAGTGCGCGGCCCCCCAGTCGTGCATCCTCCGCGACGGCTTCCTGAGTTATCGCCAATTTTTGGAGCGTCCTGTGTCGCTGGAGCGTTCTTATGCCCTTTTTGCGGACAGGGAGAAAGAGGCTAGCTCGGAAAAGGAAATCCCTTTTCACCTTGTCCCGCACGCGGCGCTGGAGCGCTGCGACATGGCGGCCACGCTGAGTTCCGTCAAGGCCTCCGGCTTCGTGGTGGATCCGCTCGACGGCGACTGGCAACCGGTGCCGGTGTCCCGATCGCGCTATCGGGTGCTTTCCCAGGTTCATCCGGCCTCTTGGGACGAGTACGGAAGCCAGCCGGAACGTCTCGTCCAGGCTCCGCGAAGCGAACCGTAAGATCGGGGAGCCCGCTTCATCATGAGGGACGCGAAGGCCCAAGCCAACGCCCAGACGGCCGTGGTCGACAAGACTCCCTCGCCTACGCTCCTCATGGGACGTGCCTCCTCGTCAAATCGCCGCGTCGGGCACAGCCCCAGCATAGCTGGAACTGAAGGCGCGCGACAACCGCGCTCGTTGTCCCGGCCTCTCGTGCCCCTGCACCATTTTCTGCTGGTGCAACTCTTCAGCCCGGTGAAAGGCGCCATTCAGTTCGTGATCCGGGCCGCCGACTGATGGGGCTGACTGCTTGATAGTTGCCGTTCGATCGAGTATGGTGACCACTTCAGGCACACAAGTGCGCAGCCCCGAGAAGAGAGAATGATTGGCACGCGACGTCGCTGGAAGTCACAGACCAAACTCGTGATCGGCGCCTGGCTCGCGCTGCTGTCTCTAAACCAACGAGCGAGAACCGCGAGCAGCCGCCGCGGGTCCGCGCGGGCAACACGGAGTTGATCGAATTCGGAGGTGACCTGTGCGACGTTTAACAGCTATGGCGGTCCTCGTCGGACTGCTTGTCCCGCGCGGATCCACCGCTGCCGACGGCATCATCCACAACGACGCGGTCTGGCGGGATACCGGCGGCCGGGAGATCTGGTGCAACGGCGGGGATATCCTGCGCGAGGGAGACACGTTCTATTGGGTCGGCTATGATACGGGCCCTAGACGGCCGTGGCGCATCAACCTCTACTCATCGCGCAATCTCGCCGACTGGAAGTTCGAGAATACCCTCGTTCGTCAGGAAGGGAGATTTGCGCGGATGGGGTGGGCGGGCCGGCCGAGCCTGCTCCATAACGGCGCGACCAAGAAGACGTACTCCTCTTCGAGGCATGTTCGCCCCAGTGGCCCCGCAACCGGACGGGCTTCGCCATCTGCGATCGCATCGACGGTCAATACAACCTGGTCCACGTGCAGGCGCCCGAAGCGGACCGCTCTGCCGGCGACCAAGCCGTTTACCACGAGGACGACAGAGCCTACCTGGTCTGTACCCTGGACAAGGACATCAAGGGCCGAAAGTACCTGAATCAAAGCTTGGCGATCTTCCGGCTTGCCGATGACTACCAGAGCGCGGGAAAGAAGATCTTCGAGGGTTTCGACAACGTGAGCGGCAACAAGGCCATCGTGCCCCGCGATCAAACGTCCCGCGAGGCGAGCTACATCGTCAGGGTCCACGGCCTGTACCATTGGTTCAGCTCGGCGCTGGTCGGCTGGAATTCCTCGGCCACCATGTACTCAACGGCCAAGGACCTCGCCGGCCCCTGGTCCGAACTCAAGCTGTTGCGCACCGACCCGGTCTCGAAGGATTCCTACAACACCCAGCACGATTTCATCGTGACCGTCGCCGGCACCGAGGCCACCACGTACGTCTACGCGGGCGACCGCTATAGCCAGTGGACCCGCCGCGGTACGGGCCGCAATATCTTCCTGCCACTGGTCTGGGAAAACGACGAGCCGCTCTTGCGGTGGCACAGCGACTGGAAAATCGATCCGGGTGGCGGGCGGTTTTCAGCGGTTCCGTTGGACAAATGATCGGGATAACGCCGGAAGAAGAGGATGAAATGCGCAATCGAAAAGCGGAACTGAGAATGGCTTGTGTGGCGATCCTCGTACCGTGGGCGGCCGCGCCGACCGCCCGGTCCGAGGCGCCGCAGACGAGCCAGCCGGCAGCCGAGCGCGGCATCGCAGCAAGGTATCCCAATGACTTGGGCCTGGAGAAGGACCCCGACGTGATCCTATTGGAGGACTACGAGCTGGCCGACGTGGAAAACCTCCGCAAGCACGGCTGGGACTGGAACCGCGGCCACGTCGGCGTATGGGGGTTGACCGACGAGCCCGCGCACGTCTTCGCTGGAAAGAAGTCGCTCGTCCAGCACATGATTCGGGGACGCGAAGGCTCCATCATGCCCTGCGACCTGAAGCCCGCCGAGGATGGCCCGGTGTATCACCGCGTCTATCTCTTTTTCCCCAAGGACGCTCCCACCACGCGTGTGATGGGCATCACCGGCGTCCGCGGCGGCTGGCCCACCTGGCGGGCCATCGGCTCCGCCGGCTGGAAGCCCACCGGCGACGACTACTACTGCGCCACCCTCATCTTCAACAACAATGGCGGCAAGGTGCGGGCAAGCTGGTATCCATACCACGTCGATCAGAAGGCGCAGTGGGGCTCCAATTGGTCGGTCGACGCCGAGATCCCCACGGACCGCTGGTTCTGCCTGGAGATCATGACCGGGCTGACCACGCCCGGCAGGATCGCCGGTTCCCAGGATTCCCATCGCGACGGCGAGCTGCGCATGTGGATCGACGGGAGAGAAGTCTATCGCCGAACCGACCTGCGCTGGCGCACCGACTCGACCGTCAAGACCACGATGATCTTCGCCCAGTGCTACTCCAGCCAGCCGTTCAAGACGGCCGGCGCGTACTACGCCGACAACCGCGTGGTCGCCCGCAAATACATCGGCCCGATGGTGAGTGAGAAGGGAGCTCCGACGCATTTCTCCGCGACCGGCGGTCCCGGCGACGCGCCTCCTGCGGCGCGGGGCGAGACCACCGGGCCCGGCATTGCCTGGCGCTATCCCAATGACGTTGGCGTCGAGAAGGACCCCGCGGTGCTGCTGGCCGAAGATTTCGAGGTCCCGGACCTGGCCGCGCTGCGGGCCCGCGGATGGACGCCGTACCACGGCCCGGGACTTTGGGTGGACGGGAGCCAGGAGGGAAGGGGATGGGACAATTACCAGATCGACGCCTCGCCGGGTGCGGCCTTGGCCGGCACCCGCTGCCTGAAAGAAACTATCCAGCCCGACCAGTGGGGAGGACGGATGATCCGTGAGCTGGCCCAGCCTGAGGATTGCCTCTACTACCGGGCCTGCGTCAAGCTTGACAAGGACTTCCCGAGCAGCGTGGACGCGGCACTGCGCCTGATGGGGGTCGCGGGCGTGCGCGACGGACGGTCCACTTATCAGACTTACGGCGCCCAGACGCCCCGCTCGGATGGCGGCGGCCCCTTCTGGCTTGACCTCATGCTGTACAACGGCGTCAAGGACGGTAAGGTCATGTGGAGATACCTGGCACTGGACTCAAAGCAGACAGACCAGTATTACGAGGTCTCCGCTGCTCGTGACCGATTGCCTTTTGGACGCTGGTTTTCACTGGAGATGAAGGTCAAGCTCAACACGCCGGGAAAGCGCGACGGTGAAATCCGCGTCTGGATTGACGGCAGAGAGGTGCTCACCTGCACGCAGGCATTCTTCCGCACGACCGACCGGGTTCACATCCGCTCCGTGCTGGACCAGGCCC
>Ga0153916_10000176_pt1 | contig 39095 bp, 30 predicted proteins | sample Opewatmetagenome_FD_109642 | JGI IMG/M metagenome (GOLD analysis project Ga0153916, IMG submission 109642) | Freshwater wetland microbial communities from Ohio, USA - Open water 3 Core 3 Depth 4 metaG | ecosystem: Environmental > Aquatic > Freshwater > Wetlands | place: USA: Ohio, Lake Erie...
TGTGGCACGGGCTTCCAGCCCGTGACCAACCATGGGCAGGATGCACAAGGTACGAGAGCAACCGTCACACGAGGGCGTGTGACGGCGGATTCGGATGTGCGGTCAGGTGTCCCCACCTGACCGAAACGACGGCTGTCATGTGAGGACACATGACAGCACTACGAAAGTCTGTCACCTTCCGGCGGCAGACGCCCTCGTCCGCCAGCAAAGTCTCTGATATTCCGTCACACGAGGGCGTGTGACGGCGGATTCACTAAAATCGGTCTTATTGTGAGAAAGTCAGTCATGCGAAACAGATCCCGTCTAAGTTGGTTTGTCGTCCTGTTATTCGGCGGAATGATTTTGTCCGGATTTGCCGGCTGCCAATCCGAACCGCCAAGCGGCATGTTGCAAGTGTTTTATTCCGGCAACTTGACCGGCAGCATGGAGCCGTGCGGCTGACACGTGAGAAAAGGTGGGTTAGCCCGGCGGGCTACCTTTATCGAGCAGAATACCAAGAAGGACGCTGCAGTCATCATTGCCGACGCGGGCAATTTTACCAGCGCCAATAAGCGTGAGGGCGCGGACTTCACGGATTGCATGTTGAAGGGGATGGGCAAGATCGGTTATAATGTTCTGGGGATAAGCAAGAAGGACATCGACAACGGGATCGACGTGCTGAAGGACGCGGAACACAAGTACGGTATGACCTTTGTGTGCGCGAACGTGTACGACAAGAAAGCCGGACGACCGTTGTTCCGACCCTACATCATCAAAAAAGACGCCGGACTCAAGATCGGGATTTTCGGTCTGACCGAGGAATTATTCTGGCGTGATAAGGCTGTCATGGACAGCCTGGGGATCGAGACTCGTCCCTATCGGGACGTGTGTGGCGAAATCCTGAAACGCATCCGGGGGAAAGTGAATTTCGTGGTCCTATTGACGGACCTTCGCAGCACTTCGCTGGATTCGCTGCTTGCCAAGAATCCGGGGATCGATCTGGTGATAACCACCGGCGCTTTCCAGCCGGGCGTGGCGAAGTCGAAACAAGCTGCCACGTTGGTGGCTGGAACTGGTTTCCGGGGATTCACCGGGGACCTGGTGGAGATACCGTTCGATCCGCAGCACCCCGACAGCATAGCTTTCAAACAGATTGATACCGAATTGACTGAGACTATCGGTTCGGATTCCGTCCTGGCTTCGCTAATCACGGATTGCAAACCGAAAACCGAGGTTCCGCCGAAGGAGAGTCAAGTTATCCCCACCGAGCCCGGCAAGCAAGTGCCTCCGAATGCGGCGCAAACCCAAAGACCGCCGGTCCCGAGACCTGTCACCCGAACGATACCACCGGCAGGATCCGAAGGGAAACCCAGCAACAACTGACACGAAGTTTTCTCTCTGTTGAATCTCCCACCTCGGGCGCACGTCATTCACTGACCAAACCCGGCGGGAGATTTTTTTGTGCCCCGCCGAAAAACACTTGACATTGTAATCATTAATCCTTATATTTACATCACCTAACCGAGCCGGAAGTGGAGCTCCGTTAGATGTCATATTGTCGAAGTGCTGGGCGCCTTCCGATCTAATCCTCGTTCCAGACACGATAGATTATCAGGTTTCGCACCGGATTGCCAGGTAGTGATGGGATTTTGTTGGCAAGCGCATGCGCGTGTAACTGCTTTAATCATTGGCAGATAAGCTTTGTTGCCAGATTGCAGGTTGCGATCGGAATTCGCATCGCGGAGATACGAGTGCGCGCGCGATAGCACAGGCTTTTTTAAGGATAAGAGAGGTAATCAAACTTTTTTTGCGGTGGCAAAAAATAGATTGATTTTGTCACTTATATTTAGTATATTATATACACAAACTTAGCTTCCTATTCTTGACTCTGTTCCAATACACCGGGCTGGTAAGGAATTGTTCGATCGGTGGGTCTAAATCTTTCATATACATTATATAACAGAGGAAGGAGGGGGTATGAAAAAGGCATATACGCTCATTGGTATCGCGTTGTTGTGGTGTGCTTTTGTAGTTTATGCGGATGACATATCGCCGCAAAGCCCGCAGCACGCAGATCTCGAATATGTGATAGCTCAAAAAGCGAAAGGGGCGTTGGATCAGAATGATCCAGCGTACCAGAAGTTACTCGAAGCTGTTCGCCAGGATGCGCTGCCCGGCGTTGATTCCCCTGATCAAGGGAACGATTTCTGCCCGGCTACGCAGATTCCATCCCTTCCCTATACCGATTCCGGGACAACTGCCAACATGCAGAATAATTTCACGGACTGCGGTTTCACAGCCCGTGACGTGATCTACGAATTTACCTGTCCGGCATCAGGGGAATACGAGCTGAACCTGCTGGGAAGCGACTATGACACCAAGTTGGAAGTTCGCAGCAGCGGCGCTTGCCCCGGAGATGTTCAGGAAGCCTGCAACGACGATTACTATGGTCTGCTGTCGGCGGTATTCTTGAATCTGAGCCAGGGGACGCAGTACTTTGTGATCGTGGATGGCTACGCGAATTGTTACGGGAATTATGAGATCAACATTTTCGGGGTTCCACCGCCGCCCGAGCCCTGCGATCATGTTCCTGACGGTGTGGTTTACAATCCCACTGACAGTAGCTGGACATATCGGCAGACGACGGACCAGAATAGTGTTCCGCCTTTGTACTACGGTCCGTTCTATTCGCCATCTATGTGCACCAGCGAACCATCGGGATTTGGAAATTATAGTTGGTTCGATCAGGACTTTGGCTGGGGGCATTACTGGGCGGATTGGACGACTCCAGGATTGTCGGTCAATTCCGTGCAGGTATTGATCTGTGCCTTCGACGTGGACGAACAGAGCTGCAATAGCGCCCATCCCAATCATCCCGAAGCCTGCGAGCTGGACAGCATCTGGGCGGATGGCGTACCGACCAATCCGACTTATCTGCATGGCGACAACAATGTCATGTCGCTCACAGAATTCGACATCCCAGGGTCCGCCTTGCTCGATGATGGGCATTTGAACATGTTCATCGACATCGACACCTGGAACCACTGGTGCCGGTGGGCGACTACGCTAAGCTGGTCGCAATTGGTCGTCAATTATTCCGTGGGAATGAATCAACCGCCGTACACTCCGACCGGGCATGGCATGGAGTGTGCGTCCATCGATGACGACATTTGTGTGACGATCACCGGTCCTACTCCGGCGGATCCAGAGGGCGATTCTGTGACCTACGATTACCGCTGGTTCGTGGCAAATGCTGGCACAGGGTGGGGTTTCGTGGATGACGAGCTGCATCCGAACCATCCGGTGAATCACCTGGGCAATTGTGTTCCTTCCTCGGATTTCGACCTCGATGATATCTGGCGCGTCCAGGTGTATGCGGTGGACAGTCAAGGCGCCCAGTCGCTGGATCCTCTGATGGTGGACTTCCCGCAGGTGGTCCAGAGCTGTTGTGAGCACAACTATCCCGGGGACGACTGCTCAGAGCCCTACGTCATCTTCACGCCCGAAAGCTCGTGGAACGGGTCTTTCGACCTGTGCGGTTTCTGCGACGACTACGACCTGTCCCCTTGCACCGGAGAGCCTTCCGAATCGGAGGACATGGTGTTCCGGGTGACGGTCGCCAGTCCCGATCCGCAGGATCCGCCCGATTTGTACATCCTGGTCAATCCGGTCGGAGAATGGGACGTCGCATTGGCGGTGCTGAGTGATTGTGGCGACTTCAGCGCTCTGTCCTGCATCGCAGGCGCTGACCACAATGGTCCGGGATTGCCTGAGGTCTGCTCGATCCCAAGCTTGCCCAACGGCTCGTATTATATCGTGGTATCGGGTTGGACTTCGGACTGTGGCGACTTCAACTTGTTCGTGAGCAGCGACTATCCACTGCCCGTGGAATTGACGTCATTCACCGGGTTGGCTGGCGACCGCGAAGCCAGGATCATGTGGCAAACTGCCTCCGAAACCAACAACGATCATTTCTATCTGTTGCGCAGCATCGACAATCGCAACTTCAGCCGCATTACCGGCGACATACCGGGAACAAACTCACCAACCGGCGGACGGTATTCCTACATCGACCGCTTCCTGTCCAATGGCACCACCTATTTTTACAAGCTGGCGGATGTGGACATCAACGGTCTTCAGCGAGTGAATGATCCAGTGGTGGCGGTCACTCCGTTCTCGGGTGCGGTCATCGTGCCCGAAGCGTACGCCTTGCATCAGAATTATCCGAATCCGTTCAATCCCGTCACGACCATCGCTTATGATGTGAAGGAAGCCGGCTACGTTACATTGACCGTCTTCGACATCATGGGGCGGGTGGTGGCAACGCCGGTGAGTGCAGAGCAGGGCGCCGCAAGCTACCAGGTGCAATTTGACGCCTCCACTCTGGCAAGTGGCATCTACTTCTTCCAGTTGAAAGTCAACGAATTCTCGGATCTGAAGAAAATGGTGCTGCTGAAGTAACTTAATTAGCTGCGAGATTCACCCACGCGGAGCCGGTGGGATCGTCGGCTCCGCGTTCTTAATTACTTGGAAATCAAGATGCTTCATGAAGGGGTTAGATGCAGAATAATTAAGGTCCGGCAGAAAAAGCCTTGACTATTTCGGAGATTTTTCGTATATTAAGAAAGTATTGTCAAAATAGTAAAACTACTTGCTATAATCATAACGACTCACTGCAAACTCTTGGTAGTGAATCGCATAAGGATTCCTGATGATGCATGTTAAGTTCTATGCGATTTCGGTTCTGTTTCTGATTGCAGTGGGGGCATGTTTCCTGCTGATCGCGTTCGGGCATGGACCCGACCCGGGGATAGCGGCGGACAATGTCCATATCGGGGTTATCGACCAGCCTGAACCGATGACGCACCAGGGGGCGGACAGAGTCTCGGGCGAAGTGCCCAATCTTCCAGCCCAGACTGCTCCGATTGGATCCGGATATTGATTTTGCGACACGGATGGGGAGTTCATTTACAGCCGATGGGGTGTTTCCCCCACGGATAAAGCGGGAAAGAGCCGGTGATGTTTTTCACCGGCTTTTTCTCTCCAAGAGGCTTGATTTTGTGTTTTCGGTTGTGTATATTGAGTGCTATGGATGACCAAGAGCTCATGCAAGCTGCGCTGAAGGCTCGGCAATTCGCCCAAGCGCCCTATTCCGGATTCGCTGTGGGGGCGGCATTGTTGTGCAAGAGCGGAAGAATTTATACCGGATGCAACATCGAGAGCAGCTCGTTCGGATTGTCTTTGTGCGCGGAACGGACCGCATTGGCAAAGGCGTTGTCTGAAGGGGAGCTGGAGTTTGCCCGCCTGGCGGTGGTGGCGAAAGGTTTGGCACCGGTGAAGCCGTGTGGCGCTTGTCTTCAGCTCTTGTGGGACTACGCGCCGAATCTGGAACTGGTGTTGGGAAACCTCGACGGTCAATCTGAACGCACCTCCTTGACAAAGCTTCTACCTTCCCCCTTTAGCGCTGGCGACCTACCGCGTGGTGTCAAACGACCCGTTTGACACCCATTTTGGTTCTTCGCGTCCAGCAGTCAGACGTCCCGTTTGACTGCACCATTACCGAGCTCGCCTTGAAAACCGATGCCTTTGTGGAATGGGCATCTTGCCCATGCGCCCGGGCTGGAAGCCCGTACCACTCAGAAGTGGAGCACGACCCGTGAGCGGATTGAGGAAAATACTGATCGGCATTGCCGGAGGAACTGGTTCCGGCAAAACTCTGGTATCCGAAAGGGTCCACCGGTTGCTGGGCAGCGACCAGATTTTGGTCATCGAACAGGATGCCTATTACCACGATCTGAGCCATCTGCCTTTGGAAGAACGCGGCAAGCACAACTTCGACCATCCTGACGCATTCGACCGCGACCTTTTGGTGGCTCATCTGACCGACCTCAAGAACGGCAAGTTAGTGCAGCAGCCTCAGTACGACTACTCCCTCCATGCGAGGCAGGCTGAAACCCGCACCATTCATCCCCAGCATATCATCATCCTGGAAGGAATCTTGATCCTGGAAGACTCCCGTCTCCGGTCGCTGATGGACATCAAGGTATATGTGGATACCGACGCCGACATAAGGCTGGTGCGTCGAATTCGCCGGGATGTGAAGGAACGCGGGCGTTCCGTGGAATCGGTGCTGGATCAATATGTCAGGTTTGTGCAGCCCATGCACCTGCAGTTTGTGGAACCTTCCAAACGCTATGCCGATATCATCATTCCTGAAGGCGGGGAGAATTTGGTTGCGATCGATCTGCTGGTAACCAAGATCAAGTCGCTGCTGGCAGAACGCGATGCTCAATAGGCAAGATCAGCCATGGGCAGGATGCCCATGGGACGAGAAAGATGTTGGGTTACGCTGCGCTAACCCAACCTACAAGAGGCAAGTCTATTCGCGGAGCCTGAGCCGGTGATACATATTACGGAACCGAGCCATGGGCAAGATGCCCATGGGACGAGAGGCGGATGGATTGAAGTCATCTGCGGCTCCATGTTTTCCGGGAAAACCGAGGAGCTAATTCGGCGCCTGCGTCGAGCCGAGATTGCCAAACAGAAGGTGGAAATCTTCAAGCCCAAATTGGACACCCGCTACGACGAATATCACCTGGTATCCCACAACGACCAGCGGATCGCTTCCATCGCAGTGGGGAAAGCCGAGGAGATACTGGATTTGGCGGAGGATGCGGAAGTGTTGGGCATCGATGAGGCGCAGTTTTTTGGACCGGAACTGGTTCGGGTCTGCGAAGAACTGGCAAATCGCGGCAAACGAGTGATCGTCGCGGGGCTGGATCAGGACTATCGAGGCAATCCATTCGAGCCTATCCCTCAGCTTCTGGCGGTGGCGGAAGTGATCACCAAGACGTTGGCAATCTGCGTCAAATGCGGAGCCCCTGCCAATCGGACTCAGAGGATCACTCAGGAATCGGACAGGGTGGTTGTGGGCGCAGCGGACAAATACGAAGCCCGTTGTCGAAGGTGTTTTGAGCCGCCCAAGGAGTAGGTTGCAGGGGCTGGCATGGTTAGATCGCGGTGTCCGGTGGGGACACCCGACACCACTTCAATGTCTAGAGCAGGTGCGGCGGGATCGCTCCGATTTTGTGGCATGGGTGTCTTGCCCATGCGCACGGGCTGGAAGCCGGTGCCACGTCGACATCCAACTGTGAGAAGGAATACTCTGTGAGATTCATCGGACTAATCGGTTTGCTCGCTCTGATGGGAATGGGATTCCTGCTGAGTAATAACCGTAGGAAAATTCCGACTCGGGTCATTCTGTGGGGACTGACGCTGCAGTTCATATTGGTCGTCATCATTCTCGGAAGTAGGGATTTGTCCTGGGTGGGTATATCGATTCTGCTTTACCTCATATTGCTCTATATTTACGAGCATCATTTAGTGGGTAAGGGTTCAGGGGGACAGTGGATTGCCCCGATGGCTGCAATTGCAGTTGGAGGCACAGTGGCGGTCGCGATCGCATTCTGGTTTGCACAAACCAACTTATTAACTTACGTACTTCTGGCTTCGGTGGTCGCGATTGTAATAGCGAAAAGGGTCAACCGTCCGGCGATCAGTAGATTCTCGGTCGGGACCTTGCTGACCGGTTCATTCGCCTGGATGATCCGGGGTGGATATTCGGGGAAAGATGTCTTCCTGGTGTTCTCGGATCAGGTGACCAAATTTCTCAAATTGACTGACAAAGGAACCGAGTTTCTGTTCGGCAATCTGGTGAAGCCTGAGTATTTCTTCCCCGGAGTCACATCATGGCCAGGGTTTGGGTTCCAATTTGCCTTTGCCATCCTGCCGACCATTATTTTCTTCTCCGCATTTATGGCGATTCTCTATCACGTAGGCGTAATGCAGTTCTTGGTGGAGCTGATGGCTCGTTTCATGAAGTGGACAATGAAGACGTCCGGTTCCGAGACACTGTCCTGCGCTGCCAATATTTTTGTGGGGCAGACCGAGGCGCCTTTGCTAATCCGACCGTTCTTGGACGATCTGACTATCTCGGAACTGCATGCGGTGATGGTGGGAGGATTTGCCACTATTGCCGGGGGAGTGATGGCGGGATACATACGAATGGGAGTAAGCGCCGGTCATTTGATCGCCGCCAGTGTCATGTCAGCGCCGGCGGCTTTGGTGATGGCTAAGATCATCATTCCGGAGACAGGAATATCAAAGACCGTGGGGGACGCTACTATTCCCAGGGTGAAAGTAGCGGCTAATCTATTGGACGCAGCAGCTCGCGGGGTCGCAGATGGATTGAAGCTGGCAGCAAATGTTGGCGCGATGCTGATCGCTTTTATCGCTTTGCTCACACTTGCCGATGTGATTCTGGCTTTCGGGGACAAGATGATTGACGGGAAGGTTTTGGGCAATGCGATCATTGCAGCGAAAGGAGAGTACCCGGGGGTTTTCCCTGGGTCGCTCAGAACTTTGTTTGGGACGATCCTGGCACCGTTGGCATTCAGTATGGGGGTCCCCTGGGCGGAAGCTGCGAAAGTGGGGAATTTGTTGGGCATCGAACTCGCCGCCAATGAATTCGTGGCGTATGGGGAGTTATCTATGCAAATGACTGCCGGGACCATATCTGCCAAATCCGCCACTATCGCCACCTATGCCCTGTGCGGTTTCGCCAATTTCGCCTCGGTAGGAATCCAGATTGGTGGTATCGGAGCCCTGGCGCCGGGAAGACGATCTGACCTGGCGAAGGTGGCTATCCGAGCCATGCTGGGCGGCGCCTTAGCCAGCTGGATGACCGCCTGCTTAGCGGGAATGTTGTTATGAGGTCGATCCGCCAGGTTACACTTCGTTTGAAACCTGGCGGGAACCATCCTTTTGTACCCCCCTGCTGACGCAGGGGGAAATAGGCATTGGATATGGAAGAACTCCTGTCAATTATCAAGAGAAAGACGAAATACCGTCCTGATATCGGGATTATTCTCGGTTCGGGACTGGGGGAATTTGCGGACGACCTTGAGAAATCTGACGTCATAGATGCACAGGAGTTGCACGGGTACCCGGCGTCCACCGTTCCCGGGCACCGCGGCAGATGGGTGTTCGGACGAATCAAAGATGTCGAAGTACTGGCATTACAGGGGCGAGTTCATTTTTACGAAGGATACTCCTTGCACCAGGTCACTCTGCCGGTTCGACTATTGCATGGGCTTGGGGTTGGCATACTGATCGTCACCAACGCCAGCGGGGGAATTTCGACGCGGCTCGAGCCCGGCGATCTCATGCTGATCGACGATCATGTCAACCTGATGGGCACCAGTCCACTGATTGGTTGGGTACCTACCGATGAAGCTAATCGCTTTGTGGACATGGGGCATGCTTACTCCGAGGAACTGAATCTCCTGGCTGAGGATACCGCCCTGCAATTGGGCATTCCACTGAAGCGTGGGGTGCTTGGAGCCTTGACCGGTCCCAGTTACGAAACCCCTGCAGAAGTCAGGATGCAGGCACAGCTGGGATGCGACGCCGCCTGTATGTCCACTGTCCCGGAAGTCATGGTTGCGAAGTCTCTGGGCATGAGTGTGATGGGCATCTCCTGCATTACCAACCGAGCCTCTGGACTCTCGGAAAGTTCGCTGGATCACGAAGAGGTTCAGCGGATTGCGGCTCAGGTCGCGCCAAGATTCCGCAAATTGATGACCACCCTGATCGTGCGCATCGCGAGAGAATATCTGCATCAATAGAGCAACCCAGGATATTTGATTGCACCTTTCCCGAAACATACTCAGAACTGCGATCTGGCTGGCAGTGGCGATGTTGCTGACTGCAGCGGGCAAGTTGCCATCTCAACCGATCTTTGAAGAAGGAGATTGGACGAGCTTCCGGGACTACCGCTGGATCTACTCGTTGTCGATCGGACCCAGGCTCGTGTACGCAGGGACTACTAGTGGCGTGGTCGCCTATCACCGCTACAGCGACAAATACACTGACTACTGGGCGCGCACCACGGGATACGTGGAATCCGAGCCTCTGGATTCCGCCAGGGTGGTCGCCTATGACCAAAATACTCAGTCGGTGTGGTGCGGCGCGGAAGCAGGACTATTCCAACGGGAGGAACCCCAGAACCGCTGGCGAAAACACGACCTTCCCGGAATCCTGCCCGGTTATCGTGTTCTATCGATAGGCGTGGGTCGGAATTATCTGTGGGTCGAAGCAGGACCGCCGCAGTTCTGGTGGAATCCCGATGCTCCGTTCGGCGATTTCTTTTTGTACAACGGCAGCCCGTCTTCCGGAGGCTTCATCCGTTTTGGAACCGGATTCTTTCAACCACCGGGCGGAAATGGATTGTTGCCAGGCACGTCCAATGTGGAAGCCAACGTTACGTGGTACGGCAGGTTGGGAAAAGACCCGTTGAATACCGGTGACCTATTGGGCATCCCTGGAGTCGGCAGGTTCAATATTCCTGTGCTGTTTTCCGACGAGCCAGGTATCCGCTTCCAGGAGGGCGATACGTGGCGACCTGGGTACTTCGAGGATTCCGATTTCCGACAATACGCCTTGACCGACTGGGCAGTGGACGACCGAGGGACGTTATGGTTGGGGACTTGGGGTCTTGGACTGGGCAAAGCTGACGTGCGGACACAAAGAGTGTCTTTGAAGCCCGCTGGATTATGGGGTGAGGACGTTCAGGCACTGGTTTTTTCGGACAGTGACATCTGGATCGCGGGGATAAACGATCAATTCCGTCAGGGTATTACGCGGTGGCAGAACAATCTGAGATGGACAGGGGTCGAAACCTACCACACCACTGGCTTGAATTCGACCCTGGTGCATGACATGGCTCTGGACGACCGCGAACTCTGGGTCGCCACCGAGCAAGGGCTGTCACGGTATGATCTTCGGAAGAAATACTGGGTTACGTTGACGGTCTTTGCGGGACTGTGGTCAGACAACGTCCTGTCGGTTGCGCCCTTCGACGGGCAAGTCTTCGTGGGCACAGATCGAGGACTAAATCGTGTGAATCAGGGTGTTGCAATCCGTGAAGAGAACTGGTTCCGGAATCTGGGTGTACAGCGCTTTGCCGTAGACGCCGACACGCTATGGGCTGTCAATGATGCCGGAATTTTCCACCTGGTCAAGGGCAATTCCTGGCAGGAGTTGGGGGGTGTCATGGCCACGGTTGGACCGCAGACCGTGGATATCGCGGTCAGTCTGGACTACGTCTGGTTCGCTCGCCGTGACGGCGTTGAAGGCTATCGCCGAACGACCGGACAGTGGAAGTCACTCCTTTCCACGCATTACTTCGGTGGTCAGATACCAGATTGTATTGCGGCGGATGCCACGAACTTGTGGATTGGAACGGAGAAAGGGCTGTACCAGTTCAATCTTCAGAGAGAAGCGATAGTCCATCTGTACCAACCGGTGGATGGATTGCTGAGCGCACGAATCCAGATTCTACGGTTGGCAGGCGATTACTTGTGGATCGGGACGAACCGGGGTCTGTGCCGCTTCTACTGGAACGATCCCAATCGGGGATACTGACAAGACTTGGCAGTATTTCCTGCCAATTTGTCCCGACCCTGCAGGACATGCGCAGTGCGACTTTATGATATCTTTTTGATTATCAATACAATAGTCTAACGCTATCAACGGGAACGAAATTTGCTATCATAAGGGTTGAGAGGGGAGGGCTGACACATAGGAAGGCAGGTTATGAAGCGACTTGGGATCGTTGTGATTACCCTGGGATTGGCGGCGTGCAGTCTATGGGCATTGGAGCCCACGGATTTGGTGAAGATCAATGAGGTGTATTACGCCGGGACGCCCAACTACACGTACCAGGATCAATTTGTCGAGCTGTACAACGCTGGTACGACCACTGCGTATCTGGACGGTGCACTTATCATGCGCGGTGTGGACACGCTGGCGTCGCGCGTGTACCAGTTCCCTGGTGAGGTAGGCGGCACCACGTTGCCGATTGAGCCTGGTCAATTTGTGGTCGTCGCGCAGGATGCCTGGGATTTTTCCTCAGACCCCTATAGTATGGACTTGAGCACCGCTGACTATGAAACATATAGCCCATACGAAGAGGACCCTGGCGACAATCCTGATGTCCCGAATTTGAGCGACGTTATCGAGTTGCTGGCGGACTTCGTGATGGATCTACGGGTGGGGCAAGTGCTGCTTGCCACCGGGGACAGCCTTGAAGTTATTCCGTGTCCGACCGGCTGAGGACCAAATTCGGGGCGTGTCCCTTTGGAAACGGTGGTTGATGGATTGGAATACATTTACAATTCCGTGGCGTTCCTGCCGATTTTGAACGACGCAATCGATTCTGGTTTTGTGGAAGGATTGATTCGATGGACGGGACATTCTGCGGAGCGGGTTTCGCCTGGATATGACACCAACAACTCCACCGTGGATTTCGTAATTCTGGCGCATCCAACGCCAGGTGTGCAGCACCAGACCGGGATAGCTCATGACGCAGGGATCGCGTCGATCCCGACCGAGATTCGGCTGTACGGCAATTATCCGAATCCGTTCAATGCAGAGACGGTTATTCCGTTTTCCGTGGGAAGCAATACCGGGGAAGTTCGCATTACGATCCTGGACATCTTAGGGCGCACGGTTCGGGAATATCGATTCAATTCGTTGCAGGCTGGGGAACATCTGGTCAGGTGGGATAGTAATGACGAAAGGGGAGTACTACGGTCATCGGGCACATATTTTGTGAGGCTTCAGAGTGGGGGGATCGCCCAGACAAGGACGATATTCTTGATCAAGTGAGCCTGGTGGCACGGGCTTCCAGCCCGTGCGTTGTGCATGGGCATGATGCTCATGCCATATAACCACAGGATTCAGTGAGCGAGCGAATTGCCGATAGTGAATAGAAGGAACCCCAATGGGGCTGCATGTAAGCGATGAAATGCCAGATTTGTCAAAATAACGAAGCGACCATCAAATTCACTCATATCATCAACGGAGTGAAATCGGAAGCGTATTTCTGTCAGAAATGTGCGGAAGAAAAGGGGATGGACAATCCATTCCAAGCGATGCAACCATTCCTGGAGCAGATGATGCTGGCAATGATCCAGGAAAAGCAACAGAAAGAGATGAGCCGTGCGGTGTACAGTCAGAAAATTTGTACAGGCTGCGGGCTATCATTCCAAAGCTTCCTGGATTCAGGACGCTTAGGTTGTCCCAAGTGTTATGAGTCGTTCAGGGACGAACTGACGCCATTGTTACGGCGAATCCATGGCACGACTCGCCATGAGTCCGCCAGACGGCACGTGAAGTCCGAAAGGACCAGACAACAGATCATCGAAAAACTGCGCAAGGAATTGGCGATCGCCGTGGAAGAGGAAGAATTCGAACGAGCGGCGGCATTGCGGGACAAGGTTCGCCAACTGATGCGAGGACGCAATGAATCTGCCTGAATATCTGCTGGGTACGCCACGCTGGCTCCAGGGCGGAAAGGGGCAGGGGATCATCCTGTCGAGTCGAGTGCGACTGGCGCGGAACCTCTCTAATATTCCGTTCCCCCCACATGCCAAAGCTGCCAGCAAGCGCAAGGTCGTCCAGAAGATACGCGATGCCTTGACCAAACTGGATCCAGCGCCGGATTTTGTCTCCCTGGAAGCACTGGATAAGTTCGAGTATGGTTATCTGCTGGAGAAGCGATTGATCTCCACACAGATGCTGCGAGATCCCAAGCACGGCGCCATAGCGATCTGGCGCGGCAGCGGCGTCAGCGCTACCATTAACGAAGATGATCATCTTCGGCTGCAGGCTATCGAACCCGGGATCATGATCGAAAGGGCATTTCGCAGGGTCCAGGAGTTGGATCAGCAAATACAACAGCTGATCTCCGTCGCCGGTAACCGCGAGTTGGGTTACTTGACCAGCAGTCCCACCAACGTGGGCACCGGTATGCGGGTATCGTTATTCTGTCATTTGCCCGGTATGGCGATGTCAGGGCAGATCGAGGAAACCCTGGCAGCCATGATCCCTTCCGGCATCGGCGTCCGGGGATTCTTCGGCGCCCCGTCAGGGGTGGCTTACGCCAAAAGCAGTCCCGACAGGGATGGCTTACGCCACGCGGTGCTTGGCAACATATTTCAAATATCGAACCAAACCACTCTGGGATTGAGTGAGGAGAACATCCTGTCCCGGGTGCAGTCGATTTGTGACGCGTTGATCCAGTCCGAATCGGAAGCACGCAGAGAATTACTGGCGAGTTCCGAAGTGCTCATGATGGATCGCGTGTGCCGGTCTTATGGATTGTTGTCCAATGCCCGATCGTTGGGGTTTCCGGAATTTGTCGCCATGCTGTCGAATATCCGGTTGGGAATGGACTTTCGCCTGGGGGACGGCTCACGCCGCAAGTGGATCGAGGGGATGACCCACCGCCGGGCTAATCGCCTGATGATGGAAACCCAGCCGGCGCACCTGGTCCAAATCACAGGACGAACCCTGTCCGAGCCGGAAATGGACTTCCAGCGCGCCGAAGCGGTAAGGCAGGTCTTCAAAAGGACGAAACTGTCGTTGACCTAACATTCCGTGGAACTTTTCATTATTTTGGCTTTTGATGGAAAAAGCTTGAAATCCGTCGAAATTTTTCGTACATTGATAGTGCACTTCAACTATATCATGACTTCGAAAATCAGGGACTACCATGAACAATAAATTCTCATTACGGGTTCAGCAGGTGATACAGTTCGCCAGAGAGGAAGCATTGAGGTTGGGACATGACTTCATCGGAACTGAACACTTGTTGTTGGGGATCGTCCGGTTGGGCGATGGATTGGCGGTTCAAATTATGACGAATCTGGGCTGTGACCTTGACGAAGTGCGGGAATCCATCGAGGACATGGTCGATTCCTCCAAGAGTACCATGAAGATCGGGAATATCCCATTCACGAAACGGGCGGAAAAGGTTCTGAAGATTTCTTACATTGAAGGGAAGAACTATTCGAGCGATATCATCGGGACCGAGCACCTTCTTCTTGCCCTCCTCAAGGAAGAGGATTGCATGGCTGCCAACGTTTTGATGGGATTCAATGTGACTTACGATGCGGTAAAAAGTGAGCTGGACAACATGTTGCGTGGATCGGCGGCTGCCGCTCAGAGCGACCCGAAGACTTCTCCCAAGGAGAAATCGAAGAGCCCGAATCTGGATCATTTCAGTCGGGATCTGACGCAATTAGCCCGGGAAGGGAAGCTGGATCCTATCATTGGACGCGATAACGAGATCCAGCGTGTTGCGCAAATCCTGTCGCGCCGAAAGAAGAACAATCCGGTATTGATCGGCGAGCCGGGGGTGGGCAAGACTGCCATCGCCGAAGGGTTGGCGATGCGGATCGTGAACCAGCAAGTGTCTCCGGTGCTGTTCGGGAAGCGGGTGGTGGCACTTGATTTGGGCGCTATAGTCGCTGGGACCAAGTACCGCGGGCAGTTCGAAGAACGCATCAAAGCCGTGATGAACGAGATTCAGAAGAGCCAGGACATCATCCTGTTCCTGGATGAGCTCCACACCATTGTCGGGGCGGGATCAGCCTCTGGCTCTCTGGACGCATCCAATATGTTCAAGCCGGCGTTGGCACGGGGCGAAATGCAGTGCATCGGCGCCACCACCTTAAACGAATACCGCCAGACCATCGAAAAGGACGGCGCTCTGGAACGACGTTTCCAGAAGGTCATGGTGGAACCGTCATCCGTGGCAGACACTATCAAGATCCTCCAGGGACTGAAAGAAAAATACGAACAGCATCATGGTGTCAAGTACACCGATGAAGCTGTTCGGGCAGCGGTGCTGCTTTCCGACCGTTATGTCAGCGACCGTTTCCTGCCGGACAAAGCAATTGATGCCTTAGATGAGACCGGCTCACGGATCCGGATTTCCAATATCGTGGTTCCAGACAAGATTTTGGAACTGGAAAAGCAACTGGAAGAACTGAAGCAGACCAAAGAGGAATACGTCAAGAAACAGGAGTACGAGAAGGCGGCGATGGTCCGGGATCAGAAAGTCAAACTGGAAACCCAACTGAAAGCCGAAAAGGAGAAGTGGGAATCCGGCGATGCCAATCCCACTTTGACAGTCACCGCTGACGACATTGCGTCCGTAGTTTCGATGATGACCGGTATTCCTGTGTCCCGTGTCGCGTTGTCCGAATCCGAGAAACTCCTGAAAATGAGGGAGATCATCTCCGAGAAGATCATCGGACAGGCTGATGCGATCGACGTGATCGCGAAGTCCATCCGCCGAACTCGGTCGGGACTCAAGAACCCGTTGCGCCCTATCGGATCCTTCATCTTCCTGGGACCTCCCGGCGTCGGCAAGACTGAACTGGCAAAGGTGCTTGCGGAATACCTGTTCGAAGACCCCAACGCCCTGGTGCGGATCGATATGTCCGAGTACATGGAGAAATTCAACGTGTCGCGGTTGATCGGCGCTCCTCCCGGCTATGTCGGCTATGACGAGGGCGGTCAATTGTCGGAGAAAGTCCGCAGGAAACCTTACAGCGTAGTGCTGTTGGACGAAATCGAAAAGGCGCATCCCGACGTGTTCAACATCCTGCTGCAGGTGCTTGACGCAGGCGAATTGACTGATGGCTCCGGCAGACGGGTGGATTTTCGGAATACGATTTTGATCATGACCTCCAACCTGGGCACCAGGGAAGCTCAAAAAGCAACCGGCTTTGGATTCTCGGATGCCAAGATTCCGGATCACGACCGAATGGCAGCCAAGATGACCGAAGAACTGAAACTCATCTTCCGACCGGAATACCTGAATCGGCTGGATGAAATCGTGGTGTTCCGGATGCTGTCTCGCAAGGACATCGTGCAGATTCTTGACATCTACATCAAGGAATTGAACGAGCGGTTGGTCGATCGCAACATCAACATCGTGCTGACGGCGAAAGCCAAAGACTACATAGTGGACAAAGGCTATCGACCCGAAACCGGCGCGAGGATGTTGCGTCGAGCCATGGAGAAACATCTGGAAGACCCCCTGGCGGAAGAGCTGATTCGCGGGCAATTCCAAGAAGGCGGGACGATTCAGGTGAAAGTCAAGGGCGAGGAATTGACCTTCCATGAAGTCAATTCGAAGACCCTGGCTGAAGACAGCGAAAAGGAATGAGAAAGGGGCAGTAATGTCCCTTGTCATTCACATGAGATAGGAAACCGCCCCATAGGGGCGGTTTTTGTTGCGCTCTTTGTGGCACGGGCGTCTCGCCCGTGCGCCAGATTCTTCACCGCGTTCAGAATGACGGCTTCCTGGTCACTCTGACAAAGTGAAGGGTCTCGTCCGTCGCATCAAAGGGCGGGTTTGCAGTTTGCCCAGGGTCTGCAACTCCCCTTTTGTTCCCCCCTTCAATAGAAGGGGGAAAATGTGGAGGCACGGGCAAGATGCCTATGCGACAGGTTCAGTCGTCCGATTTGGCTGATGGCGCCGGTTGAAACCCGACCATGCTGCTGGCATCCTGGGCTTTGCCGTGCATTTTGATCTCGCCGAAATTCTCTTCGTACCTGTCCACATTCTCTTTCAATGCGGTCAGAAGATGCTTGGCATGAACCGGCGTCATAATGATGCGTGCCTGAACCACGGCTTTCGGCAATCCGGGGAGGAACCTGGCGAAATCGATAAAGAACTCGGCGGGAGAATGGCTCATCAACGCCAAATTGGAATAGATTCCTTCCCCTACCTTCGGATCCAACTGGACTTGAATCTGCTGGGGCGGCGGCTTGGGTGGTTGATTCATAGCGCAATCCTTTCTCGCAGCATGGGCATCTTGCCTATGCTTTCGCTTGACTGAAGACAATCATATGCCTTAAACATACGAGAAAGTCGAAGAAAGTCAAGAAAAAAGAGATTTTTGTTGCAAGGGGGAGATTGCCATATTATCTTGTTGTAAAGTGATGCCATCTCTGCGTAGGTGGCAACATATGGGTCAACTGCGGAGAGTTGACAACACTGAGCGTACGACACCATGCAACTTATGGGAACAATGTAGGGACAATTATGGAAACACTGTATCTAATCGACGGTTCGGCACTGGTGTATAAGTCACACTTTGCGTTGATCCGGAACCCAATGACCACCTCAAGAGGGGAGAATACTGGAGCGATATTCGGCTTCATGCAGACCCTGCTGACGTTGATCCAGAAACAGAAGCCCGATTACCTGGCAGTAGTATTTGACACGCCGGAGCCCACTTTTCGCCATAAGATTTTTACGGATTACAAGGCGACCCGTCAGAAAATGCCGGAGCAATTGGTCGAGCAATTGCCACGACTGCGGGAGGTCCTGGAAGCTGCCAATATCCCTATTCTCGAACTGGCGGGATATGAAGCGGACGACGTGATGGGAACGCTGGGGTTGCAAGCCGCGAAAAGGAACATGGATGTGGTCATGGTCACCGGAGACAAGGATTTCCTGCAATTGGTCCGACCCGGCATCCGAATCCTGCGATCAAAGAAAGGGGAGGAAGAGATCCTCGACGAGAAGGGGGTTGAAGAATCGTTTGGAGTGCCGCCGGACAAGGTCATCGACGTCCTGGGACTAATGGGTGATGCCTCGGACAACGTGCCCGGAGTCCCCAACGTGGGTGAGAAAACCGCCCTGGAGCTTATCAAAACCTATGGGACGCTGGAACAAGTGCTGACTCATGCCAATGAAATCGGCAAACCCGCGTTGCGGGAACGGTTGACCGCATTCGCTGAGCAGGCGAGATTATCGAAACAGTTGGTCACTATCCACACCGACGTGCCGATGGAGTTTGACTGGGATCGGATGAAAATGGAAGTGCTTGGCTCGCCTCGGCTGATCGAGCTATTCCGGGAACTGGAATTCGCCCGCCTGATGAAATTCCTGGAAACTCCTACGCAGAAAATGGAGCGCCATTATCAGACAATCAGAAGCTGGCGGGAACTTGATCACCTCGTGAGGACGTTGCAGACTGCCGGTCGTTTCGCCCTTGACCTGGAGACCACATCCGTGATTCCTATGATGGCGGAAATCGTCGGAATGTCGTTCGCATGGGCTGCCGGTGAAGCCGCTTACATCCCCGCGGACGGATTCGAAATTCCGGAAAACGCTTCGATCCCTCCCAGAAAATGGCACGGTAATGACCTTGCGATTCCCCTGAGCTACATCCTGAACCACCTGGAGCCGTTTCTTGGTGATGAGTCGCTGAAGAAAGTCGGACAGAACCTGAAATATGACTGCTTGGTATTGGCAAACTATGGGATTGAGGTCAAAGGGGTGGATTTCGATACTCTGATCGCGGCATATCTGTTGAATCCGGGCGCCAGGCAGTTGAATCTTGATGCGTTATCTCTTGAGTACCTGAACCACACTAAAATCCCCACCGAAGCGTTGATCGGGAAGGGGAAAAATCAGATTTCGATGCGCGAAGTGCCGCTGGAAAAGATTTCGGAGTACGCCTGCGAGGACGCCGACTGTGCCTTCCGATTGGTAGGAAAACTGCAGCCCAAGTTGAAACAGGAAGAGCTGGATGGTTTGTTCCAGAGGATCGAGATGCCTCTGATGCCGGTGCTGATGACAATGGAGAGACACGGCGTAAGGCTGGATACTAATATCCTTGATGAGCAGGCTCGGGAATTGGACCGGTTACTGGAGCAATTGGAACGCGACATCTATCGCCTGGCAGGCAAGAACTTCAATATCAACTCACCGAGGCAGTTGGCGACGGTGCTCTTCGACGAACTGAAACTGCCGATCGACAAGAAAAAGAAGACCAAGACGGGACCTTCCACGGACGTGGACGTGTTGATGAATCTGGCACGGCTCCACGAACTTCCGCAGAAGCTTTTGGATTACCGCCAGGTCGCGAAACTGAAAAACACCTATGTGGACAGTTTGCCCAAGCTGGTGAATCCTTACACGGGTCGGGTGCACACGTCTTTCAATCAGACGGTCGCAGCCACCGGACGGCTGTCTTCCAGCGATCCGAACTTGCAGAATATCCCGATCAGAACCGAGCTTGGCAGCCAGATCCGGACGGCGTTCGTGCCTTGCGACAAGGGCTGGAAGCTGCTTTCCGCGGACTACAGTCAGGTTGAGCTGCGTATCGTTGCGCATCTTTCGGGCGACCGCACTTTGATTGAGTCATTCAATAACAACGAAGACATCCACTTACGCACCGCCGCCAAAGTCTTCGGAGTCAGGATGGAAGATGTCACACCTGAAATGCGGCAGCAAGCTAAGGCGGTGAATTTCGGCATCATCTACGGTCAAACCGATTTCGGATTATCGGAGCAATTGGGAATCCCGCGGGATGAAGCGAAGAGGTTCAAAGACGCCTATTTCGCTCATTACCCTTCGGTCAAGGAATTCATGGATAACGAGATCGCCAAAGCCAAGAAGGACGGTTACACGATGACGCTATCGGGAAGAAAACGGCGGATTCCCGAATTCCAGTCCGACCAGTTCAGCGTACGCGCATTCGCGGAACGTACCGCTATCAACACACCGGTGCAGGGCACGGCGGCGGACATGATTAAGATTGCCATGATCCGCATCCATGACCACTTAATCGAGAAACAATTCAACGCCAAGATGATCTTGCAGGTGCATGACGAATTGGTATTCGATGTTCCGGAAGAGGAAATCGACCGGCTGAAGCCCGCGGTTAAACAGGAGATGGAAAGTGCAATCCCGCTCAGCGTGCCAGTAGTGGTGCACCTTGGGGTTGGCGACAATTGGCTGGAAGCACATTGACGTGTCAGTGTGGTTGTCGATACGCTCGGTATTGAAAGGCGGCAGAGATTTCTGCCGCTTCTCCTTTTTGCGGCAGACGTATGTATCATAGCTTCTGAAGGTTTCCCTTGACATGTACCTGGGAAAATGTTATATTAGCGTAATTAAGGGTTTTCTATGAACGACCTGGAACAGAGTACCGGCACGACCGAAGAGACGATCAGTTGGGTGACCCACCCCATGGTGGAATATCCTCGGAAGGCGGCAGTATTCTGGGCGGTGTTCCTGTTAGTACTCCTGGGGGTGTGGATTTATACCCACGAATGGATATTCGTGATTCTGTCGGGGGTAATCCTGTTTGGTTCGCTACGGAGTTTTGTGCTTCCGACCCGATACAAGATCAACAGTCAAGGAATCGAGATCGACCGCACTTTCTATAAGGTTCGCAAGAGCTGGAGTGAGTTCCGCAGCTACGTAGTGGAACGAAACGGCGTATTCCTGAGTCCTTTTGGTATCAAGCACCGTTTGGAGAATTTTCGAGGGGTGTTCGTCCCGACCGGAAACCACCATGAGGATGTGGTGGCTCTTGTGTCTAAACATTTGGAGAGAACGAAATAGGGTAATACGGGATTGGCTCATGTGATTGACTTACCAAATGGGGTACACGCAATGAAAACCAAATTTGGGATTCTTGGCGGGGCGACATTTGTCATGATCTCTTGTTGGGTCTTGCCCGCATCTGCCAGAGAAGGTGATACACTCTGGACGCGCACTTATGGCAGACCCTACGTTGATGGCAGCTACTCACTTATCGAAACAAGTGACGGACATTACTTGATCGCTGGTGCCACGTATTTGACCGGTGGTACCGGATCGAGGATGTGGTTGATCAAAACCGACCAGGAGGGGGACACTGTTTGGACTCGAATGTATGGATCGTGGCATGATAATTGGGCGCGGTCAGTGATCGAGACTACCGATGGCTGCTATCTAATCACGGGAGAAGGCACTGTCAGCACTAACCATGACTTCTGGCTGTTCAAAACTAACACGGACGGTGACACACTTTGGAGAAGGATATTCGGTAATCAGTCCGACTATGAGGGCGGTCGTTGCGTCGTTGAGACCAGTGACGGAGGCTATTTGGCTGGGGGCACAACTGATACTTACCCCTGGATCATTAGAACCAATACCCAAGGTGACACCATTTGGACATTCATGGCAGACTCTTATGGCTCAGCATACTCAGTAATCGAAACAACTGATCAGCATTACATGCTGGCAGGGGAGCTCGATAATTCAGTAATACTGGCGGACATGTGGCTGTTGTGCATGAACCCTGATGGAGAGAGCTTATGGGAACGAAACTATGGTGGGTCAAATGTTGACCTTGCATACTCAGTCATAGAGCTCAGCGACGGTGGATATCTTGTTGCAGGCACAACAAATTCGTTTGGATCCGGAAGTGTTGACGTATATGCAGTAAGGACGGACATTGATGGTGATACGGTCTGGACACGGACCTACGGAGGGACGGGCAGCGATGGCGCTCATGCAGCCACAAAAACCGCGGACAATTGCTTCTTATTGGCGGGATATACTGGGAGTTATGGAGGAGGGTTAAAGGACGTCTGGCTACTGAAAATCAATTCTCACGGCGACACACTATGGACGCGGACCTTCGGTGGTTCATACAACGACGGAGCGGAAGCGGTCATTCAAACTTCAGATGGCAATTACTTGGTGGCGGGGGGAACATATTCTTACGGAGTAGGAAACGGAGATATTTGGCTCTTGTGTATTGAAGGACCCCCAACGGATGCGCCACCCCAAGCGCTCAGGGATGCTCCTGGTTTCGTACTTCAGGGGTCCTATCCAAATCCGTTCAATTCTACAGCTACCATTTGGTTCACCCTTCCAGAACCGTCGTGGGTAACCTTAAAGGTGTTTAATATGCTCGGGCGGAGTATTGACCGCAACTATTCGATACAATCGGAGAAGGGATGGATGACATCTGGCGCCCATAGCATCATCTTCGATGGTTCGGGACTGCCTTCCGGGATCTATTTTTATCAGATTCAGACCTTGAATCAAGGAGCCATTGGGAAGATGCTCATAGTTAAATGAGAAAGAAGACCAGATACCTGTCGCAACTAATGGGGGCAGACACTTCACTGAGATAGCAAGAGAGATTTTGCATTGGCAACACCGCCAAAGGATTTGACGGAACGTCAGAAGGAACTACTGGAGAAAATCGCGGACCGGATTGTGAAATACCGGATGGCGATGCCGGCGATTTTGTTCTTGGAATCCGTTAAACCGTTGAACTATGTGGGCAGTCAGGCGATGGTATTCCTGGCGCCCATTGTGCACAGCTTATTCTCGGCGCGGGAATATGACGAAGTCCAGCAGGCGCTGGAACATCGGGAAACCATCTCGTACTTCATCGATATGCTGGAAGAGAAAGAAAACGAGGTGCTGAAGAGAGAGAAACAAGAAAAAGCTACACGGCGTGTTGAGATGCCGAAACGATCATTCAGAGACCTATTCCGCCGCAATCGGAGGGATGGAGGATGATCCTGCGGAATGGAACGATCGTCACCATGAATTCCGACTTTGAGGTTCTGCAGGGCGATATCAGACTCGAAGGGGACACAATCATCGGCATGGGACAATTGACGCCTCCGGCAGGCGAGGAAATCGTCGATCTGACGGGCAAAGTCGTGCTTCCGGGTTTGATACAGGCGCACGTGCACTTGAGCCAGACCATTTTCCGCAACCGGGCGGAGAACTTGCCGCTACTTCCGTGGCTCAAAGAGAAAATTTGGCCCCTGGAGGCAAACCTGACCGAAGAAACCACGAGACTTTCCGCGGAATTGGGTATTGCAGAACTCCTGACGAGTGGCACTACCAGCGTCCTGACCATGGAGACGGTCAAACATTCCGATGCGGTCTTGGATGCGGCCGAGCGGGGCGGCATTCGAGCTGTGGTGGGAAAAGCCTTGATGGATCGCGCTGATCAGGGTCATCCGACTGCATTGACTGAAGCTTCCGGGGAATCCTTTGCCGACCTTGAGCGGCTTCTGGCAGAGTGGCATGGAAAAGCGAAGGACCGGCTCAGAATCTGCCTGGCGCCGCGATTTGCATTGTCGGTTTCGCCGAAGTTTTTCGAGCGAATCATCGAGTTCTCCGAGCAGAACGATCTGCGAATCCACACCCATGCCGCAGAATCTCAGGAGGAGACCGAAGCCATACGTCGGGAAACCGGCATGGGCAACGTGGAGTATTTCGATAAGCTGGGCTTGCTGGGGGAACGATTGTGCGTGGCGCACTGTGTATGGGTTAGCGATCGTGAGATGGAGATGCTGGCGGAATCCGGAAGTCATGTGCTGCATTGCCCGACTGCGAATTTGAAGCTGGGTTCCGGCATCGCACGGATTACGGAAATGTTGGAGAAGGGCGTGTCAGTGGCGATAGGCGCCGATGGCGCCTCTTGCAACAATACCCTGGACATCTTCTCGGAAATGAAGCTTGCCGGTCTGCTGCAGAAGGTTCGACGGGGCGCTGATGCCCTCCCTGCTCGAGACATTGTAGCTCTGGCAACATTGGGAGGGGCTGCCGCACTGGGTCAGGAAGATACCATCGGTTCCATTGAAATCGGCAAGAAAGCAGATTTGGTGGTTCTGGACCTTGAAAAGCCACATTCCGTCCCTGGGGGCGAGGACATCTACAGCCGGATAGTGTATTCGGCTCGACCCGACAACGTGGAACAGGTGTGGGTGGACGGCAATTTGGTGGTGGACAACGGGAAATTGCAAACTTTGAGTGAAGAAGATATCGTAGCACGGACTCATTCAATCATGGCATAACGATGTATCGATCCATGAAGTACTACCGTCATGTTATCATGCTTCTCCTGGCGGCTCTGGTATTGACCTCGCTGTCCTGCGCGAAGAAAAAATCACTAATTTCAACGCTGATCGACAACTACCCGAATCGGATCCTGATCAAGAAATCGAAAATCAAGCCCGATGACGGCGATTCTTTCCGCTATGATACCTTGACTATTCGAATCCTTGGGATAGACGCGCCCGAAATTACGCATAAAGAACACGGGTATTTCGAAGATCAACCTTACGGTCGTGAAGCAGCCGCGATGACCTGGGAAATCATGAAGAAGGCAAAGAAGATTACATATGTCCCGTACAAGAAGGATATGTACGGGAGGCTGTTGGCGCATGTGTTCGTTGACAGGGAACTCCTGGCGGAAAAGCTACTCCGGGCAGGCATGGCTTACGAGACGATCACTCGCTTCGGCGACAATGGGTTTCCGGACGTGGCAGAGTACATTTTGATGGTCGCGGAAGACTCGCCCAAGCCTCAATTCGAGCCGCCCTGGAAATGGCGGCAAGAACATCTTAACAAGTCAGAACCCACGGAAAAGGAAACGGCAAAGGTCAGAAGTCAGAATGCGACGTAGGCATTAAGTCGAGACCCCCCTTATTTTCCCCCCTACTCCGTAGGGGGGAAAGGACTGGATTCCCGCGTGCGCGGGAATGACACGAAAGGAAACACAGGGACTACATTGGATCACCCCCCTTTGATTCCCCCCTACAATAGTAGGGGGGATATGACAGGATGCATGGGCAGGATGCCCATGCGACGAGTAGGAGATAATTAATGGCGGAAAAGGAAATACGGTCGATATTGGCGACAGATTGTGGATCGACAACCACCAAAGCGATCCTGATTGAGAAACAAGGCGACGAGTATCGGTTAATCGTGCGCGGTGAAGCCCCGACCACCGTAGAGGCGCCCTTCGAGGACGTCACCAAAGGTGTTCTGAATGCCATCATGGAAGTGGAAGAATTGGTCGGACGGACTATCCTCGATGGTGAGAAAATCATCTCCCCTCAGCAAGGCGACCGGGGAGTGGATATCTACATCTCAACGTCGTCTGCGGGCGGCGGTTTGCAGATGATGGTGTCCGGGGTGGTGCTGTCGATGACCGCCGAATCGGCGGAACGAGCGGCATTGGGTGCCGGCGCTATAGTCATGGACGTCCTGGCGTCCAACGACCGGAGATTGCCGCACGAGAAAATCGAGAGAATTCGTCGCCTTCGACCGGACATGATTCTGTTAGCAGGAGGCGTGGACGGCGGAGATGAGAAGCAAGTGGTGGTGTTGGCGGAATTGATTAACGCCGCCAATCCTCGACCCCGCCTGGGAATCGGATACAAGTTGCCTGTTATCTTTGCCGGCAACAAAGACGTTCGCGACACTATCGCCAAAACCTTAGGTGAGAAGGTCGATCTGACCATCGTGGATAACATTCGACCCAGATTGGAAGTCGAGAATCTGGGTCCGGCGCGGGAGAAGATCCATGACTTATTCATGGAACACGTGATGGCACAGGCTCCCGGTTACAAGACGTTGATGTCCTGGACGGACGCACCTATCATGCCGACTCCGGGCGCTGTCGGCGCTATCATGCAAGCCATCGCGGAGGAATATCATATCAATGTGGTCGGTGTAGATATCGGTGGCGCCACTACCGACGTATTTTCCGTGTTCGGCGGCATTTTCAATCGGACTGTCAGCGCCAACCTGGGCATGAGCTATTCCGTTTCCAATGTGCTTGCAGAAGCCGGAATACCCAACATCATGCGCTGGGTGCCGTTCCAGATCAATGAGGAGGACCTGCGCAACCGAATCGGCAACAAGATGATCCGACCGACTACGATTCCCCAGGAATTGGAAGAACTCAGAATCGAACAAGCTATTGCTCGGGAGGCGTTGCGCCTCGCCTTCATCCAGCACAAGTCCTTTGCGGTGGGTTTGAAAGGCGTTCAACAGGAGCGGACGATTTCCGACGCCTTCGAACAAACCGGATCGGGCGAAACATTGGTGAAGATGATGGAGCTGGATATCTTGGTAGGGTCCGGCGGCGCCTTGTCACATGCGCCTCGTCGAAGCCAGGCGGCTCACATGCTGATTGACGGATTCGAGCCCGAGGGAGTGACCCGACTCGCTGTCGATTCCATCTTCATGATGCCTCAACTCGGAGTGCTTTCCACGGTGCATCGAGAAGCGGCGACTCAGGTGTTCATCAAAGACTGCCTCATCCACCTGGGAACCGTCATCGCACCCGTTGGACAGGGCAAGGACGGGAAGGAATGCTTGCGTATCCGCGGAAGAAGACCCGACGGCAGCGATTTCGACGAGCGATTCCCGTTTGGAGAGCTGGCGTACTTTCCCCTGGCGCTGGGAGAGGAAATGAAGCTGACGCTGGAACCGACAAAAGGATTTGACGTAGGGGCGGGACCGGGTCGGGACCGCGACGCCACAGTGCATGGAGGTGTGGTAGGATTGTTGATTGACACGCGCGGGAGACCTTTGAACATTACGTCTGATATGCCGAACCGAGTCGTCAGGATCGAAAAATGGAACGCCTTCCACGACCAAGTGAGGGCTTACAAGGACGACCATGGCATTGCAACCCGCAGAGTGTAACTGCCTAGTAGAAGTTTAGCAAGGAGGTGACTCATGGGACGCTTTGAGTGGATCAGCATAGTAGTCACATGTGGGCTGTTTTTCTGGGGGTGTGAGAGTGGCGGACCCACGGGGGATAATGGTGGAGGTGGTGGAGGACCTTTCCCCGGCTTGGTCGGTGAATGGACATGGCAGCATCCTCTGCCCCAGGGGAACGATCTATTCGCAGTGGATTTTGTCGATGCAAGTCTGGGACTTGCAGTAGGCGCTGGGGGCACCATCATCCGCACCACCAACGGGGGATCGACCTGGGGCGCCATCGCACCGGTGACCAATTACACGCTGAGCGACGTCAAATTCCTCAACCAGCAGACGGCATTCGCAGTCGGATTTGGATCTCTGTCATCACAATCGGCAGTGCTCCAATCTACGGATGGTGGCTTAAATTGGTCCAATACGGAATTGGATGGCAGCGGCGCTGCTGAAGTGATCGCTGTAGGCAGCGCCAACGTCCTATACATCGGTGGCGAAGCCGTCGATGGCGATGCGTTCTTTAGTAGGGCTACTGACGGAGGCGGCAGCTGGCACAGTGTTAATACGAATATCCACGCCGGCATCAAGGGATTGAAATTCCTGGAGGAAGCCTATGGTGTGGCAGCCTGCACGGACGGCAGAATATATGTCACCCTGAATGGCGGCGACGACTGGGCTCAAGCAGCAGGCAGCAGCGCCGATCCGTTCAGCGACATCAGCTTTCTTGGCATCAGCGTCGGCTGGGCAACGGTAGGACCGAACTATCCAAACTCGGCGAGTCACGACCAGCTCTTCTTTAGCGGCAATAGCGGACAGGCTTGGACTGGCGTCGATTTGCCGTGGAACCTGTCTTTGCAGTCCGTGTCAACGCCTACCTTTAGCGTCATTGCGGCGGGAGGATATCAGGTCCAATCCGGATTCAGCATTGTCCCAATCTTCCTATATAGTAACGATGGCGGATCACACTGGACCTTGACCCAGCTTCACGGCATAGCGCCGGGCGTTACTATGGTTACAGACCTCGATTTCGTCTCCAGTGTCGAAGGCTGGTTGGTGGGACCCTCGAATCTGATCGCCCACACGGATGAGGCTGGCAATTCCTTCGACATCCAGAGCCAGATTGGGATTTCCGATTGGGAGTTGAGCGACGTGGAATTCCTGAGTAGCACCGAAGGCTGGGCAGTGGGCGCTACCGGTGGAGATTCGGCTTTGGTGCTCACCACGACTAATGGCGGGCAGTCCTGGACGTTGCGGAATAGTCCGGTTCCCTATCCGTTCCATGCTTTCAGTTTCGGCGGTACCAGTTCCGGTTGGGCGGTATCAAATAACGGACTGATTTTCCGTACGCCGCTTAGCGGAGTTGCCTGGAACGTAGTGCCGAGCTCATCGGCGGAAGATTTGAACGACGTGTTTTTCAAAGATGCGGTTACAGGATGGGTCGTCGGGAACATGGGAACATTGATGAGCACTTCCGATGGTCTGATCTGGACAACTGTGGATCTGGGGACCGCCGAGAATCTGACTTGCATCGAATTCGCTAACGATAGCGTAGGCTATGTAGGTGGTGACAACGGTGCATTCTTCCGTACCACGAACGGAGGCGCCACCTGGTCGTCTCTGGATGCGCCCGCCACTTACGATTTCGTCGCTTTGACCTTTGTCAATGCAGATACCGGCTGGGCAGGTACTCAAGATGGGCAAATCTTGCGAACCGTCGACGGCGGCAGCGATTTTGCAAGCCTGGCGAACCTCGGATCAGGCATGATCCGCGACATCGAATTCATCAATGACATCTACGGCTTCATCTGCGGACCGGACGGAAGGATTTGGTCCAGCAGCGATCGCGGAAACCTGTGGGAATCCGAAATCACCGGCACGGATCTGGATTTGAACCGCATGCACTTTCGCAGCAACTCCGAAGGCTGGGTGGTTGGCAAAGGCAGCGCCATCCTGCATCGGGCGCCATGACATCAGAACATCAAATAACATAGGTGGTACTATGGGCTCAATTATCGTACTGATCATTCTTGTCATCGTCGCGCTGTACGTAGTAGGACTCTACAACTCGCTGGTCAGACTACGTAACCAGGTTCGCAACGCCTGGGCGCAGATCGATGTCCAGTTGAAGCGGCGTCACGACCTGATCCCGAACCTGGTGGAAGTCGTCAAGGACTACATGTCTTACGAGCAGGAAACCCTGCAAAAGGTCATCCAGGCGCGTAACATGGCGATGAGCGCGCAGGGGGTGGCGGACACCTCCAAAGCCGAAAATATCCTGACCGGCGCCTTGAAATCGTTGTTCGCTCTGGTGGAAAGTTACCCCGATCTGAAAGCGAACCAGAACGTGATGAAGCTTCAAGAGGAGCTGACCTCCACCGAGAACAAGATCGCCTTCGCCCGGCAGTACTACAATGACTCGGCGATGCGGCAGAACAACCGTACCCAGATGTTTCCATCGAATATCATCGCCAATTCGTTCGGCTTCAAGCAGGAACAATACTTCGAAGTCCCCGAAGAGGACAAGGCGGTTCCAAAAGTGGATTTGCGATAACAGCGCTGCCACATTCTCCTTATTGCGATAGGATAGTGACGTACGCCGGGTTTGGAATCCGGTGGAAGGGGATCGAAGGCGGTGCCCGCGCGTAGGTGCCGTCCCGACCGGTCGGGACGTGCACCATTGAACAGGCAGAGGCGCACAATAAATTGGCGCCTACGGGGGTGCATCATGGAAATATGCAAAGGGCGCACGACAAGTCGGCCAGAGGGCGGATAAATCGGCGCCCACACGGCAAAATGATCATAGAAATGGCGCACGCTCAATCGGCGCATACACGAGATAAGAAAATAAGGAAAAGAAATTTGAAAATCTTGTTGATCTCACCATGTGCAGATCCGAACTTCGAGGTACCTAAAGGTCTGATGATACCCCAGTTGGCGCTGCATCTGTTAGAGGGACTCACTCCTCCGGAACACCAGGTAAGTCTTGTGGAGGAAGAGAATGAGGTGTTGAACCTGGATGAGGAATGTGATCTGGTGGGAATAAGTTTTATGACGGCAAATGCCCCCAGAGCATATCATCTGGCTCAGGAGTTCAAAAAACGGGGGAAAACTGTCGTGTTCGGCGGCGTCCACCCCACCATCCTGCCCGAAGAGGCGTTGCAATATGGTGATTCCGTGGTAATTGGGGAGGCAGAGGGGGTATGGGAACAACTGCTCGACGATTATCAGAATGGCGGAGTCCAGAGGACGTATCACAATCCGAAGCCGTCGTTGGAAAGATACATCCCCAAGACGTATGGGAAATCCAACCAGAAGAAGTCGTTCCATGTCATCCCGATCATGACGACCCGAGGATGTCCTTATGATTGTGATTTTTGCTGTGTCAGTGATTTGCATGGCAAACAAATTCGACATGCCCCCATCAGCAATGTGATCCGTGACATTGAAGAATCCGAAGGGAAAGCCTTCATTTTTCTGGATGACAATATCATCGGTCAGCCAAAGTATGCTAAAGAACTGTTCCGCGCTTTGAAGCCGTTGAACATCAAATGGGGAGGACAGGCTTCGATCTCGTTTGTCCGTGACACTGAACTGATGAAACTTGCTGCCGAAAGCGGATGCGTTGCGCTGTTCTTTGGGGTGGAAAGCGTGTCCGAAGCTCAGTTGAAAAGCATGCGGAAATCCATCAAGGAGATCTACAAGATCGAAGAAGCCATCAAGAGAATCAATGCCTTAGGCATCCTGTTTCACGCCTCCATCGTATTCGGTTTTGACAATGATACTAAGGACATTTTCCCCGAAACCCTTGATTTCTTACGGAGAAACAAGGTTAGCTCGACGTCTCTGAATATTCTGACACCGTATCCCGGTACCAGAATCTATGAACAATTCAAAAGTGAGGGGCGGTTACTAACTACTGATTGGAAATACTACGACCATTCCACGGTTACCTTCATGCCCAAGAACATGAGCCCGGATGAGCTTCAGGCGGGAACACTGTGGGTCAAGAAGGAATTTGCCAAGATCTCGTCCATATTGCGAAGGCTGCCGGCAAACCGGGCGCATCCGCTGTTATATCTGTCTTTGAACCTTGCCTTAAGACAGATTGTGAAGATCGATGCCATCAAATTACCAGTGCTGATTCCGGAGCTATTCGAAAAGCACGTGGACGAATCGGTGATTAAACGGGCTCGGGCGGCGATCAGAGACTTCGACCAAAAGCACTTGCAGAAGGAAGGCTTGCGGTTGTTGAAGATGGTGCTGTCACGCAAGCACGCTCATGCCCGAATCTAACCTCGGTCTCGACCACGCCTTCCAGTGATCGGTTAGGTGGCAGCGCCTGCGAAAATCGACTGTTGACAGCCCCGAGACTTGCGTACTGTCATGCGTTCTCACTTTGCAGGACGCTCCGTCATTGCGAGCCCAGCGAAGCAATCTCCTTTGTGCTGTCATGCGTCCTCGCTTGACAGCCTCAAAATATGTCAAGAAAATGGAGTGGACAATGTCAAAATACCTCATTCTAATTATGGCGGTCTTGTTGATCGCCACCACAGCTTTCGCCCAGCGTACCGGTTTCGGTTTGGGCATCATCATCGGGGAGCCGACCGGAATCACCGGCAAATACTGGCTGTCCGGCAAATCCGCCATTGACGGCGCCATCGCCTGGTCGATGCACGGGGAAAATCTGCACCTGCACGGGGATTACCTGGTGCACAAATTCGATTTGATCAAGGTGTCGAAGGGATCATTCCCGTTCTATTACGGTATCGGCGCCAGATTTCTGTTCGGCGATAACGAACACGACGGCGTTTGGCACGATGACCACTGGTGGGGTCACCATCACCATGAAGACGTGTTCGGCATCCGGGTGCCGTTCGGCTTGGATTACCTGTTCGGCAGCGACCCGTTCGACATTTTCCTTGAGGTCGTTCCGATTCTGGACTTAGTCCCCGACACCGAAGTCAACTTTAACGCCGCGATTGGGTTCAGATTCTGGTTTAAATGATCTGTCATTGCGAGCGAAGCGAGGCAATCTCCTCCCCCCTGCTATCTGCAGGGGGGAAGAAAAGGGGGGTCACAGATCTGTCATTGCGAGCGAAGCGAGGCGACGAAGAGAACTCATTATGTGCTGTCGAGTCTCTGCACTCGACAGTCCGGCTGCTGGTGGATCATTTCAAGAAAGCGCCGAAGCGATCTCAGCATAAGCATGGAATTGGGAGCACCACATGGGTTACATAACGGTAAATCTGAGGCCAATTAGAATTGCTTTCTTAGTAGATCCAAATGATCGAAAAGCCATATTAAGAGCAATAAGAATAAATACATGTCTTTGGGGGGGAATATATAACCCAATTGTTCCGGTTTTCAAGAGACTTTTAAAAGTATGGGCTGATGATAAAATCAATAGACTGTCCTATAGATCAATCATCAATGGTTATATTGATGCCTTTGATCCTGATTATTTTGTGGTCATGGGAAATCTTGATATCAGTAGGGTTGACAAAGGATATAGAGAAATTATTAAAGAGAATAATACAATTCGCAAGGTCGAAGATGCCATTACAACATCTTATGGATTGGGACTCTTTGAAATATTGGACCACTTTATTGAACAAGAACTGAAATATGTAAGAAGGGAACCTCTGAAAATATGTATTCCAAAAATCGAAAGCCAATATGGCTTATTGATATCCAGTCTCTTCGGATCATTAGAAAACAGGCATAATGATATCTTTGAAAAAGCATATATGAGCCGTTTAGATGCAATGTATGTTGAATGCAAAATCTCAGACTACTATAAGTTCTTTAAGTCAGATATCTTATATTTATCAAGACTATCTTCACTCTATATAGACAAATGGAGGATTCATTCTTCAACGCCCGATCCGGTAATTTTTTACATGGACGCGACGAAAAACATAGATATTATTGATTACTGGAATCTTCGTGCAGCAGGATGGCGAGTAATGCCATTGCCAAAGCAGTCCTGCAAATTCGATGAAGTAAGAAAATTCATAGTCAATTTTATTGATGACAATTATCCAAGGTCTTTGGGAGGTGCGGTTCAAAATACCCCTTTGTCTATAATAAAATCAAGATCGTGTAACAAAAATGCAACAAGTATACTTCTAGCCGAATTAGATGCAATTTTCCCGAAATCTAACCTGAAGGATAAAGTCGTTCACCAATGGTGGTATCCTCGGATATGGGATCGATGGGCGAGGGAAAATACTTGGGAAGATTGTGCAAAAATTGTTGCCGATTCAAAAGATCTGTATATTACCGAGACAGACGATAAAATTGAGATGGTACCGTTAAAGCCAAAATTTCTATCTTCCGGCTGGCATGATAACAAACCTATATATGCAAATGAAATAGAATTTAAAATCTTGAGTTTAGATAAATTATATGCGGAAGTTATGCCTGAAGGCAAATATAGTGCCCTCAGGACTCTCGGCGTTGCTCACTTCAATGTTCGATTTTCCAGCCGAGGCATCACATTCCTGAATTCCGCCCGAGAAATTAGACAGTTCATAACATTGCCGGATGCTGAGGAGATATTCAAAATTTGGTTACAATATCGGGATTGGAAATCTATTGAGTTATCGCAATCTGGAAGGATGTCAAAACAGATACTAGGAAAACTTGGCGGAATAGTGGGCATCAGGGACATAGCCGATGAAAGCATAATTAGACTTTTAACCTATATGGCAGGAGGTGAAGGCTCAAAAGACAACAAACAAAGAATAAAAGGAGAAGAGTCCGTTAAGGGTGAACCTCGATATCTTAATTATGATGAATTAAAACAAAGGGTAAAGAAAATCCAAAAAATGGATCTACCCAAAGAATTACAGGACACTGAAAGGAAACTTATTCTGAACGGACTCATTCAAAAGATACTACAGCTTGGACTGTACATCAAGTGTCCTATATGTACTGAAAGATCATGGTATTCATTGAATGATATTAGTTATGAAATGACGTGTCATAAATGTGGAGATCATTTTGCAATACCATCAGAATCAACTAGAGACCTTATAGCGTGGAAATATAGAACTAAAGGACCCTTTGCTCTAAAAGATAAGGCTCATGGCGCATACTCAGTACTGCTGACACTTAGGTTTTTTACTGAGCCATTGCTACACCAGACTACACCTATTCTCAGCTTTAAAGCAAGAAAAAATCAGAAGGAAATTGAGATAGATTTAGCATTGTTCTACAAGGAGCTCTTTTTTGGAAAAACTAGATCCCATCTTATTTTTTGCGAATGCAAGACACACAAGCGCTTTTCCGAAAAAGATCGTGATAGAATGAAGATTATAGCCGAAGAATTCCCGGGTGCTGTTTTGGTATTTTCCACATTAAACAAAAGCCTGACAGAAAAGGAAAAGAAATTAATCAGGCCATTTGTGAATAAATATAGGAAGGGTAAAAGTGAGAACCGCCCTGCCAACAATGTTCTGGTATTAACAAGTGAACAGCTGTTCTCATTTGAACCGCGGGAGTCATTCGGTCAACTCTTTCTACAATATGGCGAACTAAACGCCATGTGTGATGCATCACATATTAAGCATTTAGGCTTGATTTCGTATAGTGATTGGCTAAGAATATTATATAACAGAAAAAAACAGAAAGTAAAACCTTAGGATTATTAGGAGATAGATTTGGCGCATTCGTATACACCGGGGCTGAGAGTTGCAGAAAATACGGTAGTTCGGAAGGAAAGGCGGTTGCCGCTCCTGGGCGAAGTCCTGGTCAAAACCGGTGACCGGCTGCCCGCCGAAACCATCGTCGCCAAAACCGAATTGCCCGGCAAAGTCCAGACCCTGAACGCCGCAAACCTGCTGGGCATAGAACCGGACCAAATCGAACAATCCTTGATCGTCAAGCCCGGCGACCCGGTCGAAGAAGGTCAAGTGGTGGCGGAAGCCAAAAGCTTCTTTGGAATGTTCAAATCCAAAGCCCACGCCCCCATCACCGGCACCTTGGAATCATTTTCATCCAAAACCGGACAGGTGATCTTCCGGGAACCGCCCCAGCCGGTGCAAATCAACGCCTATCTGGACGGCACCGTGATCGAAGTCTTTGAACGAGAAGGCATCAAGATCGAAACCCGGGGCTCCTTCATCCAGGGCATTTTCGGTGTGGGCGGCGAAACGTTCGGCGTGATCCACCTGATGGTGGACAGCCCGGACAAGGTACTGGACGAATCCACGATCGACGGCGATCTTCGAGGCAAAATCCTGGTGGGCGGATCCTATGTGACCTTAGCCGCCGTCTGGAAAGCGGTCAAAGCCGGCGCCAAAGGCATCGTGGCAGGCGGATTCTCCAACATGGAACTCAAGGAATTATTGGGATACGAACAGGGCGTCGCGATCACCGGCACCGAAGAGTTTGGCTTGACGTTAATCGTGACCGAAGGCTTCGGAAAAATCAACATGGCTCACAAAACCTTCGACCTGCTGCTCAAGAACGAAGGTTTGAAAGCGTCCATGTCCGGCGCCACCCAGATCCGTGCCGGAGTTATCCGCCCGGAAATCATCATCGCACACCCCGAGCAGGCATTGGTCAAGGAGACTGCGGAAGACGTAAGAGGCTTGGAGGCAGGCGACGTCATCCGCATCATCCGCGCACCGTACTTTGGCAAGTTAGGGAAAGTGTCGAGCTTGCCGTCGGCATTGCAGAAACTGGAATCGGAAGCCATGGTGCGGGTGCTGGAGGTGGAATTGGAAAACGGCGAAAATATTATGCTTCCGCGTGCCAACGTGGAACGGATCGAAGATTAAGGGAGGACTGATGGGAATCCGTAGTGGATTGATTTTGCTGGGAATTTTGGGTCTCGTAATGTTGTGTTATGCACAGGAGGAATCGGAACCTGCTCCGACCCCAGCCCCGGAACCGAGCATCGAAATCAGGGAATTGATCGACAGCCCTACCGCGGGATGTTTGAAGAAGGGGCAGTACGATTTTGAACTTCGCATTTTCCCGCAGGGCGGGGTTTTGGCAGGATTCGCGGTGGGTCTGTTCGACCGGTTCTCGATGGGGGTATCCTACGGCGGAATTAACATCATCGGATCCGACAATGTCATCTGGAACGAACAGCCCGGGGTGCTCTTGAAATACCGATTGATCGAGGAATCCATCATCATGCCTGCCGTCGCGTTGGGCTTCACCAATCAAGGTTACGGCGCCTGGCTGGAGGACATGGTTCCGACCCGCAATGTGCAGACGAGCCGACGGTATGTTTTTAAAGCCAAAGGATTGTTCGCGGTGGCGGGCAAGAATTTTCAAATCATGTCGTTGGGAACGATCGGGTTCCACGGCGGCATCACATTCAACGCCATCGAGAATGACGACGACCAGAATATAGACGCCTTCGTCGGGATCGACAAGAGCTTGAACGAGGAATTGACGGTGCTGGCGGAATACGATCTTGCCACCAACGACAACGGAGATCTGTCGGTAGGAAAGGACAGAGGCTATCTGCATGCTTCGGTGCGGTGGACGTTCGCGGAAAAACTGGCGGTGGAAATCATGTTGAAGGACATTTTGCGGAATATGAAGAATAGCACCAATCCCAGCCGCGAGCTTCGGATCACATATACTGAGGCGTTCTGATGTGCGATCCGGTTTCGTGCTGTCACACGGGGGGCGTGTGACAGCCGAATAGTTGCTTCTGGCTCGGTGTCGGACTTTCCGGTAGGCGGGCGCAATTAAGAGCGAAACTGTCAGGTGAGGACACCTGACAGCACAAAAACATTCTGTCACACGGGGGGCGTGTGACAGCGGGATAGAGTGGTTTGACGGTGACGCTGAGAATAAGCGAAGCCCCGACTCTGAATGGGTCGGGGCTTTCGATTGCCATTGCGATAGTAGGAACTTACTTGAGTAGAATGACCTCTTGCACCGCTCCTTGCCCTCCGGATTGGAAACGGACAAAGTATGTTCCGGACGGTGCAAATGCGGCATCCCAGGCGGCTCGATAGCTGCCGGACGGCATGGAGCCGTCAATAAGCGTCGCCACCTTTTGACCCAGCACATTGTACACCGCCAAATTCACGAACTCAGGAGATGGCAGGTCGAACGGAATTACCGTCATCGAATTGAAGGGATTGGGATAGCAGGGAGACAGGCGGAAATGATCCGGAGTAGTTGCCACAGGCGTACCGACTACGGGAGATTGCCCATAATAATAGGCTCCCATGTCTGCCACGCTGCCGTTCGGATCGTGAGGCAGGGCGGGATCGCCGGCATCGATGCAGGGAGAAGATGCTTGAAGGTATAGATTGTTGCCAGCCGGGTTTACGAAGATCGGATCCATCATGATATTCATCAAGGGATCGCACGGGTCGCCGTTGGCGTTGGTCTGGGTCAGGAAACCAAGTCCCGCGGGACCGTGGATGTGATTACCCTGGTAGAAAATCAAGTCTCCGCCGGTGTTTCCGAAGATGTCGTTGTAGCGGATGACTGAATAGGTACTGTTCCTCAGATACAACCCGCCTCCGTTGCCGGCATCGGCTAATATGCAGGTGTTCAGTGTACCGGAATAGTCACTCAAGAACATCTGTCCGCCAACACTGTCAGCGTAATTGTTAAAGAAGGTGCACCGGGTGAAATCCGGACCTGCCAGATTGACATAAACCGCGCCGCCATTGGTTTCTGCGGTATTCGCAATGAACACGCATTGCTCGAATTCGGGACTGGCATTGCTGGCATACAACGCGCCGCCGAAACCCGCGGAATTTGCGATGATCTCGCATTCAGTGAACGTCGCATCGCTGTTCTGCAGGAAATACATGGCTCCGCCGTTCGACGCCGGACCCATAGCGGTGTTACCCACAAACCGACATCCAGTGAACTCCGGCAGGCTATTGTTGATGCATCGCACCACCCCGCCATTGTTGTTGCACATATTTTCGAAGAAATTGCAGTCGGTGAACACCGGACTGCTGGTCTGGCAGCTAACAACGCCCCCTTCCTGCGCGATGTTGTTCTGAAATGAACACTCCTCAAATTCCGGAGCTCCATACTGGCATTGCAGAACCCCGCCCGTGTGTCCTGCTCGGTTATCGGCGAAAGTGCAGCTTTGGAATACTGGATTGCTGCCCTGGGAAAAGGCGGCTCCACCGTACTCGGCGTAGTTTTCATAGAATTCACAATCCACCAACGAGGGCTGGGAATTGTTGTTGAACGCCACGCCGCCGCCGAATTGACCCATGTTAAACCGTATCGTGCAGTTACGAACCACAGGCGAGGCGTCATTAAAGAACAAGCCTCCACCCTGATATTCCGGCGCTTGACCGGTGGCATTCCCGTTCTCCAGGATGCAATATTCCAGCAAAGTGGAATCATGGCATTGGGTGAACCGGATACCGCCCCACCTGCTGGGATTTGTCGTGGTATCGCAGGTAAAAGTCACAGGACTGGCGCTTGTTCCAAACACCTTGAGCAGTCCATTCACCTGGAACAAGTAATGACCGGTGAACTCTACTGAGACACCCGCCTCAATAGTCAGGGTCTGTGAGCTGATGATGCTGACGTCGCCCTGGTAAATCATGTACGGGCTGCCGGCGGTGGTCCAGGTTCCTGACACCGCACCCATGTTGACCCAGGTGGTGTCGGCGAGCAAGGGGGCAGCGAAAAGAATTCCGATAAGCGACGCGGTTAGGATGAAGCGGATCATGATTCGGTCCTTTTTGTGTTGTATGATTATCAATCGTGTTGGTGAAAGGATGTCAGGATCGCAGGGATCCTGACCTACACACCCTGTCATGGTATGGACCATGACAGCCTCGACAAAGCGACAAGGGCAGGAGCCGAAGCGGCTCCGCCCCTACGCGAAAACTGCGTGGCTGTTAATATTTGCCGTGGCGGGCTTCGACTAAATTCGCTATCTGCCATGGTGTGGACTGTGACAGCCCAGGAA
>Ga0153916_10000177_pt1 | contig 38983 bp, 33 predicted proteins | sample Opewatmetagenome_FD_109642 | JGI IMG/M metagenome (GOLD analysis project Ga0153916, IMG submission 109642) | Freshwater wetland microbial communities from Ohio, USA - Open water 3 Core 3 Depth 4 metaG | ecosystem: Environmental > Aquatic > Freshwater > Wetlands | place: USA: Ohio, Lake Erie...
AGCAGGTAAGAAGAAAAACTGATCTGGCCAGAGAGCAAGCGATTCAAAAAGAGCAAGCAGCAAAAGGGGCCAAGCGTGAAGAGAAGCGCATGGCGGAAGAACCTGCGCGACTAGTTAGAGAGCAGGTAAGAAGAAAAACTGATCTGGCCAGAGAACAGGCGATTCAAAAAGAGCAAGCAGCAAAAGGGGCCAAGCGTGAAGAGAAGCGTCTGGTTGAAGAACCTGCGCGTCTAGCCAGAGAGCAGGCAAGAAGAAAAACTGATCTGGCCAGAGAACAGGCAGTAGCCGAAGATCAGGAGTCGAGAAAGCGAGAAATCGAAAAAGCGAAAATCAACCACCAGAGTAAGCTAAAGAGGTATGGGTAGTAGGCATCTATCCTTAACAACCAGCCGGAAAGTATTCCATTTTTGATCAAAAACATACAATTTAGGTCTTGCCTAAAGAGTTTATTTATGAGTAATATAGGCATATGATGCCAAAGGGAATCAGTTAACACCCGTGTCAACCACCCCTATTAATCCTCAAATATTGGTTGACTTGGTATCTATAAGAATGCCTTTCGGAAAATACAAAAATTATATCCTTTGCGATCTGCCTGAACCTTATCTGGTATGGTTTCACCGGAAAGGTTTCCCGTCTGGAAAAATTGGTATGCTATTGTCTGCTCTTTATGAAATCCAACTTAACGGATTACAATATCTTCTGAAGCCAATCAGAAAATACGAGCGGTGAAACAGACTGATAATCAATGCCATTTTGATTGGAACTAAACTTTGTTTTGCACCTTACAAAAGGTAGAATCAGCGGCATGGGCAATATAAAGCGTGTCAACATCAAACCAGGCTTGCGGGTCTCAATAGTAATAAAGGCAGATCAGCGGTATGGTAAACTAACCGAAGGGATAGTCAAAGATATTTTGACAAACTCTACAGTTCACCCCCACGGGATCAAGGTCCGGTTAGAAAGGGTCAAGTTGGTCGAGTTAAAGAGATAAAAGTCTAAGGTCTTTCTCCACCGAGCTAGCTCTTCTTTCGAAACCTGCCACGAGATCTTGGCAAAACTGATAACCAGGGAAGGCTAAATTACTAATAGTTATTAGTAAAGAAAACTTTTGATATGCTACCTAAGCTTATCCAAAATCATAAATTAATTAACATTGTTCATCAATTCGGTAGCTGCGCATTTCATCGTATTGTGTAATCAGCGTTCTGTGTACACCAATTTCAGGAGCCTTTGCCGTGCTCCTGCTTCCAGGTCTGCGCCCGGTGCATCACGCCGCGGGCGTCGGTCAGGGAAACTTCGGTGTACTGCGGGCCTGCGCACATGACGGTAATCTCTTTCTTCAGCCTCATTCGGGGTTATGTGTACCTCGAATTTTACCTGCTCCATGTTAAGGTCTCTGAGATCCTTCTCAACCTCGGCAACCAGCTTCTCCGCCATTGCCGAACACGCTTCTGAGAGTTCGACTGTAGACTGACAAATTGTATTTTTCTGAAATTATTTTATTAGAAAATATACTGGAATGAAAAGAATATATAGAAATTTAATGAATATGGTTAGCTGTTATTTCTGGGATAATGATCGGAATTTATATATTAAAACACAAATCTAATATCAATACCATCCTCTTCCCCGAAAGGCGCTTTCCTTATTGCATCCGGTAAATGCTGAAGTCGAATATAGCCTTCTGTAGAGGAATCGAACATATGTGTAGTAAAATTTTCTAGGTCAGCAAAATTATTTGGATAATCATAAGTCATCAGCAGGCGAAGAGCCCCCTCACTTATAGAATGAATATAATGACCAGGTTTATCATTCCACTTTTTTGCTGCACATACAATGAGATATGGTATGTTTCCTTTTATATATCTAATTGGAGGTATTTCAAAAGGCCCGCGAAATCTCTTAAACACATCATTATTTTTAATTTTCTCTGGTGGTATACTTGTCGTAGCTATCACTATAATATCTTTTGCAGCTTTCCGTAACTCGTCTAATATATCAACGAGTTTATCTCTCACATCACTTGCAGCTTCTTGTCCAAGCTCATCTAAAAGTAATGTGTCTCCCTCTTTACATGCCTTTATTTCTTTTAACACGATTTCAATATTGTCTCGGTTACAATGAACTGTTCTAAATATACCTCTCCTCTCGAAGTAGTAATGAAGTGAATGTGCTAACTCAGATTTTCCAGAACGTGATTCTCCATAAAGAAGAAGTAATATGTTACCTGAATGGGGGCGGCTTTGCATCAGTTTTTGTATGCCGGATATTAAGTCAACACTTTGCTGAGCTACTGTAACAATAGGTAGAATACCACTGGAACTAGGGTACTTTGGTACACCTGAATTCAAATATATTGCCCCTGTAGTAACTAAATCTTGTAGGATATTGGATATCTCCTGGAATTCCTTGCCTCCTATTAGTACTTTCTCCTGCCACTCGGTTGAGGGTAATATACCTGTAGTGATATTACCAACAATTTCTTCGCCTTTTATTATATCTTCAGCTTTTTTCTGACTTTGTAAGTTCGCAGCAAAATTAGCAAACGCCGCTGCTTCTAGATAGTTGAAGCCACCCGATAGGGATACAGCGAAGCTGGCTACAAAAATAACCCCTCTTCCTACAGCATTTATCGATTTCGGGATGACGGGGTATGCATTGATAGTAAAATGGCTTCCGATTCTTGGGTAAACCTTCGACCTTTCTACCAGAGCTAATCCCTGTTGTCCGCATCTGACAGCGAAAATATTGAACAAGCCAAATTGTTCCAATAAAGAACTATATAATATGCATCGATTTTCCTCTTTTTGTAAATCTGCGCTATCATAAGTAGCCCCGGCTAGGTATTTAGCTTCTTCGATATTCGGGCACAGAGCTACTGGGGTTTGGTGATGAGGTGATAATGCTGTTCGATATATTGCTGCGGAGTCTCTCGATGGATATAAAATTAGTGGTATATCGTGGTCCTTTGCTAGACCTATTAGAAAGTTAAATAACTCATTAGTAATGCAGCCTATACCGAAGTCAGCAACTATAATGCAATTTATATTTTGTGCGCCCGCATTTATAGATTGTTTTAATTTCTCTGTTATTGATTTCGATAATCCACCTTTACAAAATTGGTCAAACCTGAGTAGATGGCTGCCTTCTGTAGTATCTGTACCGTATAATCTATGTCTCACTACAGTTGGTCTTGATTCGTCTATGATAAGGTGATTAGGGGAAACATCCCAATCCCTGAGTAACTGTTTAAGTGTCTCGCCATAGCAATCGTCTCCTATAATAGAATACAGTGCTACTTGAGCCCCTAGACTGCGCGCGTGAGCAGCAATCTTTCCTGCCGATCCTGGCCTATCCTGGCAGAAAGTTCTCGAACCGACTTTACCCTCAAGCTCATAGGCCAATTGCCATGTATGAGAGTGTAATATTGACAGAGATTGACGTACATAGAAGGTCTTACTAAGGCTTGCATCTCCAACTATTAGAATTCGAAGTCTTCGCCATCTCTTTGTTAATTCTGTTATGAGGTTTTTACGCTCTAATTTCGCATTTTTGAAATTCATATTCTCTATTCATTTGCCATTTGTATAGTGAATTCAATCTGTATAAATTACAAACTTCCCCCCTAAGTGAAATAGTTTTATTTCAAGAAAACTTTATTTCTATTTATATAAATTGGACATGTCAGTGGCATTCGTTCATAAATCCATTTAGAGTTATTTCGAAAACTACCTCCAGCTTGGGTGATTTTTTGGGATTTGATTTCCTGCGTAATTTCTGTTGGCCAGGTACTTACCAAATACGTAGCGATGTCTAATACTTTATGACTGTAATGATGTGATAGATCCACAATATTAGCTTCAGTATTATATGTTAATACATATGACAACATGTCACTCATGAATAAATCACCATTTATAGATTCGGCTTGTTTCTCCCAATGATAGTAATCTTTCATGGAGCATGCCTCAGCTTCAGGGGATGTCTTACCTATCCTATTTTCTATTCTTTGTATTATCAATACTTTGTTTGGACAAATGCACTGGATAATAACCATATATAAGTTATGCTCTAGGGCCCACTTATAAGCTCGTAGCCTCTGCATCCGTTTATAAAAACTGCCATCAAATATAATACCATTCGCATTTTCTATGATTTCTGAGGCAAGCCTAAACATCTCATCATAAACCCAGGCTCTTTCTTCTTCAGATATAGTCGCCGCTCTTCCAAATTTTTGTGCACGGATAGCACATGTCTGGAATAAATTCAAATCAAAGTGATTCGAAAGTCGCCTAGCTGTCGTACTTTTACCAGTTGCCGTTAATCCGTTCATGATTATTAGAATTTTTTGCATGGTTCAACCCTATAAATAGTTCTATATTATTTGTCTATCATACATTAAAATTTTTATAAATACTATCGTTCTAAAAAGAATGATTATCCTATCAACCGATATTTTGCTGTTGAATCGAGGTTATAATACATTATATTTTGTAATATGTATTTTGTTCAAACCAATCTTATAAGTCATATGTTCTTTAAGTAGTCCCCGCCGTGCTCCTGCTTCCAGTCCTGTGCCCGGCGCATGGCAACGCGGGCGTCGGTCAAGGAAACTTCGGTGTACTGGGGGCCGGCGAGCATGACGGCAATTTCATTAGTCCGTTCCTCGCCTTCAAGCGGCTGAAGCAGGCTGATGGTTCGGTCGCCTGACTCTTCCTTGTGCACGTTATAATGGGCATCGGCGTAGACCGCTATCTGGGGAAGATGAGTTACGCAAATCACCTGGCGGTTCTGGGCCAGCGTCCACAGCTTCTTGCCTATTATCTCGCCGCTGCGCCCACCGACACCGATGTCTATCTCGTCGAAAATGAGGATGGGGATGCTGTCAACCTCCGACAGGGCACATTTCAGCGCCAGCGTAAAGCGGGAGATCTCACCCGTAGAGGCAATTTTGGTTATGGGCTTGACCGGCTCCCCGGGATTGGTCGAAGCCATGAACTCAACCACATCAACTCCCTCGCTGTTAAAGGCGTAAGTCTTACCGTCAGGCAGCGGAATACCGTCTTCAGCTTCCTCCCGGGCTATGGACACCTGGAACTCAACCTGCGACATGTTCAGGTCTTTGAGCTCTTTCTTGACCTCGGCGACCAATTTCTCGGCCGTGGCGGTGCGGGCTGCGGAGAGCTCGGCGGCTATCTTGCCCATCTCCACCTTGAGCTCAGAGCGGGTCTTTTCCAGCTCAGCCTGCCTCTCCGTAGACCGGGAGATTCCCTCCAGCTCTTTTTCAGTCTTCTCCAGATAGCCCAGTATGTCAGCAACGGTATGCCCGTATTTCCGTTTTAGACCTTTAATAACCTCAAAACGCGACTCCACCTCTTCCTGCCGGGCCGGATTATGCTCCAGCCTGCCGCTGTAAGCATTAATTTCCCGCGCCGCCTCTTCAACCTTGTAAACAGTCTCTTCCAGAGAAGTCAACTGCTGGCTGAGCGATGGGTCGAGCTCGACGAGCTTTTTCATAACCGCCAGCGCTTCACTCAATTTGTCCAGCGCCGGAGACCCTCCGCCCGAAGCATCCTCTTTGCACAACGCCTGATGGACCTGATAAGACATCTCCTTCAGCTTCTCCGCCGAAGACAGCAGCGTCCGCTCTTTTTCCAGCTCTTCCTCCTCACCGGGTTTTAACTCGGCCTTCTTTATCTCGTCGAGCTGGAAGCGGAGGAACTCCTGGCGGCGGACGGCGTCTTTCTCGGCGTCAACCAAGGCCTTTAGCTCCTGCTCCAGTTTGTGAAGCTCGGCCGCTTTTTCTGCGAATGAGTGCCGCAACTCGAGGGTATGGCCGTAGGCATCCAGGAAGTCCAGGTGATACTTGGTATCGAGCAGAGACAGGTGCTCGGACTGGCCGTGAATATCGATGAGCAGGCGCCCGATCTGGCGCAGAATAGTCCGGGTGGTGGCGTGCCCGTTGACCCTGATAATGCCGCGGCCGTGCCTTTTGGACTCGCAGGAGATAACCAGGTTGTCCTCTTCCGATTTAAGGCCGTTTTCTTCGAGAAGCTCCGTGAGCTGTTTGAGGTGCTCGGTTTCGGGCAGGGCGAAAATGCCTTCGATGTTGGCTTCGTTGCTGCCGTGGCGGATGACCTCCTCGCCCACTTTGCCTTCCAGCAGCGTCTCCACGGCGTCGATGATGAGCGATTTGCCGGCGCCGGTCTCGCCGGTGATGACGTTCAGGCCGCTGCCCAGGCTCCAGTCGATGCTCTCGATGATGCCCAGGTTGCGGACTCTTAATTCAAAAAGCAAGCTGCCCTCCGAGGCTTATATTTTAGCACTTATGGTGGAAAAGGAAAGAGCGGGATATGTTAAAAACGGTTACGTGTCATTCTGAGGGAGTCCTTCCGCGGAAGGACGACCGAAGGATCTCGAAAGTAGCAGCAAGGCCGAGATTCTTCGCTAGCGCTCAGAATGACAACGTACTTCTATGTCATTGCGAGGCCATTCGCAGAAGGCCGTGGCAATCTATTCCTGAGAACCAGCATCAATATATTGCCGAGATCGCCACGCTTCGCTCGCGATGACAAGGAAAATCCCTCTCCATCTCCCTTTTGCCAAAGGGAGAGATTTTTTCTTCCAATGATAAGCGGGGAGTTGAAGGAAAATTTAATAGTATATGCGGAGGCTTCTGACTATGGTATTGAAATCATTCTGCCACTGGGAAAAATCGGAGGCCAGTGAGATGCAGGTTATTATCCAAACCGTTCTATCTTTCACGGTATACAGCTGCAGGAAATGCAGTCTGGTTTTCTCCGGTGTGCCCTCCCATTCGCTAATAACCGCCTTTCTGCCATCCACAGTGGTTTCAAGTCTGAATGTTTCCTGAAAGTCCTGATAAATTTTAGCCTGAGACTGTAATTCCTCGGCTATTATCTGGTCATACGTTGCCGTTTTGGAAACGATGGGCACCACCGAGACGTTCATATTGGGCTCGAAGGCGGTTTTGGTTCGGTGCCCACACAGAAAAACCATTGTGGAATCTTCCAATGGCTGGCCCGATTTAAGTTTATTTAGAGCATCTTTCGCGTTCTGCTCAAGTCCCTGAATAAGCGAAAAATCCGCCTCCCAGTCTGCCGGATAAGATATGCTGAAGACCCGCGCCTCGTCGGTATAGGTGGTGTAGTTGTCCGCTGTGGTTATCTCAGTCGGCGCCGGCAGCGTTTCACCCGTTGGCGGCTTCGATGGTACTTCTGCCGGCTCTTGTGCCGGCTTGGCCCCGCAGGCCAGGCCAGGTATTAGCACCAGTGTGAGTAATATTGCTCCAATGAGAAGTCCTTTTGTTTTATACATAGCTTATCCTCTTTAACGGTTCTATTATACACATATACTACTAAGCCGTGTCATTCTGAGGGAGTCCTTCCGCGGAAGGATGACCGAAGAATACCGGTGGCGAGAGGTAATGATGAGATCCTTCGCTAGCGCTCAGAATGACAAGGAAAATCCCTCTCAATCTCCCTTTACCAAAGGGAGAGGCTTCACCTAAATTAAAAACCAAAGACCAAAAGCCAAAATGACAGAGCAAAAGTGAAAAACGGATTGTGACGCCAGTATGTCTTTTTGAGCGCAGCTAAGCATCTCGGAGGAACTTAGTAGTATATCTTGAGGCTTCTGGATATGTTGTTGAAGTCATTTTGCCACTGGGTATTATTGTCGGAATCCGCACTGCAACTTACCTGCCAGATGGCCAGGTTCGTCGGCAGATATAGTTCGAGGTGATATTCTTTAATCTGGTCTTCCCCTTGGGCTAAGGTCCCTTCCCACTCCCGAATGGTGCCCTCTCTGCCATTGACGGTTGCCTGAGTCCTCGATAGCTCAACGAAATCCGGGCATGACCGTTTTTGTCCCATTTCAGCTTCATCAATAGTACGATAAGGATCCCCTAAAAAACGCCCATTAAGATGAATGAGGACACTGGCAACAATTTTGTCTTGCACCCAATTAAATGCGGCGAAGATTGTGTAATAGTTATGTACGGGAAGACCTGATTCAAGTCTACTAAGACCCTCTTTTGCGGTTGTTTCATATATAAATTCCTCCAAATTCCACCTGCCTGCCTCCCAGCCTTCCGGATACGAGATACTAAAAATAGTTGATTCATCAATGTACGTGAGGTAGCCTGGAATATTTGACTTGGTGGTATGCGGTGACGGTGACGTAACCGGGGTGTAACAGGCAAGGCCGGGTATTATGACCAGCGTTACTATTGCCCCTATGATAAAAACTTTCGCTTTACACATAGCCCATCCCCTCCTGGCGATTTGTATTATAACACAACATGGTCGTATGAGGATATACATTAGAAAATCCCTCTCAATCTCCCTTTACGAAAGGGAGAAATACCTTGATACAGGCGGGAGTTTAAGAGAGGCGCAGCCCCTCTTAGGATAACTATATATTCCCCCTCACTGGAGGGTTCTATCCTTGGTGGGACAATCCCACTTGACAAACTATCCCACTAATGCTACTATTGTATCATAATAGATATGGAGTATGGAGAATGGTAATAAAAGATGAAGTTTTTGAAAAAGTAGCTGATAGCGTAAAACCGGATTCTAAAAGGCGAATAGTTTTACAAAGTATTCAAATAGAGGAAGGTGTTACATATCATATATATAAGAATAGCATGGGACAGATCGTATTAGATCCCCAGGTAACCATACCTGCCTCAGAAATATGGCTGTTTAAAAATCCGGAAGCCCTTGCCTCAGTTAGGCGCGGTCTTTCAGATGCCAGGGAAGGCAGGGTATCTAAGATTAACCTTAACACTTTATAAGGTTAAGACCTTTGTTTGAATTAGAATGGACACAGGAAGCAGAAGATAACTATAATTCGCTTAAACGTGATGCCTCCCAAAAGAAACGATATGACGCTGTAAAAAAAAATCTTAAACTCATGGCGATGAATCCTCGCCATAATAGCCTCCAGTGCCATCCATACCAAAGTTTAACAGGTCCAAATAAAGAGAAGGTTTTTGAGGCATATGCAGAACAAAATACACCCGCAGCCTATCGTGTCTTTTGGTATTACGGCCCGTCACGCGGCGTTATTACAATTTTAGCAATTACTCCTCATCCTTAGTTAACACAGAGGCTGCTATCTAAACACCCTAAAGATATTACAATTGACCCACTACCCTGAATTGGCTTCCCTGAATGAAATCCCTTAAAATATATGCTCTCTATGAACTATCGAGACGATTTAAGAAACATTGTTATCATCGCCCATGTCGACCACGGCAAGACCAGCCTGGTGGATATGATGCTGAAACAGTCCAAAATCTTCCGCGATAACCAGCAGGTGGGCAACCTCATTCTCGACCGGAACGCGCTGGAGCGGGAGAAGGGCATCACCATACTGGCCAAGAACACCGCCGTCGTCTACCGCGGCGTGAAGATAAATATCATCGATACCCCGGGCCACGCCGATTTCTCCGGCGAAGTAGAGCGCGTGATGAACATGGCCGACGGCTGCCTGCTGCTGGTCGATTCCATCGATGGACCTATGCCGCAGACCAGGTTCGTGTTGAAGCAGGCGCTGGATAAGAAGCTGAAGCCGATTGTGGTCATCAATAAAATCGACAGGATAAATTCCAGGATTGCCGACGTGGTCAGGCTGACGCAGGACCTGTTCCTGGAGCTGGCCACCGACGCCGACCAGCTTGATTTTCCGATACTGTACGCCAGCGCCAGGGACGGCACGGCTGCCACCGACCCGGCGACAGAAGGCACGGACCTGATACCGCTGTTCGAAGCCATAATAAACCAGGTGCCGCCGCCGGGCATCGAGTCGGGACCTTTCCAGATGCTGGTATCTAACCTGGATTACAGCAGCTACAAGGGCAAGCTGGCCATCGGTAAGATTTACCGCGGCAGCGTTAAGCCGCATGACAAGGTCAGCGTCATCGGCATTAGCGGCACCGAGGACTTCGAGGTGAACCAGGTATTCACCTTCATCGGCCTCGACCAGCCGGAGGTGGAGGCGGCGACCGCGGGCGATATCGTGGCCATAACCGGCGTGGAAAGGGTGAGCATCGGCGATACCATATCCAGCCCCGACCAGCCGGAAGCGCTGCCCCGCATAGAGATAGGCGAGCCGACCTTGAAGATGATGTTCGGCGTAAATTCCTCGCCGTTCGCCGGCAGGGAAGGCAAATACGGCACCTCGCGGCAGCTCCGGGAGAGGCTTTACCGGGAGCTGGAAACGAACCTCAGCCTGCGGGTGCAGGATACCGAGACGCCCGATGTTTTCCTGGTGTCGGGCAGAGGCGAGCTGCACCTGGCCATACTTATCGAGACCATGCGCCGCCAGGACTACGAGTTTGAAGTCTCAAAGCCCGAGGTTATCACTAAAGAAGTCAGCGGCCAGCTCATGGAGCCCGTGGAAGAGCTGACCATTGATACGCGGGAGGAATATATCGGCGCGGTTATGGAGATATTGAGCACGCGCCAGGCGAGGATGGTCAATATGCGCAACGACGGGCAGGGCAACGTGCGCTTGGAATTTCATATACCGACCCGCGGGCTGATCGGCTTTCGCAGTAAATTCTTAACTACTACCCGGGGCGAGGGCATTATGAGCACCTTATTTTTGGGATACGAGCCGTGGTATGGGGACATCGTCTCCACACGCAGCGGCATGCTGGTGGCTTCCGAAGACGGCACCGCCGTTACCTACGGTCTGAACAACGCACAGGGGAGGGGCATAACCTTCATCGAGCCGGGTACCGCCGTGTACGAGGGTATGATCGTGGGCATGCACGCCCGGGGGAACGACCTGGCGGTCAATGTGGCTAAGGAGAAGAAGCAGACCAATATCCGGGCTTCGACTTCGGATATCGCCATCAAGCTGACGCCGGCGGTGAAAGTCAGCCTGGAAGAGGCGCTGGACATGATAAGTGAGGATGAGCTAATCGAGGTGACGCCGGCCAATATCAGGCTGCGCAAGCGGCTACTGACGCAGAACCAGCGCGCCAGAGCCAAACACGCCGCCAGCAGAGAGGCGCAGCAGATTTAACAGGCGCGGCTAATCAATTATTTTCCTAGCTCTTAAAGAGGTCTGCCCGCCCTGTCCACAAGGAAGCTCCAGCAAAATAGGTCATTGGCATATTTCAGAACGTAGTCGAACGGCATAAAGCCGTAACCGCGATCACCCCAGTCTTTTCCCCAGCTGTTTCGGAAAATAAAGTAGCCACCACCGGGGAAAGCGGGACCTTTTTGATAGCCCACCAGCGCCACGGCATGGCCATCGAAAACAACAGTCCATTTATTGGCAGCTGAGGGCACTACCATTAAATCCACTCCGTTAATTACGTGCGTTTTCCATTCAATGGGCCAGAGGACGCCTATACCCACCGGAGAATCCTGGTCCAGACATTTCACGACCTGGTCGAGCTGGTTCTTAGTAGCGCCGATGGTTGGGTCCCAAATTTTTATAAATATCTGCGTCCAGCGCAACCCGCCCTTCCCTTTATCGAGAATATTCTGGTAAACTGTGGCCGGCATTGTAGCCTGGTTCGGAAGCCAGCTTTGCGGCACGTAACCCCATTTTTGATAGCCCTGATTGAGCGCCCAGAAATTTTCTCCGCCGGTCATCTGGGGTTTAACAACCTGAAAGGTGACATATTGCAGGTACTGCTCAGAAAGGTTCGAAAAAACATGCCTGATATATTCATACTCCAGCGTGAAGGTAAAGGCGTGTACGGCACAGGGAGCACCGCCAGCTTGCTGCCTTACCTCCAGGCCGATATTTTTGATGACGGGGCGCATGTCCACTGAAGGGAAATTGTAAGGTGCTATGGGCTGGATAACTGCCGGTTTAGGGATTGCCGGCTTATATTTCCAGCCAGCCGGTATTTTTTTAATTATCTCCGCCATCTGTTTCTTGGTGACCTTGGTCGTCGTCATAATTTTCCTCCTTTTATCGGTTAGCTCAGGTCGCATCGTTCTTTATAACATAAAAATCCTAAACAAAATCTAAATATTTCGGGGAAAACCTAAAGATTTTCTAAAGATTTATAATTTAAGGCCCTTTAAATGGCCTATTTGACAAGCTAATTACCTGTCTGTAGTATATGAGATTGTCACAGGTGCATTGTTTTAACCGGACAAAGGAGAGGTAGTATGGCTACGGAAGCTGGACGTGGAGAGCAACACATCTATAAGATCCTGCCGAAGGGCGGTACCGACCTGGCGAAGTTAACAGCCGGCTGTCATTATGTGAGCGTCGACGCGGTTTCATGGTTCATCAATAAACAGAGCTTGTGGTTTGCGGAGCGTATAGGTACCGGAATACTGGATATCAAAATGGCGGGGGGAGTGGAGAACTATCCGGTGGCTTTAGGCGTTTTCACCCTGCCCGGCGAAGGACGAATTGCGCAGGTTTTCGAGAAACCGGCATTGATTGAGCGCAACTACAGGGGCGGATCGATATCTCTGTCCGCGGTGTTCTCCTCAGTCAGGAGAGATACTGTCACCAGCGATGTATTCAAAGGCTCTGCCAGAGCCAGTCTGGGAGTAGTCGCCGGAATGGTGGAAACAGCCGGCCTTACCGGACCTGCCGGCATATTTGCCGCCGCCGGTCGAGACATAACTGGCAATGTGCTCAAGGTGCTGGAAGACCCCATCCTGAAACGTGATGCATTCTTTGATTTCACCAATGCAGAATATTATTTAAAACCCGAAGCTATGATAGGACCGGAGGTTTTTATACTTTTCCACCGTGGAGCCGCTCTGAACGAAGCCGGATTATCAGTTAAATATGGAGTGGACTCGTCTAAGTCCGGGCTATCGACCAGACGCCAGAGTGAAACATTGATGCCCTATTATGAGAATGCACCGCTCGAGGATGGAGCCTGGCTATTAGTCAGGATAAGACGCAGTGACGAATATTCTTCGGTCCGGAGCTGGTTTATAGATGCTGCTAAGCTACGGAACCAGGTTAAGAGCCTGGTCGAAGATGTTAAAGCCGGTTCTATAACTAAGGACGATGGACTGGCCCAGCTTAAGCCCAGCGCCACCGGAGACAGGACTATTATGGACGAATTTCTCAGGCTGCGCACTATAATCAGTAGTGATGGAGTGCTGTCCGAACGTGAGGCGGGAGCTCAGGTAGGGCTATTGTACACGGCGCTAGTAGCCGCTAAAGAAGCCGTTAAGAAAGCTAATCCGGAGATACTGACGGATACCTTTAATAACGTATACACATGTTTATCCCGGGGACAAAGTGTGGAAGGAGATATCGGTCAAGCGTTTTCCGAGCAGGTCGCCCTGGTGGCAAACGCTCGTAAGTCATCCATTGCCAGGGATACCAGCCCCAGCAGAATTGTCAAGCTTTCCGGAGATGAGCTTTTTAGCACCATGCAATACCTGCCCAAGACTCTGGAGAGATGCACGATTAAATAGTGGTGCTATTTTCTTAAGAGGGGCGCAGCCGCTGTTAAACTCCGTGTTTAACTTTTCATTGACGATGGTATAATGAACTTGTGCAGGTAATAAAAGGGAGGATGTAATGGACGATAGAGTAGCCATCTTTATAGACGGCAGCAATTTATATCACGGTCTGCGGAGCAGCTTCGGGCATCACAATATCAGCTTCTCTGAGTTTTCTAATAAGCTGTGCGGCGATAGGCGCCTGTTCCGGACCTACTACTACAACGTGTTACAGGACCCTACACAGAAGCCCGACGGCTATCGAGATCAACAGGAATTCCTCGATATACTGCGGAAGACTCCGTATCTGGAAATTCGGTTGGGCAGCACCAAGGTGTCACAGGGAATAGCCGTGGAGAAGGGCATAGATATCATGCTGGCTACAGACCTGCTGTACTTTGCCTGGAACGACTTTTACGATGTGGCGGTGCTGGTGAGCGGCGACGCCGACTTCGCTTACGCGCTTCAAGCGGTAAAGAACATGGGCAAGCACGTCGAGGTGGCTTACTTCGAGACCGGCGCCTCCAAGGACCTGCTGAGCGTGGCCGATAACCGGTACCTATTGAACCGCGCCTTCTTCACCGGCCTATGGACGCACCGACGCTATACCTACCGTCGTCGGGTGCCTATAGAGACCCAGAAAAGTTAAAGGTGGGACACAGAAAATCCCTCTCAATCTCCCTTTAGAAAAGGGAGAGGGTTTCCCCCTTAGGAAAAGGGGGATTAAGGGGGATTTATTCCTTGCCCACGTCCACCCGGCCCTTACCCTTGCAATGCAGGCATCTCTCTTTCAACAGGGGATGGTCGTCACAGTAGGGGCAGTCGATTTCCATAGCGCCTTCCTTATGCCGTATAGACCCCTTGAGCTTTGAGTCCAGCTCCATATCGGCACGAAGTTTGCCGCCGCCAACGTCGGTGACTATTTTGCAGCCGATGGCGCGGCAAGTCTCTACTTCGGGAACATCCTCGGGACCCATCCAGTAGCCTCCTTTGGCGAATATATCAGGTTTGAGCAGCTCCAGAGTTTTGCAGACCGTCTGGTCCTCGTCGATAGAGGCGATGACCTCATCCACGCCTTTAATGGCCTCCAGGATTTGTTTTCTATCCTCGTAGGGCCTGAAGACGAATCCCTTTTTCCGGAGGAGGAAAACGTCGTTGTTCAGTATGACCACCAGCCTATCGCCCAGCTTGGCCGCCTCCCGTATGTAGGCGATGTGGCCCACGTGTATGGGGTCGAAGGCCCCGCTTACCGCTACCGTGATTGGTTTCTTTTTCATTTCTTCAACTCTTCTTTTTTTATTCAACTAATAATAACGCTAACGGGCAAGTTATTGCAAAACTTCTTTAGCTACCATCGGCTGCTGCCGACAGAGCTTTTATTTTTTCCTTCAATTTCAGGCCGAACAGAAAGCGCGTCGCGTTGAAGCGACGTATCACCTCATAAATCGCGAGAGAACCCGCCAGGGTGGCAAAGGCAATGAAAAAGAATTTCACGGCTATGCTCGTGTTCCACGGTATGACATAGTACCCTAAAACAATGATAAATAGATGGTGGACTATATAGACAGGCAGTACGGCATCGCTGGCGTAGGCCAGGACGCGGTTGGTGAAATTGAGTACCAGGCTGCCGATGCCGATAAACGCCATGAGCCAGCACCAGCTGGCGATGGCCCAGAAAGCCAGCAAGACCGGCCCCGGCAGCGGTATAACCCCGGAAGAGATCAGCCAGGCGGCTAACGACGAAACTGTGGCAACGGTCAACATGATATACCGGTCGCGCCGGACAGCCTGAAGCAGCCGGCTGTCCATGACCAGCCAGAAACCATAGAAAAATATGGTTATATAGAACATGAAATTGGCCCAGTCGCTTATCAGGTTGTGGTTGCCCCAGCCATATATGGGTCTTAGCGTTATATTGATGATAATCAATGGAATTGTCAGCAGATATATGGCTCCGGGCCTGGCTAAAAACCCGGTGACACGCAAAATAAACGGGCCTGGCGGTTTCTTTCCTGAGATACCAGAACAAGGGCAGCAGGAGAAGCGAGAAGACGAATAGATAAGCCAGAAACCACAGGTGATGCCAGCTCAAATTGCCGGCTGATGGATCGGTCGCGCTGTAGATGCCGTGGAAAGTGTTCGGATACCAGGCGAGAAAAGAGCCGGAGAACTCGCTGTAAAAGACACGCTGATAGTAGGCCTGCGGCGGGACAATGACCAGCATACCGAATATCAACGGGACCAGGAGGCGTAATACTCTCTCATTGAGGAACTGCCCGGGAGAGCGGCGACCCAGCGAAAACCATACCGAGGCCCCTGCCAGAATGAAGAACAGCGGCATCTTCCAGATATCAAGGAAACGGGTGAATACAGTTATGGCCGGACTTAATACCGCGTTCTTGATATGCCACGGGTCGCTACTAAATATACAGCCGGCGTGAAAAAAGATGATCAGGAACATGGCGCCGACCCTGAGCCAGTCCATGTAGTATTGCCTGTCTGACTGAACTTCCATAATTTCTTATCTTCTGTAGATGCCGAGCACCTCGTAGCCGTCTGGAACGGCGTGCTGCCTGGCAACCTGCGCCGGGTCGAAGCCGATAACCTGCCATTTCCCCTTCCAGCCCAGCTCTTTAGCCGCCAGGTAGAAATGTGACATAGCGATGCCAACATCCAGCCGGTAATAATGCTTGCCGTGGTAAAAGCGGCTACTTCTGACTTCGGCCAGGGCTATTATTTCTTTGTCGTCAACTAAAAACCGCCAGGGTTGTGAGTTGGTCCAGGAAGGGGCCAGCCGGGTGCATTCCAGGACCTCCAGAAGCTCTTCGTCTTCGGTCTCAAACGGCGAACCGAATCTTGAGTCGAAGACGATCTGCTGAAGTGGCTGTCGGCGCCTGTTATCCGGTAGGCTGCGATGGATCAGGCTATATATGGTCTTGCCGTAAAACGATGTATCGGCATAGCCCAGCGGCGTCAGGGCAATGACACGCTCCTTTTTATTGAGCCTGAGAAATTCGGCAATTTGCTCTTCAGTGAACAGGCCGCCTATCCAGCAGGTGCCCAGCCCCTGCGCCGCGGCCAAGAGAATCACCTGCTCCAGGCGGAAGCCTGTCTCTAGCATAAACCCCGGCTTTTCCTCTGCGGTGGCGATGATGAAGTGCGGCGCTGAGCCGAACAGCCAGCTTCTGCCGGTCTGAAAGGTCATCTGCTCCGCCACCAGCCTGCCTTCCCGGATAAGGTGGAAGCGGACTTTAATGTTTTTATCCAGAGCCAGCGAGGTCTGGCCGGACTTTTGAATAGCCTTCAGTATTTTTTCAGGCACCGGCCTTGATTCGTAGTGGCGAACACTGAATCGCCGGCGTATAGCTTCACGGTATGTCATGTAAATAATTTAACAATTATTGGTTTCACCCTCACCCTGCCCTCTCCCGTCAAGGGAGAGGGATTTTGTTTTTTTTAAGAGGGGCGCAGCCCCTCTTAAACTCCCCGGTAACAAGGTAGGGGAAATGTTTTGTGTTTCACCCTCTCCCCAGCCCTCTCCCTGTCAGGGAGAGGGTGTCCACCTGGTTAATCTTCACGGCTTCGGAGATGAGGAAAAATGAAAAAAATTAGCTGAATGGTTTCAGTTCCTGAGACTTGCCGTCCTTATCGATAAACTCGATGTGGATGGGGAAGCCCCTGCCACCCGTGGTCTTGACCTTGGTTCTGGCCAGTTCGATCAGGTCCATGGGATTAACGCAGGCTTCGGGCGGCAAAACGCCTTTCTGCGTAATCTTGCCCGTGCCCATGATTATGGCGCCGATGGCGGCGGGTATGCCCGTGCCTTCACCCATGCCCTGGCCCCGGGAAGACATCGAGAAAATATAGGTGTTCTTGCCGCCATCCTTGACCCCTTTAACTACGATCTTCAAGCAGCCCATAGGCTGTTCGATCTTTGCCTCTTTCAGCAATCTCTCCCGCTGGGAAAGTATATAGGCCACGGCAAACTCTAGCGGTACAACCTTATGTCCCTGAACATCGATTGGTTTCTCGTCGGTAATGCCCAGCCTGACCATCCCCTTTATCAGCTCGGCGTAAGCCGGCGGCAGCACTAGCCCAAGGTTGGTTACCCTCTTCAGGCCCTTAAGATACTTAGGCAGGGTTATGGTCTCGGGATGCGGATAGCCGTAGACGTTATAAATGCCCACGTCCTTAAACGCGGCCTCCTCCTCCAATGCTTTCCCGCTATCATCAAACAGGTTCACCGTGGTGAATTTGCCATCGAGGAACATCGGTATACCTATCTTCATCGAATGAATCCGGTGCTTGACCACCGCCGGACCTTCGATCTTTTCGCCACCGTGGGCATGGTATATGTCCACCGCCTCAACCTGGTCGAGCAGGGAATCGGCGCAGAACCTGACCAGCACGTTGGCCACGCCCGGGGAGCTGCCCATGCCGATGAGCGCCGAAACGCCGGCTTTTTTAGCTTTATCGTCCATAGCCATCAGCTTTTCGGTGGCGTCGAAATCGTCGCAGACATCGACGTAGTTTATTCTGGCGTCGATAACCGTTTTCATAATGGTGGGCCCGTACTTATAGAAAGGCCCCACGCAGTTCAGCACCACTGTTGAGCCGCCGATTACCTTTCTCAGGCTCTGTGGACCATCGGCATCGAACTCAACTGCCGAGACCTTACTCCCCTTGAGCTTGCCGGCTATCTTCCTGGCTGCCCCGATATTTATATCGGCCACCACAACCTCGGAAAAAACACCGCTTGAAGCCAGCGTTTCCGAGGCTATGCTGCCAACCGCGCCACTGCCGCCTAAAACCGTAACTTTAGACATCTTACTACTCCTTTCAAATCCTGATTCCTCTGCTGAACGGGTCGACCCACTCCTTTAATGACGCAGCTAATTCCGCATGGTCTTTGGCATATTCGGACAGCGGGATGCCCTGCATGGTGGCGTCGATTGCCTGCCGGAACGCCTTACCGCCGGCAATCGGGCCCTGAGGATGGGCATGAATGCCGCCGCCGGAACCGATAACGATATCGTTACCCAGTGCTGCCATGACCTGCGGCACCATCGACGGGGTAATGCCGCCAGATGCCATGGGAAATGTCGGCTTCAGATTGTACAGCGGGAACAACAGGTTCCGGGCAACATTTTTGAACTTGTAATCGATTACCGGCGCCTTGCCATAAGGGGCGGGTATAACCACCACATCAGCGCCAGCCAGCCGCGGCAGCTTGCCCAGCACCAGGTGTGAGCTCATGCCGTGCCAGGGCGACATATAGAAAGCGCCGGCCACATCCATATGGCCCAGTATGGGGACATCTAAACTTTTATCTTCAGCCAGCGCCTGCAGTACCGGAAAGCCGACTGCCAGGTAGTTTATCATCAAAGCATTGACGCCCAGCTCCACAGCCCGTTTGGCGTTTTTGAAGACCTTGGGTATTTTATCGGTTACGTTTACGGTGTACAGCGTGTGCTCACCGGTTTCCTCAAATACCTGCTTTTCTACCTGCATATAAAGCTTGACGCGCTCCAGCGCCGAATTGAACGAGGCATCGGCTATCAGTTCATCGTCCTTAACGATATCACAGCCGCCGGCGGCCGCTTTGCGGAATAGTTCAGCGCCGACTTCGCAAGTATAGCCGGTGCAGGGCTTGATCATGTTATTAAGCAGCGGCCGCTTGGGGATTCCGAGTAGTTTCCGTATGCCGTCAACTCCGAATTTGGGGCCCTTGAAACCTTTAACGTATTTCTGTGGGAAACGAATGTCCACCAGCTTTATGTCGCCGGCCATGGAGATATTGCCCACCACGGTGGTCAGCATCATGGGTATCTGCTCGCCGATATTTACCTCGGGATAAGCCACCTGCACGAACCACTGCCTGGTCTGCAGATTCGCCGGCACGGTGGCCTCGTAGTCGGGCATCTCGTAAACGCCTACCACCTTGGCGATGTGCTGACGTCGGACTTCTTCGGTCTCGCCGGGCACAGCCACCCAGGTGCCCGTGCTCTGCTCTACAGCCAGGAAGGGCGCAATTATGGGAACAGGTAGCGACGCCGGGTAGGAGACCAGATAGGTGCCGATGATGTAGTCATCGTAGTTCACGCCGTCGGGCAGGGCTATGGGCATACTTAATATTTCATCGCCGTTCATTTAGATACCTCCGTTATTAAATATTAAATCCTGCTATCTAAATTCCAATTCCTCAAATTTCCCCCTTTGGAAAAGGGGGATTAAGGGGATTAAGGGGATTAAGGGGATTTAAATCCCTCTCAAGCTCCCTTTACGAAAGGTAGACGTACTTAACCAACACCTCATTCACAAACCGCCTTATCGAATCTTTCCTTATTCAATTTTCTATATAAACCCTTCAGGTCGCTGTAAACTTTCTGGTACGAGTGAAATAGCGTGTCGTAAATCTCGGAGTTTTCCGGCTGCGGCTCAAATGCCCTGTCCACCTTGACCACCTTTTTCAGCGACTTGAAGTCCGGGTATATGCCCAGGCCCACCGCCGCCACCAGCGCTGCACCCACGGCTCCGGCTTCCTGAGGGTCGCGGACGGTCTCGATCTTCCGGTGGGTTACGTCCGCCATGATCTGCATCCAGGGTTTGCCCCTGGCTCCGCCGCCGATGGCTCTGAGATAGGGCAGCGGGAATTTGAATTCTTTTTCAACGATTTCAACGATCCATCTGATGTTATAAGCCACGCCTTCATAGACCGCCCGCAGCATATGTTCACGGGTATGGTCGGCGCTAAGATTGAGAAATGTGGCCCGGACGTAACAATCGTCCACAGGCGCTCTTTCTCCGTAAATCCAGGGCGTAAAAAGCAGATAATTGGAGCCTGGTGGAATTTTGGCCACCTCGTCATCCATTAGCGCATAAACATTCGGAATTTTAGGGTCCTTTTTTTCAGCTTTATAGAACTCGTCGGCGATCCACTGAATGCAGCCGCCGGCGGCTTCAGTTTCCGCCAGCAGAAAGGTCTTGTCGGGGTCTGCCGACTGAATGGTGGCGGCGCCGCATTTTCCCTGCATAATACGGCGGGTGACCACTCCCACCCAGCCCGAGGTGCCCAGATAAACGTGGCCTTCGCCGTCATCGACCGCGCCCGAACCGACGGCGGCGCAGGTGACGTCTCCGGCACCGGCGATTACCGGTGTGCCCTCGAGTAGCCCGTATTCTTTAGCTGCTTCTCTGGTGAGTCCGCCGACCTGGTCAATTGAGCGGACCAGCGGTGGCAGCTTATCGGTGTCCAGCCCGACGTAGCTGATAATGCCGTTCATCCAGGTTTTCTTTTTGAGGTCGAGCCCGACCACCGAGGCACCGGTCCACTCCATAGCCATGTTGCCGGTGCTGCGATAGAAAAGATAGCCGGAGGTATCGAGAAAGCAGCACATCTTGCGGTAAATATCAGGCTCTTCGGCTTTAAGCCAGAGCAGCTTGGGCAGGCCGTCTTTGCCGCATAGGGGGGCGCCGGCAATCTTAGCGAAGACACCGGCGCCGAGGAACTTTTTCATCATCTTTTCCGCCTGCTCGCCGGCCCGGTTATCCAGCCAGATTATGGCACGTCTTAAGTGCCCCTTTTTAGGGTCCATGGGGATAATGCCCAGCATCTGTGTGCTGAAGGTGATGCAGAGGATGTCTTTGGGTGATTTTTTAGTCTGTTCCAGCAGAAGCCTGGTGGTCCGGGTTACCGCCTGCCACCAGTCCACAGGGTTCTGTTCCGCCCAGCCCGGCCTGGTGTAGTAGGTCTTGTATGGCTCGAAGCACTTGCCATGGACGCGACCCTCGGTATCTATCAGGACAGCCTTGTTGCCGCTGGTGCCGACGTCATGGGCGATTATGTACCTGGCCATCATCTCCCCCGGAGGCTCATTATACCACCATCCGTTACCCAGCCGTACCCCCAGCACCGTACCTCTCCCGAGGGGTAGAATGGGACTTGACAACGGCACCATTAGATGCTAATATACGTCTATACATATATTAATATTAATGTAAGGAAGGTGCTCTATTGGCCAGATACAATCTTGAACTCTACGAACTAAAGGCAGAGCTGTGCAAGACCTTCGCCGACGCCAAGCGGCTAATCATCATCGAAGAGCTGCGGCGTGGCGAGACGACCGTAGGCGAGCTGGCAAAAATACTCGAGCTGCCCCAGGCCGTTGTCTCCCGGAATCTGGCTATTCTCCGAGACAAGGGGGTTGTCCAGTTCCGGCGGGAAGGGACCAGCGTCTACTACAGTTTAAGCGACCCCAAAATTGGGGATGCCTGCGAGATGGTGCATCAGATACTGCTCGACCAGATGGAGAAGAACAGGGCGCTAGCCGAAAGGCTGGTTGCTTAATTTGAAGATAAAAAGGAGATACACAGTGGAAGTCTGCGAATATGGATGTAACGAATGTCGAGTCACATTTAAGAGACCCCATCCGGATAATGTGAAAGTCGATAAGAACGTTAAATGCCCGCGCTGCGGCAGCGGCAGCGTCGAGAAATTCGACAGCCCTAGTGATAAATTGAGGTTCTTCACCCAGTTCGCCTTTGGCGGCGGCTGAGGATAGGCTTATTGAGGCCGTGAGCCTCGCTTAGATGTTACAAGTTTTTAACTTAATAAGTAAGGATTTTACGACTATTTCACGTTAAAAGGGTCATAATGGTAGTTGCCTGCCATTGAATTTGTATGAAACTAGAATTAAGGAGGAAACAAAAATGGCAAAAGATGATGCAGTAACCATGATTGTAATTAGTGGCGACTTTGACAAGGCCTTTGCTGCCTTCAGCATCGCCATCGGCGCTGCCGCCGCCGGTAAGGAAACAAACATGTTCTTCACCTTCTGGGGTATAAAAGCCATCCAGAAGGGAAACTTTACAGGCAAGAGCTTCTTCGGCAGAATGGTGGGGCTTTTGAACCGTGGTGGCATCAATCGCATCGGCCCTTCACGTTTTAATTTCTGGGGTATAGGCCGGTGGATGTTTAAACAAATGATGAAGTCAAAGAAGATAACGCCGCTGGAAGAGCTCAGGAAGACTGCCATCGACCTGGGCGTTAAGCTATATCCCTGCGAGACGAGCATGCAGGTCATGGAGATAAACAAGGAAGACCTGATTGACGAGGCTGAACCGTCCTGTGGAGTGGCCACCATGCTGGAGCTGGCTTTCCACTCCAAGGTAACATTATTCATATAATGAATAAGGAGGCAACAATGCCGCAAGACAGTAAGTCAGACGTAAAGCTGAACCTTGAGGGCATGCTTTGCCCTATCCCCATAGTTAAGGTAAGCCAGGCGATAAAGGGCATGCAGGTGGGCGGTGTGCTAGAGGCCACAGCCACCGACCCAGGCGTGCTGGCTGACATCCCCGCCTGGGCCAGGAGCACCGGCAACGAGCTTATCTCCATACAAAAAGAAGGCAAGATAATAACCTTTCTGGTCAAGAAATTAAAATGAGCGTATTGCAGACGGTGGCCGCCGGCATAGTTCTGGTCGGCGCCGTTATCTTTATCATAGGCGTCATAGCCGTTCTGGTAGCTGCCCAGCGCCGACCTTATCCTTCGGAGCTGGCGCCGGTTAAAAGTTCACCGGCGCTTGGTGTCGTCTATGCCTTCACGCTGGGCATGGCTCCCTGGGCCAAGGAGAGCGCCAGACTGCACTGGGTGGCTTATATACGGGGCATAGTCATACATATAGGCATTTTCATAGCCGCCGCCTTTTTAATAGCCAGCCCGTGGCTGGCGCAGATGGCATGGCCGCTGCGTCTATCACTGGCAGCTCTCTTCGGCGTCGCTGCCGTCCTCGGCGTGGCCGGTTTCGGCATCAGGCTGGGCGACCCCGCCATGCGGCTGTTGAGCACACTCGATGATTACTTCTCGCTGGCGCTGGTGACGCTGTTTCTGGCAGCCGGCGCTATAGCGGCAGCTATTCCGGGCTTCTTATCCGCCTTCTGGATTATCTCGGGAATAACGCTGGCTTATGCGCCCTTCGGCAAAATAAAGCACTTTATATTCTTTGTCTATGAGCGCGTTATTATAGGCCGGTTCTTCGGCCGCCGCGGCGTACTGGAGTGGACGCATGAGTAGTGCCGTGGAATTGGAAAAGGATAAGCTGGCCGTGGCCAGAGACATGCTGGGCAGCCTGGTCGACCGCCGGGTATTGACGGCGCTGGAGGTGTGTGTCCGCTGCGGCATCTGCACCGAGAGCTGCCACTATTATCAGTCAAATCCTAAGACACAACATACTCCATACTACCGAGCCGAAATGGTGCGCCGGTTATACCGCCGCTTCTTCGACCCCATGGGGCGGGCTTTCCCGCAGTGGGTGGGCATCAAAGAGACGAAAGACGAGCTTCTGACCAAGCTGTCCAATATAGCTTTTTCCAGCTGCACGCTGTGCCAGAGGTGCACCTTTGCCTGCCCCTTCGGCGTGGAGACAGCCGAAATCATGCGCGTCATGAGGTCGATAGCCACCGCCACCGGCTATGCTCCCGAGATGCTGGTAGAGCTGGCCAACCTGGCTATCACCAAGGAAGAAAGCGCCGACATGTTCCGCGATTTGTATATGGAGCAGATAAAAGACCTGGAGAAGGAAGTCCAGGACCATCTGGGCAACTCCAAAGCCCGAATACCCGTCGATGAAAAGGGCGCCCGCATACTTTATGTGCCGCTGGCCGGTGCCCACACCATCGTTCCCGAAGCCATACTCTTTAATTCAGTGGGGGCATCGTGGACGCTGGGCATGTTCGAGGCATCCAACTACGCCGTCTTCCTGGCCGATAGACAGAAGGAAAAACAGATCGCCAATAGAATTATAAAGGAGGCGGAGAAGATCGGGGCTGAGGAAATCATTATCACTGAATGCGGTCATGCCTATTTCGCCATGCGCTGGGAGGTACCTAAATGGTTCGGGCGTCTGCTGCCGTTTAAGGTGCGCAGCATACTTGAGGTGCTCGATGAATATTTAAGTGCTGGAAAATTGCATCTCGATTCTTCTAAAAATACGCAGTTGACCACCTATCACGATTCCTGCAACCTTGGTCGCAAGGGCGGCGTCTTCGACGAGCCCCGGCGCCTGATTAAGGCCTCGGTCAAGGATTTTGTGGAGATGACGCCAAACCGGCTCGGGAGCTACTGCTGCGGCGCCGGCAGCGGCCTGGTAGCCGTTCCCGAGTTCGCCGATATCCGCATGCAGGCCGGTCATCACAAGGCGGAGCAGATTCGCCAGACCGGAGCCGGCTTCGTGGTTACCTCCTGCGATAACTGCCTGCACCAGATTCGGGAGCTGAACGAGCATTACGGCCTGAATATAGAATCCAGCAATGTCTCTCAGCTGGTGGTCAAAGCGCTAAAGTAATAACGCGGAGTTTAAGAGGGGCGCAGCCCCTCTTAGAAAAAACTTTTTCCCTCTCCCGCGGGACGAAGGGTGGGCAGGCATCCAATGAGGATTTACTCCCATTGGGATATGGGGAGAGGGATAGGGCAGGGTGAGGGTGAAGTAAATCAAATTTAAAAAGGAAAACTAATGCCTATCTACGAATATGAATGTAAATCCTGTGGTGAAAAGTTTGAAGCCCGGCGAAACATAAGCGACAGCGATACCGAAATAAAATGTCCCAAATGCGTCAAAACCGCGCCGCGGAGGATCTTCTCCACTTTCAGTTGTACCGCATCTTCGGATCAATCCTGCGCCCCCAGCCCCAGCCACGGCTGAGGCATCTCCCACTGAGGGCAGTTCGCCCCAGAGAAATCTTAGTTCATCTTCACTGGCAGCTACCTCTGCCAGAGTTTGCTAAAAATTTCCGCCGAAGTTAATATATAAAGATGCACCTGTTCTGGACTGATGGCTATTTGAAGGATTCGCCGGATAAATACATGAATCCGTACAGTTATAAAAGCCAGAAGATTAAGGCCAACCTGGAACTGAAAGAACCAACCTCCCGCTGGCTGCATTATACGGTCGATTTCCCCACCGCTTACACAATCTACAATGAGAACAACCATGTCCTAGGTGAATATTTTCAGCCGCGGGATGCCAGCCGGGCTCCGTTAGCCATCGTAATTCACGGATGGGGCGACCGGAGCGCCATACCATGTCAATTGCTAGCGCGAACTCTGGTGAAAAAGGGTTACGCTGCCTTTATCTTATACCTTGTTTTCCATACCAGCCGCATGCCGGCGATAATGCAAAGCCATATGCCGTACCTGAATACCGAAGACTGGTTCGAAGGCTACCGGGCATCGGTGATTGAGGTCCGGCAGATAGTCGACTGGGCGAGCAGCCAGCCGGAGCTGGACAAAGAGCGAATAGCCCTGCTCGGCATAAGCCTGGGCGGATTCGTCTCCGAGATAACTATGGGAGTGGATGAACGCATTAAGGCCGGGGTATTTATGGTCTCCGGCGGCAACTCGGAGATAATAACCTGGAACACGAAGAATGAAGCTATTGTTAAAGGCCACGGCTGCACCGAGGCCGAATGCCACCAGATACGCAGCCGCTATCCGCAGTACCTGGCTGAAGTTGCGGAGAAAGGCATAGAGAATGTGGTTCCTCTCAATCATTGCTTCCTAACCGATGCCCTGACCTTCGCCCCTAATCTCCGCGGGCGCCCGGTTTTGATGCTAAACGCCAAGTGGGACAAGACTGTCCCCAAAGAGGCTACGCTCGCTTTCTGGGAAGCCTGCCAAAAACCTGCCATCAGGTGGCTGCCAGGTACACATGTCACTTTCTGGTTGTGGTACCCCGTCATCGCCCGGGAGATAACCCGTTTTCTGGGCTCAACCTTCGGCGCGCCGGCAATATAATAGCTCTAAAGTACGGGAGTGCCGGCTGCTATTTAGCTTCAGAACTGTAGCTGTCGAGTTTGCCTCAAGCGTACGCAGTTGATACAATATGAGTCGGTTTTCTAACGTAGCCTTTTGAGCAAAAAGACAAATAACTCATCTTGAACAACGAAATATCTGACCTGACAGCCAAGCTGAAGCTTATATTTGAACCCCGCTCTATCGCCTTTCTGGGGGCGACCAGTAACCCCATGAAATGGGGGTTCCGCATATTTGCCAATATCGTATTCGGCGGATATCAAGGACGGTTATACCCCATAAATCCGACCAAAGAGGAGATAATGGGCAAACAAGTCTACCGGAGCGTTGCCGAACTTCCCGAGGTGCCCGACCTGGCCGTTATTGTGATACCCCCTCCCGGCGTGCCCAAAGTCTTACAAGAATGTGCCGATAAGGGTATAAAGGCCGTTGTCGTCATAACCGCCGGCTTCGCCGAGGTCGATAGAGCCGGCGAAGGCCTGCAGGCGGAGATGGCCGAAATAGCAAGGCACACGGGCTTGAGATTTATCGGGCCGAATACAGACGGCATCGTCAACCCTCATCACAAGCTATATGCAGAAATGCCGCCAATTTTCCCGTACGCCGGTCCGATTTCCATAGTCTCCCAGAGCGGGAATATAGTTGGCACTATGATGCGTATGGCCATAGACAGCGGCTTCGGCTGCGCCAAATGCATCAGCAGCGGCAATGAGGCTGACCTGCACGCCGAGGACTATATTCGGTACCTGGCTGATGACCCGCAGACCAAGGTCATACTTAGCTACGTCGAAGGCTTCAAGGACGGCAGCCGGTACTTCGAAGCAGCCAAGGAGGTAACCAAGAAAAAACCGATTGTAATGCTCAAGACCGGTGAGACGCCGGCCGGAGCTATAGCCGCCAAGTCACATACGGCATCCCTGGCCGGCCTTGACACCGTAGTCGATGCCATGTGCCAGCAATCGGGAATCGTGCGGGTGAGACATCTTGACGAGCTCGTTGACGCCGGCACCGCTTTTCTATGCCATCAACTGCCGCGAGGCCGCAGGGTCGGCATAGTTACCGCCGGAGGTGGCTGGGGAGTCCTTTGTGCCGATGCCTGTGCCAAACTGGGGCTTGATGTGGTTCGATTTCCCCCCGAGCTAATAGAGGAGCTTAATGGCTTCATGCCACCGTGGTGGAGCCATGGCAATCCGGTTGATATGGTAGCCGGCATCTTCGGGGAGGCCGTATTGAAATGCGTCGAAGTCGTGCTACGAAGTCCTGCCGTCGATGGAGTTATCTTTCTAGGTATAATGCCTGCCCTACCCATGGAGCAGTTCTCCCGCGCCAGAATGTTAGAGGAGAGGGACCGCATGCGGGAGGCTATGCTCTCGGGAATAATTAAAATCTTCGAAAGGTTGAAAGAGATGAGCGCCAAGTACGACAAGCCGATAGTCGTCGGCTCCGAGCCGATTGCCTTCGGTGCTGAACTGGCCACAAAGATAATCCGCTCCCTGGCCGATAGAAATTGTGTCTCTTATGACATGCCTCATAAGCCTGCTGCGGCCTTCGCCAGCCTGGCAAAGTACGCCGAATATCTGAATCAGAATAGCCAATAGTATCTGCTCCCTGAACCTGCGATTGCAAGTCTGACATCATCGCATATATAATGACTTGTGACCTACCTTGAATTGCCGACTTGGTACCATGAGTAAACTAAGCAAAGCCTTGTTTATCATTCTGGTTGCAGCTATTGTTGTTTCACTGGGTTTCATTATATATATAGCCGTTACGCCTCAGAAGGTAAACAAATTCACTGAATTCTATATCCTGAACGTAGATGGCAAAGCCGGGGATTATCCGGAAAAGGTAGTGGTGGGTAATCCGGTTGATATACTGCTTGGTGTCGTCAACCACGAGTATCAGCCCGCCGACTATAAAGTAGAGATACAAATGGATAGCGCTAAAGTCGGTGCGGCAAATATAGGTACTCTGGCTAATCAGCAAAAATGGGAGGAGAAGGTCAGTTTCATTCCCCAGGTAGTGGGCGCAAATCAGACTGTCGACTTCGTCTTATACAAGGATGGCGGGACTGAACCCTATCTAAATGAGCCGCTCATACTTCATATCGATGTCGTTTCCCCCTGATGGGTGCGTAAGCAAGAGATGTATATGTATGACACTATCATAATCGGCGCTGGCCCGGTGGGCAGTTACCTAGCTGGAAAACTGGCCCGGCTTGGATATAGAGTGCTTGTCCTCGATAAAAAGTCAGCTGCTGGGCAGGACGTCTGCTGCACCGGCATCATTAGCAAAGATTGTTTTAATATGTTGCCCGCTGATATAAATCTGGCTAGAAGGCCGGTCAATTCGGCCAGGTTTGTGGCGCCCTCAGGCAAATCACTTAAACTTTCCCGCGCCGATGAAGTGGCCTATATAATCGATCGGGTAGTTCTTGAGCAAATGCTGGCTGACCATGCTCAGGGATCAGGCGCTAGTTATCTTTTCAGTAGCGACGTTATCGATATTCAGGGAGAAGCGAAGTATTTAGGAGTGACAGCGAATTGCGCAGGGCATAAGACTTTATTTAAAGCTGAAACAGCGGTCCTTGCCACGGGGTTCGGTTCACCGTTACCCGCCAGGCTTGGTCTGGGAGAGATAAAAAAGTTCGTTATCGGGGCTCAGGCAGAGGTAGGTATAACGGATATTGACGAGATAGAAATTTACTTTGACCGCAGCCTGGCCCCTGGCGGTTTTTCCTGGTTAGTACCGACTGGAGATAATGCAGGTTTAGTCGGGCAATTAACACAACAGCTGCCGAAACGATGCTTCATTGGACTGCTGGCAACACTCAAAGCTCAGGGCAAAATAGAAACCACCGAGGTCGTGCCGGCATACAGGGCAATACCTCTACAATCTTTACCCAAAACGTATAGCGACCGGTTACTGGTGGTTGGTGAAGCCGCTGGACAGGTCAAGCCGACTACGGGTGGCGGCATATATTATGGATTCGTATGCGCTGACATAGCCGTTGATACCCTGCGCCTCGCATTTCAGGTCCACGAATTTTCCTGTTCTCGGCTGGCTTCTTACGAGAAGATATGGAGAGCACGGCTGGGTAGAGAGATTAAAGCGGGCTACTGGGCACATCGGATTTACCGCATACTTAATAACCGGCAGATTGAGGGCTTACATAATTTTATCAGCCACAACGGCATGCCGCAGTTTATAACCGAGCTTGATGATTTCCCGTTTGATTGGCACAGCCAGCTTATCCTGAAAACGTTGAAGCATCTGGCTGCGGCTGTTCCGGCGATGGCAATTAAGCCCCTGATAAAACGCAAAACAACTACAAATTAAGCTAGCAACTTTGTGGAATAGGACGGAGAGATGAAAGCGATTTTTCTATGTGGTGGCATCGGTAAAAGGATGTTTCCTATTATCGAGGATAAATTCCTGCTGAAATTCCTAGGCAAAACATTGCTCCAGATGCAGTTGGAGGCGGCCAGAAAGGCAGGCCTAAATCATTTTGTAATTATCTGCAACAGATACAATAAGGAACAGATACAGAAAATAACCAGTGTGGTCTCCGATACTAAAATTGAGCTGGCTCTGCAAAGACAACCGCATGGCATAGCTGACGCCTTAAAAAGTGCCGCCTCTTTTCTGGATGACGATATCGTGATAGTAAATCCTAATGATGTTTTTGCTGCTTCGGTGTACTCCAGACTTATCCAAGAAGCCAAAAAGAAATCGGCAGACTCGTATATGCTTGGTTATCGCACTAAAAGCTATTTCCCGGGAGGTTATCTGGTAATAAACGCTGACAATGAGCTGGAACACATGATAGAAAAGCCGCAACCCGGGAAAGAACCGAGCAACCTGGTGAGCATATTGGTCCATCTGCATTCTGATTCCAGGAAACTTCTGAATTACATTGAGGAGGTCAAAACGACCAGGGATGATGTCTATGAACGTGCTCTTGATAATTTGGCCAAAGCTGAGCATAAAATCAAGGTAATTACATACGACGATTTCTGGACGTCCGCAAAATATCCCTGGCATATCTTTGACGTAGTCAAACATATGCTGGATATGGGCCGTCCGAAGGTTTCCCGTTCAGCCGTTATCTCACGTAGAGCTACTATAGAAGGTAAAGTTATCATAGATGACGGCGTCAGGGTACTGGAAAACGCGGTAATAAGGGGGCCCGTCTATATTGGTGCCGGCTCTGTAATAGGCAATAATGTTTTAGTACGAGATTACAGCCATATCGGTGCCGATTGCGTCATAGGCAACGGTACTGAAGTAAAGGGTTCCTATATCGGGGACGGCTGCTGGGCTCATTCCAGTTATATTGGTGACTCGATAATAGGCAAAAATTGTTCCTTTGGCGCCGGAACCGTACTGGCTAACTTCCGCTTTGACGAACAGAATATTTCTATGTCTGTTGGTGATGAGGTTATCGATACCGGACGAGATAAGCTCGGAGCCATAATAGGCGATGATTGCAAGACCGGAATCAATGCCAGTGTTATGCCTGGCGTCAGAATCGGCCCCAATTCTATCGTCGGCTCTCACGTGTGTCTGACGAAGGATCTGGGACCGGGAAAAATGATACAGTCGGAGCCACACTATCGAACTCAAACCAACCCCCTTAAGCCTGACGAGGCGAAGAGAAAAGAGTTAAAAGAAAAGCTCGACAAGTTAACCGGGGATGCCTAATAAGTACCAAATTAGATCTGCAGGGTGCTTAACCCCGTAGCCACACCGCAATATTCCTCCATCAAATGAATTTTCCTTTGTTTGCTGCCATAATTAACATCTGCCTCCGGGCGGCAGGAATAATAGACAAAAGATGAAAAAATTATGAATAAAGTTCGTGTTGCATTTTACATATAGTTATGTTATACTGCTACCGTAACTTCATAGTACCTTAAAAAAGTGGGGCGAGTTCCCACTTTTTTGTTGATAGAGTAGAAAACGGGAATGGTGTGTGATGAAGACAGAGTTTATGGTTGCTCTTACCCAACTCTCGGCTGAGAAACATCTGCCGAAAGAAGTAGTACTATCTGCCATAGAGACGGCACTCGTCTCCGCATATAGAAAAGATGCTTTTGTCGCCGGGCAGGACATCTCAGCCAAGATCAACCCCAACACCGGCGAGGTCAAGGTCTATGTTAGAAAGACGGTCGTTGAAAAAGCAGCCGATTCGCTTCATGAGATATCCATAAGCGAAGCTCAAAAGAAAGATAAAAATGTCCAGCTTGGGGATATTGTAAGTATAGAATCCACACCGCCTAATGCCGGGCGCATTGCTGCTCAGACAGCAAGACAGGTCATATTACAGCGGCTGCATGAGGCAGAGCATCACGCCATTTTCGAGGAATTCACCGGCAAAGAGGGTGACATCGTTACCGGAATGGTGCAGCGCATTACGCCAGAGCAAATTCATATCGATTTGGGCAAAGCCGAAGCTATATTACCTGGCGTCGAACAGGTGCATAACGAGCGCTATCGAGTCGGACAGAGGCTCAAATTATATGTCTTAGAAGTAACCAAGAGCAGCCGGGGGCCTCAGATATTGGTATCTCGTTCGCACCGCTACCTGCTGCGCAGGCTTTTCGAATTGGAAATTCCCGAGATATATGGCGGCACTATAGATATAAAGTCGATAGCACGCGAGCCAGGTTACAGGAGCAAAGTGGCTGTGGCGGCACGGCAGGAGGGTGTTGACCCTGTCGGTTGTTGTGTCGGCCTGCGTGGGATCAGGATACAAAACATAGTTAACGAACTACGCGGTGAAAAGATTGACGTGGTTGAGTGGTCGGATGACCCGGCAACCTTTATTGCTAATGCGCTTAGCCCGGCTCAGGTATCAAGCGTGGAACTCAATCAGGCGGAAAACACTGCTGTAGTAACTGTTCCCGATAAGCAGTTGTCCCTGGCCATCGGCAAAGAAGGGCAAAACGCTAGGCTGGCGGCAAAATTAACCGGTTGGCGAATCGATATCAAGAGCACCTCCGCGGTTGAAGCGGAAAAGGCGAGTATGGGCAAGAAAGCTGTGGCGGCAGGCAAAAAAGTGGTCGCCGAACGTGAAGAGATCATCCCCGAATTTGCTGCTTCGGAAGAAGTTCCAATTCCAGGCGTAGAGGGAGAAGAGGAAATATTGGGCGAACCGGAGTCAGTAACTGAAGAGAAAGCGGAAGAGGTAGGCGCCGCTGTAAGTGACTTTGACCTTGTTTTGGCTGCCCCGTCAGCGGCAAAATCAGCAGAGCCCAAACAAATAAGGTTCGCCGAGGACATACTGCCGGGAAGAGCCAGCAAGGCCAAGAAGAAGAAAGCCAGCAAGAAAGAGTCCGATGTACCGGCAAGTAAAAGCAGGCCCAAGAAGGCTCGTCAGAAGCGATTAGCTTACGAAGAAGAACTTGAAGAATAGTAGCAAGAGACAGAGTCATCGCCAAAGGCACGTACCTGAGCGCAGTTGCATTGCTTGCCGGGGGAAAACGGTTAAAAGGGAGTTAATTCGACTGGTTGGTAGTGCCGACGCAGTAAAAATAGACCATAAGGGTAAAGAAGCAGGTCGTGGAGCTTACTTATGCCCGGTACGTCAATGCTGGGAGGCCGGACTTAAAGGCAACCGCTTAGAGCACGCCCTGCGGGTTAAACTCACTTTGGAAAATCGCCAGTTGCTGGTAGAATATGGCAAGAGCCTACCAGAAAGAGAGAGCCAGGCTTGACTAGTAAGAAACAAGAATCAATTGCTGACGAAGGGGTGAACAAACCTGAAGTTAGCAGTTCCTTAAAGGTGCGTCCCGTTAGCCTTCCGCCTACTCTAACCGTAAAACAATTGGCTGATCTCTTGAAGGTGAGTGCCGTTGAGGTTATCAAGCAGCTGATGCGGAACGGCATTATGGCTAATATTAATCAGGCTGTAGATTATGATGCCGCGGCCGCTGTTGTTGCCCAGTTCGGCTACGAGGCTAAAAAGCAGCCGCTGCTTACCAAGATAAAACGGCCGGTGCCGACGGGCGGCGGTAAGCTGTACCCGAAACCGCCGGTGATTACTATTATGGGACATGTTGACCACGGCAAGACAAGTCTACTCGACGCCATCCGTCAAAGCAATGTAATCGCCACCGAAGCCGGTGCCATTACCCAGCATATAGGAGCTTACCAGGTAGAAGTGGACTCACGAAAGATTACATTCTTGGACACACCGGGGCATGAGGCTTTTACCGCTATGAGGGCAAGAGGTACTCAAGTTACCGATATAGCTGTCTTGGTGGTAGCTGCCGATGATGGCGTCATGCCCCAGACTATAGAAGCCATCGACCACGCTCGGGCAGCTAACGTGCCTATAGTGGTTGCCCTCAATAAAATTGACAAACCTGATGCTAATCCCGAGAAAGTGAAAAAACAGCTTTCGGATCTGGGATTGGTTATTGAGGAATGGGGAGGAGACACAATATGTGTACCCATATCAGCCAAGAAGAGACAGGGCATAGATGTGCTTCTGGAAAACCTCCTACTCGTGGCGGATATACTGGAACTGAAAGCTGAGCACGATACCCTTGCGGAAGGAGTGGTAATCGAAGCTAGATTGGATAAAACCAGGGGACCGCTGGCCACCCTCTTGGTACAAAAAGGTGTCCTCAAGCCCGGCGATAACATAATCGTTAGCAATGCCTGGGGCAGGGTAAAGGCTATGTTCAATGAATTCGGTAAGCAGCTGAAAAAAGCTGATCCGGCCACCCCGGTGGAAGTTCTGGGATTAAATGCTGTACCACAAGCGGGGGACTCCTTCAAGGTTGTAAGCACAGAGCGTGAAGCCAGAACACTGCTGGATAAGCAAAAAGATTCCCAACAAAGAGTATCCACTCGCGCACGACCTTTGGGCCTCAGTGACTTATCAACTCAAATCAGCACCGGACAAATAAAAGAGCTAGATATAATTCTTAAGACCGACGTACAGGGCAGCATAGAGCCCATAAAGGATTCCCTGGAGCATCTTGGTGACGAGAGAATTAAAGTCAGGATTATCCACTCCGGCAGCGGAGGTATTACTGAAGGCGATGTTCTACTGGCATTGGCTTCCAAAGGGATAATCATCGGATTTAACAGTCGACCGGAACCGGGGGCACAGAGACTGGCCGAAACAGAGGGAATAAGCATCAGATACTACAACGTTATTTACGAGCTGGTAAAAGACGTGGAAAAGGCGCTTAAGGGCATGCTCGAGCCCACATATACCGAGGTCACCGAAGGTCAAGCTGAAGTGATAGCCATATTCGAATCAGGTAAAAAGGGCAAAATAGCCGGAGTCTCAGTCAAAGAAGGTAAGTTGAGACGGGATGCCTCAGCCCGATTAATACGCAAAGGCCAACAGATTCACGAATCTCGTATAAGCAGCCTGAGACGTTTTAAGGAAGATGTTAAGGAGGTAGCTACCGGTTTTGAGTGTGGGCTCAGATTAGAAGGCTTCTCAGATTTCCAGGTTGGAGATATCATTCAGTCCTATCGACAGGAAATAGTCAGCTAGAACAAGCCGGCTTCTCGTCCCATCCCCGGATTCTATAATATATTTCAATTCACAGCCTTTTAGCTAAAAGGAATAATATGACACGACGTACAGAAAGATTAGATAGCGTAATTCAGCAAGAAGTCAGCCAGTTGCTCCGGGAACAAGTCAACGACCCGAGGCTCAACGGCCTTATCTCAATTACCAGGGTTTCGACGTCCGCCGATTTAAGGCATACCAAAATCTTTATCAGTAGTATTGGGGACGTTGATAAAAAAGAGATATTACGGGGCTTCGCTGCGGCTTCGGGATTTCTACGTTGCCAATTGGCCACCCGTCTGCAACTAAAGCATATGCCCGAGCTTAGTTTTCAGTTTGATGACTCTATCGAGCGTGCAGCCAACGTACTAAGGTTAATCGATGAGGTCGCTTCAAAAGACGCCGATAAAGAAGATGAGCATTGATGGCATCCTCATCGTTGACAAGCCAGAAGGCAAGACCTCTTTTAGTGTAGTTGCCCGGCTTAAGCGCCTCAGTGGAGAAAAACGCATCGGACATGCCGGTACACTAGACCCAATAGCTACAGGCGTATTACCAATCTGCTTTGGTCAGGCAACCCGCATCGTACAGTTTCTAACAAATAGCAGCAAAACCTATTTAGCACACATTGAATTGGGCGTAACCACGGACACCTTTGATAGACAAGGCAAAATAGTTGAATGTAAAGACCCAGGTGATATAACCATAGCCCGCATAGAACAGGCTTTAAACGCTTTTAGAGGGATTATAAATCAAGTACCGCCGGCATTCAGCGCTGTGAAACAGGGAGGACGTAGAAGCTATGAACTGGCTCGTGCCGGTATCCCCATAAAACTTAAATCGAGGCAGGTCAAAATCACAAAACTGGAGATTTTAAAGTACCGGCAACCCTTAATAGAAATCAGTGTAGACTGCAGCAAGGGCACCTACATACGCTCTTTAGCTAACGACCTCGGACAACACCTGGGCTGTGGTGCTCATCTGAAAAACCTGACACGATTGCGGTGTGGTCCATTTTCTATTCGAGATGCGCTATCTCTAGACAAGATCGAAGATGCCTTTCACGAAGATGCCTGGAAAGAGCTAATCCACCCTATGGACAGCCCGCTTTGGAACTGGAGGGCAATCATTGTTGGCAGAAAGAACGAACTAGACATTAGAAATGGCCGTCCGTTTGCACTAGATGAATATTATCCGCTTTCAGAAGAATACTGCAGGGCCTACGACCTCGATGGTAATTTTCTAGCTGTGCTGCATTTCATTCCCGAAAAACAAAAGTGGCATCCGGAAAAGGTCTTCTCACTCGCGTAGGCTGTCCCTGGGGTACGTAAAGCTCTTGACAGTCCGTATTATAATAGATATGATTTAGCTTCGATGAAAGGAGGTGAGGTGCATGGCAAAGGCATATTGCTTCAAATGCCGGAAGAAGACGGAAATGAAGAACCCGCAGACCGTCACTTTGAAAAATAAAAGGCCAGCGACACGCGGAACTTGCCCAACCTGTGGAACAAAGATGTTTCGAATTGGCAAAGCCTGATATAACCACAGGCTTAATTGGAGCTTAAAGGCGATTCTTAAATCTCTCGATTAGAAGCAGGGGATTTTGGTCGATAATTTGTCTACGTTGCCGCTGGTTTATGTTTGATTGCTGAAGGATAGACTCAACCGTGTTTGGCATTAATAGGTCTGGCTCATCGTGAGCATCAGAATTAACCAGTAGTCTTGCCTTTGCTTTTTGGCTTACCGAGGCAACGTGAGAATTGGTAGCAGAATGGCCATTGCGAGCCGTAAGTTCGATAAAAATATTGTTTTTAACTGCCAGAGAGGCTTCGTCAATCGTTAAAAAGCCGGGATGGGCTAATATATCGACTTCGGGAGATTGGACAGCGGCGAGGTTTGTACCCTTTTCTACTGGCTCGATAGATGTTTCGCCGTGCACTATGACTAACCAGGCTCCCATTTCCTTAGCTTTCTTCGCCATTTCCGGGATAGCCTGCGGCGGAAGGTGGGTAAGTTCCACACCGGGGATTGCTAGAATGTCCCAATAAGCCCTTGCCAGAGCACAATCCTCGCTTATTTCTTTGATTAATCTGCCGAGTGAACCGATGGCAACGTGGTCGGTAATGGCAATAGCCGAATAGCCTTTAACGTGAGCGCGACGTATTAACTCAATGGGTGATAAAACGCCATCGCTATGGAAAGTATGGGTGTGGAAGTCATAGAGCACGCTCCCAAAATACCATAAATGTATTGTCTTAGACAAGAGTGTCAGCTATAATCACTAAATGAAATGGAAAAGAGAATGTTAAATTTACATAAAATTCTAGTTCCTTTGGACAGTTCCACCGAAGCTGAGAGCGTACTTCCTTATCTTAAGGATATAGCTTCAAAATTTGTCTCACGCGTATATATTTTGGGCGTTGGCATAGGCAGAAAAACACGCCGTGTAAACCGCCTTATCGAGGATTACATAAACAGAACCGCAAATAAGTTGCACAGTGATAACATAAAGGCTGAACCTGTAGTTAGTTATGGCGTGGCAGCCGATAAAATCCTTAATTTCACCGCAGAAAAAGAGATCGATTTAATTATCATGACTACACATGGTCGAAGTGGTATCACTCGTTGGTGGATGGGTAGTGTGGCTGAAAAAGTCATAAGCGAGGCTACGGCGCCGGTTTTGCTTATCCGAAGCCGACGGCGTACCACGGGGGGACCTAGCGACAAGTTAAATTTCCCAAATAAAATACTAGCGCCTTTAGATGGATCAGATATTGGTGAATCAGCGCTACCTTATGCCGAAGCCATCGCTGCAAATTCGCATGCTTCAATCAGCCTGCTGCAGGTTATATCACCACCAGGAACAGTAGAGGCAAACCTGCTCGGGGGCCCTGATTGGAGAAAATTTGTTAAGGCCATGCACGATGCGGGAGAAGATTATCTAAAAACAGTAGCTGAGAGATTAAGTAGCAAGGATGTTAAGGTCACGTACGAAGTAGCCACTGGTGAGCCTGCCGATAAAATAGTAGAATATGCTGCTGATAAGGGGGTCTCCATGATAGCTATGTCAACTCATGGTCGGACGGGTGTTGCTCGATGGGTCTTGGGGAGCGTGGCCGATAAGGTATTGCACGGAGCCAGGATACCCATTTTAGTAGTCAGATCACCCAAGATGGTTGCCATCAAACCGAGAAGTTAAGGAGTGCCGATCGTTGATTAGCCAAGAAAAACTTAAGAGAGGGAACACGTTATGGAAAAAATAAATGTAGCAATAATAGGCTTAGGCAACTGTGCATCATCGCTTGTTCAAGGCGTGTATTACTATAGAAAAGTAAAAGAAGGTGAGTCGGTGCCGGGACTGATGCATATAAATCTTGGCGGATATCATATTAATCACATCAACTTCGTAGCCGCCTTTGATATAGATAAAAACAAAGTGGGTAAAGACGTGGCCGAAGCCATTTATACAAAACCCAATAACACCTTCAAGTTTTGTGACGTGCCCAGTACAGGGGTCAAAGTAGCTCGAGGTATGACCCATGACGGATTGGGTAAATATTTGTCTCAAATAATAACTAAATCATCTGGGGCTACGGCTGACATTGTCGGCATACTCAAGGAGACAAAAACAAACGTTGTAGTGAATTTTCTTCCGGTGGGAAGCGAAGAGGCGACCAAGTGGTATATAGAACAGGTGTTGGCGGCAGGTTGCGGCTTTGTCAATTGCATACCCGTCTTTATCGCTCGGGAACCATATTGGTATAAGCGCTTCGCTGATGTGGGTTTGCCCATTATCGGTGACGATATAAAATCTCAGGTCGGAGCTACAATCACCCATCGTGTATTAACCCGGCTCTTTCGTGACCGTGGAGTCAAGCTGGAGAGGACTTATCAGCTGAACTTCGGCGGCAATACTGATTTTTATAACATGCTGGAACGGGAGCGCCTGGAATCTAAGAAAATTTCCAAGACCAATGCTGTTACCTCTCAGCTAGACTACGAAATCGATAAGGAAAATATTTATGTCGGTCCAAGCGACTATGTACCTTGGTTGGCTGACCGGAAATTCTGCTACATCAAAATGGAAGGGCGCACTTTCGGCGATGTCCCTCTAAACTTGGAGCTAAAAATGGAAGTTTGGGATAGTCCTAACTC